>Ga0126371_10001039_pt1 | contig 23099 bp, 21 predicted proteins | sample PanSoiMetaPlot_4_FD_110145 | JGI IMG/M metagenome (GOLD analysis project Ga0126371, IMG submission 110145) | Tropical forest soil microbial communities from Panama - MetaG Plot_4 | ecosystem: Environmental > Terrestrial > Soil > Tropical forest > Bulk soil | place: Panama | collected 2016-02-17 | reverse complement strand
CTTCGCTGTGGGGCTCGTGGCTGCCTTTGCCCTCGGCAGCGTCGGCCCCTTCCTTGCACTCGACTGGGCCCCCCGGTTCCGCGAGATCCTCTTGGGCTATCTCGTCGCTTTTCTCGTCACCCGGGTTGCGCTGATCTTCAGCCGTTTGCTGTTGGCCCCGGATCACGAGCGCTTCCGCATCATCCCGATCGATACGGCGGCCGCCCGCTTTTGGTGCCGGCGAGTGACCGCATTCGTCGGCTGGTTTGCGTTCGGTTGGGTTCTGGTGGGACTGGCGGGCGGCCTCGGCTACTCGCTCGAGGGGCGTCAACTCGTTGCCTACGCGTTCGGCCTTGTGCTTCTCGCCATCGCGCTGGAAGCGGTTTGGCGGCGCCCGATTGCGTTGGTCCACACCACGGCGCCGTTATCACATCCAACACATCATCTCGGACGCGGCGCGCAGAACGCCTTGCTCACCCTCGGCATCGTGCTGCTGTGGGTATTGTGGGTGCTGCACGCGATGCCGGGCTTCTGGCTCGTTCTGGTCATCATCACCTTGCCGCTCGCGATCCGCGTGAGCCGCCGCGCGGTGCAACATCTGCTTCGACCGCCTGCCTCGCAGCAGGTTGGCGAAGGTCCGCCCAGCGTCGTCGCGGTAAGCCTCGAGCGCGGCATCCGCGCGCTGCTCTTCATCGGCGCCGCGGCGGTGCTCGCCTGGGGCTGGGGTATCGACCTCGTGCAGCACCTCACCGCCGGAGAAGACACGCTGTTCGCGCGGCTCGTGCACGGCGTGTTGAGTGCCGTCATCATCCTGCTCGTCGCCGACGTGCTGTGGCACGCCATAAAGGCGGCGATCGATCGCAAGCTCGCCGAAGCCGCCGATCCGGGCTTGCCGAGCACCGACGAGGCGCGAAAGCGGGCCCGGCTGCGCACGCTCTTGCCGATTTTCCGCAACATTCTGTTCGTCGTCGTCAGTGCGGTCGCCGTGCTGATGGCGCTTTCGGAGCTGGGCGTGCAGATCGGACCGCTGGTCGCCGGCGCGGGTGTCATCGGTATCGCGGTCGGCTTCGGGGCGCAAACCTTTGCCCGAGACGTCATCGCCGGCATGTTCTACCTGCTCGACGACGCTTTCCGGGTTGGCGAGTACATCCAGGCCGGCAATTACAAGGGCACCGTCGAAGGTTTCAGCATCCGTTCCGTCAGACTGCGGCACCACCGCGGCCCGGTCTACACCGTGCCGTTTAGCCTGCTGGGGGCGGTGCAGAACCAGAGCCGTGATTGGGTCATCGACAAGATCGCCATCGGCGTCACCTACGACAGCGATCTCACGCTCGCCAAGAAGCTGATCAAACAGATCGGACAGGAACTCGCAAAGGATCCCGAATTCGCACCCCTGATCATTGAGCCTTTGAAGATGCAGGGAGTCGATCAGCTCGGCGACTTCGCCGTGCAGATCCGGGCGAAGATGATGACCTTGCCGGGGGAGCAGTTCGTCATCCGGCGGCAAGCCTATGCGATGATCAAAAAGGCCTTTGACGAGAACGGCATCAAATTCGCGTTCCCGACCGTGCAGGTGGCCGGGGAGGGCGAACCTTCAAAAGCCGCCGTCGCGCAGCGCGGCCTTGAGTTGGCGCAGCCCGCCGCGGCCGAATAGCCGAGAACCCACGGACCAGACCGGGCAACGGCGCGGAGCGTCGGTTAAGCATCCTTCGCGAGCGGGGTTGTTCAATAGGCGTTTCGACTTGGGGGGACGCCGGATGGCGAGGCTCGGATATTGGCTGGCCCTTGGGCTCGTGCTCTGGGGCTGCCAGACGGCGATGGTGCCGACGAACCAACCCCTGCCGCAGACCCCGCAAGGAATACCGGTTTACAGCGGTGGCTACTCGCTGCTGCCGATGCTGCAGCAGCCACAGGGCCAGATAATGTTCGCGATCGCATTTTCCGGCGGCGGCAAGCGCTCCGCCGCTTTCGGGCATGGCGTGCTGCGCGGGCTCAAGCAGATCCCGGTCGTCGAGGACGGACGCACCCGCTCGCTGTTGGATGAGGCCGACTCTACATCGCCGCCGTCTCGGGCGGCAGCTTTCCGGCGATGCACTACGGGCTCTACCGCGACAAGAGCTTCGAGAGCTTTTCCAACGAGTTCCTGAAACAGGACTTCAACGCCTACATCTACGGCACGTATTTGTTGCCATGGAATTGGGAGTGGCTGGTCAACCCCTATTACGGCACCAACGACCGGATGGCAGAGATCTATGACCGGCTGATGTTCCACGGCGCGACTTACGCCGATCTCCTACGCCAAGGCCTGCCGCTCATCGCGGTCAACGCCACCGACATCGCCTACGGTATTTATTTCTCTTTCACGCAGCCTTATTTCGATCTGCTTTGCTCGGACCTTTCCACTTTTGCAGTCGCCCGAGCGGTCGCCGCCAGCAACGGCTTTCCAGTGCTGTTCTCGCCGATCACATTGATCAGCTACAACCAGCGCTGCCAGGCCGAGCGGCCGCCCACCGCGGCGCCGACGCGATGGGCTCAGACGCCCGACGACTTGTCGCGTCGGGCACTGCTGGCGCGCAATGCGAACCGCTATCTCGACCCGCAGCGCACGCAATATGTCCACCTGCTGGATGGCGGCATCGCCGATAATCTGGCGCTGCGCGCGGCGACCAACGGCGTCATCGCGCTCGACGAGAACACCGACGCGTTTCGCCGCGTGGCGCTGACCACGCGGCGGGTGCTTGTCCTCAGCGTCGACGGTCAATCCACTGCCGATCCGGCGCTGCCGAAACAGCGTATCGTGACCGGTCTCGGCGGGATCTTCGGCGCCGTCTCCGGGACGCAGATCGACGCCTACAATTTCGAGACGCTGATCCTGACCGACAACGAGGTGCGCGTGCTCGTTGAAAAGATCCGCAGGTCCGCTGCGCTCAGGGGCGCGTTGTCGCGGGGCACGATTGCAGCGATGTACGCGGCGCGCCCGTGCACATCTCGCTGGCGAGTATCCCCGATCCGGAAAAGCGCGAACGCCTGCAGCGTTTTCCTTGTGCTGGCGGAGAAGCATCAACAGTGAGGCGATAGCTATGCGACTCCTGGTCGGCGCGATGCTCTCGAGTTGCGCTGGAATGACCGAAACGCAGCAGCGCGCGCTGACCGGCACCGCCGGCGGCGCCGGAGTGGGGGCCAATCCTCGGCGCGATTGGCGGCAATGCTGGTCTCGGCGCGGTTGCCGGCGCGGGCGCCGGCCTTGCCGGCGGGCTGATCTACAATCAGGTCAAGAAATCCGAGCAGTCGGCCTACCAACAAGGCGGTGCCGCCGGACAAAGCCGCCGCCCGTACACGCCGCCGCAGTGAAGCAGGCGCCGGTCGGTGTGCGCAGCGGGATCGCCGATAAGCTCGGCCAGCCGAGCCGGACGCCAATGCTATCCGTAATGCGCGATGTAGCGCCGGACATAGGTTTCCCAGGTGATCCGCTCGCCGCCGTAGAGATATTTTGCGCTCTCTGTCGCCCATTTGACGCCGAGCGCCTTGGCCACCTTTGGGTGCACCGGCACTTGCAGTCTGTGCAAATGGTCGAGACTGGTGATCGGCCGAAATCCGTGATTGACGCCCAGGCGTTTCAATAAATGCCGCAGCAGCATCCCGAAGATCTGTCCGTTCGGATGATTTGTCGTGTAGAACAAGCGTTTCCTCTGAAAATTCCGCAGAATGAAATCACCGATATCGAAGTCGAACCGCTTGTCCATCGCTGCAAGGCGGCGCTTTTCGAAATCGTGCAGCCGTACATAGTTGACGACGCCGTCGACCGACAGCGAGCGGTAGGCGCGAAGACGCTGCTCCCGGTCGGGGATCTCTTTGCGCAATTGGGCGAGCAGCCCGTCGAGGTAAAGAAAAGTCAGGTTCGGGGATTCGCGCTCATAAGCTTCGCGATCGCCGGGCCCGTTATAATGATCGAAAGGCCACAGCGAAGCAAAGTGCAACAGCGGGAATTTGATAATCGGCAGATCGTCATGAATATCGGGGCGAAGTGGGTAATTCTCCCAATCTTTTATATCCTGAACGAGCATTACGTCGCAGCTCGCGAGGTCCTGCCGGCCGAGCTCATGCAAATTGTGCTGTAGATTGACGAAATGATATTTCGCCTCGAGCCGCTCGTTGAAAGCCCGCGTGCGCAATAGCGCCTCGTAGACGGTTTGCGCCTGACAATTGCCGACGATCACGACATTCGTATTGCTGGTATTGATGGCCGGCGATTGCGGCATGGCCGCACCAATACCGGGCATTGGTTCCATCCGATGGAGGCAGACCTCGGTTATCGTGAGGTCGGCATTTCCCCGATGCACGAACCTGATTTCAAAAATGACGTCCTGACCGCCCTCGAGACTCAATTCCGCCGGCACGGTAAATTCGACGGAAGCCGCCCCAGAGCTCAGTTGCGCTGCCGTAAAATCACCCGAGGCCTGGTGCATCCCGCGCGGCGCTGGGGGACCAAACAGCGAGCGCCAATTCGAGGATTGCCGGTCCTGCCATCTCCGCCGAGCGGCGACCTCCACCTTCAGAACCGGTTCCGAAGGCATCCGGGGGATCCCGGCACGGCATTCGATGCCGAGCCGGTAATGCCCTGCCGGAAGCTGCAGAAGCGGCTGCCCGCCATCGAGCATCAAGCCGGCGCGCCGTGTCCGGCGAACGGTGATACCCTCCGGGGTCCGCTTGCCGATCGCCGTCTTTGCGAGACGGCCGAGCAGCCGCCACTGCGTCGGCGACTGCGGCTCCATCGCCGCCCGATCCACCTCTTCCAGGTCGACTGCAGTGATTGCCAGATCGGCGTTGCTCAAATGAAAAAAACGGAATTCGAGCCGCGCCTCGTCCCCGGCGCTGACGCCGAGCTCCGCCGGCACCGCAAACTCGAGCGAGCTCACCTGCGAGCGCAGCTCTTCGGCCGTCAGATCCAGCCAAGCCAGCTGGACCCGGTTCATCGCAATGACCTCGACGCCGAGGACCGGCTGGCGCGGCATGATGGGCGTGCCGGCGCGGCAGCAAAAATTCAGCCGATAGGCGCCGGCGGGCAATTGCCAATAGGGGCCGTACAGCACGCAGCCGGCCGCCTCGCGTCGCCGAACCGTCGTAACCCCCTCCGCACCGCGTGTCCCGATCGCCATCTTCTCGAGGCGGTCGAGCACCCGCCACTGCCGCGCTTTCCGCGGTTCCTGCTGCAGCTTGGCAGCGGCTGCATCGATGACAGGCTCGGCGCTCACCTCTCCACCGCTTGGGACTACGAACGTGAAAGAGCAAAGGCAGATAAGAGAGCATTCTGCGGCCGCCGTGCCAATATTTTCGGCATGGATTTCATCTGGCCAACTCCGCCTTCACCGGTACCGCCCCTCCGAGTTGCGATCCGCGACAATTGCCGGATCGATGAGACCGAAGCAGCCGCCCGCATTCTCGCCGCGGCCGCGATCCCGGCCGAGATGCGCGATCGAATCGCCGCTCGCGCACGCATTCTCGTCGCCAATGTCCGCCGCGAACGCATCGGTAAGGGCGGCATCGACGCGTTTCTCCATGAATATGCGCTGTCCTCACCGGAGGGGGTGGCGCTGCTGTGCCTCGCCGAAGCGCTGCTGCGGGTGCCCGATGCGGAAACCGTCGACCGGCTGATCCGCGACAAGATCGCGGAAGCCGATTGGGAACGCCATCTCGGGCGCTCGGAGTCGATCTTCGTCAACGCCTCGACTTGGGCGCTGATGCTGACCGGCAGACTGTTGTATGACAATCCGGCAGAGCACGATTGGCGCGGCGCATTGCGCCGCTTCGCGGCCCGTTCGGGCGAGCCGGTCGTGCGCCAAGCGGTCACCGCGGCGATGCGCATTATCGGTGGCCAGTTCGTGATGGGCCGGACCATTGCGGAGGCGCTCGAACGCGCGCGAGAGGCCGAGCGGCGCGGTTACCGGCATTCCTACGACATGCTCGGCGAGGCGGCGTGCACCGGGTCCGACGCGGCGCGCTATTTCACGGCCTATGAAAAGGCGATAGCCGCAATCGGCCGGACGTCGGCAGCGGCGCGCAGCATCGCCGAAACGCCGGGGATTTCAGTGAAATTATCCGCGCTGCACCCGCGCTACGAGATGGCGCAGCGCGACCGGGTGCTCGCCGAGCTTTCGCCGCGGCTTCTCGAATTGGCGCGCCGTGCGCGGCAAGCTGGCGTCGGCTTTACGATCGACGCCGAGGAGGCCGACCGTCTCGAACTCGCGCTCGAGCTGTTCGAGACACTGGCGTTCGCGCCTGAGCTTGCCGGCTGGGATGGCCTGGGGCTCGCCGTGCAGGCTTACCAGAAGCGGGCATTGCCGCTGCTCGACTGGCTAGCCGACCTCGCAGGCCGCAGCTGCCGGCGATTGATGGTCCGTCTCGTCAAAGGGGCCTATTGGGACAGCGAGATCAAACGCGCGCAGGAGCGCGGGCTCGACGGCTACCCGGTCTACACGCGCAAACTTGCGACCGACGCCTCCTATCTCGCCTGCGTGGGCCGGCTGCTCGACGGCGGTGCGGCGTTCTATCCGCAATTCGCGACGCACAACGCACATACCCTCGCTTCCGTCATCGAGATGGCCGGCAACCGCCGGGACTACGAGTTCCAGCGGCTGCACGGCATGGGCGAGGCGCTCTACGAGCAGATCGTCGGGCCGGACAAGCTGGACCGGCCCTGCCGCATCTATGCACCGGTTGGCAATCACGAGGATCTGCTCCCCTACCTCGTGCGAAGGCTGCTCGAAAACGGCGCCAACACGTCGTTCGTCAACCGCATTGTCGATGAGAAGCAGCCGGCCGATGAGATCATCGCCGATCCGATCGCGCGGCTCGCGCGGCTGCCGGTCAAGCCGGACCCTCGGATTCGGCTGCCGCGCGACCTTTATCAGCCGGAGCGCAAGAATTCGCCGGGCCTCGACCTCACTGACCCCGGCACGCTGGCGGCGCTGCGCGGAGCGCTCGCCGAGGCGGTGCGCCGCCCTTGGCAGGCTGCGCCAATCATCGGCGGCGTCGATCAGACGGGCAGCGCCGAGCCGGTGCTCGATCCAAGCGACCGCCGCCGCCGGGTCGGCGAGGTGGTCGCCGCCGGAGCGGCGGAAATCGATCGCGCGCTCGAACGCGCGACCCACAGCGCGCCGGCCTGGGCCCACACTTCCGCCGGAGAGCGCGCGACAATCCTCGAACGCGCCGCCGATCTTTACGAGAGGCATATGACCGAGCTGATGGCGCTGGTGATCCGCGAGGGCGGGCGCACGATCGCGGCGGCGCTCTCCGAATTGCGCGAGGCGGTCGATTACCTGCGCTATTACGCGGTGCGCGCGCGGGCGGATTTCGCGGAGCCCCTGCGCTTGCCCGGCCCGGTCGGTGAGCGCAACGAGATCGCGCTCCACGGCCGCGGCGTCTTCGCCTGCATCTCGCCGTGGAATTTCCCGCTGGCGATTTTCACCGGCCAGATCGCGGCGGCGCTCGCGGCCGGCAACGCGGTCGCCGCGAAGCCCGCCGAGCAGACCCCGCTCACTGCCGCCGCGGCGGTGCGCCTGCTTCACGAAGCTGGCATTCCAGGCGATATGCTTCACCTCCTGCCCGGTACCGGCGAGGCGGTCGGTGTGCCGCTCGTCGCCGACCCGCGCATCGCCGGCGTCGCCTTTACCGGCTCGACCGAGACGGCGCGGCGCATCAACCTGCAACTGGCGCGCCGTCCCGGGCCGATCGTGCCGTTCATCGCCGAGACCGGCGGGCAGAACGCGATGATCGTCGATTCCTCGGCGCTCGCTGAGCAAGTCGTCGCCGATGTGCTGACCTCCGCTTTCGACAGCGCCGGCCAGCGCTGCTCGGCGGCGCGGCTGCTGTATGTGCAGCAGGAGGTCGCGGAGCACCTCCTCGAGATGCTGGCGGGCGCAATGGCGGAGCTCACAATCGGCGACCCGGCGCTCATCGCCACCGATGTAGGCCCCGTTATCGATGCAGCGGCGAAGGAGGCGCTGGAGGCGCACGCCATGCGGCTCGAGCACGGGGGCCGGCTGCTCTATCGCTGTGCGCTGCCGGCCGGCACCGAGCACGGCACGTTTTTCGCCCCGCAGGCCTGGGAGATCGACAGCGCCGCGCGCCTCGCCGGGGAGGTGTTCGGCCCGATCCTGCATGTCGTGCGCTGGCGCGCCGACCGGCTCGATGCGGTGCTCGACGAGATCACTGCGACCGGCTACGGCCTCACACTCGGCATCCACAGCCGCATCGACGAGACCGTGCGCCATATCCTGCGGCGCCTCGGGGTCGGCAACAGCTACGTCAACCGCAGCATGATCGGCGCCGTCGTCGGCGTGCAACCCTTTGGCGGCGAAGGCCTCTCCGGCACCGGCCCCAAGGCCGGCGGCCCGCGCTACCTCTACCGTTTCGCAACCGAGCGCACCGTATCGACCGACACCACCGCCGCCGGCGGCAACGCCACGCTCTTGTCATTGCCGGAAGAAAGCGCGGTTGTGACCTCGTAAGGTCCCCAGTGCCGGCGTGGTGGTTCTGACTTGGGGCCATAAGCGATCTCATTCGCGGCGGGGCTCGGTGCCGGGCGGGCCGGCGTAGGGTCGCGACCTGCAGCGTTTTGCGCTAAATTAGATACATTCTAAAGTACTTGACGCCACCGGCGGCGTTCGCCACTTTTAGAGCTACTCTAAGTTTTCACCCTGCGAGGGACCCGTCATGGCCGACAAGCCGGTTTCAACGAGTGAAAGCAAGTGCCTTTTCACGGGCGCAACCCGCCCACACACGAATCGCGACTGGTGGCCGAACCAGCTCAACCTTCAGATGCTCCACCAACACTCCAATCTGTCCAATCCGATGGGCGAGGGGTTCGACTACGCCAAGGAGTTCGAGAGCCTCAACCTCAATGCCGTGATCGAGGACCTGCATGCCTTGATGACGGGTTCGCAGGATTGGTGGCCGGCCGATTTTGGCCACTACGGGGGGCTCTTCATTCGGATGGCGTGGCACCTTGCCGGCACCTACCGCATCGGCGACGGCCGCGGCGGCGCCGGAGCCGGCCAACAGCGCTTCGCGCCGGTCAACAGTTGGCCCGACAACGCGAGCCTCGACAAGGCGCGCCGGCTGCTGTGGCCGATCAAGCAGAAATATGGCCGGAAACTCTCCTGGGCCGACCTGATGATCCTCGCGGGCAACGTCGCCCTCGAATCGATGGGCTTCAAGACCTTCGGTTTTGGCGGCGGCCGCGAGGATGTCTGGGAGCCCGACGAAAGCGTCTATTGGGGCCCCGAAGGCAAGTGGCTGGCGGACGAGCGCTACAGCGGCGATCGCGATCTTCAGAACCCTCTCGCCGCCGTACAAATGGGTCTGATCTACGTCAATCCGGAAGGGCCGAACGGCAACCCGGATCCGCTCGCGGCGGCCAGGGACATCCGCGAAACCTTCCGCCGCATGGCGATGAACGACGAAGAAACCGTCGCGCTGATTGCCGGCGGCCACACTTTCGGCAAGACTCACGGCGCCGGCGATCCCACCCTCGTGGGTCCGGCGCCGGAAGCCGCCCCTCTCGAGGAGCAGGGCCTCGGCTGGAAGAGCAGATATGGCACGGGCAAAGGGCCTGACGCGATCACCGGTGGCCCCGAAGTCGTCTGGTCGCAGACACCGACGCAGTGGAGCAGCCACTTCTTTGAGAACCTGTTCAACAACGAATGGGAGCTGACGAAGAGCCCAGCCGGCGCCTGGCAGTTTAAGGCGAAGGGCGCTGCCGCAACGATTCCGGACGCTTTCGACCCGTCGAAGCGACACGTGCCGACGATGCTGGTCACGGACATTTCGCTGCAGGTCGATCCGGTTTACGCAAAGATATCGAGGCGCTTCTACGAGCATCCGGACGAGTTCGCAGATGCGTTCGCGCGGGCGTGGTTCAAGCTGACGCACCGCGACATGGGCCCGATCGTGCGCTATCTCGGCCCGCTCGTGCCAAAGGAGACGCTGATCTGGCAAGACCCGATCCCTACTGTCGATCATCCGCTCATCGGGGCAGAGGACATTGCGGCGTTGAAGGCGACAATCCTCGCCTCCGGCCTATCGGTTTCGCAGCTGGTCTCGACGGCCTGGGCGGCGGCGTCGACGTTCCGCGGCTCCGACAAGCGCGGCGGCGCGAACGGCGCGCGCATTCGCCTGGCACCGCAAAAGGACTGGGCAGTCAACCAGCCGGCGCAGCTCGCGGTGGTGCTGCAGACGCTCGAGGCGATCCAAAGGGACTTCAACACTTCGCAGTCCGGCGCGAAGAAGGTCTCGCTTGCCGACCTGATTGTTCTCGGCGGCGGCGCGGCGATCGAGAAAGCCGCAAAGGCCGCCGGGCACGACGTGAAGGTCCCCTTCACACCGGGGCGCATGGACGCCTCGCAAGAACAAACCGACGTCGACTCCTTCGCGCCGCTCGAACCGACGGCCGACGGGTTCCGCAACCATCTCCGTGGTCCGCAGCGCGTGTCGCCCGAGGAGCTGTTGGTCGATCGGGCGCAATTGCTGACGCTGACGGCGCCCGAGATGACCGTTCTCCTCGGCGGTCTGCGGGTCCTCGGCGCCAATGCCGGGAGGTCCACGCACGGCGTCTTCACCAAACGGCCGGAGACGCTGACGAACGACTTCTTCGTCAACCTGCTCGACATGAGCACGCAATGGCAGCCCTCCGTCGGCTTTGACGACGAAGGCGTGTACGAGGGGCGCGACCGGAAGACGGGAGAGGTCAAATGGACTGGCACCCGCGCCGACCTGATCTTCGGCTCGCACTCGCAGCTGCGCGCCCTCGCGGAAGTCTACGCGTGCGCGGACTCGAAGGAGAAGTTTGTAAAAGACTTCGTAGCGGCGTGGGCCAAGGTGATGAACCTGGACCGCTTCGACCTCGCCTGATCTCGTCCCCCATTCCTCCCTCCTCCGCAAGGCGGGGGAGGGTTAGGGAGGGGGCCTAGCGGAAGGGTTTTTTCGAGGCCTTCTAGAGCGCAGCCGCGATCCAGCATCGGGGGTCAGGCTCAGATCCAGGCGACGCCCAACCTGCGAAGCCCTTACGCAAAACCTGTATGCTGGCGAAAGAAATCAGGGCGGCACTTCGACAGGTGCCGGGATGAGCGGGGAGCCGACCGCCCGACAGGTGCAGCGATGGCGGCGGAACGCGTCGAACGCAGGCTGAGTGCCATTCTGGTCGCTGATGTCGTGGGTTACAGCCGGCTCATCGGCGCCGACGAGGAGGGAACGCTCGCACGGCTAAAGGGCGCTTAGGCGCGAGTTGGCCGAGCCCAAACTCAAGCAACATCCCGGCCGCATAGTCAAAACGACGGGCGACGGCCTGCTCCTCGAATTCGTCAGCGTCGTCGACGCGGTACGTTACGCCCTCGAAATCCAGTGCGAAATGGCCTTAAAGGCGTTTGCGGCAGTAATGTTTCCCTCACCGGAAATGATTGCCGTTTATGTAGAGGGGTTACGCAGAGCGGGTTTGCCAGAAGACTGAAGCTGGACGGCGGCTGACAGCCAGAGGCGGTTGCAGCTCGTAGAAGATGCCGGATTTCGTCGCCGCGATCCCTTCTGCGGCGCGCGCAGACGATGCGGGCGCGGGGCGTGGATTACAACGCTGGATAGTCTCGGAGAGCGGCCGGTGCGCCCCTTGAGACCTCGGGGATCAACTGCGCCGATAGCGCTGCTCGGCAATGCCTTGCAGGCGAGATAGGGAATCGACGGGCCCGATGTCGAGCCTATTGCGCACCAAAGACTGGACAACCACGCCACGCCATCCAGCCGGAAAGTGAAAATCACAATTGTACGTTACCCGGCACTTGTCTTGGTCAAGCCGCACGCAGCTTAGCTCCTCACGCACGGTGATGCCGAATGGCAATTGCACATCGAGCCCAAGGAAGTATTTCGCAGGGTCGACTTCAGCAAACCGAATTTTCAGCTTCAGGCGCAAAACCCGTGGGCCGGACGCCGCCGAGATCGTCTGCCCCACTGCAGCAGAACCAGGCGGCTGCACCGACACACTACGGACGTCAAAGAAGTCGCTCCATCCTTGAGGATCAGTCAGAATGCTCCAGACAATCTCGACTGGAGCGTTGATGATTGCGGTCGGGCAGCTCGCATACGCCACGGCCCTTTATAGGGTTCGCGGTACCAACTTGGCTATATAAGTCGCCTTCGCGCCGAGGCGCATGGCTGCATCCCAGGAGCAAACCGACGTCGAATCCTTCGCGTCGCTCGCGCGGAAAGGTGTGTAGCAGGGTTTTCGGAGCGCAGCTGCAATTCGACGTCGCATGATGAGGGCTAGATCGTGAACCAGCACCCAACCTTCGCCGGCGCTCCGACCTCGATGTCCGCAATCGGCGCGAGGCGGGTTACGTTTCTAATGATGTGACCCTGGCGGAGCTGATGCTCGGCCATCCGGAAAAGTGTCATAGCCGCGCTCGTCCCATGCATTTGGCGTAGGCCACGATCTTGTGCAGCGTCAGCCCAACTCCGCTTGCGAATAGCGGCAACTGGCCCCATTCCGGACCTTCTCCGCTTACGCGAAACCGCTTCCGTTTTCAGGAGACCGGAGCCCCAAATCTGGGGCTCGATCACCTTCCGGCGCTGGCAAGCAGCGGCTATTTCGCTTCACGTCAACGGACGAATGTTCTGGTTCATATGGAAAAAGTTGCTCGGGTCGTACTTTGTTTTGATTTCTTGCAGCCGCCGATAATTTGGGCCGTATGCGGCCGATACCGCGTCCCCGGTCTCGTCATCACCCAGATAATTGACATACCTGCCGGGCGCGATGAACGGTTTCATAGCGGCATAGGTCTGCCGCGCCCAGACGGTGCACCGGTCGGACATCGCCGCATCCATAGTCTGCGAGAGGACCAGGAAGCTGTAGCCTGCCGTCCGGTGCGGAAACGCCGTATCGGTTTCGGCCACCCGCGTCGCCGCGCCGTGGAGGTGCTCCAGCAGCAGCTGCCCCATTGGGGTTGGACAACGGGCGAAATGTTCGGTCATCACTTCGATCGCGTCGTCGCTCAGCCGCGCGAGAAAACTCGATTTCCAGTAATTCAGCGCACCTTTGGGATAGCCGTCGTCCAGCATGCTGTTCAGCTGGCAATATGGCATCGGGCCGAGAGTATCCATAAGCGGCGCGCCGAACTCCTTGAACGGCCGCATTGCCGCTTTGCCCTCGGCAAGCGATCCACAATGGCAGGCGACCATCGCCGCCAATTTGGTGCCTGAGCCGTCCGGGGCGTGGACCAGCGTCGCGGCGACCGAGAGCTCGTCGGGTACCGATGCGGTGAAATCGCGGTAAAATCGCAGCATCTCCCGGGCGCTCTCAAGCGGGTACGCGATCAGGCCGCCGATAACTATTGGTCCGACCGGAAAAAGCCGGTATTCGAAAGACGTCACCACACCGAAATTGCCGCCGCCCCGCGGACGGCCCAGAACAGATCCGGGTGCTCCTCGGCGCTCGCCCGCAAAACTCTCCCCTCGGCTGTCACCAGTTCAACGGATTGCAAATTGTCGAGAGCCAGCCCGTATTTCCCCATGAGCCACCCGAAACCCCCGCCGAGCGTCAGCCCCGCGATGCCGGTGGTTGATACAACGCCGCCGGTCACCGCCATGCCGTGTAGTTGTGTCTCTCGATTGAGGTCCGCCCAGGTGACGCCGCCTTGGGCTCGGGCTGTCCGGCGGTTCACATCGACATAAACGCCCTTCATCTCGGCCAAGTCGATCATCACTCCGCCTTCGACGGTGGCTCGACCCGCCACGTTGTGTCCCCCGCCGCGAACTGAGACTTCCAAGCCGAGGGCGCGGGCGAGATTGACGGCATCGACGACATCGGCAACTCCGCGGCATCGGGCGATCAGCACCGGCTTTTTATCGATCATCCCGTTATGGACCCGTCTCGCCTCGTCGTAGCCCACGTGGCCCGGCTGTAGCAGTAGACCCGAAAATGTGTCGGCTATCCCGGATACGGCTTCAGCAATGGACGCGTCTGAACGCATAGGCAGCCTCCTGTTCCCAGCGAGGGATTTCCTTCCCTCTCGCGGCCATGGTTAAGCGAGCCAGCTTGCCGTTTCAAACGCAAACATTTCAGGCACTAGGTGAATGAAATTCAGCTACAGTAGCATCGATGAGAAAACTGCCACCGCTCAAAGCATTACGCGCGTTCGAGGCCGCCGCGCGCCACATGAGTTTCAAGGCGGCTGCGGATGAGCTCGGTTTGACACCAACTGCAATCAGCCATCAAATTCGCCTGCTCGAGACTGCACTCGGCGGGGCTCTCTTTCGCCGACGGCCGCGCCCGCTGACCCTAACTCCGCCGGGTGCGGCCCTATTCCCAGTCGATTTGTCGCGCATCTCGGGCGCGTTTGTCATCGCTCGCAACACCGCCTTCGCTTACAAGGGCAAGACAATCGATCTTAGGCAAATCGGCCGCGACCTGAATGTGCGCTACGCTCTGCAGGGTAGTGTTCAGCGTGGGGGCAACCGGCTGCGCGTCAACGTACAGCTGATCGATTGCAACACGAGCACTCATCTCTGGGCTGGTACTCGATCCGAACAATGTCGATGCGCTGGCGGCAAAGGGATGGGTCGATATGGATCTCGGCGCCGGCTTCATGACGGACGATCGCGCCGCTCGCCTCGCGTCGGCCGAAGCGATGGCCATCAAGGCGTTATCGCTGACGCCTAGTCACGCCTGGGCGCACCTAGTGCTTGGCTCGTTCTATAACACCGTCAATCGCGGAGCGGAGGCCATCGCCGAATTCGAGCATGCACTTATGCTGGATCGCAACCTCGGCTACGCCCATGCGCTGATCGGTATGGCGAAGACTGCGCTCGGGCGGGGCCGGGGAGGCCGAGCGCCACTATCTCGAGGCGCTGCGCCTCAGCCCGCGGGATGTCGCAGCACATCACTGGATGAGCAGCGCCGGCACGTCCAAGCTGCATCTTGCAGAATACGAGGAGGCAATCATTTGGTTTCGCGGAGCAGTCGAAGCCAACCGCAATTTCGCATTCACGCATCTGTCGCTCGCCGCTGCACTGGCGCATCTCGGCAGGATTGACGAGGCGCGCACCGCGGCGAGAGCGGGATTGGGCCTGGAGCCGAGCTTCACCATTGGACGCTTTCGCGTTGGCGCCCGCAGCGACAATTCTGTGTATCTCGGCGGCCGCGAACGCATCTACGAGGGCATGCGCCGAGCCAGCATTCCAGAGTAATACGCAGCAGAAAAACGAAGCGGTGGTCATCTTGGTGAATACGGCGTCCTTCGATATACAGCCTGGGCGACCGGCGCCTGCCGCAGGCGCATGTCGGTAAACGTAGGATTTGGCCTGTCAAGGATTCGCGGAGATCAAGTTACATCGCGGTAGGCTGCAGCCCCTTAGCAGAACGAACCTAGTGCTCGCGTGTCGAGCTCAGCAGCGGCCGCGACCGGAAACGAGCTTCCTCGATGACAACGTAGCGCCCAAACAACCTCTGGCCAAACCTCTGCACGGCAGCGTCCAGACGGGCCCATTTGAGGAGGTATCTTTCCGGAGCAACGCGCAAAAGCACGAGTCCGGGCACTGTCATGTGCAAACGAAAGACGAACTCGCCAAAGTCCTTGTCTTCGGTCAGCAGCAGTCTGTGTTCGTCATTTGGCGCGCCGCAGAATCTGTGCATCGGTAGCTCCCGATGCGACTTCGGCCGCGTAGATCACATCGTGTCCGGCACCGCGAAGGCGACGCACGAGCGCCGCATCGGCGCATCCGTCGCCAAGCCACCCGTACGCGCCCTCCGGTCAGCGATAAACGAGTTCCTCATCCGCGAGATAGTCCGCCGCAAAGGCCTGAGCCGCGCGAATGTCATCAAGGACAAGCCTTGGATGATCGGCGAGGATTTGCTCCGCGCTGATGCCGGCTCCAAGTTTGCGCAAGACCAATTCCACCGGGACACGGGTACCGCGGATCACCGGCTTGCCGCCCATGATCTCGGGGTTGATCTCGATCCGCTCATGCGCCATGGCCGTTCATCCTGGGCCGACTGCGACGCACAATGTAGCACCGCCTGCCAGGGCGTCGCCGCCCCATCTCGGCCTCGAGGTGACTTCAGACCGGACGATCGGGGGTTGTCGACGACCCAACCGGAGCCCTCTTACGTGTCGGTGTCCCAGGATGCCGATACTGAGCTGCTGGTTTACTTTCGGTTGCTGGAGGAAGGCACCGATGTCTGGCGGAGCTTTGGCAAAGGCCCCTGGCATGTATATTCCTGATACGTTCCAGCTTAAAAAGGCTGCGGTATCTATTGAGATATCGGATGCATTTCAAAAGGGACGCGGTGCGTTAATGAGCACCTTGCGCGCGACGGCTGTCTGTCGCCCCGTTAAACAATCTTACACGACGAGACGAAGACCTCGGTGGGCAGCGTGAAGTTAAAGGTCGCACCTCGTCCTGTGTTGGGGCTAGCCCATAATCGGCCGCCATGCGCTTCGATTATCCGCCGGCTGATGGATAATCCCATGCCGGTTCCCTGCGGTTTAGTGGTAAAGAACGCCTCGAAAATTCGGTCGGGTCCGTCTCCCGGAAGCCCGATGCCTGAGTCACTTACCGAAATCAGCAATTGACCATCTTCGGTCCGATGCGACGTGACGCTCAGTTCACCGCTTTCATCCTTCATTGCGTCGATGCCATTCAGCATGAGGTTCATCAAAACCTGCTGCAGTTGCACACGATCGGCTGTCGTCATTGGCAGCGCCGCGTCGAGTTCGGTGCGGATCAAAATAGAATGGCGGTTCGCCGCATCATTCAGCATAACGACTAGCTCTCGAACGATCTCGTTCAGGTCGAGCGGCTCGCGTTGTGGCGCCCCTCGCCTGTAAAGCGATCGATTTCGGTCGATAATGCCGGCGGCACGGTCTACGTTATTGAGAATTCTCAATGCAGCTTCGCGAGCTTCTCCAATCTCCGGCGGGTCGCGCTGCAGCCATCGCAGGCAGGCTCTGGCGTTCATTGCGCTCGCAGCGATCGGCTGCATGATCTCGTGGCCAAGCGATGCAGCCAATTCTCCCATCATGCTCACGCGGCTGATGCGCGCGAGATCGGCTTCCAGCTGGCGCAATCTTTGGCGCTCCTCTTCGGCGCGCTTGCGTTCGGTGATGTCGTTATCCGTCTCCAGGGCGGCAACGGGCGTACCGTGCGCATCCCTTTGCAATGACCAACGGCTCGACACGATTACCTGAATTCCGTCCTTTGTGGTGCGCCCGAGCTCCCCTTCCCAGCGGCCACTGCTCAGCAGCTCCGCCATTATCCGGTCGCGCGGTACTGAGGAGACCGTTTTCAGCAGCTCACGAGCAAGCTTGCCTTTGGCTTCTTCTGCCGTCCACCCGTACAATGCCTCCGCTCCGCGATTCCAGTAGGAGACAACACCATCCAAGTTGCGGACGAAGATGGCATCATGAGTGAGATTGAGCAGATCAGCCTGCTCCCGCAGAGTTTCTTCGGCGCGCTTGCGTTCTGTTCTTTCGCGGGCTTCCCCCAAAGCGCGCTGCACCGAGGGCACCAACCGTGATAGCCGTGTCTTCAGGACATAATCCGTGGCCCCGATCTTGAGCGCTTCGATGGCTACGTCTTCGCCGAGCGTGCCTGAGACAAAAATGAAAGGCAGATCGGGGCGGACACTCTGCGCAAGTTGCAATGCAGAAAGTCCGTCGAATGACGGAAGCTTGTAGTCCGCAAGGATCAGATCAGCAGCAATGCTTTCAAGCGCCGCCAGGAACTCGGCGCGGGTTTGGACGCGAGTTATTTCGCAGACGAAATGATGGGCTTCGAGGAGCTCTTGAACGAGCTCCGCGTCACTGGGCTCATCCTCAAGCAAAAGGATCCGGAGAGGAGACGTCACGACGCCTTCTTTATGCTGCCCGGCGGCGGCTGGTTGATTACCGCCCAGAAGACACCCAGTTCCTTGACGGCGTTCACGAACTCGTGAAAATCAACCGGCTTTACGACATAGGCGTTGACCCCGAGTTGGTAGCTTCTGATCATATCTTTCTCCTCGTGGGACGACGTCAGTACCACCACAGGTATCATCTTCAGGCGCTCGTCGGACCTGATCTGCTGTAAGACTTCCAATCCATCGACCTTTGGCAGTTTTAGATCGAGCAGCGTGACGGCCGGGTTATCGTCGGAGCGAGAGCTGTATTCTCCACGACAATAAAGGTAATCTAGAGCTTCTGCTCCATCACGGGTGACGACTACCTCATTTGCTAGGTTATATTCTTCCAGCGCGGTCAGAGTAAGTTCCACATCTCTCGGATCGTCCTCGACGATCAAAATTCGTCCCAGCCCGTTCATCGCGTGTTAGCGCTCCTCTCCGCTGCATATTGTGCTTGAGGAAGTGAGAAATAGAAGGTCGCGCCTTGACCTACCGCTCCCTCGGCTCGGATTTTCCCTCCGTGCCGGTGGACGATGCGCTGAGCGGTAGCCAATCCTATTCCAGTGCCTTCAAACTCCTCAGACCGATGCAGACGCTGAAACACCCCGAAGAGTTTATTTGCATATTGCATATCAAAGCCTGCTCCGTTGTCCCTTACGAACACCTCTACTTCGTTTTCTTTTATGTCGGTAGAGCCAATCTCGATTTCGGCCGGTGCTCGCATCCGAGTGAACTTAACCGCATTGGAAACCAAGTTCATAAGGACAACTTTCAGCATCGAGCGGTCGCCGTAGCACACCGGCAGCGTCCCGATATTCCATGCGATATCCCGGCCGCTCGTTTCTTGCCCAAGCTCCGCGACGACCTCCCGGACAAGCTGCTCCAGGTTCACGGCCGCCTTTCTGGTCTCCGCCCGCCCGATCCTGGAAAACGCCAGCAGATCGTCAATTAGGTTACCCATTCGTTTTGCTGCTTCGAGTATCGTTTGGAGGTATCGACCACTCTTCTCATCGAGCAAAGAAGATGCCTGTCTTTGTAGCAACTCCGAGTATCCGACTACATGGCGAAGTGGCGCGCGAAGGTCGTGGGAGACGGAATAGGCAAAAGATTCCAGGTCCTTGTTGCTTGCTTCGAGTTCCGCAGCCTGGTTGGCGAGTTCCTGATTGAGTTTGCGAATTTCGTCCTCTCGCTGCTTGCGCTGCTCGAGTTCGACCCGAAGCTGGTCGCGGGCTTGGCGAAGACTATCCTCGATCCGGCGTCGAACCGCGCTGAACGAGCCGACAATTATTCCCCAAGCTACGAAAACGAAAAAGTAAGGTAGATCGCTGCTGGAAACGGAGAAGGAGTAGAGGGGCTCCGTAAAGAAGTAGTCGAAGCACGCCGTGGACAGCAGGATTGCCAATACGGAAGGCCCGGTTCCTGCATACCAGGTGGTAAGGGCGATCGAGAGGGCAAAAACCGGCACCCCCACATCACGAAACTGATAGTATTGCGATGTAAGAGCCAGCCCAAGTGCAATGGCAACCGAAACGACCGAAAGACCATAGCGTAGGGTCCCTGGGCCGATCCTCTGCGATTCTAGATTCGAGCGCGCCAGGGCCCTCCTCACTCGGACGCCCGCGGGCCCTTCCCCATGGTCAATCATCATGAAACTTTTGTTCCGATGTCGCTGCTCTGATGGCTTTATCTCAATCGGCAAACCGCGCCGGCCGGTATCGTCACGGGCTCTGAACCCGCAGCAGGGTCGGCAAGCCGCCGCCAGCGACGACTGGTTACGAAATGCGGCGTCTATTGTTATACGGGGCTAACGCTCGGCACGCCAGTCGAACCGGTGGATGTCGGTCGCGCAAAGAGCAGAGCTGCGCACCTCGATCACGGCGGGCGTGCCCGCGCGGACGTCTATGTCGCCCGGCTCAACCGAGGCAGTCCCCCGAAGCCGTCATTCGGCCCGGCCGGGCGATACCCGCTGGTTTCCCCTAGGTTCGTGATACGAGGCGCCGGCGACACTGACGTACAGCTTGACGGCTGGATCCGAGCCTACTGCGCTGCCGCGGCGGTCTTTGTGCTGCGGAAGGCGGGGATCACCTCCTTCGCGAAGCGGTCGAGGTCTGCGAGCTGGACGTCGAGCGGGGTGCCGAGTGGGGTTGCGCAGATGACGCGGTCGAGGCCGGGATAGCGCTTCTCGACCGCCTTCAGCGCCTCGATGATGTCCTCGGGGCGGCCGGCGAGGAAGCCGCCGGCCTTCACCGCGTCCTCGATCGTCGGCAATTTCACGGTGCGGGCGAGCCGGGGGTCGCGCATCGCTGCGATCTGGTCGTCGGTCAAGGCCCGCACCAGGCGCAATTCGCCGAACATCTTCATGTTCTCTTCGTAATGCGGGGCGGCCTCGCGGATCGCCTGCTCGCGGCTCGAGGAGATGTGGAACTGGTAGCCGAGCGCCAATCGCTCGCCGAGTTCGAGCTCGACGCCGCGCCGCGCGTAGGCCTGCTGGAAGCCCAGCATGTGGCGCTCGACCGCGCCGCCTTCGGCCGAGCCGCCGCCGATCACGCCGTTGATGCCGTAGCGAGCCATGAACTCGAAGGCGCGCTCGGAACCCGATTGGATCGGCTGCCAGCATTCGACCGGCAGCCGCTCGGGCGCCGGCACCAGGGTGATCTCTTTGAGCGTGTAGCCGCGATACGGCACCTCGGGCGGGATCGTCCAGTACTCACCCTGGTGCGAGAACGGCTTGCCCTCGAACGCCTTGAACAGAACCTCGACCCCCTCTTCGAACATCTCGCGGTTGGCGGTCTGGTCGATGAGCGGGTTGCCGAAGGTCTCGACTTCGCGGGTGTGGTAGCCGCGTCCGACGCCGAAGATGACCCGTCCGCCGGTCAGGATGTCGGCCATCGCGTAATCTTCGGCCAGCCGCAGCGGATGCCACATCGGCACGATGTTGAAGCCGCAGCCGATCTTTAGGTTCTTCGTGACGCCGCACAGATGCATCGCCATCATCAGGACATTCGGGATCAGTTCCGTGCCTTCGGGCTGAAAATGATGCTCGGCCATCCAGAACGTGTCGTAGCCGCGCTCGTCCATGCATTTGGCGTAGGCCACCACCTTGTGCAGCGCCTTGGCGAACTGCTCCTGCGGATAGAAGCGGTCGTTGATCGGCGTGCCGCGATACCCGAGGTTCTCCATATCGGCGGTGCCGTAATAGGAGCTGTCGAACTTCGTGATCATCTTCGTGTCCCTCGCGATTGCGGCGGGCATCATAGCCTAGACTGATAGCGGCTGGGCGATTTCGGTACTCGGTCGACCCGTCCCGTTTTCGGAGCATCGAAGGTTCGCCGCTGTCACCGCTCCTCGGCAGCATTGCCGTCCTTACACGCCAGGTGCAGACCGACTTATCAATCCGTGAACACGGAGAAGACGAACGGTGAATCCACGCCGCCCGCAATCACCTCATTCTCGCCGGCTCGCAGCGGCGCATCGTCGGTGCGGAAATGATTGCCGATGGGCTCGCCGTTGACGATTGTTCCAAGCGTGCTGCGAAGGTCGCGCACATGATAACTTCCAGCACGCTTCTCGATCAGAAAGTGGTTGCGCGACAGCCTGAATGGCGCGCCGTCAGCGAGCTTGAGGTCTGGCTGCAACGGCGGCAGGCCTTCGCCCGCAACCGGCTCGCGGCCAACGATAAACGGCACATCGCCGACGCGGATTGGGGTGTGCAACTGACCCCCTAACCACGGATTCTTGGCAGCGAGGTAGGCATTATTGCCTGACACCGCGGTTTGACCGTCGGCATCTTTCCGGGTCCAAAGCGCGCGGCCGCTTCGTTCTTCGTTGACGATGCGATCGTCGGCCGCGCGCAGCCGCTGACTGAGGCGCTGGATCAATTCACGAGCGGCGCGCGGCGAGTTCGCGATCTGATCAAAGAACTCGGCTGAGGTCAGGATTTCCGCCTCGACCTCGCTAGCGGCTCGCGCGGTCGCACTTCGGGGGCGATTTTCTAGGACGCCCATCTCGCCGATGAACTGCCCGGCGCCAACGGTGCCGAGCAGGATGGGCTCGCTATCGAGTTCTCGGAGTATGGCAACGGCGCCGGTGAGCAGGCGAAAAACGCTGTCCGCCGGATCTCCCTCTCTGAAGAGGACCTGCCCTTCGGCAAAGTGCGTGCTGGTCATGATTAGTCCTTTCAATCGTCAAGCCCCGCGGCAACTCGGCCGCATTATGACCAGATGCCCAACCACAAGGCAAACAATGCCGCGTTTACATCCGTGGTAGGGGGAACCATCCTCGCCAGTGAAATGTTGGGAGAGATGAAGTCTCGGACGGGAACGCGAACCATGGTCAAAGCAGCGCTGTTGGGGATGGGCATTGTGGCCGCAGTGGCGACTACCGCGACCGCGCAAAACTACATCCCCAGTACTATCCAGGTTTAGGGTCCGATCGGCGTCTCTTCGATAACCTTGCCGGCGGAATCCGTGACGACCGTCATTGCTTTGTCGTTTTAGCCATCGGGCGGAAATGATCGCCGGGCATGGTTCGTGAGCATCGTCAGAGGGCTCGTCGCCAGTTCACCTCACCGGCGGCGACGCAGCCAGGCCCCATTGCGCGTACGGCGTGGGTCTCGATCGATGCTTGGCGCCCACGCAACGCAAAGTTCTCCCGGATTCTTGCACACAACCAAGGCGGGATCGCGGCGGCGCGCAACAGGTCCGCCGAGACCAACAGCGCTTCTTCGGTAGCTTTACAATGATCGCATAGCCGGGCAGCAACGTTCATCGTATCGCCAAAATACGCTATCTGCCGCTTCGCGTCGCCGCACTCGCCGATGACGACCGGCCCCACATGAACGCCGGCACGAAATCGCGGCACGACACCGAATTCCTGCGCGTAGACGGGCGTAAGCTCCGCGAACTTGTCCTCGGCGGCGAAGAAACAGCGCAGCGGGCGAGCGTTGCGCTTGGGATCCTTGCTCAGCGGCCAAGTGACGATGACCGCATCGCCGACATAGGCGTGCACCTCGCCGCCATGTTCCGCAATTGGTTCATCGATATCGAAAAAGAATTTGGTGATCAGGTCGTGCACGCGCAGCTCGCCCATTGTCTCGGCGAGTGCGGTCGAAGATTGGAGATCCAGAAACATCACGATGCGCTGCTCGGTCTTCGGCCGATGATAGGTCCCGAGCAGAAAGCTGCCGAGAACCCGGCCGCCG
>Ga0126371_10001037_pt1 | contig 23152 bp, 21 predicted proteins | sample PanSoiMetaPlot_4_FD_110145 | JGI IMG/M metagenome (GOLD analysis project Ga0126371, IMG submission 110145) | Tropical forest soil microbial communities from Panama - MetaG Plot_4 | ecosystem: Environmental > Terrestrial > Soil > Tropical forest > Bulk soil | place: Panama | collected 2016-02-17 | reverse complement strand
GCAGACAACAGCGGACGTAGCCGCCGCAGGGTTGCCAACGGAACCCCTGACGATGTCCCTGCAGGCGCAGGGCCTTCCGGTTGCGCCGTCCGGCACGATCGAGGCGCATGGACGTCTCGCCGGCGCGTCGCTGGAGCTTGCGGCGGCGGTGAACCGGCAGAATGACGGGACGCTCGAATTCTTGCTCGACCGGCTGCATTGGAAGAGCGCTTCAGGGGCGGGCAAGTTGACCCTGTCGCCCGGAGCATTTGTTCCAATCGGCCATGTGCAATTTCACATGGCCCGGCTCGATGACCTCGCGCCGCTGACGGGTGTGACGACCGCTGGCAGCATCAGCGCTGCCTTCGACACGCTGCAGGTGCAAGGCACGCCACAGGCGCGGGTCCAGGCGGAAATGCGTCATTTGCAATTCGACGGCGACCGCGTTGATCGACTGACGGCAGGCGCGCGCATTACTGATCCTACGAACCATCCGATTCTGACGGCCTCGGTCGGTGTGGATGGCATCCAGTGGGGTACCTTCACCGGCAACACACAACTGACCGCGAATGGCCCGCTGGAATCCTTGACCCTGCGTGTCTCGTCGAATCTCCAGACACCACACGGGCCCGCTAATCTGTCGGCTGCGGCAACGGCGGATCTGCCCGGCAAAAATCTGCGATTAGCCTCATTGCGAGCCACCTACGCAGGAGAGACGGCGCATCTTTTGGCACCGGCCAAGGTAAGCTTCGCAAAGGGCCTTTCGGTTGACCAACTTCACCTCGGCATCAACGATGCGGTTATCACGGTGGCGGGCCGCGCGACGCCGACGCTCGCCCTGACCGTATCAGCACGCGACGTCAGCCCCGCGCTCGCCGAACCCTTCCTTCCCAGATTCAAAGGCTCCGGCACGATCGCACTAAGCGGCCAGCTGCGTGGGACACTCGCGGCCCCCGAGGGCGCGGTACGTCTGACGGGCCGCCGCTTGCGGATTACCGAGGGGGACGTCGCGGGGTTGCCGCCAGCCGATATCGACGCGACCGCCATGTTCGCGCGCGACGCTGTGCAACTCCACGTATCTCTTACCTCGGGCAGCAATATTCATCTCCAACTCGCTGGTACGGCGCCGTTGCGGCCAACCGCACCCTTTGATCTGCAACTGTCCGGCAACGCGGATCTCGTCATGCTCGACCCGCTTCTAACACCGAATGGGCGCGCCGCTCGTGGTCAGGTGACACTTGACCTCGGCGTCACCGGGACAATGGCTACGCCACGTGCCACGGGCACAATCCAGCTTGCGCGCGGCTCGATGCAGGATTTTGTCCAAGGAATTGATGTTACCAATCTGAGCGGGCTCATTCGTGCCGATGGCGATACGCTTCGTATTGTGAATCTTGACGGGCGTGCTGGTGGAACGGTGTCAATCGCCGGGACGATCGGGATATTCCAGCCGGAATTGCCGATTGCGCTGACGATGACCGCACACAACGCTCGGCTGCCATCAAGCGACCTACTAAGCGCAACAATCAGCGCAGACATAACAGTGCGAGGCACGTTGCGGCAAACGTTGAACGTTGGCGGCGACGTCCACGTCGCTAAGGCGGACATCAATATCCCCGAAAACTTCCCAAAGAGCGTCGCGGTCCTGAATGTGCGACAGCCAGGCGGGAAACCCGCCGCACCGTCGACACCGAACTTGACGATCATGCTTGCCCTTGTCATTGACGCGCCCGAGCAGGTCTTCGTGCGCGGCCACGGTATCGATGCCGAGATGGGCGGTACGCTCAGGATTGGCGGGACTGCCGCCGCGCCGGTGATCAACGGCGGGTTCGACCTTCGTCGTGGCACCTTTAGTTTGGCCGGGCAGACACTCAACTTCACCAAGGGCAAAGTCGCGTTTGGCGGAACCGGTCTCACGAACAAGCTCAACCCAACGATTGACTTCGTCGCCGAGAACACCGCCAACGGCGTAACCGCAACACTAACGATAACCGGCTATGCCGACGCACCGAAGATCCAGTTATCCAGCTCTCCCGACATGCCCCAGGACGAGATTCTGGCGCATCTTCTTTTCGGGCAGAGCGTTAAGCAGCTCAGCCCGTTCCAGGTCGCTGAAATTGCACAAGCGATTGCCTCGCTCGGCGGAGGCGGCGGATCCAATCCGCTGGCCTCGGTACGAAAGGGCCTTGGCCTCGATAGGTTGACTGTGGGCAGCGCGGCAGGCGGAGGCGGTGCGAGCGCCGAGGCCGGCAAATATGTCGCCAACGGTATCTATGTTGGTACGATGCACAACATGTCCGGCGGCAGCGCAGCGCAGGTACAGATCGACCTTACCAAGCATCTCAAGCTCGAAAGCACAGTCGGCACCGGCGGCACGCCCGCCACCGGGGCGGCGCTCGACACCGATCCGGGCAGCAACATTGGCCTCACGTACCAACTTGAGTATGGAGAAAAATAGGAAACGCGTTAGGGACAAATTGCCCCGCAAGTTGCCCGGAAATAGCATCTTTTTCTGGTGAGGTTCGTGCTTTGTTGATGTTGAATAGAGTGTTACATCGAATCGGCGTAACGCAACAATTCAGGATTTCTGCGGACAGAATGGTGGGCGCTGTAGGGATTGAACCTACGACCCCAACCGTCTGATCTTTCCCAACGCGCACCGAACGGTCTCGATGTTAGCCGGGGATTTGGCAGGATTTAGTTACGGCTTGCTGCCAGAGATTGCCGGCGTGCAAGAGCGAGCCCGCCATGTTCAGTCCCTTGCAGTTGAAACGCAGACTGCTGCGACGTTACACTTCGCACGCAAAACGCGGACGGCTGGCCGCCAGGTCGAGGTTGGCGCCGCTCGGAAATCGGTGGTGGTTGGTGGCTGGTCGGTTGGGAAGATCCTTCGTGCGGGTCCCGCGTCGCGAGCGCGGTTTTACGCTTCTCGAACTGCTCGTCGTCCTCGGGATATTGGCGTTGCTTATCGGCCTCGTTGGGCCGGCGGTGCTACGGCAATTCGGTAGCGCCAAGGAAAAGATCGCGCATGAATCGGTTGGGCGGCTGGCCGGGGTTCTCGACCTCTACAATGTTGACGTCGGCAGCTATCCCTCGACCGAACAGGGCCTGCGCGCGCTGATCGAAAAGCCGGCAGGCGTGAGCGATTGGCATGGCCCGTATCTCGAAGGCGATGCCGTGCCACAGGATCCCTGGAGTCATCCCTATGTCTATCGCAGCCCGTCGAACCGGCCGGGTCACGACTTCGACCTATGCTCGCTTGGGCCGACCGGCCAACCGGGAGGCAATGGCAACAACGCCGAGATCTGCAATCCCTAGTCGCTGTTTTCGTTGCGCCGGTTCCACGCCAGAATGGCATAGCCGTGTGGCGGCACCGCGTCGATGCGGATCACCGCGCGACGGACAAAGCGCGCACTGCCCAGGGTCGCAGCGGAATCGATCATGACGATCCGAACATCGGTGACGGCTGTGTCACCGTCCTCGGCGCTAACTGGTGCTCCGCGCCAGGCGGCGATCGCTGCAGCAACCACGGGATCGGCGGAGTGCGGGTCGGGGTCGGTCGGCTGGTAGAGCGATAGGTGGGGCCGCAAGCGTCCCAGCAGCCTCGGCGTCATATTCGCCACCTGCGCGAGCTCGGCCAGGCTTTGAAACTGCGTGCCGACCCGGCGCCGCTCGGCAATGGCGACGGCGATCGCATCGGCGCGAAGCTGCTCGACACCGCAGGCGCGCAACAACGCCGACAGCAGTCCCGCAGGCGCAATATTGGGATTGATCCGACCGGCGACCGATTGAACGTGGACCTGCACGACGATGTCGTCAACAGAGATCCTATGCATGCTTCCATCGGCCGACCAGTTGTCGCCATTCGGGTCAGCAAGCCGGAACACCGCCTCGTAGACGGCGCCGTCGGCTGCGGCTTCGGCCCGCGCGCTGGCAACGACGTTTGCGGCAATCCGGGCCTCGGTACGACCCGCCGCGATCAGGTGACCGACGAGCAGCGCCAGCAGCGCCAGCGCCCATAGCACAGTGAGCAGCGCGAAACCGTCCTCGCGGCGCGCCGATCTCTCACTGTAGGAGCGAGGCATTCGGATCATAGGAGCCGGATGGCTTCAGACTCTTCAACCCCTCGGGCACGCCCGCCGCATCCGGCAGCGCCTGTTCGAGGTCTTCGGTGAGCGCACGTAGTTGGCTCGGATTTTCGACCACGTGCGGCGTCACCAGAACCAACAGCTCAGTGCGCTGGCGCTGGTTGTTCTGCGTGCCGAATAGCGAGCCGAGCACCGGAATGTCCTTCAGTACCGGCACGCCGGAATTCCCGCGGCTGGCGTTGTCGCTGATCAGGCCGGCCAGACCGACGGTCTGGCCGTTCTGCAGCACAACGCGTGAGTGGATTTCACGCTTCGAGAACGTCGGCGACTGGATGCCGCCGGCGCTCGCGGTGGCCTCGACCGCGCTGACCTCTTGCGTCAAGTCGAGCGTCACCTGCCCGCTCGCCCCGATATGCGGAAGGATATCGAGGATGATGCCGGTGTCGCGATACCCGATGCTGTTCACGATCGGCGCGCCGGGCGCGTTCGTGCTCTGCGCGGTCTGATTGAGGTAGGGGACGCTGTTGCCGACCAGCAGCCGCGCAGGACTGCCGTCGACCACCATGAGCTGCGGCGATGACAAGACGCGCACGTTGGTGACGTTGGCCAAGGCGCTAAGCAGCGCGCGCGGATTGCCGTTGTGACTCATCACACTCAATGCCATGCCGGGAAACCCACCGGCCAGCGAGCCGTCGGTGGCATTGCTGAGCACACCCGAGATGTCGCCGGCGCGGAAGAAGTACTGCGTGCCGTATTTCAGCTGATCGTTCAGCGTCACCTCCGCAACCGTCGCATCGATGCGCACCTGCTGCGGCGGCACATCGATCTTCCGCAGCATCGCGTCGACCCGCCGCTGCTCGTCGGCCGTCGAATAGATCAGGATCGCGTCGCTGCTGGGATTGGCGATGATCCGCATGGCGTTGCTGGCGCCGCGGCCCGAGGACGGATCGTCGGCCAATGCCGGTGCGCGGTCCGCCGTGCCTGCTGTTGCCGTGGTCTCCGGCGCTGCGCCCGTCGGCTCGGATGTGCCTGCGGCGGGTGGTGCGCTGATGGCGACAGGCTCCAGGCCGGGGGCGACGCCGCCGCTGGCGCTGCGGCCAGCCCGGGCCGTGATTTCGCCGGGTGTAAAGGCGCGCTGCAGCGCGGCCGCCAAATCTCCGGTGCCGGCGTTGCGCGGATGGTACACATGCCATGAACGGCCAGTTGCCTGCCGGTTGCGCTCGATCAGATCGAACAGCCGCCGTGCATCCGCAATCATTTGCGCATTGGGCGCGACCACGAGGACGGCGTTTGCTTGCTGCATAGGGATAACGCGCAGCACGCCCGCCAGGGTGCCGTCGCCGTCGGTTTGGAAACCCTGCTGGAATGCCGCAGCGACTGTGCGCGCGTCGTCGGCCGAGGTGATGGGAAATAGGGCGTAGGACTGCCCAGCCAGCGTGTCGACGTCGAACGCGCGGATCAAGTCTTCGACGGTGGCGCGCGCCGAGGCTTCGCCGCTGAGGAGAATAGCGTTACGCGTGCGATCGGCTGCGATGCGCGGTCCGTTCTGTCCGATCACCGGCCCCAGCACCTTCACGAGATCGGTCGCCGACGTGTAGTGCAGGGGGATGACCTCGACGCCGGTCGTGCCGGCGCTGGCGAGATAGGGCTGTCCGGCCGCGGCGGCGGCCGGTACCACCCGGTACACGTCGCCCGATCGCACCAGAGTCGCGCCGACCTGACTGAGCAGCGTCTCGAACAAAGGCAAGACTTGGTCGGCGGTCACCGGCTTCGCCGACTTGAACGTTACGGCGCCGTGCACGGCGGGATCGATCGCGTAAGTGACGCCGAGAATTCCACCGAGCACCTGATCGGCGGCCACGCGGACGTCGGTGTCGGTCAAGTTGAGCGACACGCGCTCGCCCGTGCGGCTCGCGGACGGGGTCGAGGGCGAGTGGTCTGCGGTGCCGTTACTGACCAGTGGCGTCGCCAATCGTGGCACCGTGCCCGCGATCGAGCCGTCGGCAGTGGTCGCTGCCGCGCTCGGCACGGCTTGGCCAGCGCCTGAGGAAGACAATCCACCGCGGGGGCTTTGACACGCTGTCAGGGTGACGCAGGCGACAAGGATGACAAAACGATTCATTACTGACGATCTGAAATGAGAGGGCGGGGCGGTATCCGAACGACGCCTATCGAGTCGAGAGCTTCACCGCTTGTCGGGCGGTCGGGCGTTGGCATCGGTCCGGTCGGCGGAGGCTGAGCCACCGTGCTTGGCGCCGCGAAGCGCGGTTGTAGCCGTCGTACATCGCCACCGCGCGTGATCGTCACCGAGATCGCATCGATCGCGGTGACCGTCCAGTTGCCGAGCCGATCGCCCTCACCAACGATGATCGCTTTGCCGGTGCCGATCGGCTGAAAAACCGCGCGCTTCAGGTGTGATGCGTCGACGATGCCGGCCAGGCGGAGCTCGGCGAGGCCGGGTATGTCTAACGACCGGACGGTCGAATCCGCGTCGGGCCTGCGGCCAGGCTGGAACAGCGGCCGCGCAAGCAGGGTGTCGGCTGACCACGTCGGGCGCGGCGCTGCGGTCGTCGCTACCGGCATCGGACGGACACGCCGGTCCGCAACACTGTCAAGATCGGCCATGGATGGTTGCACAAGCAGCTCGCCGGTGATGATCGCCAGCAGAATGACGGCGAGCACGATCAGACCATTGTAGCTCGGCCGATTCATCGCGTGACCCCGCTGACGGTCGTGCGGAACGCATAGATGGCGAGCGATGCCGACAGGCCCTTGCCGCCATCGCCGGTGTCCGTTCGCCGGATGTCGAGCGCACCGATTGCCAACTTCGGCGCCTCCGAACGCTCCACGCCCGCAAGGAACTGCACCAATGCCGCCCACGACGCCGCCGTCGACAGTTTGAGACCGATCCGTCGGTACGAGCCGGCCGCGACCGGCTGAACGGTCTCGATCTCGGTGAGCGCGATACCGTCGCGCCGCGCCGCAGACTGGACGATCATCTGCAGCGTCGCCGCCGCGACCGCATCCGTGCTGCCGGCGATCAGTGTTGCCGGACCATCTTTATGTTGTGCTGCTATCGCTCGCAGACGCGGCAAGTCGGCAGCGGCGCGCACCATGTGGCTCGCCAGTTGCGCGCGTTCTTCGATGCGTGCTGCACGCTCGGCGTAAAGCGCCGTCAGCGGGGCGATCATGCTGATGCCGATCGTCCCGACCAGCGCCGCTACGATCGCTAGCGCGGTGACGCGCCCGCGCCATCCTGTCGGAAGAGACACCGTCATGGCGCCCCCCGAACCGATACGCCGATTGCAAACACCTGACTTCCGTCGGCAATCGTCACCGGAGACAAGAACTTCGGGTCCCTGAGCGACGGAACCGCGGACAGCCGGTCGATCAGGGCGGCGGCGTCACGGGCGTGGCCGTTCAAAGTGAGCCGGCCGTCGTGCAGGTGGAAACCGTCGAGAAAGGCGTCGTCGGGCAGGGCCTTGGTCAAGGCTGTCAGCATGGCCAGCAGACCATCGATTCCAGCGCTTTTCCGCGCCAGGGTTGCAGTGCGGTCAGTATCGATCTGGCGCCGCAGGACATCGGCCTGCGCGATCGCGGGCCGCAGCACCGCGATCCGCCGGTCGAGCGCACGCAGTGCGAGCGTTTGCTGCGCGAACGGGATCGCCGTGGCGGCAATCGCCAGCAGCAGACACGCGACCACCGCCAGCCGGATGCGACGTCTATCCGCTTCCATATGCCGCCGCTCTGCAGGCGCGAGGTCGATCCGGCCGTTGCGGCCGTCGCTGGTCGTGCCTTCGAGCGCTATCGGCCGGACTCCCATACGTTCCACGGCGGCTGATAAGTGCGCCACCGCTGTCCGCGGAACATAGACAAGCCGCACGACGATCCGGCTGGACGTTCGGCTGTCGATGGCTGCGGTCCACCACAGATCAGTGGCGCTGAACGGCGTCTCGCGATCGATCTCGTACGCGAGGATGCGCACGAGTTCTCGTTCGGCGGTCGCCGGCAGCGCCAGTCGCTTCTCGAGCAGCAGGCCGGGCGGCAGGCGCAGGCAGGCCGTTGTGGATGCGGTGCAAGCGGTCCGTGCGGTCGCGATACCGGTCTCGTCGGCGCTAAACTCGCCAAGCGGCACACTGCCAGTCCGCAACAGGCGGAAGCGTGACGGTCCGTACTCCGTCGCGTCGTCAAACGCGACGACGAGTCCGGCCGGGTCTTGCTGCGCAGCGCGCCAGCGCGATGGCAACAGAGCACTGATCTGCTCCCACCACCAAAGGAGAAAGGATTGCCAGGCTGTGACGACGAGCATCGCGCGTTCCCTTCAGTCCAGAAACCGTGCCGCAACGATGTCCGGCCAGCGGCGGCCGTCTCCGGCCGAAAAGTCCAAGTGGATCGCGACCAGCCTGGGTGGCGTCGTGCTGTCCCATGCGGCGTGCCAGCGGGCGACATCGCCGGGCGCTGAAACGCCCCAATAGCGGAATTCGATACTCGCGACCCCTGGTAGCAGGACGGTATCGACCGTCCGTGCGGTTGCATCAGACGGCCATACGCGCCAGCGCAGAACCAGCTCGCGCTGTGCATTGACGAACAGCACGACCCCGGCGTGTGTGGTGCCCAGCGCGGCAATGCCCGGCACGACGGTGACAAAGCGGAACCGGTGGGCATCACCCTCGAGCATGGCGCGGTCGACCGGCGTCACTGGCTGGCTGTGGCCGAAGAGGTACCGGAGAACGCGGTCGGTGGCGTCGAGATCTTCATAGCGCGCGACCGCATGGGTCTGTGCCGTCCAGGCCGCGATGCCGTAGCGCGCCGCTTGTGCCAAGCCGGCCATCAGTAGGCCGGTGATCATCACCACGACCAGGACTTCGACAAGCGTGAAGCCCGCCTGCGCTTTGCGCCGCCGGTTCATGGCTCGGCGCCTCCGGCATAGGCGAGACGCGAAGTATGGAGCGTCAGCGCATGCGGCGCGGCGCCCATTGTCCAGGCTATTGTCACGTCGACGGCGTAGAGCGTCAGCAGGCGTACGGTCGTGCGGCCACTCATCGACCCCGCGCCAACCTTGAGCGGTGTCATCGCGATGGGTTGCACGCGCAGGCGCCAACGGAACCCATCGCCGTCGTCGCCGCTGAATTCGCCGGGCGCGAGCGGCTCCAGCCGACCAAGTGCTGCGAGATGCGATCGGGCGCGCGACACGGCGGCTTCGTAATCGGCGGCGCTTCGCGTTGAACGTAGCGCCGTGCTGCCAGTGCCGAAGAGGACCGCGACGGCAATCCCGGCGATGGCGAGTGCAACCAGGACTTCGAACAGGATGAAGCCGTCGTCACGGCGCATGGGTCACACTCACGCGGCCGGTCAGCCAGCTGATGCCGATCCCGGTTCGGCGTTGGCCGTCGACGAGGACAATACGGCCACCGGTCGAGCTGCCGTTAGGCTCGAAGCGAATGTCGGCGACCTCGGCACCCCGTACTTCTCCAGCCGCGGTCAGAATGATGACGTCCGTACCCAGGGGCAGCTGCACAGTCGGTCCGTCGGCGCCGTGGGCGGTGCGGTGCGCGAGGTCGACCGTGTATTCAGCTGGCCGGTTGGCGGTAATCGCGTACTGCCGGGTTGCACGCAGGCCGGCAACGATCTCCGAGGCGACTGAACGCAGCGCAAGCGCATGACTGATCGGCGGTCCCCGCATCGCTATGAACGCCGCCAGCAAGCCCAGAATGGCCAGCACGACAATCAATTCGAGCAGCGTGAAGCCGGCTTCGCGCATCAGTTCACCAGATCGTTAAGGCTGAGCATCGCCATGAAAAGCGAGGCGACGATCGCCGCGACGGCGATGCCCATGACGATCGTGATCGTCGGTACCAACAGCGATACCAGCCGGTCAAGACGGAGCCGGACTTCCTCGTCATGGATGTCGGCGGCGCGGAGCGCCAGCTCGCCGAGCTGCGCGGTGTCCTCGCCGAGTTGCAGCAGGTGCATCGTCCGAGCAGGAAACACTCCAGCTTGCGCCAGAGTTTGCGTGAACCGAGCGCCCCGCCTGGCGGCCTCGGTCGCGGTCGCGACCGCCGCGACGGCAACGGCGTTGCCGAGCGTATCCCTGGCAATATTAAGCGCCGTGAGGAGCGGCACGCCGTTTGTAAGTAAGCTGCCCAGCGTGCGGGTGAAGCGCGCCGCTAGCACATGCCGCACCAAACCACCGACGACTGGCAACCGCAGCACGGTCCGGTGTGTCACGAGGCGTGTACCCGGCCGGCGGAGTAGGCGCTTCAACCCGAGCGCTCCGACAATCGTGGCCGCGACCACCCAAGGCCAAGCCGCGGCGGTAATCGCACCGACATCGAGCAGCAATCGCGTCGACAGCGGTAAGGCGACGCCATTTTCGCGAAAGAACGGCACGAATTGCGGCAAGACGGTCGTCAACAGGAGAACGATCGAGCCGATCATCGCGGCCGCCAGCACCGCCGGGTAGAGCATCGCGGACTGGACACGTGCCGCCAGGATGCGCTCGCGCTCGATCAATGCCGCCAGCCGTCGCAGGGTCTCGGCGAGCGATCCGCCTGCCTCGCCGGCGCGCACCAACGCGACGTACAGGCGTGGGAACGAGCCGGTATCCTCGGCAAGGGCGGCCGTTAGCGTGCTGCCGCCGCGGATCCGCTCGCGAATGCGCTGTGCAGCTGTGGCGACACGGCGACTGGCCGCACCGTCGATGGCGTAGCGCAGCGTGCGGTCAAGGTCCTGGCCGGCGCCGAGCATGGTAGCGAGTTCACGGGTGAAGCCGGCCAGCTCTTCGCGGCTGAGCGACGCCCGGCGCGTCGCGAGAGCCGCGATCCAGGAGCGGCCAGCGGCGGTCGACGCTGCGGACTCGGCCCGGATCGGAAAGCGGCGCTGCTGCTGGAGAGCCGCGACTACTGCGTTTTCGCTAGAGGCCTCCATGGTGCCGTGCTCCAAGGCGCCACAGGAGTCGATTGCGGTATAATGGTAAAGCGCCATAACCGATCGGCTTCAAGCTTCGACGTGGATCGAGCGGACGATTTCCTCGATCGTCGTTTCACCTGCCAGCGCGGCACTTAGGCCGGCGTCGAACAGCGGCATCATGCCTGCAGCGACCGCTGCGCGTTCGATCGCCGCGTGGTCAGCGCGCGAAAGGATGAGGCCGCGAACGACATCGTCGGGCACAAGAAATTCCGCGATCGCCATTCGGCCGCGATAGCCCGTGCCGCGGCATTGGGAGCAGCCCACAGCTTCGTGCAGCACGTGGGACCCTGGCGCAAGGCGATCAAGGGCGAAGCGCGCGGCAAATTCCGGCGCCGCGCGGTTCGGGCGCCGGCAGTGCCGGCACAGCCGGCGCACAAGGCGCTGGGCCATGACACCGCGTAGGACCGCCGTAACGAGGTAGTCCTCGAGCCCCATATCGCGCAGGCGGGTGATCGTCGCCGCCGCCGAGTTAGTGTGGACCGTCGACAGCACGAGATGGCCGGTCAACGCGGCCTGCGCTGCGATCTCCGCCGTCTCAAGATCGCGGATCTCGCCAACCATCACCACGTCCGGATCCTGTCGCAAAATCGAACGCAGCAGGCTGGCGAAGGTCAGGTTGATCTGCGGCTTAACCTGAATTTGGTTAATGCCAGCAAGCTGATACTCGACCGGATCTTCCGCGGTGATGATCTTGCGGGCGACCGAGTTAATCTGCAGCAAGCCGGTGTAGAGCGTCGTAGTCTTGCCGCTGCCCGTCGGCCCTGTCACCAGCACGATGCCGTTGGGCAGTGCCAGCGAGCGGAGGAGTTGAGCCGTGACTCCTTTCGGCAGACCGAGCTTGGTGAAGTCGAATTCCACGGCATGGCGATCGAGCACGCGCAATGCGACAGCCTCGCCGTGCAGCGACGGGATCGTCGAGACGCGGAAGTCGACTTGCTGGCCCCGCACCGCAAGCGTCAGCCGCCCGTCCTGCGGCAGCCGGCGCTCCGCGATGTCGAGCCGTGCCATGATCTTGACGCGCGAGATGACGGCTGAAGCGAGATGTGCGGGCGGCCCCTCGGCCTCGTGCAGCACGCCGTCATAGCGATAGCGGACGCGCAACCGGCCCTCGAATGGCTCGAGATGAATGTCGGAAGCCTGGGTCTCGACCGCGCGACCGACGATCTGATTGACGAGGCGAATGACCGGCGCTTCGCTGGCGAGGTCGCGTAGCCGCTCGGTGTCCTCGGCGAGAACGCTTGAATCGGGGGGCGGCGCATCGGGCGACGGCGACTCAGGCGCATGCCATTCGGGATAAAGGCGCTCGAACATGGTCTCGAGCTCGATCGGCACCGCGATCGCGATATCGACGACCAAGCCGGTCACGAGCGCGATCGCCTTGCGAGTCGCGATATCGAATGGATCGACGACGGCCAGCGAAAGCCGGCTATCCTCGACGACCAGCGGCAGCATGCGCGCCTTGGTGAGAAACTTCGGCTTCAGGCGGTCCGCGAGTAAGGGCTGAGCCGGCAGACGATCGGGCGTGACGAGTGGTACATGCAGATAGTCCGCATAGGCTGTGGCGAGTTCGCGCTCGCCGAGCAAACCGAGTTGGACGAGGGCCTGGTCGATGCGTTCGCCGTTCTCGGCAGCAAGTCGACGCGCACGTTCCACCGCGGCCGCGTTAACGCGGCGTCGGGCCATCAGCGAAGCAATCAGACCCTCGACGGAAGCGCGCTCTTCCGCCTCAGGTAGAAATGACGCGTCGGCGCACATGGCTAAGAATTGGCGCCGCCGTCCATCGACATCCGCCGGACGAAGGCGGACGCTGGCGGAAGGGGGAACGCCGGGCGTTTCGGCCAGCAGTCGCACTTGATCGTCGCCATGTTCTCAGACGCTTGAGACGGTGCTCTTGACGCTGAGCGCTCCGAGCGGCGACGATCCCGAGCAGTTTTCGGCCTGCCATGTGCAGGCGGTGCCTTTTACCACCGCGATATTGCCGCTACAGCCTTTCATCAGCACGTGGCCGGTGCTGCTGCCGTTAACCTGGACCAGCCCCGCGGCACCTGTCGCCGCCATCGCGCCGCCGGCCGTTTGCGTGCACGAGTCGAGATACGTCAGTGCCGAGAACCAGCCGCGCAGAAGATAGGTGGCGCCGCCATATCGGTTGTATCCGCCGCAATTGCGCAGGAACATGCTCGCCAGGCCGTAGACATGCGCGCCGCTCGGATCGCCGGGCTGCAGCGCACGGCAGTTGTTCTCGAACCCAACCTGCTCGATGCACGACGAGCCGGCGGTGCCGTTGTTGTAGTAGAAGCCGTAGCGCTGGTTGTCGCGGCAGTAACCACCATAGACGCGGACGTCCGTCGTCCCGCCGTAGGTAGCATCGAAATTGGTCGCACACAGTCCGTAATTGGCGTTCTGGTTGAAATACGACGAGATCACCTGGATTGCCGAGCACACGCCACCCTTCGACTGCGCGAAGGTCGCCCCGTTCTTCTTGCAGTCCTGAAAGAACGAGTTCTCGATGACGCTTTCGAAGACATTGCCTTCGAACAGGAGGCCGTGACCGCCGACGCCTTCGACCGACAGGCCTTCGATCATCGCGTTATAGAGCCAGTACGAGCCGCCAGGTGCGAATAGGTGAAGCCCGTTGCCGTCCGACCCGGTGCCGGTGATGGTCATGCCGCCCGCGAGCCGAAAGTAACGCACGGTATTGTTCGACGTCAGTGATATGATGTCGCCGCCGTTGGTGATCTTCGAGATCAGGTGCGCGCCCTCGCATTCAAGGCCCCAGGTCGTGCCGACGTTCGTAGTCGACGAAAAGACAATCGGGTTAGCAATGGCGTAGGTGTAGCTCGGTACCCGGACCATGACGCCGTTCGTCGCCGCCGATCGGAGCGCGTTGGTGAAGGCAGCACTGTCGTCGGTAATGCCATCGCCGGCTGCGCCGAAATCGAAGATGGAGGGGCCAACTTTCGGCGTCGATGTGACAGCGCCAGCGTTCGGGATTGTGGTGGCCGAAGCCAGACCGGCGGCGGCTGCGACGGCTCCACCACGCACCATGAAGTTGCGCCGCGGCAGGATTGTCGTCATTATGGGGTTCCTTCGCTGGATTCGTGAATGACGGCGCAAGCGGAATCGAACTGCGCGCCGTGCGCCACGGCCGCTGCTGAAGGATTCTTTTTCCTCGAAAGTGAGTGCCGCTCCGCGGCGCCCGCATCGTGGGCACGCATCCCCCGACTCCCCACCGTCGTGCCCGAGCAGGCAGTTCCGAGCGGCCGCGACGGTCCGAAGCCTAATCCATCCGGGTAAACCCGTACGCGCAATTGGGATGGGCCATTACCCGCCTAAAGCAATTACCTAGGAGGGATTCCGTTGATTTTCCTGTATTGGGACGCGGTTTCGCGTCGCGCGTTTACTTTGCGGAAAGCCAGAGATTCACCAGCTCGGCAACCGACAAGACGCCCACCTTGCGCATCAGGTTACTGCGGTGGACATCGACAGTCTTACGGCTGATGTGCAACCGTCGGGCGATCTCCTTGCTCGGCTTGCCCTTGACCACGAGGCTCAGCACCTCGGCTTCGCGCGGCGAAATGCGCCGGAAACGTAGGCGTAGCCGGTGGGATGCCTGCTCGCGCGCGAGCTGCAGCATGTCTTCGGCTACCACCCCCTGCACCCGTTCGAGCAGGGCGTCGCTCTGGAACGGCTTCAGAATAAAGTCGACCGCGCCGAGCTTTAGGCTGCGGACGGCTGTCGGGATGTCACCGTAGCCCGACAGCATGATGACGGGCAGCGCGATGTCGCGGGCTTTGAAGCTGGCTAAGGCCTCTATGCCGTTCATCCGCGGCATGCGCAGATCGAGTACAATGCAACCAGGCCGGTAGCCGTCGTAGATCGCGAGGAAATCCGAGGCCGAAGGGTACGATTTCGACGCTAGACCGACTGACTTGGCGAGCCGCGCGATGATCTCGCACACGGCGGCCTCGTCGTCGATGATATGGACGATCGGTTCGAATTCCATCTTCTACCCGTCCCCGCCACTGGCTAGCGCATTACGACCATTCTTTATCTTTGTTCGTTCTTTCCGACGGCTGTCGCGGCGATTGCTCTCGTTGGATAATTTGCCGGAGATGTTACGGTTGCTTAACTGATCTCCGGTCTCCTGTGACCGATCGGTGGCGAACGCGAACTGTGATCGGAATTGTTGCGCTGCAGTCCGGCTCGGTCTGGACGCCGGCCTTGCTAGTCGCCAGCGCCTGCGCGGTCGGCAGCTTCATCGGCACGCTCGTGCATCGGTTGCCGATCGGCGGGAGCGTGACACTATCGCGCTCGGTCTGTCCGCATTGCGGCGAATGCCTCGCGGCGCGCGACCTCGTGCCGTTGCTGAGCTGGATCCTGTTACACGGCCGGTGCCGGTTTTGCGGGACATCGATCGGCTGGTTCTATCCGGCGATCGAGATCGCGGCGTTGGCGATCGCTGCCTGGGCCAGCACGCGAAGCTCGGGGGTCGCGCTCTGGGCGAGTTGTGCCTTCGGCTGGCTGCTGTTGGCGCTCGCGGTAATCGACTGGCGCCATTATCTGCTGCCCGACGTCCTGACACTTCTCCTGGCTGCGGGCGGCATCGCCTGGGCGGCTTGGCAGGAGCCGGCCGATTTCGACGCGCACGTCTTGGGAGCACTTTGCGGATTTGCCGCGTTTGCGCTCGTTGCCTGGACCTATCGACGATTGCGCGACCGCGAGGGTCTCGGCCTCGGCGACGCCAAGCTGCTTGCAGCGCTCGGATCTTGGGTGACGTGGCGCGGTCTGCCCGACGCCGTGGCACTGGCGGCGGCACTCGCGCTGCTGGTGGCACTCATCCAGCGCAAGGCGCTCGATCCGGCCGCGAAAGTGCCCTTCGGCAGCTATCTTGCGCTCGCCGGTTGGCTGGTCTGGCTCTACGGACCGTTCGTTTTCGGCTGAGTGTCGTGCCGTCACGCGATCTTTGATCCGGCGCGCTACTCCACGGATCTTGGGAAAGAATGGTGGGCGCTGCAGGGATTGAACCTGCGACCCCACCCGTGTGAAGGGTGTGCTCTCCCGCTGAGCTAAGCGCCCGAAGAGGCCTGAAATAAGGCGCGGGCGCCTCGCCTGTCAAGGAATCGCGGGCCCACCCCGCGCCGATATAAGGCTAGACGCGCCCGGCGCCTTTCCTTATGAGACAAAACCCATGGCCGCCTCGTTTGCCGCTCTCATCCTGGCCGCCGGCAAAGGCACGCGGATGCATTCGGCGCGTCCGAAGGTGCTGCACGAGCTCGCCGGCAAGCCATTGATCGCGCATGTGCTGGGCGCGATCGCGCCGCTGAAGCCGCAGCATACGGCGGTGGTGATCGCGCCCAACCGGAACGACGTTGCCGCCGCGATTGCGCCGGCCGATTTTGTCATCCAGCGCCAGCAACGCGGCACCGGCAGCGCGGTGGCCGCCGCGAAGTCGCTCTTGGGCCGTTATCAAGGCGATATCCTGATCCTCGCCGGCGACGCGCCCTTGGTCGCGCGCGAGACCTTCAAGCCGCTGTTCGATGCGCGCAAGCGCCATCCCGACGCCGTGGTGATCGTGCTCGGCATGCGTTTGTCTGATGGGGGTTCGTATGGCCGCTTGATCCTGGCCGACGACGGCTCGCTCGCGCGTATCGTCGAAGCCGGCGATTGCACCGATGAAGAGCGCGCGGTCGATTTCGTCTCGTCCGGCGTGATGCTGGCCAAGGCGTCGGTGCTCTTTGACTTGGTTGCACAACTTTCCGCGCACAACGCCCAGGGTGAGCAGTATCTGACCGACATCATCAGTCTGGCGCGCGGCAAGGGTCTGGTCTGCCGCACCGCCGAGGGCGATCCGGCGCAGCTCTTGGGCGTGAATTCCCGTGATGAGCTGGCTTATGCCGAAGCGGTGATGCAGCAGCGCCTGCGTTACGCCGCGATGGAAGCCGGCGTCACCTTTACCGCGCCCGAGACCGTCTTCCTCTGCGCCGACACCAAGTTCGGCCGCGACACCATCGTCGGACCTTTTGTGGTGTTCGGGCCGGGCGTGAAGGTGGGCGAGGGCGTCGAGATTCCGGCCTTCTGCCACATCGTCGGCGCCACGATAGGCGACAACGCGCGCATCGGGCCCTTTGCCCGCTTGCGTCCCGGTGCGCAGCTCGCCGACGAAGTCCACATCGGCAATTTCGTCGAGGTCAAGAACGCGCGCCTGGCGTCGGGCGTCAAGGCGAACCACCTCGCCTATCTCGGCGACAGCGCGGTGGGCGAGGGCAGCAACATCGGCGCCGGCAGCATCACCTGCAACTACGACGGCATCGAGAAATTCCGCACCAATATCGGCAAGGGTGTCTTCGTCGGCACCAATTCGTCTCTTGTCGCTCCACTGACGATCGGCCCCGGTGCGATGATCGCCGCCGGCAGCGTCATCACCGACGATGTGCCGGCCGACGCGCTCGCCTTGGGCCGCGCGCGGCAGCGCAACAAGCCGGGCGCCGCCAAGGCCTGGCGCGCCCGCCGCAAGGCCGAGATCGCCGCCCGCGCCGCCAAGCCCCAGGCCAAAGGCCGGCGGTAATCTTGCCTTGGTGCTTTTTAGGGTATTCTCGGCGTTCGATGATCGTAGTTTCACCTGAACAGGCGGCCGCCTGATGTGCGGCATTGTCGGCATCGTCGGCAAGGGCGAGGCGGCGCCGCTGCTGCTCGAAGGCCTGAAGCGCCTCGAGTATCGCGGCTATGACTCTGCCGGCGTCGCCACGCTGGTCAACGGCCACATCGACCGCCGCCGCGCCGAAGGCAAGCTCGACAATCTCGCCCGCCGCCTCACGGCCGAGCCGGTTTCCGGCCGCACCGGCATCGGCCACACGCGCTGGGCGACACACGGCGTGCCGAACGAGACCAACGCCCATCCCATTGCTACCGACAGCGTCGCGGTCGTCCACAACGGCATCATCGAGAATTTCCAGGAGCTGAAGGCCGAGCTTTCCAAGGCCGGCTTTACATTCGAAACGCAGACGGATACAGAGGCCGTCGCCATCCTGTTGACGCGCTATCTGAAGGACGGCCTCGCGCCCAAGGACGCGGTCGCCAAGGCGCTGGCGCGGCTGCACGGCGCCTTCGCGCTGGTGATGTTGTTCGCCGGCCATCACGACACGCTGATCTGCGCGCGGCGCGGCTCGCCGCTCGCCATCGGCTATGGCGACGGCGAGATGTTCGTCGGCTCGGACGCGCTGGCATTGGCGCCGCTGACGCAAGACCTCGTCTATCTCGAGGAAGGCGATTGGGCGGTGGTGACGCCCTCGGGTGCCACCATTTATGACGCGCAGAACCGCGTCGCCAACCGCGAGATCCGCAAGACCGCGCTGTCCGGCGCGCTCATCGGCAAGGGCGGCCATCCGCATTTTATGAAGAAGGAGATTTTCGAGCAGCCGGCGGTGATCGGCGACACGCTGCGCGCGCTGTTCAATCCGGCGACGCGCTCGGTCCACTTGCCCAAGCTGCCGTTCGATCTGGCGAAGATCGAGCGCATTTCGATCGTCGCCTGCGGCACCTCGTACAACGCCGGCCTGATCGCGCGCTATTGGATCGAAAACCTGGCGCGCGTGCCGTGCGAGGTAGACATCGCGTCGGAGTTCCGCTATCGCGAGACCGTCGTCCCGAAAAACACCCTGGCGCTGTTCATCTCGCAATCGGGCGAAACCGCCGACACGCTGGCGGCGCTGCGCTATGCCAAGGCGCAGGGCGCGCCCATCCTGTCGATCGTCAATCAGCCCGAAAGCTCGATCGCCCGCGCCTCCGACGCCGTGTTCCAGACCCACGCCGGCCCCGAAATCGGCGTCGCCTCGACCAAGGCCTTCACGACGCAGCTTGTCGTTTTGGCCTGCCTCGCGATCGCGCTCGCCAAGGCGCGCGGCGCCATCGACGCCAAGCGCGAAGCCGCATTGACGGTCGCACTCACCGAAGTTCCCGAGCGTGCCGCCGAAATGCTGGCGCACGATGCGCGCATCGAATCGATGGCCGAATGGCTGGTGGATACGGGCGCGCGCGACGTGCTCTATCTCGGCCGCGGCACCGCCTATCCGCTGGCGCTCGAAGGCGCCTTGAAGCTCAAGGAAGTCAGCTACATCCACGCCGAAGGCTATGCCGCCGGCGAGATGAAGCACGGCCCCATCGCCTTGATCGCCGACAACGTGCCGGTTGTCGTGCTGGCGCCCAGCGACGCGCTCTTCGACAAGACCCTCTCGAACGTACAAGAGGTTCTGGCGCGCGGCGGCAAGGTGATGATGATCTCCGATCGCGAAGGCCTGGGCCGGCTTCACGGCCAGACGACCCACGCCATCGAGGTGCCGCGCTGCGATCCCTTCGTCGCGCCCTTGCTCTACGCGATTCCGGTGCAGCTCCTGGCCTATCACGTCGCGGTGCACAAGGGCACCGACGTCGACCAGCCGCGCAACCTGGCGAAGAGCGTGACGGTGGAGTAGGGGGCGAAGCAGCACTATGACGGGGATTTACGTTCGCGCGGCCCTTTTAAAAACGCCTTCAGCGTTCGAGTAAGGGAGTTCTTATTGAATGTCTCACACTCCCAAATGACACACACACGCCAGCCGAGCGCCCTTAATTGCGCTTCTTTTATCGCGTCCCGGCTGACATTTTCACGGAATTTCTGTGTCCAGTACCGGGCGCGGGTTTTCGGGGTTGTCGTGCGGTAGCATCCTGGGTGTCGATGCCAAAAGCAGCCGTGGACGAAGACGGCTTTGTGAAGTCGCGGAAAGACAAGATCGGGTGTACCGGGCAGGTTGCGGCAGTGGAGGCGAAAGCGATACCCTAACGAGTGAGCGATCTTCCGAACAACAAGCTCGGGCTTTGAATTCTTGCCTCGTATCCGCCTCATTAACGCCGAACGCACAGCGTCGACACCAACTAACCGTCGGCTACGTTTAACGGCGGCAGCGTTTTGCATACCAATAGAAGATCTTCGTTTGGCTGGATCGATAAAGTAGTCGCCGTAAGAATATCAGGATGCACTATGCAGAAGGCACAGGGCATCCACCCGTTCATGTTCAGTTCTATGGAGTTCTGAACGATATACCTCGTATTCCGGTATTCATATTCACGCCAGCGGATGTAATCGATTTTACGCTCATGGAGTTATTCCAGAAGAGGTGGAGAGAACGGGTGTTGGACGCGAAGGTTAAATCAATCCTTCGCGGATTTCCGACGGCACAGAGTGGCCGGGCAGTAAAAGTATTCGCAGGCTGGCAAGCGAACATCAAAAGCGCACCAAATGTACGCGCCTATATGGCACTCCAACACGCACTACCACTCGACTTGAGTTGATGCGTCAGATTGGGATCTCAAGCAGGAACCTCCGATAGCACCGAACATATCCACCCTTCACCCGAGGCGCGATGCCATTTAAGGCGCCAGCCAATTTTCCGCCGCATAGCCTGTCGTACAATCCGTCTACGTCATCACCAGGGGCAAATATCGCGTAGACGCCGTGCGACGGAATCATTCCCGCCCGGTCTATCGCCAGACGCGGGACTTTGGCGATTTCGGGTACCAGCAGTTTGGGCCTCTTCCAGTCGCAGACGCGAACCCGGTCTATTGGTCTGAACCAAGGTGCGCCGGCACGCACGATTGATTGGGCCTTCAGCTTTTCTTGATATCGCTCTAATCGGCTTTTGAGAAAAGGAAAACAGTCCAAATTCACAAGCTTGCCATCATCTCCGTACATCGCAACAACTCGACGTCCAGCGAAAATTACGGCTCCTTCCTGTACGTCCGTACCGTCGACCCACGGCCACAGTAGTTCGGTTTCGACATCGTCCTCCCCGGGCTCCAATACGAAAGCGGGTGTACAGCCGAGAGCCGGCCCAACTTTCACCGAGCAGCCGAGTTCAGTCAGTGTTTTGGACTTGGTGACTGCCGGCGCGGCAATCAGCTTTGTCTTCGTCTCCCGTTTAACCGCGACCAGTACGTGCGGATACGAATCGATGTCGCGGAGAAATGCATCGGCCGCAAGGAACGTCTCTTGCTGCACAATTTTGAGGCGAGGGAGCCACTTGGTTCTGAATGCTTCCGCGAAAGCCATGAAGCGCCATCTGTCAGAACAGATGAACCCGCAGCGGCCGTCAGTGGCTAGGAGCTCAAGCGATCGATCGAGGAACGGGATAAATAGGTCGGCGGCGACGGGTTTATCTCGTTGCCATGCGAGATGGCGATCCACGACGGGTGCTGTTTGCCGATAGCGGCGCAAAGCATACCAAACCGAAGGCGGACCTCACGCGGCCATTGGGCTTCTATTGGACAGAAGGGCGGTCGGGCATAGGGTTCACGGTGGACGGAATCCCTCCGCTTAAGGTCGGTTCTGCACTTGGAATTCCATCGGCGCCGACGGTGCTTTTTCCCGATGGCGCCGTGCTGATGCCAAGTCTCGCTACATGCGAGCGTCTTCAAGGATTCGATGCGGGCTGGACCGATGTGCTCGTGAAGCATCCGGGTCGTGGACCCGAATGGCGCATGGTCGGTAATGCGGTGTCCGTCCCAGTTGCCGAGTGGGTGGCATCGCGCGTCAAGACGCCGGGCGACGTACTGGAATTCGAAAAAGTGCCGATCCGACAGAATAAACCTTGGCCGGATGCTGGTTGGAACGTTGGCGAGGGACGGACAGGGGTTGTCGCCAGCGATCAGCCGATTTCTGTCCAACGGCCATCGATCTCCGAATTTCGGGATGCGTCGTGGGCTCGCCTATCGGACCGTGCCCTCGATGGCTTCATCGAACGCGTCCGCGAAGGTGGGCTGTCGATTCCGAAAGGCTTCCTGGGCGCGCTGCGTCGGGCAGACCGCAAAGCGGCTTAACTCTACGCCGCTCGCGGCCGCACGTGGCGTTCGATCTCGGCGCCCACTTCCGCCTGCGCCTTGGTCAAGTCGTGCGTCGTCTGGAGGTTGAGCCAGAATTCCGCCGTCGTGTTGAAATACCGGCCGAGGCGCATCGCCGTGTCGGCGGTGATGCCGCGCGTGCCGTTGATGATGGCGCTGATCCGGTTCGCTGGCACCATAGAGCTCCGTCGCCAGCTTGTTGGCGCTCGACTACCGCGCGTCGCGATCCTCGCGAAGCTCAGCCAGTAACTCCTCAAGCTTCGCCACCGGCCGCTTCGGCGGCGCGCCGCATAGCATCTGTCGCACCCATTCCGGGTCGCGCGCGATGACCTTGAGATAGGCGCGCGCCGGCTGGTCGGGCTCGGTGCGACCTTGCTCCCAATCGCGCAGCGTGCCGATCGGAATCTGATAGCGCCCCGCGAATTCTTCCTGCGTCAGGTGCAACGCCCGGCGGATAACCTTCACCTGCGGCACCCGCCGCATGCGCCGCAAATCCTCTTCGGTCAACGGCTGCGCATCCGGATCGGACCGCGCCGCTTCCTCGATTTCCTGCTCGGTCATCGGCTTTGGCGTATCAGTCATAGTTATACGGATACTCCGTATTTACGTCGGACGCTACAGCCCGCAATTTCCCTTGACTTTTCGTCCGAGATATAGAACAAATAGGGAACATCTGCAAGGGCGGCTTTGGCGCAGCAAAGGAGAGCGCTCATATCGTGATAAGCTTGGGCACTGTAAGTTGATGGCCATGCTCAAAATCGAAACCGAACGCGAAGCGGACGGCCGGTGGATCGGCGAGGTGCCGGCATTGCCGGGCGTTCTCGCCTACGGCCAAAGCGAAGCCGAGGCCCGTACCAGGGCGACCGCTCTTGCGCTGCGCGTGATTGCCGACCGCATTGAGCACGGCGAGAAACTTCCAGCCGAAGCACGCGATCTGTTCGCGCCGGCGTGAGCCGCTGGCCGGCCGCGAAAGCGGGTCAGGTTCTACGGGCGCTTCATCGCATCGGATGGACGCTCAAGCGACAGAGCGGTTCGCACCGCGTTCTGTCGCGGTCCGGCTGGCCGGACTACGTATTCGCCTTCCATGACGGCAATGAACTCGGGCCGCGGATGTTGGCGCGTCTCGCCAAGCACACCGGCCTGCGTCCGGAAGATTTATAGCCGTGCGCCGCGCCTCGGGCGCGAATACGCGCCCGCAACAAAGGAGTCCCATGTCCTGGGGTAATCACAAACGTCCGCTCAATACG
>Ga0126371_10001034_pt1 | contig 23170 bp, 19 predicted proteins | sample PanSoiMetaPlot_4_FD_110145 | JGI IMG/M metagenome (GOLD analysis project Ga0126371, IMG submission 110145) | Tropical forest soil microbial communities from Panama - MetaG Plot_4 | ecosystem: Environmental > Terrestrial > Soil > Tropical forest > Bulk soil | place: Panama | collected 2016-02-17 | reverse complement strand
GCTCGCAACCATACGCAAGAAGAAACCGAAAGAACTGGCGGTGATCACCGAGTGCTGCACGGGATGCGCTGGCTCGCCGGCGTGCGTGGAGTACTGCCCGGTCGAAGACTGCATGTTCTGGGTGCCGGATGAGGATCATCCGCCGTTTGGAAGGATTCAGGTGGATCCCGCGCTTTGCATCGGGTGCAAGAAGTGTTTGAGCAAAGGTCCGGATGGGTGTTTCCTGGATGGCTGTCCATGGGATGCCATCGTTATGTTGGACACGGCTGAGGTGGAGAAAGAAGTCGGCTGGATGCCGATTTGAGAAAAGCCACTAGCTTCTGGCTCCTGGCTTCTCGCTAACTCGGTTTCTCGATCCAATTCTTCAGTTGAAGCAGGTCCCACTTGTTGCCGTAGAGATCTTCAAACACGGCGACTGTCCCGTATTTTTCTTCTTTCGGAGTTCTGACGAACTTCACTCCTTTTGCGCACAGCCGGTTGTAGTCCCGCCAGAAATCGTCGGTGTGCAGGAAGAGGAAAACCCGTCCGCCCGTCTGATTGCCGATGCGGCTGATTTCGTCGGCGTTGGAGGCTTTGGCCAAGAGAATTCGGGTGCCGATGGGTCCCGGAGGAGCGATCAGCACCCAGCGTTTGGCGTGTCCTTCGCGGTCGGTAGAGGGGGAGTCTTCGATCAGATCAAAAGCCAGCGTTTGGGTGAAGAACGCGATCGCCTCGTCGTAATCGCGAACAACGAGCGTGATGTAGCCGAGATGCTGAGGCATCATTCTCCTTGGAACCAGATGGAACCCATGTTAGCAGCGGACGATGCACAGGCGATTCTGTTAGAAGAATGAGTCGTCCCCAAACGTCAGAGAATCCAAGATGGGCGGACGTTAGAACGAGATGAGAACGCCTTCGTGCAAAGATAGAGAGCTGAAGCAAGACCCGCGAACGATGGAAACTTCGACACTGCGCCGAGTCTTCAAAGCATTTCAATACCGCGACTTCCGATTGATGTGGATTGGGGCTTGCACCTCGAGCATCGGCACGTGGATGCAGATTGTGGCGCAAGGATGGCTGATTTACCGTTTGAGCCACTCGTCGTTTCTGCTCGGGCTCGATCAGTTTTTGGCAGGGCTGCCGATCTTTCTCTTCACCCTCATTGGCGGCGTAGTGGCCGATCGTTTCGAGCGGCGGAAGATTCTCCTGGTCTCGCAATATATCCAGATGGCGAGCGCCGGCATTCTGACGGTGCTGGTTGCGACGGGCGCGGTGCAGGTGTGGGAGATTCTGTGTCTGTCGTTTGTGTCGGGATTAGCACAGGCCTTTGGTGGTCCGGCGTATCAGGCGCTGATCCCCACGCTCGTTGATCGGGAGGACATGCCCAACGCGATCGCCCTGAATTCCATTCAGTTCAATCTTGCGGTGACGGTTGGCCCGGCGCTGGCGGGCATCACGCTGGCGAGGCTGGGCGAGAAGTGGTGCTTTGGACTGAATGCGGTGTCGTTTCTGGCGCCGATCGTTTCGCTTTTAATCATCTCGGCGAGATTCATGCCCGAAGTCACCGGTGAGTCGATGATAAACAGCCTGAAGCAAGGATTCCAGTTCATCTGGCGTCACGGGTCGATGGTCGGGCTCATCATTCTCGCTTTCCTAATGACATTCTTGAGCATGCCGATGCGGACGTACATCCCGGTGTTCGTGAAAGATATTTTCCATCGCGGACCGGAGACTTACGGCAATTTACTTTCACTGATGGGAGTGGGTTCGATCTGCGGATCGCTAGGCGTGGCAAGCCTAGGCAACATTTCTCGCAAAGGCCAGTTTGCTCTGTCGATGTTGATTTTCCTGGGCGCCGGGATTGCTGGTTTCTCGCTTTCCAAAGTGCTACCGGTTTCTTACGCGATGCTGGTTCTGGTTGGTGCGTCGATGATGGCTGTGTTCGCCACGGTCACGTCGCTGGTGCAGTTGATTATCACCAATGAGATGCGAGGCCGTGTGATGAGCGTTTACAACTTCGCATTCCGTGGCGGCATGCCGATGGGGAATCTCGTCTCGGGATGGCTGGTGCCAGCGTTTACCGCCCCGATCGTGCTGGGTGTCAACGGATTCCTGCTGATTTTAGTGGCGCTGTATTTTCTGCTGGTGCAGCGAAGGGTGGCGGCGCTGTAAGAGTTCGGCTAGAAGCGGTCGTTCGTGTCGATGCCAAACCCGAGGATGGCAGTGACCTCGACGGGTTGGTTGTTACGCATCGCCGGTTGGAATTTCCAACTGCGCAACGCAGCTAGAACTTTGCCGGTCATGGTGGCGGGCCCGGGTTCGAGGACGCGCAGGTTCTTCACGTTGCCGGAAGCGTCAAGCGTGCAGGTCACGACCATGCGGGCCTTCGGCAATCCATCGGGAAGGTCGGTACGTACTGCTGCTGGAGCACTCAGTGAGCCTCCGAAGGCATGAGAGACCGTGGTCTCGTCCGCAAATTCCATCACGACGGTCCCGTGCGAAGTATCCAGATACGTGGTGTACTTTTCGCCTTGCAGTAAATTCCTGTAAGGCTCGAATGCTCCTCCGGAGCCAGCGGTAGCAACGATAGTTACGCCGAGTGTTTGTGACCGCGATTTGAGTGCGGTACGAGCCGCGGTTGTAGGTGGATCGCTCCCGTTTGGATCGGAGCCGAAGCTGGGCAGTGTCACCACTCCGCTGCCGCCACTGATGTCGACGCCTGGGACTGCCGGGCTGCCGGAAGCGCCGGTACCGGCACCTCCCGGGCCGCTGGCGGCGGAGATTCCGCCATGCGCATTATTGTCGGAGCCATGTCCGGCTCCGGATTGCGCTGCGCCGGGGCCCGTGTTGTTGACTCCGCTCCCCGCGCCGGGGCCGTGGCCAATTCCGGAGCCACCGCCGTTTCCACCGAGACCGGCCCTGTCACCTCCGGCAGGAGACATGGCCAACGATCCCGATGTCGTGCTTGGTGGTAATCCGACTTTGGTTCCGGGTTGGCTTGAGACGATTGCACCGGCATCTTTGCCACTGCCTGCCGTGTTGGGCGGAGCGATGTTCGAACCGACGTCGAGCGGCGCGCCGAGTCCAGCACCCTTACGGCTTAGACCTGAACCGCTCGCGCTTGAGCCACCGCCGACAGATGGCGGTGGTGGTACGACGTTATTCGCCAACAGTGTGCCTCCCGAAGCACCGGCTCCACCTCCGGCTTTACCGGTTCCCCCGCCCGACCCGGAGAGTGATGGCGGTGGTGGCACTACGCTCGGATTTCCAAGATAAGGAGCGGAGGCTGGCCGGGAATTGTTGGCGATGCCCCCATTAACGCCCAGGGAAGGTGGCGGCGCAACGACGTTCGAGCCTAGAGAAGTGCTGAGTCCGTTACGGTTTCCGCGCGGATTCCCGCTTGGATCATTCGCATTCACCGAAGGCGGTGGAGGTACAACGTTGCTGCTAAGCGACCGTGCACTGCCTCCGCCCGTGTCCCTTGCGTTTACTGCTGGTGGAGGCGGCACGACCTCCTGCGTGCCAAAGATTTTGCCAATCAGACTGCTCATAAGCGATCCGCTGCCGGACTGCGGGGGTGGAGGCACGACCGTCTTGGCTGAGTCAGGAACACTGCCTGCGGCGAGACGGCGCATGTCGGAGGAGATATCGGCTGAGGGAGGCGGGGCGACGACCGAGGGTGCGGGCATGCTCAGCTTGGGATTGCGGACTCTGGCGCGCTCGGGCGCGGAGACCGGTGGAGGAACAACATTGGCGTCCATGGTCCGCATTGGTGCCGAGGAAATCTGGCGGCTTACCGCTCCGGGAGCCGGGGGAATCACGCTGCCGGCAAGAGTTGGGCTGGAGCGGAAGGGATCGCGCGGCGAGGCCGGCGCAGGGGCAACGACTTGTGCAGTCAGGCTCGGCGCAACCGAAGCGCGATCACGGGTCACGCTCGGCGCTGGGGCGACGACGTTGGGCGCGAGAGCCGGAGCAACCAGCGTGTGCTCGTTGGTCACGCTTGGAGCAGGAGGAATCAGGACTGTGCTCAGATTCGGCGCCGTCAACGGACGGTCGCGCGTCACGTTAGGGGCGGGAGCGATTACGGACTCGAGCTGGATTCCGTTCCGCGTGTAATCACGAATGACGTTCGGGCTCGGAGCGACGATATTCGTTGCCAGATTCGGAACGGAGCGATGAGAACGCAAACCTTCGGCGGGTGGTGGTCCGGGGTCTGGCTGAATCGCGAGCAAATTGGCGACCGCGTCCTTGGAAGCAGGAAGCTTGAGGTTCGGCGCGTCAACAACTTTGGAGGCGAGCGATCCGCCGCGCGCAACCTTGATCGCCTGTGTGCGGTGATGCGCTTCCTCTCCGCCGGCGACACCTTGGGCACCAGATTCGGAGCCGCCGAGGTCCTGGGTGTGTGGAAGTTCGTCGCCACTGTAGTAGATGACGTCGTGAGGCGAAATCCTGGGAGCGATGTAGGGTGGTCGAAGTTCGGCGATCTTAGCCGGAATGACGATCGCAGCAAGAATCAAAAACGCTTGTACCACGTAGGAGGGCACCATGATCCGCAAGGGAATCAGCCCAAACGGTGCTTCTCCTGCCAAGCGGGCTTCGGAGCGGGCGAGCGCAGGCCTAATGGATTCGAGGAACTCCCGCCGACGCGAGGACCACTCGACCAGCAGCTTGGGCACCTCGGAGCGCTCTGAGCGTTCGATGCCCTCATCGAGTTGAAGAGTCTCAATCATCTCAGGGAAGCGGACGGTCCTTGGAGAGGGTGATCACTATTGTATCTCCCACCTCGGTTTTTGTTGCGGCGGCGGTATGACACGGGAGTTCCAACACCGAAGCCGCACGGAGGCGAACGGGGGTGAAACGCCAGGGTTTTACGGCCGATTGCACATCCACAACCTTCAGGGTGCGATCGAGATAGATCACATCGATCGCAAATGCCATACCCAGAGTATGAACGCCACGGCAAGGGGTGATCCAGATTCCCGAGCCATTACCGAAGTCATCGGGGGCAAGGCCGAGCAATCCTCTAAAGCGCGTCCAGTGGGTGTTGGCAAGGGCCAATTCCGTGGAGAGATACGTTTGACGCGTCTGGTTAAAGGCCTCGCCTTGAACGGAAAGAGCTGCCATGCATCGCCTATGCCGTGCGGTTCTGCTGTTTCTTCGTCGAACGTTAGCGGCCGCCGCCCACGGGGCCAAGTTGTCGGATGAGTTCAATGACGGCTGGGCCAATGGTGACGAAGATAATGGAGGGCAGAACAAAAATCACCAGCGGGGGGACCATTTTGATCGTAGTTTTTGCTGCTTGCTCTTCGGCGCGCTGCCTGCGTTCCGTGCGGAGGGAATCGGAATGCACGCGTAGGGCTTGGGCAACGCTGGTGCCGAAGCGGTCAGTCTGGATCAGTGTACCCACAAGAGAACGAATGTCGTCAACCCCGGTGCGATCGACCAGATTTCGCAACGCTTCCACACGTGGCTTGCCGGCGCGCAGTTCGAGGTTGACGAGGTGAAATTCATCGCTCAAATCGGGATGAGCATGATGGAGGTCCTGGCCGACCCGCATGAGTGCTTGATCAAGGGCGAGGCCAGCCTCAACGCAGATGACGGTAAGGTCGAGGGCATCGGGAAGTCCTAGGCGTATTCGATTCTGACGATCCCGGATCATGCGCTTCAGGATGAATCGCGGCAGGATGAACCCGAGGGCGGTGATGCCTATCACCAGCGGAAGATTGTCGAGACCAGCAAAAGCAATGACTGCACCGAACCCAATCAAAGCCATCAGGACGCGCGACCCGAAGTAGTAGTTGACGTCGATAGCCTCGCGGAATCCAGCTTGAATGAGCCAGGCACGAGTGCGGGAGACGTCTGCGGGAGAGAGTGGAAGTGCCTTACTGATAGGGTCGAGTGCCTGCTCAAAGCGTTCGCGGATGGCAGGTTTGTTCTCGGCTGCCTTTGGTTGCTGACCGCCAAGGGCTCGCAGCCGAGCTCCGAGAACCGAACTTGGCGTAACCGCGGCGGCACCGAACGCAAAGACGGCGCCCACCACAGTCAAGAACACGACAATGACGAGAACTAAAGGCCCGAGAGGCATCGTGACAAACTCTAAACCTGAATCCGGATGATTTTGCGGATCACAAAGTATCCGATTGTTTGCAAGATTATTCCAAGGACCAGTAACGTGTGGCCGATCGGGTCCTGAAACAGCGGACGAATAAAACTGGGATTCAGAACCGTCATTACTACAACGATGATAGGCGGCATGCCCATCAGCAAGGCCATCGTAAGACGGCCTTGCGCCGTGTACACACGCACTTGACGCTGAATCTTGAAGCGCTCGCGGATGACGTACGACAGGTTGTCGAGAATTTCGGCGAGGTTGCCACCCGTCTCGCGCTGCAGCATCACGGCGGTGACGAAGAACTTGACGTCGACCAGCGGAACGCGATCGGTGAGGTTCATCAACGCATCGCGAACCGGCATGCCGAATTTCTGTTCTTCGTAAAGTTGACGGAACTCGCTGGCCACGGGCTCTGCCACCTCGTTGGTGATCATTTCGAGCGCAGTGGTGAACGCGTGTCCCGCACGGACAGCGCGTGCGAGTGTATCAATAGCCTCGGGAAAGAGCTCTTCGAACTTTTCGAATCGTTTGTTGCGGCGGAACGAGGCGTAAGAATAAGGGATGATGAACCCAACGAGGAGGGCAATCCACGCGACTTCCAGACGCTTGCTAAGCGTGTAGCCGATGATGGTGGCGGCCACTCCGGCGAGCGCAGAAATTCCCAGAAAATTCCCGGCCCGCATCTCGAGCCCACCTTGCGCGAGCAACTTCTGCAGGTCGGTGACTCGTTCAGAGCGGCGAAGCAGGTTGTCGATTGCGGGGATGTCGCTGAGTTGTTCGTCGCGCAGAAGAGCGAGTTCCTCTTCAGGTGCGCGCTCTGGAGCTTTGCGCTCATTGGCAAGACGTTCCTTAATCAGGCGAGCTCGGGCGTTGCGGCGATCGACGAGGGTCCCGACGTAGAAGGCCGCAAGAGCGACTACCAGGAAAACTACGATTGCCATGAGAGCAGCGGCAGCCATGATGATTAGACCTCAGCCCTCGATTCGAACAATGCCGGTCGCAAGCGAGCGCCGGAGGTTGCGAGGCGGTCGGCAAAATGGGGACGAGTACCCGTCGCGCGAAACATGCCCCGCACCCTGCCACTTTCGTCGATCCCAGTGCGATCGAAAACGAAGATATCGTGCATCCCGATGCGGTCGTCATCCATTCCGGTGACTTCTGAAACGGTTATGACCTTGCGAGTGCCGTCAGAAAGACGAGCGATCTGAATCACGGCGTGGACTGCAGAAGAGATCTGTTGTCGCACGGCGCGTTCTGGAATGTTCAAATTCGCCATCGAAACCATGTTCTCGATACGAGCCATGGCGTCGCGCGGCGAGTTGGCGTGGACGGTAGTAAGCGAGCCTTCGTGGCCGGTATTCATTGCCTGAAGCATGTCGAAGGCCTCTTCGCCGCGCACCTCGCCCACTACGATGCGGTCAGGACGCATACGCAAGCTGTTGATAACCAGTTGCCGCTGGCGGACCGCACCTTTGCCTTCAATATTGGGCGGGCGAGTTTCGAGGCGAACCACGTGCTCCTGCTTTAACTGCAATTCGGCCGCGTCTTCAATCGTGACGATTCGGTCAGAGTTCGGAATGTAGCCCGACAGCACGTTAAGTAGCGTTGTTTTGCCGGCGCCAGTGCCGCCGGACACGAGGATGTTCAGGCGCCCTTTCACCATCGCTGACAGCAGTTCCAGCATGGCCTCGGTCAGCGTCAAGTTTTCGATCATTTGGCGGGCGGTAACCGGATCGCGTCCAAAACGGCGGATGGAGAGGCACGGACCGTCAATCGCAAGCGGCGGAATAATGGCGTTCACGCGCGATCCGTCGGCTAGGCGAGCATCGACCATCGGAGAGGATTCATCGACCCGGCGTCCGACGCGAGAGACGATGCGCTCGATGATCTGCATCAGGTGCGTGTTGTCTTTGAAGGCCAGGTTGGTGAGTTCAAGCTTGCCGGCCTTTTCGACGTAAACCCGATCGTAGCGATTAACGAGTATATCGGAGACGTGGGGATCCTTCAGAAGCTGCTCGAGCGGACCTAGACCGAAGATCTCGTCAAGGATCTCGCGGGAAAGGCGCTCACGCTCGGCAAAGCTGAGGGGAACGACCTCGCCGTTGACCGCGCTGCGGATAACAACCAAGACTTCGTCGCGCGCCGAATCGCCGGAAGTCTTCCCCAATTTCTCGAGATCCAAACGGTCGAGAATCTTGCGATGCAGGTCGGCCTTTACCTGCTGGTAATCGGTGCGCTCAAAAGATTGAAGATTTGCCATGAGGCCCTAAATTCTAAACCGACTTAAACAGCGACCACGCCGCACGCTTTACTTCGGCGTCGTTCCGAGTCAATTCCTGCGCAAGTCCAGCGAAACAGCGGGCGATTTCGGAGTTCCGCTGGTCCATGACGGGAGTGCCGCGATCGATGGCGCTGGAAACCGCGAAATATTGATTCGGAACCCGCCAGATAACCTTCGCGCCGACCGCTGCTTCGGCGTCCGCTTCACTGAATCCGGGCACCTTGCGGAAGCGATTCAAGATCAGGCGGACGCGCTCGCGGCTCCCGGCTTCTCCAAGGTACTGCTGCACGCGCGCAGCGCTCCAGAGAGAAGCAACATCGCTACAGGCGACAAGCAATACGGTTTCGGAAAGGCTGGCAATCAGCCGGCTGGCGGCATCGAAGCGGGAAGAAGCGTCCACCACGACGTAGCGGTAATGCGTAACCAGCATGTCAAAGAGCCGTACAAACTCAGCCGTCGAGGGATCGACTCCTGCCGGAATATTGGTTCCAGCCAGCAATTGCAGTCCGCCGTTGTGGCGCGTCATGAAGCTCTCGAGCAAGGAAGCATCCATGCGATGCAGGTTGCGCATGGCGTCGGCTACGGTGAAGGCCGGCTTCAAATTCATGTGCAGAGCCGCGTGACCGAGGGGCGCCAGGTCCACCAGCGCAGTCTGCCCGTAAGCTGCTTGTAAGGCCAACGCCAGATTCACTGCGACGGTGGTTGCGCCATTACCGCCCTTCGCGTTAATGATCGAGAATACCTTCCCGCGGATTCCTTCCTGGCGGCTCTTGCGCTGTGCCGAAGTCAGACGGACGAAAGCTTCAAGCAGATCGGTGGTCGTTGTGGGCCGCTCGATGAACTCACGCGCTCCGGCGCGCATGGCGTTTACGATCACCTGCGGTTGATTCAAGTTGCCAATCGCGAACAGCGCGCCCTCAGGCATTTCCTGATGCAGAAGTTCGATCGCTCGAAGAGCCAGGGTAGGATTGTCCGCAGGAATGTCGACCAGAGTCACGTCCGGATTCGCTGTCTTCACTCGGCGTGCGATCGGATCGGCGGCAGCGACCGGAAGGCTGGCGCACGAATGTACGGTGCGCGCGACGGTAGTGCCATCGACGAGCACCTGTAGCAGTGTGCGTTGCTCGTTATCCGTTGCCACGATGACCACCGAAAGCTCTGGCATGACTTTTCCTACTTCAGAGGCTTATCGAATTTATCTTTCTCAATAAATGGCTGGACCGTCTTTGGTCCGTTCACTGGTTCGGTACTCGGAGACACTCGATGCACGGTGCACAGAACCATCAGTTCGGAATTCGATTTCTGCAAGCTCTTGCTGCGGAAGAAAGTACCAAGGATCGGAATATCCCCCAGCCCCGGAATCTTGTTGTAGATATCGGTAACGCGGTTGTCCATGAGCCCGGCGATCACGAAGCTCTGGCCGTCTTGTAGTTCGAACTCGGTTTCTGCGCGGCGAGTGCTGAGTGCCGGCACTGTAAATCCTGAGAGTGTCAATGCATTCGCGAAATCGAGGGTGCTGACTTCCGGAGCGACCTTCAAGTGAATATTGCCATTCGGCGTAATGACAGGAGTGAACTGCAATCGTACGCCGAATTCCTTGAACGAGATCGTGACCGCGGTGAACCCATTACCAGGCTGAACGATGGGGAAAGGGAACTGACCTCCAGCGAGAAAGCTGGCTTCTTTGCCATTTACAGCGATGAGATTGGGCTCGGCGAGGATCTGCAGGAGATTCTTCGTCTGCAGCGCCTCAACTACAGCGCCGAGGTTGATATCAGGCCGAAAGACGAAAAGATTCAGAACATTGTTGACTGTGGTGTTGGTCGTACTGCCCGTTCCGCCGGTGCCTCCGGTGGATGATTGCCCGCCCGGCGTTGCGGTTTGCGGCCCAAATCCTCCGAATTGCCCCGTGGTGACCGTGCCGATGGTATTGGCTGCGCCGGTGGAAAAGAAATTGACTCCCAATTGCGTCAAGGCGCTGCGGTCCACTTCAGCGAACTTTACTTGCAGCAGGACTTCCTGCGCCCCAACCGGGCCAAACGTAAGAACGTTCACCACTTTGGGAGAATAGGCGCTGGCCAACTCCCCGGCACGCTTGGCGACATCCTCTGTGGACACGTGACCGGAGAGAACGATTGCGGCGCGCGAGGGCGCCACCGTGATCTGTTCATCCGGAAAGACGCGACGTTCTTCTTCCGCAGCGGCGCTCACGTCGACATCGACGCGCAGATCGAAGCTGCGTGAACGCTCGAGTTCATCCCAGATGAGCAGGGACACTTCGCCGGGGGCTTTGCCGTGAACCAAAATCTGCGTAGGAGTGATGACTTGGGCAAAAGCGATGGCGGGATCGGTGACCGAAATTCGCTTCAGACGTTCTGTCGTGTTGATCAACAGCGATTTGCCAACCATCACCCGCAAAGGGGCAGAACCCTGCGGGGGAGTCTGAGCAGGAATCGTGGCAGTCTGGGTACCGCTTGGAACAGAACTTTGCGGAGACGCCGAACTGTCGGCCTGCTGCATCGTTTCTGCGATAGTGGGCACTGCGAGGGAGGCACAGAGCAACACCCCGAACGAAGATCTTCGAACAATCATTTTGAGACCGGTCTCCACGACCGGAAAGCGAATGGGTCGCAGCAAGGAGCCCTGGAAAATCGAAGTGGTCCAAATCACTTGGTTTCGGGGCCCTCGTCTGGGAATTTGACCACGTCCATCTTCTTGTCGCCCTGGTACACCTCAACGCTGACGCCCGTTGACGAGGGAGGCGGCGGAGCTACTTTCGGAGGCGCCTCGTGATGAACGGGTACATGCACGGGAGTCGGCGCCGGAGGTGCTGTTCCGCGATAGAGAGCGCGGGAAACGGAAGGGGGAACGTCGTCCTGTTTGGTGTCGAGGGGGTTGCGTAATGCGAGCTGAATGTGTCCTTCAGAACTGGCGAGCGTAAGCCGCTGCGCATCGTCGGGAGTTACGAGAAGAGTAATCACGGCGGCGTTCTGCGCCTCACCGGTCGAGGTGCGCTCCAGAGTATGGCCGGAAGCGAGCACCTCCACGTTTTGTAATACTGTCGTGGTCTGCTGCTCGCCCGCGCCGGTCGGCGCTCCGGTGAGCAGGACGTCAACGCGCGTACCAGGCATGACGAATCCAGCTACGGAAACGACTTCATTGACGCGGACAGAGACGGCCCGCATGCCGGGTGGGATCAACGCTGGAAGACCGTTCCCGGCATTCTCGCCTGCCAGGTGAGTGGGCAGCATAAATTCGCCCTTGGAGATGGGAAGGATAACGCCCCGGCCAATCACGTCGGCTTTCTTGCGTGGAGCGCCGGGCGGTAGATCGCTTCCGGGAATGGTGATGATACGGATATCACGCTCTTCAACTCGCGCACCAACCTGCAAGTCGTTCGCAGCCACCATGACTTGAACACCGGACTCCGAGGAGCCCCCATTTCTGGCCGCCAGGTTTTTGTAGACGTACACACTTGCGAGGAAGCCGGCCGCGAGCGCCAGAACTCCGATCATCATTAAACGTGTGCGATTCATGTTGTGACCTTAACGAACAGTCGCACACCAAATGGTGCGACTCTCTCCAGCTCAGATCTGCGCTATTGAATGGCGCTCGCGACACCTGAAAAAACGTTATTGGCGTTGGAACCGATCAAGCGAATCGTCCCGACTACGATGACCAGAATAACGGCCAGCATGACGGCGTACTCAGCAATGTCTTGGCCCTCTTCCTCGCACTGTAATCTCCGAACTTGCTCGATGAACATTGTTGTTTTCTCCTCAGCAGTTTGTCGATGACAATAGGAATGGCATCCGGGGACCCCGGATTGGGACAGCTTTCGTCTCGCGACTCACGCCACACTCGACAGGTAATCATAACCTGCATCCGGTCACAAAGTGACAAATTCTTGCACTATTTGGGGGAACCCGAGGTAACCACGTACGCCGGAAAGGCACCCGAATCGTCAACAGGAAGGATTTCGGCCTTCTAGAAGCTTGGACTAGTCTACGCCGGTCTGGCATTGCCTACGACCTGCGGGTTACAATCGCGTGCCGTTCAGACGCACAAATCTAATCCCTTCGGGAGTGACGATCTCATTCAGATCCTACAAGTCGATTGGATGGATTTTGGTGGTGACCATTGTTGGGACGCATGCCTTCTTTTTGTGGAGGGTTCGCGACCAAATCGCGCGTGCGGACCCGGATTTTACCATCTTCTTTACGGCAGGGAACATCCTGAGAGAGAAACGTGGCGCTGACCTCTATAATCCTCGGACACAACAGGAAATTCAGGCGGAGTTCTCGGCCGATCCTGAGATCCGCAAGGGACCGCTTCCTTATATTCACCCGCCTTACGAAGCGTTATTGTTCGTACCTTTGACACTCCTGTCGTACAGCGCGGCCTTTGCCGTGTGGGAATGCCTGAACCTCCTGATTCTGTTCGTCGTTTGTCTGCTTTTGCGGAACAGCCTGAGTTGTCTCGGGGAGGGGCGGGCGTGGCAACTCTTGGTGCTCTGCCTGGCGTTCTTCCCGGTGCTGGCCAATTTTCATCAGGGACAGGACGCAATTTTGCTATTACTGATCGTAGTCGTCGCCTTTCGGTGTCTTGAGCGGGAGGAGAATTTTGCTGCCGGCTGCTGGCTGGCGCTTGCCATTTTCAAATACCATCTGATCCTTCCGCTTGCGTTGGTTCTCGCGATTTGGAAAGGCAGGAAGCTGCTGCTCGGTTTTGTAACGGTTGCCGTTGCTGTTGTGATTGTCTCGCTGGGGATTGTTGGATGGCATGGTGCGATGCGGTACCCGGCTTACGCATGGCGGGTCGTGTCTGAGCCCGTCTTTGGTGGCCTGCCATTCCGACGACTGCCCAACCTCCTCGGTTTAATCGGAGGGTGGCCGTTCATGGAAGGAGCGGGCCCCCTGACCCATGTCTTAGTTATCACTGGTTCGATTGTGTTGTTCATCGTTACCGTGCGGATGAGCAACAAGAAACGAGAGCGCGAGTCTTTTCGACTCTGTTTCTCATGCGCCGTAATTACGGCGGTACTCCTAGGTTACAGCACTAACACATACGATCTGTGCCTCCTGATTCTGCCTTTGGCGCTGGTTGCCGACTACTGGATCGCCACGCCGCCGGACAATTTTCGGACAAGAACGATTAGTATTTTTTTCGCCGCAGTAATTTTCCTGAGTCCTATATGGTTCTTTCTCTGGATGAGATGGGAGAGAATCAACGTGATGGCTTTCTTTCTGCTAGGGTGGTTTTTTGCGATCAGGCGTGACGTTCTGGGCTCGAATCCAAAAGGGGTGTCGACAAAGTGGTTCGCGCCCATCTGACATGTTGAGGCGAATCTTTCTAGTCACTAGCGCGTTGTTGTTCGGCGCCTCGATGTGGATCTGGGTGCAAGCGATTGCGATCCCGCATCAGCACGCGGAAGCGGATGCCAAGGGTGCTCCTCGAGGTAATCTGTCGGACCTTTACCCACGATGGCTGGGTGCCCGCGAGCTGCTTTTGCATGGCAGAGATCCATATCGCGATGACATCACTCGGGAGATTCAGATTGGCTATTACGGGCGCGTGCTCGATCCCTCGCGACCGAATGATCCGAAAGATCAACAGGCATTTGCGTATCCGGTATATGTGGTGTTGATGCTGGCTCCGACCGTCAAATTCCCATTCGCGACTGTACACAACTGGGTGTTCTGGCTTTTCATGCTAATCACGGCAATTTCGGTACCTTTGTGGTTGCATACTCTGGGATGGCGAGTTTCCGTGAGCGGTAGGATCGCCTGGACTGTGCTGACGTTAAGTTGTTTTCCCGCGGTACAAGGCTTGAAACTGCAGCAGTTGACGGTTTTGGTCGCTGCCATTATCGCGGCCGCCATGAGTGCCGTGGCGCAACGGCGACTCGTGTTGGCAGGAGTCTTGCTGGCGATGGCGACAATTAAGCCACAGCTTGTCATCCTGCTTACCCTTTGGCTTTGCTTCTGGGTGATCAGTCAGTGGCGCGAAAGACAGCGGTTGTTCTGGAGTTTCGCCATTACGGTCGCGGTCATGATGTTGGCGGGGGAGTGGCTGCTGCCGGGTTGGATCCGGGAGTTCCGCGGGGCAATGGCTGCATATTACAGTTATACGGGCGGCGGGACTTCGGTGCTCGACGTCTTGCTTACCAAGACAGTGGGTAGAGTGGGATCGGTAGTGATGGTTGTAACGCTGTTCTGGTTTGCCTGGAAGAAGCGACGCACCACGGAGACGACGGCGGAATTTTGGTGGCTGTTTTGTTTCGTGATGGCGACGACCCTGTTGGTGATTCCAACTTTCGCGCCCTATAACCAGATCTTGCTACTGCCAGCCTGCATGATTTTTCTGCGCGCGATCCGCAACCTATGGCAGGGTGGCCAGTTCCATCGCTTCTTTGTAGCAGTCACATCGATTTCTGTGTTCTGGTCTTACCCCGCAGCAGCGGGTCTTGCGATTGCGCTGGTGTTCTTGCCCGCTGTGACCGTCCAGCAATTGTGGCGGTTGCCGTTCTACCCCAGCTTCGCGATTCCGGTAATGATCTATGCGACATTGCTCGCCGCGCAAAAGGATTTGTGTTCGCACGAATCTGGTAAGCTTCGCCGCGACTTGCGCACCTTGCAGCCAAATGCCGCGGCAGAGTAGTCTGGTGGCGGAGTTGCTCTTTTAGCACTACCAACTAGTTAAGGACGCGCGAGCCCAACCACCAGCCATGCCCCTGAGCGCCATCAGTCAGAGCCAATCCTCCGCATCTGGAGTGTATCCGGCCCTCGTCTTCGTGCAGGGGAGTGAACAAAAGAACATCGTCCTGAACCGATCTCCATTCACCGTGGGACGCAAGGTGGATAAGGACCTGGTGATCGCGGACCCGCGGGTGTCGCGCGACCACGCCCAGATCATGAAGGATGGCCTGGACTTCTTTATTGAAGACCTCGGCAGCAAGCACGGGACTTTCGTGAACGGCGAGCGGATACAGCGACAGAAGCTGGAGCGTGGTGACCGGCTCGAGTTTGGAGCCCGGGATTCGGCGTATATCCTGTTTAACCCTGCGAGTCAGACTTCGAATACCGCGCGCGATTTTCTCAGCCAGATCTCTGGCATTCAGATCAAGCAGGAAACCACAGACCTTGAAAAGCTGCGCCTCTTTTTGGAAGCTGCACGCAAACTGAACACGGTGGGAGTACTGGATGAGATCCTGATCACAATGCTCGACGTGACCCTGGACTTGACACGTGGCGAGCGAGCCTTTGTCTTTCTTAAGGACGACGATGGCAATCTAAGCCTGAAGGCAGGCCGCAACGCCAAGAAAGAAGCGCTCCTCGACGACAAGACGATTTCGCGGTCGATTTTGGAAGAGTCGATGCGGTCCAACTCAGAGTTTATTCTGACCGACACAAGCCGCTCCCTCGACCTTGCCGGACGTCATAGCATCGTGGCTAACGAGTTGCGCACCGTTGTCTGCATCCCGCTTCGAAAGCTGCAACTGCAGGCGACGCGCGACGGGCAGCCCCTGAGTCATGGCCCAACTGCCGAAGCGATGGGCGTGCTTTACGTCGATTCACGTTTCGCCTCGCGCGAGCACGACATCAAAAAAGGCGTTGGGAATGACATTCTGCACGCGATCGCGACAGAAGCCGCATCGCTGATTGAGAACGCACGACTCGTACAGGCGGAAGAAGAAGCGCGGCGCTACCAGCAAGAGTTGGGCATTGCAGCCAGTATTCAGCAACGGCTGATGCAGGTGAAGATTCCCGAGGTACCGTTCGCGACGCTACGGGGAAGGAACCTGTCTTGCAAGGAAATCGGCGGCGATTTTTTTGATGCAGTGAACACGAAAGAGGGTCTGGCCGTTGTACTGGCAGATGTGAGCGGCAAGGGGGTGTCTGCAGCCCTGCTGGCTTCGACCCTGCAAGGGATGATCTATTCGCACCTGAGCGCAGGAGTGCCGCTTGTCGAGGTGGTGACCGCGGTGAATCGTTTCTTCGCCGAGAAGATTGAGGGACAGAAGTACGCCACTGTATTGATCGCCCGTCTGCGGCGCGATGGCGACCTGGAGTACGTCAATTGCGGTCACGTTCCGCCACTGCTGATCTGCGGCAATGAAGTCATCCGCCCACCACATGGAAATGTTCCGGTAGGGCTGCTTGCGGATGCCACGTTTGAGAGTGCTACCTGCCTGATGAAGTCCGGTGATCGATTCATCCTGGTCACCGATGGCGTGACCGAGGCGGAGAATTCCAAAGGAGACTTCTTCGAAGATTTCCGCTTGGAGGCCGCGGCGGCAAAGTCGCCGACGCTGGAAGGCATCTTTTCAGCGGTGACGCAGTTCTGTGCTGGGAACCCGCTGAGCGACGACTGCACTGTAGTGGAGTTATGCTACGCGAGCTGTGAGAACTGACTGATATTCTGAATCAGTAGACCTGCCCCTCAAGACTCATTTCGTTAGAACAACTCAATGTGTGCTGCGTGTCCGGAAGCAGCGGAAAGGCGTGCATCTCGTGTGATCAGTGGCGCATAAAGTCTTTCTGAAAGAGCAACATATGCGGCATCGTAGGCAGTCAGCTTTTGACGAAGCTGCCAAATTCGGCATAAGAGAATGAAGTGCGGATATCTCACAGCTCGCAGATTGAGCAGATCCTGAACTGCCAGATCAGCTCTCCGCTCCGAAATCACGCGTTGCCAGACCAGACGTCTGAGAACCTGCAATATTTCAACATCGAAAAGATGGGGAACATGAATGGTTTCGTTACGAGTGCGAATTCGTTGCCCGATCAAGTGTCCCGCTGGGCTTTGAATGAGCCAATCGATCGCTGCCGAGGCATCCAGGACGATCAACGCGAGTCTCGCTCTTCACGCACCAAGCGGGCAGTATCAATTGGAACGGAAACGGGTTCTCGTTGACTCAACCGCTCAATCATCTCGGCTAGTGTTGGCCGCTCGGCGATCTCTCTGATTTCCGACAGCAGGTAATCCGAAAGGGACATTCCCAACATCGCCGCCCGAGCTTTGAGCCGCCGGTGTAAGGCATCGGGAACGTTGCGGAGCTGAATCATCTTCGACATGTGATCAGCATACTTTCATGTGCTACACATGTCAACGGAGAGGACATGCTGCCCCCAAAATCAACGCCGAGCACAGCTATTATTCCACCGTAACCCTGTAATCCGTCCCTTCCCAACGATTCTCGCTCGGCCAGAAAAACGTAAAGACCACCTGTCCGCCGGATGGCAACGATGCGGTCGGCAGATCGAGGACGTACATCGACAGCCCGGTATCGCGCGTGTCGGTGTCGTGCGAGGTTTGCCAGTTATCGACGCTCCAGTGGACTCGGGCCGGAGAGAGTAAGACGATGCGGAGCGTTTTGTTCCGCGGGACTGTACGCGTTTTGTTGTTGAAACGCCAGCCAAAGATTTGCCGCACGTGCTTTTCCTTCAAATAACGCTCGACAGTCTGCGGAGGCTGATCGAAGATTCTGCCGTCACGAATCGAGCGGCGGAGCTTGATGTACTCCGAGTGCGCCCAAACCAGCGGACATGCTGAACCCGTAGGCCTGCCGCGGAATAACTCAAGGGCTGGAATATCTGCAGTGTCCCAGACCTGTTCCGGAAGCAGGCGTCCTTCGCCGGCGGTTGAGTTTTCGATCACGGCAAGCAACGCCTCGGCCTCGTCGCGATGACCGCCTGCCAAGGCGTAGTGCGCACGCTCGCCGGCTAGCAAAGGCCAGACGCGGCCGATACCCGTTCCATCGAAAGCCGAGCCATCCTCGTGTTCGCCGTATCCGTCGCCGTTATAGCGATACCAGCCCGGTCCTTGGGGAAGTTCCACTGCGAGTAATGCATCGATAGCACGAAGTGTGTTGACAATTCGTGGATCGTCAGGCGCGCGGAGGCCAAAGCGCACAAGCGCGAGCGCATCAGGACTGATGATGTGATAAGCACGATCTCCGTCCTGCCCGGGAGGCTTGTTCTTGATCGGCACAAAGCCTTGGGTTGGAGAAGACGCGCCGTCTGTATCCGGCGGGGCAATCCGCACATAGTAGCCCGAAACTCCGAGTTGTTCCGCAAGGTCCCCACCATTGGCATAAACCCAGCGTTCAATGTTGTCGTTCCAAGCGTCGGCTGCGTCTCGCATCGCTTGGGCCTCGACCGTATGGCCGGTGAGATCTGCGATTTCCGCAGCCGCCAGCAATGCGGAGATCTCAGCGGCCAGTGTGAACGGCGAATAACCAGAATCTTCTTCCCACCGATCCTGCTGTGTGACGGGGCCATTCCGGACGATGAAGGTGACAGCCCTTCGGACCATGGGCCACCAGCGGTCAAGTTTTCCCAGAGCCTCCGGCGCCTCGCGGCGCATTAGATCGACCAGCAGGATGGGGAAAGCGGTCTCGTCCATCTGAACACCGCTCCAATAGGGACGGCCATCAAGCCAGAGATTCTGCGCCCAATTTCCAGCCGGCTCTTGAGTCGCTTCGAGGTAGCGCAGGACACGGGCGGCATCGGTAACCGCTCCTGCCGCCAGCAGGGCCCCGGCGGTCTCGACCAAGTCACGCGGCCATATCAAGTGATACCCGCCAAGATCTTCGTCGCCTTTATTGAAGCCCCACGGAATCGACAGGCTGGCGATGATTCCGCCGAGAAAGTCTTTCGATTCGTGGCTGCGCAACACTGCCGTCGACGTCCGATACAGATCGTTTTGCCGCAGTGGTTCGTCTAGCTTCTTCAGTTTCTTTTGCCAATTGTTCCACTGCGAGACGTAGATCGAGCGAATTTCGTCGTAATCCTCGAACAGGGTCGATCGTACCTGCTGTCCTGCCTCGGTCCAAATGCCGCCGAAGCCGAGTGCCAGCACGAACTCTCCTTTGCACGCGGCAAGATCAACCTCGCCCGTAAATGCAATGTTGCCGTTCTCGGCACGGGTGTACTCCCATTCCATGTGGAAGTGTTGCGAAAGGTCTTGCCAACCGTCGGATGTGCCCACGAACCCGACCGACGTTTTCTTCCACGGCATTGAAGATCCTAGCGCCAGATTCACACCATCGCGCGTGGCAAAGAACATCGGAAAGCCCTTGTAGTCGCCGATCCAGCCAGTATTGCCGTATCCACAATTCGCAAGGTGAGGGGAGAGAAGCGCGAACAATCGATAATCGGAAAGTATTCCCTGCAGTGGTTCGAAGCGGATTTTCTGCAGGACCACACTCCGGTAGGGATCGCTCAGGATTTCTTTATGGATTCGATACCGGCCGCTGACATCGTTATTTGTCAGGCGGAATAGCGGAATTCCGGGTTCAACCGGGCGGTTCTCGAACCTGCAGTGGCGCTTTTCCTCGGAGAAGAAATCATCCCCGCTTGTAACGATGAAGCCCATGTCGCGGGTGCATGCCTGGTCGACGCGCGGAAAGTACACCTCGTTCAGGATTCCGTGGCTGATGGTAAACCAGACCTTGCTTTGCTGGTTCAGTGCCGTGCCGATTCCAGTTTTGGCACTCGAAGTCCAGCGCGGTGGAATGCCCGGCCAGCCAGGAGCATAACGAATCGTGGAATCAGCCATTAAACATCTCTTCTACAAAGGGGTTAACGCGCTCCCCAGATTTGACATAACATTGACAAAGAAAGGTTCGGGTTTGTTTCTTTGCAGCATCAAATGGACTAGCGACCGATCCGGCTCTATATCACTATGCAAGCTAACGATAATAGCCCAGCGCCGGTAGTGGGGGACATGCGCAACTCTATGGATGCACGAGGGTGGTTGCTGGTGACAATCTTGTGCTCCTGCCTTGTTCTGTCAGCGAGAGGTGAGGATATCCCGAGATTGGCGGGGGACTCTCCGCTCGATCGTGGATTTACCGGGCTCTATAACCTCGACTTCGCGGGTGCGCAGGACGAATTCTCGTCGTGGGAGAAAGAACATCCAGAGGACCCAGTTGGACCAGTGAGCGAAGCGGCGGGGTATTTGTTTTCGGAATTCAATCGGCTGGGTGTGCTCGAGGCGCAATTCTACGAGAACGATGCAGCGTTCGATAATCGTCCGAAAGTGAATCCCGATCCCGCAGCGCGAGATCGTTTTCAACATGCGATTGGACGGGCAGAGGCGCTTGCCCATTCACGACTGGCCAAAGACTCAAAAGATCGCGACGCTCTGTTTGCGATGACGCTGGCCTCGGGACTGCAGGCTGATTACACAGCTCTCGTTGAGAAGAGAAATGTTGCTTCGCTCCATTTCACGAAACAAGCGTCTGCATCAGCACAGGAATTGCTCGCGGTGTGCCATGACTGCTACGATGCGCTGCTGGCGACCGGATTCAGCAAATACATCATCGGAAGTATGTCGGCGCCCGTCCGTTGGGTTTTGCGATTGGGCGGATTGGCGGCAGATAAAAAAGGTGGCATCGCCGATCTGCAAACTACGGCGGCGCATGGGCACTACCTAGCGCCCTTCGCGCGCATTTTGCTGGCAATCGCGTACGTGCGAGAGAAGAACAAACCTCGTGCGATCGCGTTGCTGTCGGGCTTAGAGCAGGAGTTTCCGGGCAATACTCTGTTTCCGCGCGAGATTGCCCATCTACGTTCCGTCCGATAACGTGACCCTCGGTCGCCTGTAAAATTGATTCTCCCACCAGTTCCCCGCCCCGTAGGCCGGCTCCCCGTTCATCAGAAATTCACTCAGTTGTAACGGTCCTTTAATACTGCGCCGATAGAACGGGATCATTAACGCTCAAATAAGGAGGTTTTTCTAACGATGCGCAAACTCGTGCTGCTGTTCGTGTGTGTGCTTCTGGCCTTGCCGGTCGTGGGGCAAACCACGCTAAACGGAGCCGGCGCCACATTTCCTAATCCGATGTATTCCAAGTGGTTCAGCGAGTATGGCAAGTTGAACTCGGGCGTTCAGATCAACTACCAGCCCATTGGCAGTGGCGGTGGGATTCGCCAAGTTACTGCTGGAACTGTTGACTTCGGTGCCAGCGACATGCCGATGACCGACAAACAACTGCAGGACGCAAAATTCAAGATCCTCAATATTCCGACAGTGCTCGGTGCAGTGGTTCCCGCCTACAACATTCCCGGTGTTAGCGGGGAAATAAAGTTCACTCCCGATGCGCTGGCAGGCATTTTCCTGGGCAGAATCTCGAAGTGGAATGATAAGGCGATCACATCGGTGAATCCGGGGATGAATTTCCCCGATGCGAACATTATTGTCGTTCACCGTTCTGATGGCAGCGGCACCAGTTTCATCTGGACCGATTTTCTTTCCAAAGTCAGCCCCGACTGGAAGAGTCAGGTTGGCAGCGATACTTCAGTGAAGTGGCCCATCGGAATGGGCGGCAAAGGCAACGAGGGAGTCGCTGGATTGATCCGGCAGCTTTCCGGGTCGATCGGTTACGTTGAGTTGATTTACGCCGTTCAGAACAAAATTCCATACGGCAGCGTACGGAACTCCTCCGGTGCGTTCGTCAAAGCTTCGTTGGAAAGCGTAACGGCGGCGGCTGCTTCTGCCCCCAAAATGCCAGCGGATTTCCGCGTTTCCATTACGAATGCGCCAGGGAAAGAAGCATATCCCATCTCGAGTTTCACCTGGCTGCTGATTCCCGCACAGTCCAAGGATCCCGCCAAGGGAAAAATCCTCAACGATTTCCTCAATTGGATGGTGACCGACGGCCAGAAGATGACCACTGCGCTAACCTACGCACCACTACCAGACAATGTTGCTGCAAAAGTCAAAGACGCAATAAAGCAAGTTCGGTAACAATCCCAGGCCGTGGGGAGCTTGGCCGTCGAACGAAATTAAAGAAGGAGAGTCCTAATGAAGTCTTTGTGGAGACTGTGGGCAGTTTTGTTATTGACGACCGGACTGGTGGCGCAAACCAGCCCTAGGTCGAAACCCGTGAAAAAGAAAGCAGCAGCAGCGACCATTACTGCCGCTGACGTGCAGGCATTAAAAGATGCAATTGCGTCGCAGCAGGCTGCGCTCGCGCAACAACAACAGCAGATCCAGCAGCTTCGCGATGAATTGCACCGGAAAGATCAGGGTGTGCAAGAGGCGCAAACCACCGCAAATGACGCTGCCGCAAAAGCCGATGCAGCCCAGAGTACGGCGAGCCAGCAGCAACAGACGGTTGGTGAGCTCAAGAGCGACGTTACCGACCTGAAGACGAACATGGCGAATACGGTTACGACGCTGCAGGAAACCCAAAAGACCGTGTCTGAACCGCCTACGGTGATTCACTTCAAGGGCGTGACCCTCACTCCTGGAGGCTTCCTGGCGGCAGAAACGGTGCGGCGTTCGAGAGCTTTGGCTTCAGACATCAACACTCCGTTCAATCAAGTCACGATGCCAGGTGCCTCGCAGAGTGCTCTGTCGGAGTTCTTCGCGTCGGGACGTCAGTCGCGTATTTCGCTCTTGGGCGAAGGCCGTCTGGCGAGTGCGAAATTGTCCGGCTACTACGAGGCTGACTTTCTTTCGGCCGGCGTGACCTCAAACAATAACCAGAGCAACAGCTACACCATGCGTCAACGCCAAGTCTGGGGTCAGGCTGCTTTCGACGACGGATGGAGTGTCACGGGTGGCCAGATGTGGAGCCTGATAACGGAGACCAAGCACGGCCTGGACAACCGCACCGAAGCATTGCCGATGACCATCGACGCGAACTATTCCGTTGGTTTTACCTGGGCCCGTCAATATGGACTGCGCGTGGTCAAGGGTTTCAACAACAAAGTCTGGATCGGTGCATCGGTCGAGAATGCGCAGGCAACGGTAACCACCCACGGCAACACCGCCAACTTCCTGGT
>Ga0126371_10001033_pt1 | contig 23177 bp, 14 predicted proteins | sample PanSoiMetaPlot_4_FD_110145 | JGI IMG/M metagenome (GOLD analysis project Ga0126371, IMG submission 110145) | Tropical forest soil microbial communities from Panama - MetaG Plot_4 | ecosystem: Environmental > Terrestrial > Soil > Tropical forest > Bulk soil | place: Panama | collected 2016-02-17 | reverse complement strand
GCACAGACGCACAGATGGGATGTCGTACGAAGGAGCCAGGAGAGACTCTCCTGGCTCCTTTGCTTTTGACTGTACCCCATCTGCGCGTCTGAGCGTCTAGTCGTTTGTCTGTGCGTCTAGCCTTAGGTTCTCACTCTCCGCATCAACCAAATCGCCGCAATCCCCGCAAGAATATTCGGAAACCACGCCGCGAGCGTCGGGGGCAGGAGCCCGCCGGCGCCAACCGCCTTGGACAGCTGCACCATCAGCAGGAACACAAACGTGGTCGCGAGACTCACCGCCACACCCCACGCCGCCCCCGACCGCGGGTTGGATACGGCCAACGGCGCGCCGAAGAGCGCGATGATGATGCAGGTAAACGGCACCGAAATCTTCAGGGCGTGCTCGACGGAGAGCTTTCGCGTGTCCGAGCCGCTGCGGGCCAGCGCGTCGATGAAGTGCCCCAGCTCCGCATACCGCATCTCCTCCGGATTCTTGGGCTCAGCCAGGAGATCCGCGGGCTTCTCCCGGACTGAATTGGTCTTCATCCGGTCGAAAGTGTACGCCGCCTCATTTCCAGCGCCCAGCAGATATCGCAGGGCGCCATGATCCAGAATCCACCGCTTCTGTCCCGGGTCGTAGACGGCCCGCTGGGCCGCGATGATCACCGTCGGGTACGCACCGCCGGTGCCCTCCCGCTGAAAGAGCGGGTCCGTCATCGTGCGGCTGCCGACATCCAGGCTCTGGGCTGCGTACACCCACCCCGAATCGGCGCGATACACGAAGTTGACGCGCGACGACGTCGTATTGACCACGCGCTCCTTCAGGATCTCGGCCTTCCGCACCGAGGTGACCGGCGCCAGCTCGCCGATGCCCACGCCGACCACGAAGGCGATGACCGACACGATCAGGATGGGCGCGATGATCCGGTAGAAAGAGACGCCCGACGCCTTGGCGGCCGTCAGCTCGGAATGGCGGCCCAGGTTTCCAATGGTGAAGACGGTCGCGAAGAGAACGGCGGCGGGGAGCACCAGGAACATCATCTCGGGGGTGTAAAAGATGTACGCCAGCGCGATCTGACCCTTGGTCAGCCCCTTCGCGAGATACTGGTCGAACTTGTCCGTGATGTTGATGACGATGGCGAGGACGGGGAAGCCCAGCATCACGATGCCGAAGGTCTGGCCCCACGCGCGCAGGACGTACTTGTCGAGCGTCCTCACGCCCGACGTCTCCGTACCCGCGCGAACCAGCTCGCGATGCCCCAGCTCCCGCTCCGCGAATGCCCGCCTTCATGCCGCACCAGGAAGAGCATGCCGGCCCCGACGATGGTGAAGATGACGTTGGCGGACCACATGGCGAAGAACGGGGAGACGATCAGGCGGTCGCCCAGATCCTCACCGACGATCAGGCCGATGTAGTAGATCGCGAACACGAACACCGAGACGCCGATCACTAACCCAGCGCCTCCCCGCGAGAACCGCAGGCCGAGGGGGAAGCCGAGGAGCGCGAAGACGACGCACGCGGAGGAGATGGCGAGCTTCTTCTGAATCTCGACCTCATACGTGGCGGCCCGCTGCCGGGCGCCTCGCTCGCGCAGGGCCTCCCCCAGGCCCGCGCCCGGCGTCAAGCCCAGCTCCGGCCTTCGGATGATGCCCGGCTGCGCCACGGGCGTCTGGACGTGACCCGGGGGCATCTGGGGGGCGAGTCGGGTCGGGGTCTGGGCCCGAGCTTCCCGGGGCAGGATCAGTTTCGACAGGCGCCCCAACATCCCGCAGTACCAGCCGGGCAGGGTGTCGGCCCGGGACGAATCGATGATGCCGTTCGGAACTGCGATGCCCCCCAGCCGGCCGAGGTCGCGGAGCACCTGGGCCCGGCCGTCGAGGGGCGAGCGGGAGGCGTCGAGCTGGGCCAGTCGCACTTCGTGCGCCATTTCACAGACGCCCATTTCGCGTTCGCTCCGGAAGTCGTCTTCGGGCGTTCGTTGCAGGCTGTCGCCGACCCCCGTCACCCGGATCTGGTTGGTGTGGAAGAAGGTCCGCTGGAACTGCAGGGGCTCACCCCGCTTCAGCTCGCGGATGTCTCCGTCCATGAGGGTGAGGTACAAATCGGTGCCGCCGGGGGTATAAGCCATACGGCCCGAGTCGGCGACGACGATCCGCCGCCGGTCGGGGTCCCCCAACTCATAGATCGTGACACCGGAGAGTCGGTTCGTGGCGGCGTCGATCCGCGCCGCGCGCAGGAAGAACGTTCCCTTTACGACCTCATTGATCGCTTCCTCCTTCAGACTGAAGGAAGGTTTCTTCCGCGTGATGTCGACGAGCAGGGTGCGCAGCCGATGATTGGAGCGGGGGAGGAGCTGGTCGTTCCAGACGAACGCCAGCACCGCGAGCACCGTGGCGCCGCCGAGGAGCGGGCGGAGCAGGGCCCCGATGCTGACGCCCCCCGCTTTCATCGCGGTGATCTCGTTGTCCTGCGCGAGCCGGCTGGTGGTATGGAGCACGGCCACCAGGACGGCCATCGGGATGGTCATCGCGACGATGAACGGCACCGACAACACGAAGACTTCGAAGATGGCTCCCCACGGCAGACCTTTGCCCACCAGCTGACCGAACTGCTTCGCCACCTGATTCAGGAGGAGGAGCGCCGTCAGAGCACCGAGGGCGAAGCCGAGGGGCGCGAGGTGCTGTCGGAGGAGGTAGCGGCTGAGGATGCGCACGGCGGGTTGCGCCATTATATTCGGAGCTCCAAGTCTTCTCAAGGGATGCGTCTCACCCCCATCGCCGTCACTCTCGCCCTCGCCACCACGATAGCGGGACACGAGGCGCGGGCGCAGAGTCTCGGCTTTCCCATCCCGGCGGTACTACCCCTCAAAGCTCCGGAGAATTCCGCGGTCCGCCCCGGCGGGCGGTACGGCATCTACACCACGCCCCGGGCGGTGGCGACGGCCTGGGCCACCCGGGTTCGAGAGGCGTTCGCCGATCCCGCCCGGTTGTCCCTGGGGATCGGGGCGTTCGCGTTCGAGAGCGAGACGCCGGAAGAACAGAAGACCTTCGAAGCCTCGGGCCGCACCGGGATTTTCGGCACCTACGCGGACATCGGCCTGCAACTCAACGTCCGGTTTGAAGTGAGGGCGGATCAGTTCCGGAACCTCGCCTGCACGTCCGACGAGCTGCAGAACCCGCTGGCCGGGTGCGCGGCGAAGTTCCCGACCATCTCCCCGAATCCGCAGTACTCGATCCTCTCGTCGGGCATCATCGGACAGCGGCTCCACGTCAACGTGGACTTCAACAGCCAGCGCGAGTTCGACGCGAACAACACCATCCAGGTGTGGTACGAGGGCCTCCCCGACGAGGTCCTGCGGCGGGTCGAGGCCGGCAACGTCTCGTTCGCCGTCCCCGCCTCCCGGTTCATCAGTGCCGCGGTACCGGCGAACAACTTCGGCTTCCAGGCGATCGCGCAAGTCGGGGATTTGCAGCTCCGCGGCATCTATGCGCAGCAAAAAGGCACGGTCGTGAAAGACCGCATCTACACGGTCGGCCAGGTGACCAATCAGTCCGTCAGCCGGGATGGACGGGACCTCGACTACGAGGCAGGGCGATTCTTCTTCACGATCGATCCCGCGCGCATTCCCGGATATCCGGACGTCGACATCCTGAACCTGGACCAGGTGGCCTTGCCTGCCGACCTCCGGGTCGGCTCGCTGGTCGTCTACCGGGTCCGCGCCGTGGCGCCGGGGAGCACCACCAACCAGAACATTGGCGGCGTGAAAGCGGTAGCGTGTGGGCCCAGCACCGCCCGGGGCGGTGTCCAGTGCACGGGGTCCGGGGCCGAGCGCGCGGGGCCCTTCCAGTGGCAGATCCTGACGGCCGGCAAGGACTACTACGTCGACAACAGCGGCGCGTGGTTCGCGCTGGCCAGCGCGCTCGACCAGAACGATTACCTCGCGATCTCGTACGCGACGCAGGCGGGGACGGACAGCGTGGGCACCCTGCCGTTCACCGCCAACCCCGACACCACCCGGGTCGACACCTTGCGCCTGGTGTACGACCCCACGCCGTCCGTGACCGCGCAGTCTCCCGCCTTCCGTTTCGAAATCAGGAGCGTCTACCGGTTCGGCTCGGGAGACCTGACCCGGGAGACGGCCCAATTCAGCATCACGGTGAACCAGCGGCAGCGGACCGTGTCGTCCGGGCAGACCTATCTGCAGCTCCTGGGGCTGTCCGTCGCGAGCAACCCCACGCAATTCGACCAGTACAACCGGCTCTTTCCCCGCACCCGCGACCCGGCGAATGGGGCGCCCCTGAGGGATCTCTACGTCGTCTTTCCGTCCCTCGTCCCGTTCGCCGACTCGACCAAGCTGGCGCCCGCCGAGCGCAACGATTCCCTGTACCGGACGCCGCGGGCCTTCCTGGCCACCCAGGGCCCGCCCTCCGTGTTCGCCCTCCACTATCAGGCGACCGCGGTGGCCTCGGCCGACCGCTCGACCCTGTCGCTCAACAGTTTCCAGATCAAGGACGGCAGTGAGAAGATCTTCGTCGGAAGCACCCAGCTGACGCGAGGGACGGACTACTCGATCGACTATTCCACGGGTACCGTGACCTTCCTGCATCCCGACTCGCTGTTCCAGAACGGGCTCTCGCAGGTGCGGGCCCAGTTCGAGGAGCGGACCGGGTTCGCGGTCGCGCCCACGTCCGTCTACGGCCTGGCAAGCGAGTACTCGTTGGGCGCGGTGGGGCGCGTGGACCTCACCGGGATCTTTCAAAGCCAACAGAGCCCGTTTACCAGGCCCCCCCTCGGATCCGAGCCGTCGTCGAGCTTCATCGGGGGGATCAGCACCGAGCTGCATTTCCAGCCGATGTGGCTCACGGACGGGATCTCCCGGATTCCCGGCGTGCACGGGGAAGCTCCGTCATTCATCAACCTGAGCGCGGAGATGGCGCTCTCCAAGCCGCAGCCCAACAGCACCGGACAGGCGTATCTGGAGGAGTTCGAAGGCCAGAGTGGCCGGTTCATCTCCATGTCCGACGTGAACTGGCAGTGGGGGAGCATTCCGACCAGCACCCGGGGCGCGGAGCCGTTCGGGTTCACGGGCACCTTCGATCCCGTCTCGTTTTCCGGAGGTTTTGACCCGCGCTTCGCAGCGTTCATGACCTGGCAGAGCTTGCCCGTCACCTTGAACGCGGACGGGAGCACCTCCCTGGTGCAGTTCTTCCCGCAGCAAATCGACCCGGAGATCGTCCTGACCGGCGCGACCCAGACACCGGAACCGGTGCTCTGGATGATGCTCAAGCCCGATACGGTGCTGGGGCTCGCGCACACGAACAACGATTCCCTGAACGGCCGTCCGAACTGGGTCCGCCCGCCCACCAGCGCGCCCCGCTGGCGCTCCATCACCCAGACCCTGTCGGCGACGGGCATCGACCTGACGCGCGTCGAATACCTCGAGTTCTGGGTCTGGGAGGACGGCAAGCGGATCGCGCGGGCCAACAAGACCGCAGTGCTGTTCGACTTCGGGTCGACCTTCGAGGACGCCCTGGCGTTCGTCCCGGACTCGTTCATCGTCAACGGCGCGGGCGACACGACCTACTACGGACAGCGCGCCGTGGGCCTGGGGAAGCTCGATACGGAACGGGACCCACTCACGCACGCCTGGAGCGCCGAGCTGAACGACAACGGCATCCTGTCCGACCGTATCGCCGACAACATCGGCATCCTGCGCATGAACGACCACCAGACGCTCGATAGCATGCCCCTCTGCAGTGCCGCCGTGAACGGGGTGGTGGCCCAGTATTTCTTCGGCGACCTCCGGTCGCGCTGCGGGCGGAAGAACGGGGCCGTCGACACGGAAGACCAGGACGGTGACTTCCAGCTGGATTCAGCCGTCGGCGTAAAGACCCGCGAGGATTTCGTCCGCTTCGTGTTCCCGATCGGATCGGACAAGTATTACGTGCGGGACGGCGGCATGAAGGCGGACCCGGCGGGTGGGGTCGCGGGTTGGCGGCTCTACCGCATTCCCTTTCGGACGGACACGCTGCTGCAGGGCACGCCGAATCTCCGTCAGGTGCAGACGCTCCGCATCACCGTCGTGGCGCCGGACGTCAGCCCCCCGGGCACCCCCGAGCCCCAGGTGTTCTTCGCGCTGTCCCGCGTGCAGCTGGTCGGCGCCACCTGGCTCAAGCGCGCGGACACGCCGATTCGCGGCATCGCCGGCCAGCAGGGGGTGCTTGGCGGCCAGGTGGTGGCGTCGTTCGTCAGCACCGAAAACCGCGACCTGGGCTACACCCCGCCGCCGGGCGTCCTCAACCAGGCGGCGAACCAGGGCGCCGGCCTCTCCCTCAGCTCCACCCAGATCAACGAGCAGTCCTTGCGGATTCTCGCGTCCGGTCTCCAGAAGGGACAGCACGCGGAAGCGTTCAACCGGTTCACCACGGAGGGGGACAAGAACCTGCTGCGGTACAAGGAGCTGCGGGTCTGGGCCCGGGGCAGAGGCCCCGGGTGGGACGACGGGGATCTGGAGTTCTACATCAAGGTGGGGAAGGACGAGAACAACTTCTACATGTATCACACCCCCGCCCGCACCGCGTCCTGGGACCCGGAGGTAGTGGCGAAATTCGCCCCGTGGATCGCCTTGCGGGCCGACCTCGAGCGGAAGTGGCTCTCGGGACTGCCGCCGCAGGTGTACGGGGCGTGTCCGGATACGAGCATCGTGCCCAATGACTCGTCGTACGTCGAGTGCGACGGTCCCTACATCGTGCACATCCACGACCCGGCGACGGCTCCGCCGAATCTGGCGGCCGTCGAGGAGCTGGCCGCGGGGATCCTCCGGGTGAATGACCGGACCTTCATCGATCAGGCCGAGTTGTGGGTGGACGACATCCGGGTGAGCGACGTGGTGACGGACGTCGGGATGGCGGGCGCCATCGATCTGTCGGTGACGGCGTCGAATCTGGCCGATCTGTCGTTCTCGCTCACCAGGCGGGAAGCGAATTTCGCGCAGCTCGGCGAGGATCCGACGTACACCACGGATAACGGGGTGAGCCTGTCGGGCACGCTCCACCTGGAGCGCTTTCTCCCCCCGGCGCTGGGGCTTTCCCTGCCGTTCACGTATCAGTACGTCACGACCTCGAGTCAGCCGTTCTACCTGCCGGGGACCGACATCCAGGCGGATCAGCTCCGGGACCTTCGCACGCCGCTGACCATCGACCGGGTTCTCGCCATCGCGGTCCGGCGAGTCAGACGCTCCCAGGCGTTTCTCGGGCGCTACTTCGTCGACCCGTTCGCCCTGTCGTTCAATTATGTGGAAGGGGATGCCCGGACCAGTCTCTCGAGCGCGTCGTCGTCCAGCTTCTCGTACGGGCTCACCTACAATCTCACCCTGAACCCCGTGCGCATTCCTCTCCTGCCCCGGTTCCTCGATCGCCTGCGCCAACGGCTCCTCGGCGGCTCGCCCGATGGGCCGACCATCCGGATCAACCCGAGCGTCTTCACCTTTGCGTCGACCTATTCGGGTGCCCAGGCGACGCAATTTTCCTTCCCGGTGTCGATCCGGGAGCCGTCGGATGCCGGCATCATTCCCACCGCCTACTGGTCGCGGCTCTGGCAGAACCAGGGGTCGCTGCAGTTCCTGCCGTTCGCCGGGGTCACAATGCGGCTGGACGGCTCGCAGGTGCGGGACCTGCACGATTACGGCGACTCGACGGCGGTGGGCCGGCTCCTGCTGCTGCAGCGGCAGACGCTGTTCGGAAGGGACGTCGGGGTGGAGACCCAGCGGCGCATCAGCACGTTCGTCGGATTCACCCCGCTCGTGGCGCTCTGGATGCGCCCGCGCCTGACGTTCTCGGGTGTCTTCTCGCTGTCCCGCGATCCGAACGCGTCCGCGGTGATCCAGACGCCGGACAGCGCGTTTCACCTGCCGCTGGCGTTCACGAATTCGCAACGGATCGACGTGGGTACGCAGTTCGACCCTGGACGGTTCGCGCGCTCGACGTTCGGAGACAGTTCGCTGGCCGCCCGTCTGCTGAAGCACCTCGCCAGCATCGACTTCACCCTCACCCGGTCGCGCGGCTCCTCGTTCGCGCAAGCGCCGGGGGAGCCGAGCACGTCGTATGAGCTGGGACTGGGATCGCTGGAGGCGTTCCGGCATCAGGCCGGGGTGGAGGCCTCGTCGGCGACGCAGACGACGACGGGTGCCGCCAACGCCAATGCCGACCTCCTCCTGGGGTTCCGGGTCACGACCACCTACCAGGCGACGACGGCCATCTCCTACGTCCTTCGAGGCATCCTGCCCGCTCAAGTGAGCTCACACGCCCGAGACTGGCCCAACGGCACGCTCAGCTGGAGCTATTCGCCCTCCACGGGGGGGCTGGGGCTCGGCAGACTGCTGAACGGGGTGACCGCCCAGGTCAACGTTCGAAAGCACGAAACCTCGACGTTGCAGCCCTCCGTCGGGAACGGTGCGGACCTGCCGGCCTCCATCAGCCAGGCGACGGAGCGCGTCACGGCTCCGAGCCTCGCCCTCAGCTGGATCCACGGGGTGCTCACGTCCGCGGACTACAGCACCGACCGCCAGGAGCAGACGTCGTCGGGGAGCCTGGTGCGCACCACGACCTCGACCTCCAACGCCTACATCGCCTTCGCGTTCCGGCCCCCGCAGTCCATCGTCAAGCTGCCAACCGACATCCGGACCAACGCCCGATACACCGTGGTCAAGAGCTCGCAGTGCATCCAGCCGGTCTCGATCGAGCGCTGCATCCCGTTCGTGGACACGCAGCAGAAGCAGACCCAACTTTCCATGGACACGGACTTCCCCCCAACCTTCAGCGCGGGATTGCAGGTGGCATACATCCTCAATGCCCAGAAACAGCTGGCCCAGAAAACCGCCCAGCTCACCATCACGGCGTACGTGAGCCTCTCGACCAGCGTGGGGCAGTTCCGATGAGCCGCGCCGTTGGACGGGTGGGATTGGCGGCGGCCGTCATGGCCGCGGCCCTCGCGGGGTGCCACGCCAAGGCCCAGGGGCCGCGCGAGTTCGACGGAACACATGCCTTCAGCTACCTCGAGGCCCAGATGAAGTTCGGCCCCCGCATTCCCGATACGCCGGGCCACGACAGCTGCGGGGACTGGATCGAAGCACAATTGAGGAAGACCGCCGACACCCTGATCGTGCAGGAGTTCACGGTGACGAACAAGAAGGGCGTGCACCTCAGGCTGAAGAACTACCTCGCCCGGTTCCGCCCCAAGGCGGCCGACCGCGTGCTCTACCTGGCCCACTGGGACACGCGCCCCATCGCCGATCAGGACCCCAACCTGGGCAACCAGCGGAAGCCGGTGCCCGGGGCGAATGACGGCGCGTCAGGAGTGGCCGTCCTCCTCGGTGTGGCGGACGCGTTGAAGAAGCGCCCACCCGCCGTCGGCGTGGATCTCCTGTTTGTCGATGGCGAGGATTACGGCGACTTCGACGCCGCGACCCTCGATTCGTCGTTTTCAGACGTGCTGATGGGATCCCGGTACTTTGCCAAGCACCTGCCCGATCCCAAGTACGCACCGATGATGGCCGTCCTGTTCGACATGATCGGCGCCAAGAACCTGGTGATTCCGGTGGAGCAGTATTCGCAGGCTTTCGCGCCCGAAGTGGTCGACCGGGTCTGGCATGTGGCCGACTCACTCGGATACGGAAAAGTTTTCCTGCGGCAGACGGGGCCGTCCCTGATCGACGACCACACCATGCTCCAGCATGCCGGCATCCACGCCATCGACATGGTGGATTTCGACGGCTATCACGCGTACTGGCACACCGTGGATGACACGATCGACAAGGTGTCGGCGGAGTCGCTGCAGATAGTCGGGGATGTGGCGGTGGCGCTCGTTCGATAGATCCGTCGCGCGTTTTTCGGATGACGCTCGTTGGCTGGCGGGGAGTAGGTTGCAGGCCATGGACGACAAACGCGCAGCCTTCCTGCTCGGTCTTCTCCTTCTCGGTGGCGCGGGCACCCGCTTCGCCCTCGCCCCACGTCCCGCGCAGGCACCGGGGGACGTCTCCCTGGTCCCGGCCAGCGACTCACCGCCGGGTTCTCCAAGAGACGTCGCGCACCGGGCGCTCCAGGTCTCCCGGCCACTGCAGCCCGGTGAACGCATCGACGTGAATCAGGCGAACGCGGTGGAGCTGACCCGGCTGCCGCGGGTGGGTCCGGCGCTCGCTCAGCGCCTCGTGCAATGGCGCACCGCGCATGGCCCGTTCCACTCGCTGGCGGCACTCGACTCGGTGCCGGGGGTGGGTCCCAAGCTGTTGGAGGGCTTGCGGAACGCGATCACCTTCTCAGGGGAAATGCCTCCCGCGCCTTGACACACCCACCCCCCAAAGTATGTTAGTTGCTTCAACCACAACGAGTTGCATACGGCGGTCCCCGCGGCAACCACCGAAAAACTGGGCGATATCCTCCTCCGTGAGGGGCTGATATCCCCCGACCAGCTCAAGAAGGCCCTGGCCGAGCAAAAGGCCAGCGGGATGCGTCTGGGCTACACTCTGGTGAAGCTCGGCTTCGTGGAGGAGACTGAGATCACCAAGATGCTGGCCCGGCAGTACCGGATGCCGGCCGTGGACCTGTCACGGTTCGAAGTCGACCCGAAGATCCTCAAGCTCATCCCCGGCGACATCGCGGCGAAGCACACCGTCCTGCCGCTCAAGCGGGAGGGGCGCACCCTCACGATCGCGATCGGTGACCCGAACAACGTCACCGCCATCGAAGACATCAAGTTCATCACCCGCTGCGACATCTTCCCGGTCATCGCGGGTGAGTACACGCTCCGGAACGCGATCGACAAGTACTATCAGCAATCGGATGCCCAGCTCCAGAACCTCCTGAAGAGCGTCGAGGCCGAGGAAGACCTCGAGGTGGTGGAGGAGCAGAGCGACGAGGACGTCAAGAAGGAAGACCTGGCGGATGACGCGCCGGTCGTGAAGCTCATCAACGGCATTCTCGCGGACGCCGTGACCCGCGGCGCTTCCGACATTCACATCGAGTGTTTCGAGCACGAGCTCCGCGTGCGGTACCGCGTGGACGGCGCGCTCCAGGAAGTGATGAAGCCGCCGATCAAGTGGCGGGCCGCGCTGATTTCGCGCGTGAAGATCATGGCGGCGCTCAACATCGCCGAGCGGCGGGTCCCGCAGGACGGCCGCATCAAGCTGAAGATGGGCTCCCGGGTGATCGACTACCGCGTGTCTACCTTGCCGGTGCTGTTCGGCGAAAAGATCGTCCTCCGAATTCTCGACAAGGGGAACCTGACGCTCGATCTCGCCAAGTTCGGCTTCGAGCCCAAGGCCGAAGCGGACTTGATGAAGGCGATTCTGAATCCGTACGGAATGGTGCTGGTGACGGGCCCGACGGGGTCAGGGAAGACGACGACGCTGTACTCGGCCCTGTCGAAGATCAACACCATCGACGTGAACATCATGACCGCGGAAGACCCCGTCGAGTACAACCTGATGGGGATCAACCAGGTGCTGGTGCGGAACGAAGTCGGGATGACGTTCGCCGCGGCGCTGAAGGCGTTCCTGCGGCAGGACCCCAACATCATCATGGTCGGCGAGATCCGCGACCTCGAAACCGGCTCCATCGGCATCAAGGCCGCGCTCACGGGCCACCTGGTGCTGTCGACGCTACACACGAACGACGCGCCCTCGACCATCACGCGCATGGTGGACATGGGCATCGAGCCGTTCAACGTGGCGAGCGCGGTGAACCTGATCGTGGCGCAGCGGCTGGTGCGGCGGATCTGCAAGGAGTGCAAGCAGGAGCACAACTACACCGACGAGGAAATGCACGCGTTCGGCATCACCCGGGATCAGGGGCCCTTCTTCAAGGGGGCCGGCTGCGATGTGTGCAACGGGACCGGGTACAAGGGGCGCCAGGGCCTGTACGAAGTGATGTCGCTGACGTCCCCGCTCCGGCGCGCCATTCTCAAGGGGGCGTCGACCGAGGAGATGCAGCAGATCGCGGTGAGCGAGGGGATGCTCACCCTCCGCATGGACGGCATGGTGAAGGTCAAGAAGGGCATCACTACCCTCGAGGAAATCGTGAAGGAAACGGCCGCATGAAGGAGACCAGTCGATGCCGGTGAATCTGCGCGCGCTCCTCGAAGAGATGATCGAGAAGGATGCTTCCGACCTCCACATCGTGGCCGGGGAGTGTCCCAAGATCCGGGTCGACGGCGACATCGTCAGCGCGTCGGGGACCGAAGTCCTGACGCCCAAGGACACGCTTTCGCTCGCCTACTCGGTGCTCACCGAAAACCAGAAGAAACGGTTCGAGACCGAGAACGAGCTGGACTTCTCGTTCGGCATCCAGAACCTGGCCCGCTTCCGCGGCAACTGCTTCAAGCAGCGCGGCTGCGTCTCGCTCGTCATCCGGCAGATTCCGTTCAACGTGAAGACCTTCGACGATCTCGGGCTGCCGCCCATCGTCGCGAAGCTCGCGGAAAAGCCGCGCGGCCTGGTGCTCGTCACGGGCCCGACCGGCTCAGGCAAGAGCACGACACTGGCCGCGATGATCGACAAGATCAACAAGGAAATGAAGGGCCACATCATCACGGTGGAAGATCCGATCGAGTTCATCCACCGCCACCAGTCGTGCATCGTGAACCAGCGCGAGGTGGGCACCGACACCAACAGCTTCCAGGCCGCGCTGAAGTACGCCCTGCGGCAGGACCCCGACGTCGTGCTCGTCGGCGAAATGCGCGACCTGGAAACGATTCAGGCGGCGCTGACCATCGCCGAGACCGGACACCTGGCCTTCGCCACCCTGCACACCAATTCGGCGGCGGAGACCATCAACCGCGTCATCGACGTCTTTCCGTCGCACCAGCAGTCCCAGATCCGCGCCCAGCTCGCCTTCGTGCTCGAAGGGGTGCTGACCCAGACCCTGCTGCAGCGCGCCAAGGGCCGTGGCCGCACCATGGCCGCGGAGATCATGGTGTGCACGCCCGCCATCCGGGCGCTGATCCGCGACGACAAGGTTCACCAGATCGAGTCGGCGATGCAGGCAGGGAAGAAGTACGGCATGCAGACGCTCAACGACGCGCTGTATCAGCTGTACATGGCCCGGGAAGTCGCGAAGGAAGAGTGCCTCCGGGTGTCGGGCAATCCGAATGAATTCCTGCGCCAGATCGGCGAACCCCCGATGGACGACAGGGAGCCCGGTCCGCCGGACCCCCGCGGCGCCCAGCCGGGCGGGGCGAAGGTCGCGGCGCGGCGATAGACGACTAGAGGAGGCTGGACATGCCGGTTTTCGAGTATACCGCGCGCACGCTGAAGGGCGAGCTGGTACGGGACAAGATCGACCTCCCGACCAAAGACGACGTCATCGCGCATATACGCAAGAACAAGATGATCCTGGTGCAGGTCGTCCAGGCCGCCAAGTCCGTGAGCTTCAAGTTCGGCGGCGGGGTCAAGACTCGCGACGTCGTGATCTTCACGCGGCAGTTCGCCACCATGATCAACTCGGGCCTCCCGCTGGTCCAGGCGCTCGACATCCTGGCCCAGCAGACCGAGAACAAGGCCCTCGCCGAGATCACCCGGCAGGTGGTGTACGACGTCGAGTCGGGCCACACGCTGGCCGACGCCCTCCGCAAGCACCCGAAGGGCTTCACCGATCTCTACGTCAACATGGTGGCCGCCGGTGAGGCCGGCGGTATTCTCGACACCATTCTGCTCCGCCTGGCGCAATTCCTGGAAAAGAACGACGCCATCGTCCGGAAGGTCAAAGGCGCGATGATCTACCCCGCCGTGATCTTCTCGGTGGCGGCCATCGCGGTCGCCGTGCTGCTGATCTTCGTGATCCCGACCTTCCAGAACATGTTCGCGTCGGTGAACCTGCAGCTGCCCCTGCCGACCCGCATCGTGATCGGCATGAGCCAGATCCTCATCCACTACTGGTGGGCCATCATCGGGGTCATCGGCGGCTCCGTGTTCGCCGTGAACCGGTACTACAAGACACCCGCCGGCAAACTGCAGATCGATCACATGATGCTGAAGGCCCCCGTACTCGGCGACCTGCTGCGCAAGTCGGCCGTGTCGCGCTTCACCCGCACCCTGGGGACCCTGATCTCGTCGGGTGTGTCCATCCTCGACGGCCTGGAGATCACGGCGCGCACGGCGGGCAACATGGTCATCCACAACGCCGTGATGGAATCCCGCGCCTCCATCGCGGGCGGCGAAACCATCTCGGCGCCGCTGCAGAAGTCGAAAGTCTTCCCGCCCATGGTGATCTCGATGATCGCCGTCGGCGAACAGACCGGCGGTCTGGACGAAATGCTTTCAAAGATCGCGGACTTCTACGACGAAGAGGTCGACGCCGCGGTCTCGGCGCTCCTGTCCCTGATGGAGCCGATCATGATCGTCGTCCTTGGCGTCATCGTCGGCGGCATGGTCGTCGCGATGTACCTGCCGATCTTCGACATGGTGAACGCCGTCCAAGGCTGACGGGCACGGGCACACAAGACGACGGGGCTCCGGGTCGACCGGGGCCCCGTCTTGCATTCTGCGAGAACCTAGCCAATACTATCGTCCTATCAGATTGCCTCAGAATGACTTAAGCCGTCGGAGGGGCTCGAGTGCGCTGGTTCGGCGTCAAGAGGACTGAAGCGACGGTCCCATCCCCGCAGACCCTCCTGCGGGCCGTGTACGCCGGCCGGATCTCCCTGGCGGTGGCCATCTATGTCACCGCCGCCGCGAAAGTCGCCGTCGCCGCGCCCCTCCAGGTGCTGGTCGTTTCGTTCGTCCTCATCGCCGCCATCCTGTTCACCGCGTGGTCGTACTGGCGGACCCATCTCCGGGCCGTCCCCCCGTCCGAGACCTTCCTGTACCTGCAGGCGATCTTCGACGCGGCGCTGATCACCACGGTGGTGCACATGACGGGGGGCGCGGATTCCGACTTCGCGACCCTCTACGTCCCCCTGATCGCCGTGATCGCCGTGCTCATGCCGCCGCAGTCGACGGCCCTGGTCACCACCCTCGTCGGCCTGGTCTACTTCGCCGACATCTTCTTCGGTCACCGCGGCGTCATCGGTCCCGGACTCTTCATCCAGCTCGGTGTCTTTGCGGCGGTGGCGGCCGTCACCGCGTACTTCGCGTCGCGGGTGAAGGTGATGGGAGCCGAGCGGGAGGCGCTCGCGGGCGAGCTGCAGCAGGTGAGGCTCGAAGCCGACGACGTGCTCCGCAACCTCCGCACCGGCGTCATGACGGTCGATTCCTCCGGCAAGCTCCTCTACTCCAACCCGGCCGCCGAAGAGCTCCTCGGCTTCAGCGCGGACGAGTGGCGGGACAAGCCCATCATGCCGGAGCTGGCGCGCCTGGCCCCCGAGTTCTGGGCCGCGATCATCGCGACGGCCCGGCGTGGCGTGCGGCTGATGCGGGTGGAAGCGAGCGTGCGCCGCGGAGAGCGGGTGTTCCCGATCGGTCTCACCACCACGACCATCGAGGGGCCGAAGGGCGAGCAGCCCCGCGTCACGGCCATCTTCGCGGACATCTCGGACTCCAAGCGTCTCCAGGAGCTGCACCTCCGCGCTGAGCGGCTGGAGGCGGTGGCGGAGCTGTCGAGCTCCCTGGCGCATGAGATCAAGAATCCGCTCGCGTCCATCCGCTCATCGGTGGAGCAGCTGTCGCGGTCGTCGCGCGCCAATCCCGACGAGAAATTCCTGGCGAATCTGATCGTCCGGGAGAGTGACCGGCTGTCGCGCCTCCTGTCGGAGTTCCTCGACTTCTCGCGGGTCCGCGTCACCGAATACCGCGTTTTGGACCTGGTCGAGGTGGCCGGTGCCGCGGCCCGGATGATCGAGGAGCGCGAAGACTTCCCGGAAGACGCCCAGATCACCCTGGAGGGCTCCGCCACGCCCATGGAGGGAGACGAGGATCTGGTGCACCGCGTGGTGTCGAACCTCGTCCTCAATGCCGCCCAGGCGGCGGGGAAGGGCGCGCGGATCGAGGTCCGCATCGGCCCGGCGGCTCCAGGCGATCTCCCGTCGGGTGCCGGCATCGAGAACCCGGTGCGGCTCCAGATTACGGACAATGGCCCCGGTATCCCGGACGCCGTTCGCGAACGCCTCTTCGAGCCCTTCGTGACGGGACGCGTGGGCGGCACCGGCCTGGGGTTGGCGATCGTGCAGCGCGCCGTCGAAGCCCACCGCGGCCTGGTGCTGGTCGACTCGACCCCCGGGTCCGGAACGACGTTCACCATCTTCTTCCCCGCCGCACGGCAACGAGAGGAAGCCGCATGAGCGCTCAGCCGTCGATCCTGGTCGTCGACGACGAATCGGGGATCCTGCAGACCCTGCAGATCCTCCTGAAGAACGAAGGCTTCGACGTCACCACGGCGCAGGGAGGCAAGGCCGGACTCGAGGCCCTCAAGGCGCATGCGCCCGACATCGTGCTCACGGATGTACGGATGCCCCAGGTGACCGGGATCGACATTCTGGCCGCGGTGCGCCAGCAGGACCCGGAGACGCCCGTCATCCTGATGACGGCCCAGGCCTCGCTCCAGACCGCGATTCAGGCCGTCAACGAGGGCGCCTTCTACTACATCCAGAAACCCTTCTCCAACGACGACATGGTGGCGATCTGCCGCCGGGCTGCCGACTACCGGAATCTCCGGGCCGAAAACAAGCAGCTGAAGCAGGAGATCAGGCGGCGGGAGCGGTCGGGGCTGGTGAAGCCCCTGGGCAAGTCGCGCCCCTTCGGAGAGGTCATGCGTCTCGCGGAACAGGTGGCGCCGACGGAAAGCACCGTGCTGATCCAGGGTGAATCCGGGACCGGCAAAGAGGTGATCGCCCGCTACATCCACGAGTTGTCGTCCCGGAGCGAAGGACCCTTTCTGTCGCTGAACTGCGGCGCGCTGCCGGAAAGCCTGCTCGAGTCGGAGCTGTTCGGGCACGTGAAGGGGTCGTTCACGGGCGCGGTGCGGGACAAGCAGGGTCTGTTTGCCGCGGCGCGGGGAGGCACGTTCTTCCTGGACGAAATCGGCGAGATGTCTCCCGCCACCCAGGTGAAACTCCTCCGTGTGCTGCAGGAGCGGGAGGCGATACCGGTCGGCGGCACGGAGGCGGTCCCGCTCGATGTGCGCGTGGTTGCGGCAACCAACCGGGACCTGGAAGAGGAGATCAAACGGGGCCGGTTCCGGACCGACCTGTTCTACCGGCTGAACGTCATCGCCATCCACCTGCCGCCCCTGCGCGACCGCCGGGACGACATCCCGATCTTCGTCGATGCCTTCCTCAAGCGGATCGCCAAGGAGCACGGCGAGGAGCCCAAGTCGCTGACGCCCGAGACGCTCGAGGTCATCATGGCGTACGACTGGCCCGGCAACGTGCGCGAGCTGGAGAACGCCCTGGAGCGGGCCGTCGTCCTGGTGAAGGCGCCGCAGATCCCGCTGAGCGCCGTCCCCGCGAAGATCACGGAGCGCAAGGCGGAGCCGCTGGTGACTGAAGCAGTGCGGACCAACCCGACGCTGGACGTGATCGAGCAGGCGTACATCACGTGGGTCCTGAGCGCCGAAGGCGGTAATAAGACGCGCGCGGCCGAAGTGCTCGGGATCGACCCGTCGACGCTGTACCGGAAGCTGTCGAAATACGAAGGCGGGAAGGAGCCGGCGTGAAGCTTTCAATCATCGTGCCGGCATACAACGAAGAACAGACGGTCGAGACGGTGATGAAGAAGTTGCGGGAGATGAAGGAGCCCGTGGAGATCATCGCGGTGAACGACTGCTCTACGGATGGCACGGGGAAGGTGCTTGACCGCCTCAAGCAGACCGGGCTGGTGGACCAGGTGATCCACCACCCGGTGAACCGCGGGAAGGGAGCCGCGCTGCGCGCGGGCTTCGCCGCGGCGACCGGTTCGGTGGTGGTGGTGCAGGACGCCGACCTCGAGTATGACCCCGCCGATCTGCCGGCGCTCCTCGGCCCCATCCAGCGTGGTGTGGCGGACGCCGTGTTCGGCTCCCGCTTCATGGGCGGACCGCACCGGGTCCTCTACTTCTGGCACTCCGTGGGCAACGCGGTGCTCACGCTCCTCTCGAACATGTTCACGAACCTGAACCTCACGGACATGGAGACCTGCTACAAGGTCATCCGGGCCGACTTGATCAAGAAACTGCCCCTCACGTCCGACCGGTTCGGATTCGAAGTCGAAATCACCGCGCGGCTGGCCCAGGCCGGCGCGCGGATCTGGGAGCTCCCCATTTCCTACTCGGGTCGGACATACGCCGAGGGGAAGAAGATCACGTGGAAGGACGGGGTGGCCGCGTTCTTCCATATCGTGCGCTACAACATGTTTCCACCTCCGGGGGAGTGGCGAGCACACTGACGCCTCGACAGGCCGGGTGGATCGCCGGCGCCGTCGCGCTCGCGGCGGGGCTCCTCACACTCAATCACTATCTCACCGGCGTCTTCTACGACGACGGACTCTATGCCGGGCTCGCCTGGGCGCTGGCGCATGGCCAGGGGTTCGTGCACCCCAACCTGCCGGGAACGCCGGCGGCGGTGCACTTCCCGCCCTTCTTTCCCGTCATTCTGATTCCGTTTTTCGGAACGCTGTCGATCCCGGCGGCCGCGTTCGCCGGAAAGATTCTGAACGCGGTGCTCTTCGCCGCTGGCGGCGGGCTCATCGCGGCCTACGCGGTCCGCACCAAGCTGCTCGGCGATGTACCACCCTGGCTGGCCGTGGCGCTCGTCGCGGCCGCCGCCGTCGCGATCCCGGTCCTCACCCTGCTCGGTGCCCTGATGTCGGAGCCACTTTTCGCGCTGCTGCTCGTGGCCGGGGTCATGCTTGCCGAGGAACGCCCGTTGTGGGCGGGTCTCTGCATCGCTGCGGCGCTCCTCACCAGATCGATCGGCGTCGCGGCGGGGGCAGGGATTCTCCTGTACTCCTGGCGGCGCGGTGCCTCTCCCAGGCAGCTCATCCGGTTCGCCGTTCCGGTGGTCGTCGCGGGCGCAGCCTGGGGACTCTGGGTCCTGCGGCACAAGAACGGGATCGATCCCGCGATCGCGAGTGACTACGGGTCTTATTTCGAGACGGTGAAGTCCGCCGGGCTGGGCGCACTGGGCTCGAGCACCACCGACCTGCCGCGACCGCTCTCGGTCATCACCCTGAATTGGGTGCCCAGCCGGGTGGTCTATTACGCGCTGGGAATCCCAGCGCTGCTGGTGGGCCTCTACGGATTGGGTCTGCTCTGCGTGCGCTCGAGTATCGGCTGGACACTGGTGTTCTACCTGGCCATCCTCGCCATTTGGCCCTTCCCACCAGACCGCTTCCTCTGGGCGGTGCTCCCCTGGCTCGCGCTGGGGTGGGCAGCGGGCGCTTTCGGTCTCTGGCAGCGCATCACCAAGTGGCCTCGGATCGCGCTCGCAGTACTCGCGATTGCCCTGACGGGTGGATACGTCCGGTATGAAGCGCGCGGACTTGCCCACCGTTGGTGGGATCTCTCGGCGAGCAACATCTCGGACAACTTCGCGGACCTTCTACCCGCCCTCGACTCCCTGCCGGCGAATGCCGTTGTGGCCACGGATAACGAACCTCTCGTCTATCTCGCGACCGGTCGGAAGTCGGTCCCATTCTATCTCTTCATGTATCGGGGGAGGCAACTCCTCGAGCCGACACCAGCGCTTCAGCGAGCGTACTTGGCTCGGTTTGGAGTGACGCACGTGCTCATGGCGGGGCCGGGGGCCTCTGGGGAGGAGCTGCGCAGACTCGCCTTGGCATATCCGGAGCTCCTCCGTCCCATCCGAGGCTGGCCCAATGGGGCCCTGTTTGAGGTGCGCCGTGACCACTAAGCGCCTGCTACTGGTCGTGGCGCTGTCCGCGGTGGCGACGTACCTGCTCGCGATCGGCGGGACGTTCACGGGAGACGACGGGCACCTCATCGCGGGAAACGCGCTCGTGCATGGGTGGTCGGGTGTGTGGTCGGCATTCGGAGCTCCGTATTGGCCTCCGGCTTTCGGCGGCGCTCTCTATCGTCCATTGCCTGTCGCCACCTATGCCGCTGACTGGATGCTGAGTGGAGGCTCGGCGCCATGGTTTCACGCGGTGAACATCCTTTGGCACGCGGGAGCGTCGGTCCTTGTGGCCGTCCTCGCGGGCGAATGGGTCGGGAAGCGGGAAAAGGGAAGCGGGACACGTGCAGCTCTCGTGGGAGGGCTGGTTTTCGCGATTCATCCGGTGCATGTCGAAGCGGTTGCCAACATCGTCGGGCGGGCGGAGCTGATGGCTGCGGTGTTCACGCTGCTCGCGGTCCACGCCGTCGTCCAGCGCGGGAATCTCTGGCTGGGCCTCGTCGCCTGGATCTGCGGCCTGCTGAGCAAGGAGAACGCGGCGGTAGCGCCCGCACTGATCCTGACGGCCTGGTGGCTGGGAATCGGCGTGCGCCCGCCGCGCAGGACGATGATCACGGCCGGCGGGGTCTGGATGGTCGCGGCCCTGGCCTACGCCGGTCTCCGCGAAGCCGTGCTCGGCCACTATGCATCTCTTTGGTCTCCCGCTCCCGTTTTCGTCGGGCTGAGCTGGCTCACGGTCCGGCTCACCGCGGTCGCCGTGATCCTCGACGTGTGGCGCCTGCTGCTGTTCCCCCTCACACTCCGCGTCGACTATTCACCGGCCGAGCGGACGGCGGTCGCCAGCGCCACCGATCCGCGATTCCTGCTTGGCATTGGCTTGGCCGTCGTCCTCGGTGTGCTGGTGAAGTGGATGTGGAAGCGGGGTGCGAAGGTGGAAGCGTACGGGCTGCTCTGGATCGGGATTGCGTTTCTTCCGGTCGCCAACATTCTCTTTCCCATCGGCGTGCTGATCGCGGAGCGGACGCTCTATCTCCCGTCCGTGGGGCTGGCGCTGATCGCCGGCGCCTTGGCAGCGCGGGTGCCGCCAAAGCTCGGGTACGGGTTGCTCACGGTGGTCGTGCTGGGCGCAGGGGCGTGGCGAAGCGTACTCCGGATCCCGGTTTGGCACGACAACATCACGTTCGCGCAGTCGATCGTGCGTGATTCGCCGAGCTCGTATGTGGGCCAGATGGCGGCCGCGGGGGTCATGCTGGAGCGGGGAAGGCCGACGTATGCGCTCGAAGCGGCCAGGCTTGCGACCGTCGACTACCCCCTCGACCCGCGCCCGTACCTGATCGGGGCCCACGCGGCCTTGAAGCTGCGCCAGTTCCGGACGGCGGACTCCCTGATGGCGCTGGCGAACCAGCATTGCCGCCCCTGTGAGGGCATCTACCAGGCACAGATCGCGGACGCGCTTCAACTGGGCGACTCCGCGGCCGCCGATTCCCTTCGGGCCCACCAACCATGAACCGCAAACGCGTCTACCTCGCGGTCTTCCTCTGTGCCGTCGTGGTCTACCTCGGCGCTCTTCAGAACCGGTTCGCGTGGGACGACACGCCGATCATCGCGAAGAGCGACCTGGTCCACAGCCTGAGCGGCGTCTGGCGCGCGTTCACCGTGCCGTATTGGCCCAGCGACTGGGGCGGGTTCCTCTACCGGCCGTTGACGGTGGCGACCTTCGCGATCGACTGGCACTTCCACAGCACGATGTGGTTTCACCTCGTGAACATCATCTGGCATGCCGTCGCGTCCGTCCTGGTGGCGGTCCTCGCCGGAGAGTGGATTGGGAAGCGCGAAGAGGGAAGCGGGAATCGGGTGGCGCTCGTTGCGGGGCTGATATTCGCGGTGCACCCTGTCCACGTCGAGGCTGTCGCAAACGTGGTCGGGCGGGCGGAGCTGATGGCGGGAGTCTTCACGCTTCTCTCGGTGTGGGCGGTGGTGGAGAAGGGAAGCGCGTGGTGGAGCGCGGTGGCGTGGGGGGCGGGGCTCCTGAGCAAGGAGAACGCGGCCGTCGCCCCGGGCCTGATTGCCGCCGCCTGGTACCTCGGCCTCGGACGGGCTGGCGCGGAGCGGCCTACGCGGAAGCACATGGTTACCGTCGCGACCGCGTGGGCGGTGGTGGGGCTCGCGTACGGGATCGGCCGGAGTGTGGTCCTGCATCCCTATCCCCAGCAGTTCAACCGTGCCCCCGTGTTCACGGGCATATCGGGGCTCGATGTCCGGTACACGGCGGTCGCCGCGCTCACGGACCTCGTCCGTCTTCTTGTGTTCCCGCTCGACCTCCGGGCCGACTATTCGCCGAACGAGCGGTCCGCGGTGACCTCCCCCCTCAATCCCATGTTCCTGGTCGGGCTGCTCTGCCTCCTGGGATACGTCGTCGCCGTCGTGGCCTCGTTGCGCCGCGGGCGGAAGGATGTCACGATCGGACTGTTGTGGATCGGCTTCGCCTACGCACCCGTCGCGAATCTGCTTTTCCCGGCGGGCGTGATCATGGCCGAGCGGACCCTGTATCTGCCGTCAGTGGGGATCGCGTTGCTGGTGGCGGCATGGGTTCGACGGATGCCGGTGAACGCCATGGCGATGGTGGTGGGGCTGATGGTCGTCGCGGGGGCTGTGCGGTCATTCCTCCGGGTGCCGGTCTGGAGGACTGACGAGCGGGTGATGCTGAGCATTCTCGAAGACTCTCCGAATTCCTACCGCGGGCCGATGAGTGCCGGGATCATCTATCTGGAAGAAGGTCTGGGGCAGAAGGCCTGGGACGCGCTGGATTCGGCGATCGCGGTCTATCCGCTCGACGGGCGGCTCTACCTCCTCAAGGCACACGCGGCTTTTCTCACGGGGCGGTCAAATCAGGTTGATTCCATCCTGATTCCGGTGCGGCGCGCATGCATGCCGGGGTGTGGCAAGGACTTTTACGGCAAGGAATCGGATCTGGCCCGGCAGATCGGGGACCGGGCGGTGGGGGACTCCCTGGATGCTTTACGCCGGCGACAGGGGGCTCCTCACCCCTAGCCCAAGGCTGGCGCTTTGCGGAGGTCTCGCGAAATACCGCAGGGTTCAGGGGTCTGGAGGGAGTTGCGTCAGGCACCATGTGTCGACCTAACCAATTATTGCACAATTAGTTATAAGGCGTAGCCCTGATGCGGCACAGGCATTGCTGTAGTACACCCTCGGCTAGTGTCACCAAACGTACGCGCCCAATCACCCACTTAGGGGGCTTTAATGAACCGCAAGGGTTTCACGCTCATCGAGCTGTTGATCGTGGTCGTGATCATCGGCATCCTGGCCGCGATCGCGATTCCGAAGTTCGCCAACACCAAGCAGAAAGCGTATGCGGCGTCGAT
>Ga0126371_10001032_pt1 | contig 23189 bp, 22 predicted proteins | sample PanSoiMetaPlot_4_FD_110145 | JGI IMG/M metagenome (GOLD analysis project Ga0126371, IMG submission 110145) | Tropical forest soil microbial communities from Panama - MetaG Plot_4 | ecosystem: Environmental > Terrestrial > Soil > Tropical forest > Bulk soil | place: Panama | collected 2016-02-17 | reverse complement strand
CGATCGAGCGGGTGAAGATCAGCGAGCTGTTCCGGACCGAGGCGCTGGAGCGGATGCCCGCCGCTACGGCATCGGCCGGCGACATCATCGCCGTCGCCGGCATCAGCGACATCATGATCGGCGAGACGCTGGCCGACATCGACGACCCGCGCCCGCTGCCGCTGATCACGGTGGACGAGCCCGCGATCTCGATGACGATCGGCGTGAACACCTCGCCGCTGGTCGGCCAGGCCAAGGGCGCCAAGGTCACTGCTCGGATGGTGAAGGACCGGCTGGATCGAGAGCTTGTCGGCAACGTCTCGCTGGTCGTCGACCCGACCGAACGCCCAGACACCTGGGAGGTTCAGGGCCGCGGCGAGCTGGCGCTGGCTGTCCTGGTCGAGCAGATGCGCCGCGAGGGCTACGAGCTGACTGTCGGCCGCCCCCAAGTGGTCACCCGCGTCATCGACGACAAGATGTACGAGCCGGTCGAGCGGCTGACGGTGGACTGCCCTGAGGAGTACCTCGGCACGGTGACCTCGCTGCTCGCGGTGCGCAAGGGGCGGATGGAGAACATGTCCAACCACGGCACCGGCTGGGTCAGGCTGGACTTCACCGTGCCGGCCCGCGGGCTGATCGGATTTCGCACCCAGTTCCTCACGGAGACTCGGGGGACTGGCATCGCGCACCACGTGTTCGAAGGCTTCGAGCCGTGGGTTGGCGAGATGCGCGGGCGTCCGACCGGCTCGCTAGTAGCAGACCGGACCGGCACGGCGACCGCCTATGCCATGTTTTCGCTGCAAGAACGCGGCAGCCTGTTCATCGAGCCAGGCACTCAGGTGTATGAGGGCATGATCGTCGGCGAGAACTCCAGGTCGGATGACATGGATGTGAACATCGCCAAGGAGAAGAAGCTCACGAACATCCGCCAGTCCGCTGGAGAGGAGCTGGAGCGGCTCATTCCGCCCCGGTTGCTGAGCCTTGAGCAGGCGCTGGAGTTCTGCTCCGACGACGAGTGCGTCGAGGCGACGCCGACGGCAGTACGGATGCGCAAGTCGATCCTGGACGCTAAGGAGCGGGGTAGGAGCCGCGCGCGACGGTCCAGGGATGATCAGTAGTAGCTAGGGCCGGGGACGTAGGTCGGGGTGCGTGTCCTCGGCCGCTTCTGCTTGTGAGATGAGCAGGCAGACCGCTGCGAGTCGTATCGATTCCCAGTCGGGGACCTCGACCTCGTCAGTAGGCGGCCACCAGTCTCCCCGGACCGCCTCCTCGACGAATCCGCAGACGTAGTGCAGCAGGAGCGCCAGCGGTGGAGGTGGCTCCGAGCTGTTGGTGTCTGCGGCGAATGGCATGTCCGGGCAGTCGCGGGCAATCGTGGACAGCAGCTCACCGAGCCCGCTCGACCCGGCCGAACCAACCCGAGCGTCCACGGCTGCGCGGGCCTGGGCGGCGCTGGGCCGCTGGCCAGGCTTGGCGGAGCAGCAGGCTGCGAGCGCCGCGCGCACCGCGGATACGTGCTGGTCGAGGTCGGCCAGCAACGTGGGCCCGTCGGCCTCGAGCCTGTTCAAAGTCGCCTGGCCGACCTGACCGGCAAGCCGGAGACTGACTGCGGACAAAGCGACTGGACCATCAGGCATGCCGCAATATTACTTATTCGGACATACTGATCTGCCAGGTTCAGTGCCCGCTCTCCAGACCGGGAAGCTCTGGGCTACTTCACGTTGAGGTAGATGATGCTGCCCAGGCCGAAGACGAAGCAGTAGATGGCAAACGGCGTCAGCGTCCTGGTCTGGAAGTAGCGGACCAGGAACCGTACCGAGACGTAGGCACCAAGGCCAGACAGGATGCTGCCAGCCAGGATTGGCCCGTAGATGCCGTGTCCCTTCTGGATAAGGTCCGGGACCTTCAGGACGCCCGCCGCCAGGATGACCGGGGTAGCAAGCAGGAAGGCGAACCGCGCGGCGTCCTGCCGCGACAGGCCGCTGAACATGCCGGTCACCATGGTGACTCCGTCGCGGCTGATGCCAGCCAGGAGAGCCAGAATCTGGGCCGCACCGATCAGAGTGCTCTGCAGGAAGCCCATCTTGGTGAGCCGCCTGTCGGCCCGAAGGGCGCTGGCGATCTCGTCGGCTCGTTGCGCGGCCTGTGTGGGCCTAGGCGCGGCGTGGCTGCCGTGTTTGGGCCGCTGCGGCGAGACCACGGCGTCACCGCCGGGCCCGGCCGCCATCACTCCGACGGCCGGTACCTCAGTGGCCGTCGCTGGCTCGGTGACGGACCGTGCCGCGGCCTGGCTCTCGAGGGCCGCTTCCTGGTCCGCTTGGAGCGATTTTCTCGTCCTGAACTTCTCCCCGCAGTAGAGGATCACTCCGTTGACAACGAGGAAGACGGCAGCCAGGGTCGGCTTTCCGAACAGCACCCTGAAGGTGTGCTCGGCTTTCAGGCCGACCAGGCCCACCGGGATAGTCGCGATCACGATCATCCAGGCGAGCCTCTCGTCGGTATTGGAGAGGGACATGTGACGGATCGAAGTGAAGAAGCCGCGGATGATCCGGACCCAGTCGCGCCAGAAGTAGATCAGCAGCGCGATCGCAGTGGCCACGTGCAGGCCGACGATGAAGGCCAGATACGGGGACTCTGGCGTCGACACACTCAGATCCTTGGCCCACGATCCCCCGACGAGAGCGGGGATGAGCACGTTGTGCCCGAGGCTGGAGACGGGGAATAGCTCCGTCACTCCCTGGATCAGGCCTACGATCATCGCCTCGGGATAGCTCATCACCGGCACGTGGGACATGGGAGCCTTTCTTCAGCCGTGCAGGGGTGCCAGTAACACTAGCGATGCGGGCTGGCAGGTGAGCACATTCCGCGCCGACAGAGCACTGGCGGTAAGGACCAGGTAACCGTCCGCGGCCTTTCCCTGGTCCCAGGGCCTTGCTACGGGCGCTGCAGATTTACCAGGACGAGGTTACCGTCCGCCACGGCTTAATCTGCCGCGAGGCCGGCCTGGCTTCACGTTGTCTTCATCCTTCGCCCGGAATGAGACGGCCGGCCGCGGTCGGTGGGCGCTGGGGCCGGGCTCCTGGTCCAGTTAGCTGCTAATTAGCGGCAGTTGTGCCAACATTGGGACACCATCGGGCTAGCCGCTGGCTGCTTAACACGGGGGAGTCATCATGACTCGACTGTTGGCGCGCTCCTTGATTTCGGTCGGCTCGATCGCGGGCATTGCAGCGTTCTCGCTAATCGCGAGCGTCAGCTCGGGGCAAGCGGCTGGCTCTGCACCGCACTGGCGGATCGTCAAAACCTTCGGGCCCGCCGGTCAGGCGAGCAGATTGCTCGCCGTGACCGCGACCGGGCCAGCCAATGCGTGGGCCGCGGGTGACCTGTGCGAGGGCTGCACTCCGAGTCCTCGGCTTGCGGTCCAGCACTGGAACGGCAAGAGCTGGAACGTGAGGAAGCTGCCGGCGACTATTGCGCAAAGCGACTACGGCGTTGTTTCGATGGCCGCTAGCTCCAACTCCAATGTGTGGATCATCTCTGACACGGCACTGGGCGCCGCCGCCGTTCGGCTGACCGGCAGCAAGTGGACTGCCACCAAGCTGCCGTCATGGGTCGTGCGGGTGGCTTTTGGCAGCGGACTCGTCGACAACACCGTGCTCGACTTCGGGTCCAGGAATGTATGGGACTTCAGCCTGGGTGCCGCCACGCTGCCGACTGTCGCGGCTCGCTTCAACGGCCATCTCTGGCGCAAGACCTTCATGCCAACCATGCCGTTGCACGTGAGCGCCGTGTCTGCCAACGACATCTGGGCCGTAGGCCCGACGCGAAAGACGATGCACCTGCCGTTGACACAGCAGACCGACATCGCCATGCACTGGAACGGCCACTTCTGGAAGTCGATCAGGGTGCCTAGGGTGCGCTCGACGGCTGTTGGCGGCTACGTCAGCGGTATGGTCGCGCAGAGCCCGAAGCAGCTCTGGCTAGGCGTTCCCACCGGCGGGACCATCGGCAACCTGCGTGGCCTGCTGCTGCACTGGAACGGCTCGAGGTGGGCGCATGTCTTCGTGCCGCGCGGCGTCTTCAACTTCCCGACGGGCGCGCCCATCGTCCAGGACGGTCACGGCGGACTGTGGATGCAGCGAAGCGGTCCGGCGCCGAACTTCCCGCTCTACCTCTACCGCTACAACCGTGGCCACTGGACCAGGTACCTCATGCCGGACGGAAACAGGATCAACCTGCTCAGCTTCGCCTGGATCCCCGGGACCACGAAGGTGTGGGCGGTCGGCCTGGACACCGCGTTCCCGGCTAACACCGTCAAGGCCCTCATCGCCGGCTTCGGCACCTAGATCGGCGCGTAGATATACCGCGGCCAGTCAGTGACAGGTCAGCGGTTCGGATCAACAGTCACAGAAATTTCGGATCAACAGTCACAGAAATGAGGTACTGAAGTGCGAGTTGCTTGGTCACGGCTGCGAGCTGCGGCCGTCATAACACCGGTCGGGCTGGCTGCTGCGCTGGCTCCGGTAGCGGCATCGGCCGCTCCGGGCACCGCTTCTGCGGCGGCAACTGCGGGCTGGCATATCCAGAAGAAATTTGCGATGAATACGACGATCTTCAGTGTCGCTGGTGTGACCGCTAATGATGCCTGGCTCGCGGGCGGATCTTTCAATGGTGGGTTGCTCGTGCAGCACTGGAACGGCACCCGCTGGGGTGCGATTGCGACGCCAGCTAGCACAAGCGGGGTTGGCAACGCGGTAATCGCAGCTGCCGGGAACACGGTGTGGGCGTTTGATGACGAAAGCAATTCGACGGACAACCCTGTTGCGCTCAGGCGGACCGGCGGGCGCTGGACGACGCACCAGTTCCCCGACTTCTCCACCATCAATGCTGCTGCAGTCTTCAGCCCGACAGACGCATGGGCCTTCGGCGAGAGATTCGGGTCTGCCGTCTCCTCATTTGTTCGCCGCTTCAACGGCACTCGGTGGCGGGCCGTTGCGACACCGATCGTCCCGAACGACGCAAGCGCTGTGTCGGCTAATGACATCTGGGCCGTCGGGCAGACAGTGGCGTCACTGAGCACGAGCCACCAGGTCTTCGCTGCTGCCCAGTGGACTCGTGGCAAGTGGCGGCTGCTGCATTTCCCGCGCTTGCGGCTGCCAGCGGGCGCTGCCGTCACCTTGCCGCACATCGTGGCACTTGGACCGGCCAATGTCTGGGTCGACTTTGCCGTCAGCAAGGGCATGGGCATCTTCCCAGGCACTGTTCTGCTGCATTTCAACGGCGCACGGTGGACCCGCGTCGCCGTGCCGTTCAAGTCGACGTTCATGCTGGCGAACCTGGCGCGCGATGGCAGCGGAGGCATCTGGATCGCGGCGACCACGAACTCAGGGCTGAATCAGTACATCTATCACCTGCGGGCTGGGCACTGGTCCCGCGCGCTAATGCCGTCAGTCTCAGGTGACGGGACCCAGGTTATGTCGATTGCTCCGCGGCCAGGAACCGCGCAGGCCTGGGCAGTCGGCGACATGGTGCCAGTGCAGGGCGGCACGCCGCAAGGGGTCCTGCTCCATTTCCGCGCCTAGCGGCTAGCTCGTAAGCGAAATACGTCGGCCCGCCAGGATCTATCTCCTGGCGGGCCGGCTGCGTTCGGGTAGGTCGCCGGGGATCAGCTCCGCTTGTCGGGCACCTTCGGCGTGTCAGTGCGCGGCCGGCGGGAGATCTTGCTGCCGAGCCAAACCAGCGGATCGTACTTGCGGCCGACGACACGCTCCTTGAGCGGGATCAGCGCGTTGTCGGTGATCTTGATGTTCTCCGGGCAGACTTCGGTGCAGCACTTGGTGATGTTGCAGTAACCCAGGCCGAAGTCGTCCTGGGCGATCTCGCGCCGGTCGGCCGTGTCGGCCGGGTGCATCTCAAGCTCAGCGATCCGCATCAGGAACCTCGGACCGGCGAACGCGCGCTCGTTCTCCGGGTGGTCGCGGATGACGTGGCAGGTGTTCTGGCACAGGTAGCACTCGATGCACTTGCGGAACTCCTGCGACCGCTCCACGTCGACCTGCTGCATGCGGAACTCACCGAGGCCGACGGACGGGTCAGGCGTGAACGACGGGATCTCCCGAGCCTTGGCGTAGTTGAACGACACGTCCGTTACCAGGTCCCTGATGACCGGGAAGGTGCGCAACGGAGTGATCGTCAGCACCTCGTCCTCGGTGAACGTGGACATCCTGGTCATGCAGGCGAGCCGCGGGCGGCCGTTGATCTCCATCGAGCACGAGCCGCATTTCCCGGCCTTACAGTTCCACCTGATGGCCAGGTCGCCGGCCTGGGTGGCCTGCAGCCGGTGCAGCACGTCGAGCACGACTTCGCCGTCGTTGACCTCCACCGTGTAGTCGGCCAGCGAGCCACTGCCGTGATCGCCGCGCCAGACCCGGAGCGCTGCCTTGTAACTCATTACTTCTCCTCGTGCGCGGCGGATCCGGCGGCCGCGGCCGCAGCCTCGGGTCCATCGGCGGGCAGCGCCGCCATCTCTTCCTCGGTCAGGTACTTCTTCATCTCATCTCGGTCGAACAACGCGATGAGGTCGTCGCGCATCTGCGGGGTGGGCTGCCGGGTGATGACCACGTTGCCGCCCTCGAGCGTGCAGATCAGGTTGATCTTGCGCCACTCCGGCTTCATACCGGGATAGTCATCGCGCGTGTGGCCGCCGCGGCTCTCCTGCCGCTCCAGCGCGGCCGCGGCGACGCACTCCGCCATCAGCATGATGTTGCGCATATCCAATGCGAGATGCCAGCCGGGGTTGTAGGCGCTGCCGCCCTCAGCAGACACGTTCTCCGCCCTGGCGCCCAGTGTCTCCAGCTCGGCGAGTGCCTTCTTGATCTCCGGCTCTGTCCTGATGATGCCGACCAGGTTGCTCATGGTTTCCTGGACTTCGGCGTGCACCGAGTACGGGTTCTCACCGCCACTGCGCTCCAGCGGGGCCAGCGCCTCCTCGCGTGCGGCCTCGATCTCGCCTTCGTCGGCGACGGGCCGCTTGGCACCGAGCCGAGAGAGGTACTCGGCCGCGCCCACCCCGGCTCGCCGGCCGAACACCAGCAGGTCGGATAGCGAGTTGCCGCCGAGCCGGTTCGAGCCGTGCATGCCGCCGGAGACCTCGCCGGCGGCGAACAGGCCCGGCACGCAAGACTCACCGGTATCCGGGTCGACCTCCACACCGCCCATGACGTAGTGCTGGGCCGGACCGACCTCCATCGGCTCCCTGGTGATGTCGACGTCGGCTAGCTCCTTGAACTGGTGGTACATCGAAGGAAGCCGCCGGAGGATCTCCTCTGCCGGGAGCCGGGAGGCGATGTCAAGGAAGACGCCGCCGTGCGGTGAGCCTCGGCCGGCCTTGACCTCGGCGTTGTTGGCCCGTGCTACTTCATCCCTCGGCAGCAGCTCAGGCGGACGCCGGTTGTGGTCCGGATCCTTATACCAGCGGTCGGCTTCTTCCTCGGTCTCGGCGTACTGTGCCCGGAACACGTCGGGCACGTAGTTGAACATGTAGCGCTTGCCCTCGGAGTTGCGCAGGACGCCACCGTCGCCACGGACGGACTCGGTGACGAGCAGGCCGCGCACCGAGATCGGCCACACCATGTGCGTCGGGTGGAACTGGACGAACTCCATGTTCATCAGCTTGGCCCCGGCCAGCAGGGCAAGCGCGTGCCCGTCGCCGGTGTACTCCCAGGAGTTGGACGAGACCTTGAACGTCTTGCCGATCCCGCCGGTGGCCAGGATGACCGCGGGCGCCTCGAAGACCACGAACTGGCCGGTTTCCCTGATGTAACCAAACGCGCCGGCCATCCGGCCCTCGCCGTCCTTAATCAGGCGGGTGATGGTGGTCTCGGCGTAGACCTTGATCATCGCTTCCGGATCGCCGAGGCTGACGGCGTCTTCCTGCTGCAGTGCGACAACCTTCTGCTGCAGGGTGCGGATCATCTCCAGGCCGGTCCGGTCACCCACGTGCGCCAGGCGCGGGTACTCGTGCCCGCCGAAGTTACGCTGGCTGATCTTGCCTTCGGGCGTGCGGTCGAACAAAGCGCCCCAGGCCTCCAGCTCGTAGACGCGGTCGGGCGCCTCCCTGGCGTGCAGCTCCGCCATCCGCGGGTTGTTCAGGAACTTGCCACCGCGCATGGTGTCCCGGAAGTGCACCATCCAGTTGTCGTTCGGATTCATGTTGCCCATGGCCGCGGCACAGCCGCCTTCAGCCATCACCGTGTGGGCCTTGCCGAACAGCGACTTGGAGATGATCGCGGTCCGCTTGCCGGCCAGCCGGGCTTCGATGGCCGCGCGCAGTCCGGAGCCGCCAGCGCCAATGACGACGACGTCGTAGGGGAGCCGCTCGATGTCAGTCATGTCGTAGACCTCTTACCTCAAGGCTCAGAAGAACCGCGGGTCGTTGAACACACCCGCGGAGACCAGCCGGATGTACAGGTCGGTGAACAGCACCCAGAACAGCGACACCCAGGCGAACTGCATGTGCTTGGTGTTGAGCTTGGAAACCTGCGTCCACATCCAGTAACGGATCGGGTGCTTGGAGAAGTGCTTAAGCCGGCCGCCAGTGACGTGCCTGCAGGCGTGGCACGACAGAGAGTAGAGCCACAGCAGCGCAGCGTTGGCTATCAGGATCAGGGTGCCGAGGCCCATGTGCCCCCACTGCCCTTGAGCGTTGCGGAACGCCAGCACCGCGTCGATGGTCAGGATCACATTGAAGATCAGCGCGATGTAGAAGAAGTACCGGTGCAGGTTCTGCAGGATCAGCGGCAGTCGCGTCTCGCCGGTGTACTTGGCGTGCGGCTCCTTTACCGCGCACGATGCCGGCGCCTGCCAGAAGGCGCGGTAATAGGCCTTCCGGTAGTAATAGCAAGTGAGCCGGAAGCCCATTGGCCCGCCGATGATCAGAATGGCCGGCGTGAGTCCGCTCACCCACGGGATCCACTTGAATCCCGAGTGCGCCACGCAGGTCGTCACCAGGCACGGTGAATACAGCGGGGAGATATATGGGTTAGCGAAATAGTGCTCGTTGATCAGCGAAGCCCAGGTCAGGTAGATCACAACGATCGCAAGCGCAGCCCCGTTGATCAGGGGCTGCTGCCACCAGCGGTCGGTGCGCAGGGTCTTCTGGCTAATCTGCGCCCTTGTCTTGGCTGGCGCGTCCGTTATCTGCGTCATTCGTTGACGTCTCCGCCCTGGACCTGGTTGGGATCGCTCCGGGTCCGCTGACCGGGCTAAGCCGCCGAAAAGGGCGGGAAGGCGGGGTGACAGCGGGCTCGCTTCGCGTCAGAAACCTTATTCCACTGAATATCACTCCGGGGCCGCCGACGGGACCTCGCATGGTGTGACTCTCACTACATATGGACGTTCGAGCCCCGTACTCGGCGGTCCGGCCCGAGGTAGCGGGGCTAGCCGGGGACAGAAAGTCCCCGTTACCGTGTCTTTCTATGGCAAACGACGACGCCACCCTCCTGGTCGATCGGGAGTACCTGCGGACGGTCCAGTACCGGACCGAGGTCAACCTGGCGGCTCGGCAGTCCATCTACCAGTTCCGCCGCCCGCCAATCGATCTGATTGCGGCCGTGCTCGACCTGGCCGGGCTGACGGGCAACGAGCTAGTTGCTGACATCGGCTGCGGCAACGGGCGCTACCTCGCCGAGCTTGCCAATCGCGGCCATCGCGGCCAGGTGCTCGGGATAGACCTGTCAGCCGGGATGCTCGCGGCCGCTCGGCAGCGATCTGACGCTGCCCTAGTCGTCGGCGATGCGGCTTCGCTCCCGCTCTCATGCGGTGTGGCCGATGTCACGCTGGCCACGCACATGCTTTATCACGTGCCGGACCGGGAGGCCGCAGTAGGCGAACTGCGCCGGATCACCCGCGACGGCGGCCGCGTGCTGGTCGTACTCAACGCCGAAGACCACCTGCTGGAGCTGCGTGATCTGGTCGCGGCAGCGGCAGCCGATGTCGGGCTCCCGGCGGATGTCGCCTGGGCCGAAGTGCGCGCTGACGGACTCGCCTTTAGCCTCGCCGCGGGTGCCGAGGTGCTGGCGACGGAGTTCGGCAGCGTCGATGCGCATGACTTCAGTGCCGAGCTTGTCGTGCCCGAGCCTGGTCCCCTGCTCGATTACGTACGCAGCATGCGACTAAGCCGAAGCATGTCCGACCCCGAGGCCATTGTCGCGGCTGTAGCTCGGCGCATTCACGCAAGCGCGTACGGGCCGACCAGAATCCGAGTCAGGACCGGCTGCCTGGTCTCGCGCTAAGCCGCCGAGTCACTTCCGGTTGACGTGCGCACCCTGGCCCACGGCATACGCCTCGGCGATCAGGGCATCAAAGGAATCGTCGAGGTCGGCAACGTCGGTGAGCCGGAAATGATGCACGAACAACCGCGCGGTGTACGGCGTGGCGGAGGAAATGCGCCTGTCCTCGACGACGCGCTGCAAGTCGAGGTATCCGGTCAGGCCGCGTGCAGTGGGTCGCGCACCGGCGAAGCCGCGCCTGGAACCCTTGAAAGTGACTGTGGTCTTGCTAACGGCGACCGTATACGGTCCGTGCCCAGCTAGTAGTTCGACGAAGCGATGAAACAGGGCCACAGACGAGTCCGGCTTGCCTATCAGGTGATCCTCAACAGCCCAGACCCGCTCCGCCACGGTCCTCACCGTATCTGCCCACCCGCTGGCGCACGTCGTCAAGAGGCACCGCCTGCCGCGCGTGCCCCTTGAATCCTGTCATTGATTCGGCCATGAACAACGAGTTGAGTATGGCTTCCTCGGTGGCCTCGATCGCGGCCGCAAAGAACAAATCAAGATCATTTTCGGGAACGGGGCACGTCCAGCCTGCCGTCGCCCCGTAAGGCACCGTGCTGAACGCGAGCGCATAGTCGCCGCTTCGCCCGGAGAAGTCTGAGCCGGTACGCGCCATGGCAGTAAGGCTCCGGCGTGCGACCCGGCGAAGCTGGCGAGAATCCAGCGGCGCGTCGGTGCTGATCACGATGACGCACGAGTTGCCCGCGGCCGGACCGGCAGCTGACGGCGACACGGGGAACGGCACGCCCAGCACAGTTAGCGTGCCGGAGAAGTTGGCCTGCACGAGGACGCCGATGGTCGCATTCATGCCATCGCGGTGCACCATTCGAGATGCGGTCCCGATGCCTGCCTTGAAGCCGAGTGAGCTGGTGCCAGTGCCAGCCCCCACGCAGCCTTCAGCGATCGGGCCAGCAGTCGCGGCGGCGATGGCGTGGAGCACGTGTGCAGCCGTAATCGGACGACTCCGGGAGTCCGACAGATATCCGTCGTTGGTCTCGGCGACGATTGGGTTCACGCTGGTCAGCTGCTCGTTACCTGGCAGCGCGAGTAGGTAGCCGATCAGCGCATCTGCCACCGCGAACGTAGCGAGCGTGCTCGTCAGCAGTATGGGCGTCTCGATCTCGCCGAGTTCGTCCAGCTGGGTACTGCCGACCATCTTGCCGAAGCCGTTGAAGACGGAGAGCCCGGCCGGCAGCTTCGTCTGGCCAGTGAGGGTGTCGTGCACGATTGCGGTTACGCCGGTCCTGATATCGGTGCCCTCGATCAGGGTGACGTGCCCGACTCGCACGCCGGGCACGTCGGTGATGGCGTTGACCGGACCTGGTGGTAGCGCGCCGGGCACGACGCCAAGTTCACGTGCTCGGGCCCGGCCGGCCACCTGGCTAACCGTCCTGTCCGGCGGATGCCGGTAGTCCGAGTGCGTTTCTGAGGAAGTCCACCTGGAGTAGCAGGAGGTTCTCGGCGACCTCCTCTTGTGCGGCCATATGCGTGACTCCGGACAACGGCAATACCGTGTGCGGCCGGCCGGCCGCGAGCAGGGCCGACGACAATCGCAGTGAGTGGGCCACTACCACGTTGTCATCGGCTAGCCCATGAATGATCATGAGCGGCCTGGACAACCGCGCTGCGTCCGCGAGCAGTGAGCTCTGGTCGTAAGCCTCGGGGCTGAAATCGGGGTGCCCGAGGTAGCGCTCGGTGTAGCAGGTGTCGTACAGGCGCCAGTCGGTCACTGGCGCGCCCGCGACCGCGGCGTGAAACACATCTGGGCGGCGCAGCACCGCCAGCGCGGACAGGTACCCACCGAAGGACCAGCCTCGGATCGCCACTTTGGACAGGTCCAGGTCGGCGCACTGTTCTGCGGCGTCGTGCAATGCCTCGACCTGGTCCTCGAGCGCGGGACTGGCCAGATCGCCGGTCACCGCGCGATCCCATTCCGGGCTGCGGCCAGGCGTGCCGCGCCCATCGGCCACGACCACCGCGAATCCTTGTTCGGCGAACCACTGGGACGCCAGGTAGGCGTCGTATGCCGCCGTCACTCGCTGCCCGTGCGGCCCGCCGTATGGGTCGCAGAGCACTGGGAGCTTGGCAGAGCCTAGCTTGTGCCAGGACGGCAGCAAGATCACTGTCGGCACGCGTCGCCTGGCGGAGTAGCCCATGATCATCCGCGGCGCGGGTAGGTTCGGCTGCTCGGCAAGCGAGCCGATCCTCGCCACCTCGGTCAGCGCGTCACCAGTCTCCGTGTGCAGCACACGAACAGTCACGCCACTGTGCGACAAGGTCCTGCTGGCCAGTACCAGCGTGCCGCCGGCCAGCGTGCCGGTGTCGACGCCGGCGTCCTCGCTCACGAGCTTGATACCTTCCGAGTTCGCGGTCCAGAGCGAAGTGCTGGCTGCCTCGACGGCGGATGCCGAGAACAGGATTGTGTCGCCGTCGACGCTAAGCACGGCGCGCACCTGGATGTCGTCCGGGGTCAGCGGGACGGCGCGACCAGCGGCGTGCTCGGCGTCGGTGGCTGCGAGCAGGCGCTTGGCCCCGCCCGAGTCGGCGGTCCAGACGAGCCGGCCAGCTGCGGTCCTGGCCGGCACGCCGTCCACGATGTCAACCCAGGACGGGTCGGTGTCGGTGCGGACCACCGTGGTAGCGCCCGTTGCCGGATCCGCCGCGAGGATCCGCATCTCTCGCTGATCCCGGCTGAGCACGACGATGAGCGGGTGCGCGGGCGTTGCGCCGCTGTCCGCGCTAGCGGGTGCTTCCCAGCTAACGGCCACTAGGTACGGGAAAGCCGCCTGGTCCCAGTCGATCCTGGTGAGCTTGCCACCCAGGGTCGCCGCGAACAGCGCGACGACCGCGTTCGGCGTGCCTGCGGCCGGGTATCGCACGTCGCTCGCGGGTCGGTCCGGGTTCGCCGGGTCGGCGATATGCCAGTGCTGCACGGGAGTCTCGTCTACCTGGGCGACGAGGATCGCCGAGGAGTCTGGTGCCCACCAGTAGCCGCGGCTTCGGCCCATCTCCTCGGCCGCGATGAAGTCCGCCAGGCCGAAGGTGACCCCGTCTGCACCCGCCGGGTCAGCCACCGCCCAGTCCCGACCCGCTTCGCTGCCGTCGAGCGCCGTCACCCGCAACGCGCCATTGCTGACGTAGGCGACGTGCTGTCCGGCCGGGTCAAGCCGGGGATCGGCGGCGGGCCTTCTGGTAGCGAGCTGACGTATCGTGCCGCTGCGCAGGTCCGCCAGGTACACGACACCAGCAAGCGCGAAGGTGGCAAGGCTGAACGTGGCGTCGGTGGCGTACGCGACAATCCCGCCGGCTCGCTCTCTGACTCGCTCTCGCCGCGCTTTCTCGACGGGATCGTCCTGTGCTCCCGCCGTGTCTAGCGCAGCCGGGTCGGCGACCAGCTGTTCCTGTCTGCTCGCCACGTCGAGCGTCCACAGGCAGGTGACCGGATCGGATCCGCCGCGCGAGCGTAGGAACGCGACTGTGCCGCCATCGGGCGAGATCTGGAATGACCGGGGAGCGCCCAGGGTGAAGTTCCTGGTCCTGGCGTTCTGACGGGGGAAGGAGTCTGCCACGGCACTAGATACTGCCAGTTATGGCCCGGCGAGCTGTCGGTAGGCTCGCGGATATGACCAAAACGGACGGCAGGCGGCTCCTGCTCGTGCACGCTCACCCTGATGACGAGTCGATAGGCACGGGCGCGACGATGGCCAAGTATGCGGCCGAAGGTGCCCAGGTCACGCTCGTGACGTGCACGCTCGGCGAGCTTGGCGAGGTCATTCCGACTGAGCTGGCGCACCTTGCCTGGGATGCCGACGGAGGGCTGGGCCAGTACCGCATCGGCGAGCTGACCGCGGCCTGCGAGGCGCTCGGCGTAACCGATCACCGCTTCCTCGGCCATCCTGGCAAATGGCGCGACTCTGGCATGATGGGCACGCCCTCGAACGACTGGGACGGATGCTTCTGGCGCGCGGACGTCGATGAGGCGGCGCGCGACCTGCTTGCGGTGATCACCGAAGTACAGCCTCAGGTCATCGCGACGTACGACGACAACGGGTTTTACGGTCATCCGGACCACATTCAGGCTCACCGTGTCGCCTGGCGCGCGTTCGAGCTCGCGGACGGCCTCGTCCGCAAGTTCTACGCAACCGCGATTCCGCGGTCCGTGCTGGCAGAGTCGATGGCACTGTTCACGGAGGACGGGACCGAATCCGCAGAAGTTGGCGGCACCGATTTCAGCCGGGTGGAATCGGTGGACGAGCTGCCGTTCGGCACCGACGACGACAAGGTCAGCACCGAGATCGATGCGCGCGAGTATCTGGACGCTAAACTCGCGGCGATGCGAGCGCACGCAACGCAGATCGCGGTGGACAGCCCGTTCTTCGCGCTCTCGGATAAGGTCGGCCGCCGAGCTCTCGGCATCGAGTACTACACGCTCCTGGCCGGCCCTACCGCGGAGAATCTCTCGGCCGACGGCCGGGAAACGGACCTGTTCGGCGGGCTGGAGTAGTTCGTGGCTTGCGCCACCGCCTACCAGGATTGGCTAACCTTCGGCTGTGACCAGCGAGCGCGACGATAAGCCGCAAGGGGGCCCGCCGCGCGTGGTCGGCGAGGGGCCTGCTGTCAAGGCCGGCGCCTACCTTGCGTTGTTCCTGGTTGGCGCCATCGAGGCGCTGATCGGCACGTTTCAGCACAGCCGCGGCCCAGGTCCGCTGGTCGCGATCTGCTTCGCACTGGCGATCTTTGCCACCTGTGTACTCGGCGCGTGGGGGATGCGGGCTGCGCCAGGAGGGGTGCTGCCGTCGGCCGGCTGGTTTATCGTGGCGCTCCTACTCGGATCAGCTAATGCGGGCGGCAGCGTTCTGGTGGCTGATACAACACCGGGTAAGTGGTTTCTGTTCGGCGGAGCTGCCTGCGCGGCAGCCGGAGCGCTCGTCGCGTTCGCCATCTGGTCGCGGGCTAGTGCGCTGCGCCGATCTGGCATCGCGCCGAAGCGGCCGCACCAGACCGGCGACGGTCCCGGCCGAAGGACGCGTGCGCCGGGTCAGTCGCAGCGCAGGTCCGACCGGTAGACCGCGCCGCCTTGAGCGTTGCGCGGGAAAGGGGCAGGCATGGCGCTGACCAGGCCGCAGGCCGCGATCCTGTCGGCTCGGCACGTGGCCGCGTTTAACGAGGCGGTGGAGGACCACAATTTTGACCAGTTCCTGGAACTGCTCACCGACGAGGCGGTCATCCGGTTCGAGAACGTGCCCGGAGCGGGTGAACTGACGTTTGCCGGCCGGGATGCCTACACCCGGGCGTATCAGGACCAGCCGCCCGACGACCAGATCGACGTCACCAGTCCCGCCGAAGCGGATGGCAACGATGTAGTGCTGAAGTTTGCCTGGCGGAGGACAGCAGATGCAGGCACGATGCGGCTGACGTATGTCGACGGCGTCCCGGACGCCCTCGACACCTGGCTGGTCAAGGCGATGACGGTGACCTTCGCCTGATTGCCGCGATGCCGCGGGCTGAGCTAGTGAACGATGTGATTGCGGCAATCGCCAGCACCGCGACATAGCCGGCCAGCGGCCAGCCGTAGTAACGCGCGCCATATTGCGCTGGGTCCCACAGTGCCAGAAGCGCTGCGCAGACGACGCTCGCCGTCCCGGCCGTGACCATTGCGATGGCGCCCGCCGCTGCTCCGCAGACCGCGATGCTCAGCTCGCGGCCGGCCGGCTTGAGGCTGCGCAGCGCGGCTGCCAGACAGGCGGCGATCGCTACGCCGGCCGCGAGCCCGAGGGCGCACAGCAGCAAGAAAGGAAACTTACCGAGGCCGCCTCGCGGGTTGCCGCGATACTGCACGGCCATGATGAGCACCGCGACGAACCCGGCCGGGATGGTCAGCGGCATGCTCAGCAACATCAGGTCCATGCGGCTGCCCCGGCGCCACGCGCGGCGCGCCATCGACAGCCACAGCGGTAGTCCGCACCCCACCGTGACCGCGACCGAGACGATGGCCGCGACCTCGTAGATCCGGTACCAGGCTGCCGTTGCGTCGTGATCAGGCGTCAGGGCGGTCAGCTGCAGACCTTCAGTAACTTGACCGAAGATCAGTGCGAGGCCGGTCAGGGCGACCCAGGCGCAGAGCACGACGCCCATGGTGGAGCGCATCCGGCCCGACCGGTCGAGCAGGTGCCGGTCTGATCGCAGCCAGGCCCTCGCGGCGCCGAGCGCCAGGCCCGCGGTCGTTCGCCTGCTCGGGCCAAGATCGTCGAGTAGCGCGCGCAGCTCCTCTACATACCGCGCTTGCCAGGCTGGCGGATAACAGCGCACAAGTAGTCGGGCGGTCCGGCTGGCGAACCCCGTTCCCATCCTCATGCTCCCGCCTGCCCGAACTGCTGCAGCCGCTGCGCTGCAACGCCGGCCACCTGCTGCATCCGGGCAGTTGCCGAAGCGAGCTCGCGTGCTCCTGCGCCGGTGATGCGGTACGGGCGCCGCCGATCCTGCGCTGGGAGGGGCTCGATGAGGCCGTTGGCCTCGAGCCTGGCGATCACCGCGTACAGCGTGCCCGGACTCAGCCGCACCCCCATGGTGGCGGCCACATCCTGGGTGATCGCATAGCCGTGCCGTGGCTCACTCGCCAGGCTGGCCAGCACCAGCAAGGGCGGATCTGCCCACCTCTGTGCGTCGCGCATGGCTGAAACCTCCGTTGCGTCTGGACACCTGTCCGACGATATACCGTGCCGCATTATATCGCTCTGCGGTATAGCGGGCTGCGTAGTACCTAGTTCTTGGTCGTTTCCTGAGGTGCTCTAAGGCGTCCGACGAGCAGAAATAGGCACTGTTCCCGATTCGCTGAGCAGGGCCTTACACCGAATCTTGATGGTGCGGGTCAAGGTGGCCCGCACCAAGGAGGGGCGCAAGATGAACCCGACTCTGATGCAGGCGGTAGCAACCGAGGTCATCGCCGACCGCCTTCGCAAGGCTGAGGCGCGGCGGCGCAGTCGCGCTGCCCGCGCCGCTCGTCGCCACGCTGCTCCCGTGGGCCAGGTCCAGGTGCCCATGTCGGCAGAGGTAGCGGAGCACGCGGCGCGTTCGGAGACGCAGGTACTGTCCGGCTCACGTAGGTAACCAGAGGCAGCAGGTGCGGCCATGTCGATCATGCCTGCCACCAGCGGAGGCGGCAGCCGCAAGCTGTCCGACATCGCTGGCATGCCGGAACATGTAAGTTCCTGCGTGGTCAGTCCGGTCTTCATCGGCCGCGGTCAGCAGACTGACTTGCTGGCCAAGGCGCTTGCCAACACCCGGGCCGGCCAGCCCGCCGTGATCTTGATCGGCGGCGAGGCCGGAGTGGGCAAGTCGCGCTTGGTCAGCGAGTTCTCGGCGCGTGCATCGCAGGCCCGAGTGCTGACCGGCGGCTGTATGGAGCTCGGTGCCGCGGGGCTGCCGTATGGCCCGTTCACGACCGTGCTGCGGCAGCTCGTGCATGACCTCGGCACGACCGGAGTCCGGCGATTGCTAGCCGGACAGTCAACTGCGGAGCTCACTCGGCTGGTACCTGAGCTTGGAGAGATCGCCAAGCCTGCCAAGGCCCCGGAGCCCGCCGCGCACGACGAAGATCCATATCAAGGGGAGGCGCGAGCCAGGCTCTTCAGGCAGGTCCTCGTATTGCTCAAGCGACTCGCCACGATGTCGCCAGTTGTCCTGGTCATCGAGGACGTGCACTGGGCGGACCGCTCCACCAGGGATCTGCTCACATTCTTGGTCAGCAATCACCGCCTCCTGCACGGCGTGCTGATCGTGGTGACCTTCCGGTCTGACGAGCTGCACCGTTGTCATCCGGCCCGTCCGCTGCTGGCCGAGCTCGGCGAGTTCAGCTGGGTAGATCGATGTGAACTGCCGCGGCTCACCAAAGGCGAAGCGAGCGCGCAAATTGCCGCGATCCTGGCGCATGATCCCGAGCCGGCATTGGTCGACGTGGTGTTCCGGCGAACCGATGGCAACCCGCTGTACGTTGAGCAGCTGCTCGGCTGTTCGGTAAAGCCCCCTCCGACGCTTCGCGATGTGGTGCTTGCCAGCGCGCAGCAGCTACCAGACGAGACGGTCGAGCTGCTGAGGACCGCGAGCGCTGGCGGAGTTCGGGTAGCGCACCCGCTTCTCGCCGCGGTCACTGGCCTGGACGAGGCCGAAGTTGCGCGACGATTGCGGCCCGCCGTGGCCAGCAATCTGTTGCTGGCTGACGCAGCGGCATGCCAGTTCCGGCACGCGCTCATTCACGAGGCCATGCGCGATGACTTGCTTGCTGGCGAGCGGAGCCGGTTGCACGCCAAATTCGCTGAGGCCATCGCGGCCGATTCGGCGTTGGCGCCCGCCGGGCGGGCCGCGATCGAGCAAGCCCATCACTGGTACGTGGCGCACGATGTGACCGCTGCGCTGATCAGTGCCTGGCAGGCAGCCGCCGAGTCCGGCGAGGTGCTCGCCTACGCCGAGCAGCTGACGATGCTGAGCAGAGTGCTGGAGCTATGGGATAGCGTGCCGGACGCCGAGCGGCATATCGGCGCCGACCATGTCCAAGTCCTGGAGGAGGCCGCCCAGGTTGCGTGCGCCTGCGGCGAGGAGTCACGTGGGGCCTGCTTCGCCAGTGCGGCATTCGATGCACTCGATGGCGAAGCCAACCCGGCGCGCGCAGCATTACTGCTGGAGCGGCGGAATTCGTTGCAGGCTGCGACGCAAGCGAGCCGACGGCGGAACGCGGGCTAGATACCGCCAGGCTAACTGCGGACCACTCAGCGGACGAGGGACTCCACCTGGTCGATCGCCCAGTTCAGGTCGTCCTCGCCGATCACCAGCGGTGGCGCCAGCCTGATGGTCGAGCCATGTGTGTCCTTGGCCAGTACGCCACGGTCCGCGAGCCGCTCACACGCCTCGCGGCCCGGCAGGTCGGTGAACTCGATGCCGGCCCATAGGCCGCGGCCTCGGACGTCCCGCACCTTGCTCTCCGGCAGCTCATTGAGCCGGTCCAGCATGTGCGCGCCCAGCTTGGCAGACCGCTCCTGGTACTCGCCCGTTGACAGCATCGCGATGACCTCGCGTGCCACCGCACAGGCCAGCGGGTTGCCGCCGAATGTCGATCCGTGCTGACCGGGCTTGAAGACACCGAGCACGTCGGCCGAGGAAACTACCGCGGAGACTGGCACGATGCCACCGCCGAGGGCCTTGCCGAGGATGTACATATCCGGGACAACGTCTTCGTGCTCGCACGCGAACGTGGTGCCGGTTCTGCCGAGCCCGGACTGGATCTCATCGGCGATGAACAGCGCGCTGTGGGCGGCGCACAGGTCGCGGACGCCGGTCAGGAATCCAGATGGCGGGACGAGCACACCGGCCTCGCCCTGGATCGGTTCGGCCAGCACGGCCACGACCTTCTCGTCCATCACGGCCGACAGCGCATCAAGGTCGCCATACGGAACTATGCGGAAGCCCGGCGTGTAGGGGCCGAATCCGTTCTTGGCGTCTGGGTCGGTGGAAAAGCTGACGATGGTAGTCGTCCGGCCATGGAAGTTGCCGTCGAAGACGACGATGACGGCCTCGCCATCTGGCACGCCCTTGACTTCATAGCCCCACTTGCGCGCGGTCTTGATTGCCGTCTCGACTGCCTCCGCGCCAGTGTTCATCGGCAGGACCATCTCCATGCCGGCCAGCGCGGCAAGCTCAGCGCAGAACGGACCGAACTGGTCGTGCTCGAATGCGCGGCTGACCAGCGTGACCCGCTCAAGCTGGCGCTGCGCCGCCGCGACCAGCCGAGGGTGGCGATGGCCGAAGTTGATTGCCGAGTACGCGGCCAGCATGTCCAGGAACCGGCGTCCGTCCACGTCGGTCACCCAGGCCCCGTCGGCCTCGGAGATCACTACCGGGAGAGGGTGGTAGTTGTGCGCGCTGTGAGCCGCGGACTGCGCGCGCAGCGCGGCCGCCGTCCCGCTCGTGCCGCTGGCTGACATCTGTGGCCTCCCGAGTCTTCCTACCTAAGTTCCAGCGTGCAGCACTTTGGCCCGCCGCCCGCCTTGAGCAGTTCCGACAGATTCACCGTAATCGGCTCGAATCCCGCGGCCGTCAGCTGGGCGATCAGGCCTGTGGCCTGCTCGGGTACGACTACTTTGTGCCCGTCGCTGATGGCGTTCAGCCCGAGGACCTCGGCATCATCGTCCTTGACCTCGATCAGCTCGTCGAAGTACGAGGTCAGCGCCGCCCGGCCGGCGTCGTCGAACGCGCCTGGGTAGTACGCGGCAGTCGTCGCATCCAGCACTACCATCGCGGTGTCCAGGTGATAGAAGCGCGGATCGGTCAGCCGGAGGGTGATGACGGGCAGCCCATACAGCTCGGCCAGCTCGCTCTCGACAGCCTGGTCGGTCCGGAACCCGTAGCCGACCAGGATCGCCCGGCCGGCGAACACGATGTCGCCTTCGCCCTCGTTCACGATCGCGGACTCGCGGATCTGCTGGTAGCCGTGCTCGCGGAACCAGGCCAGGTACGCCTGGGCCTCAGGCTGACGCTCAGCGTGCTTGAACCTCGAGCCCAGGACCTTGCCATCGATGACAGTGGCGCCGTTGGCGGCGAACACCATGTCCGGCAGACCCGGCTTGGGATCGATTGTGTGCACCGTGTGGCCGAGGCTCTCAAACACCTCGCCGAGGCGTCTCCACTGCCGGTTGGCGAGCGCGACATCGACTGGCTTGTCCGGGTCCATCCACGGATTGATGGCATATTCCACCGCGAAGTACTCAGGCGGGCACATCAAGTATGTCCGTGGATGGGTGCAGACGCGGCTGGTGTCCGTCATCGATGCGGCTCCCGATTGGCTCAGGTCGATATAGGTCTGACCAGCGTAGGATCCGAGCCCGCCGGAATGCGCTGGCCAACCATGCGCACCAGCGTGGATCTGTTGCGTAATCAGTACTGCCGACGGCGATCTGTTGCGCGGCTTTGTTGTCGGGCTCGACATGCTTACGGTTTGGCGGGCCCAAACCCGGATGAATCGGCTGCCGCAGCCCGCCGAACCGTAAGGACGTGTCCGGACAGGACCCGTTATGAGTCAGGTCTGGCGGGTGAGGGTCCAGGTCTGGCCGTCCGGGGTGTCCGCCACCGCAACTCCAATTTCGGCGAGCTCAGCGCGGAGCCGGTCCGACGCGGCGAAGTCCTTCTGGTCGCGGGCAGCTGCTCGCGCCGCCAGCAGATCCGATGCCCCGCCGGGAAGCACCGTCTTAGCCGGCACCCGGCCAATGTCCTTCACGAGATCAAGGCCGAAGACCCGGTCAGCGGCGACAAATGTCTCAAACTTCGAACCCGCAGGCACATCGGCGTCCCTGGCCAGCTCGCGCAGGGCCCGCAGTGCCGTCGGCGTGTCCAGGTCGTCATCGATCGCGCCAGAGATGCGGGCTGAGTACTCAGGGGACATCGGCTTGCTGGGCTCGTTAGCCCACTCGGCGACTCCTTCTCGCCATCGGCGGATGGTGGCATCGGCTGCCTCGAGGGTCTGCCAGGTCAGGTTGAGCTGCTGCCGGTAGCGGTGCTCGAGGAAGGCCAGCCGGGCCGCGAGCGGGTCGAGCCCATGTTCGACGAGGTCAGCCGGCAGCACGACGTTGCCAGTCGACTTCGCCATCTTGCGACCCTCGAATAGCACGTGCTCGCCGTGCACCCAGTGCGCGACCACGTCACGTCCCGCGACCGAGTTGGACTGGGCGCGCTCGTCCTCATGGTGCGGGAAGCGCAGGTCGATGCCGCCGGTGTGGATGTCGATGACGTTGCCTAGGTACTGCAGCGACATGGCCGAGCACTCGGTATGCCAGCCGGGGAAGCCGGTGCCCCACGGCGTCTCCCAGGTCAGCTCGCGGCCGCTAGGTGCGCCTTTCCACAGCGCCCAGTCGGCGTGGAACCGCTTGTGCTCGTCGACGTCGCCTTCAAACCGGTGGCCGGGCCGCAAGCTGTCCAGCCGGTTACCGGAGATCGCTCCGTAGTCGTCGAAGCTACGTGCGTCAAAGTACACAGATCCGGTGTCAGCCACATAGGCGTGCCCGGCCGCGATCAGCTTTCCGATGAGCTCGATCATCAGGTCGATCGACTCGGAGGCGCGCGGCGAGAACTCTGGCGGCGAGATGTTCAGCGCGAGGCAGTCCGACCTGAAGGCGTCTTCGTAGAACCGCGCGATCTCGAGTGCAGTCTTACCCTCAGCCCGCGCCTGAGCCAGGATCTTGTCCTCGCCCTCGGGATCGATCTCGGCGTCGTCGGCCAGGTGTCCCACGTCGGTGATGTTCTGGCAGACGATCACCGACAGGCCGTGCCGTTCAGCGTTCCGCCTGATCAGGTCAGAAAGCAGATAGGAGCGCATGTTGCCGACGTGAGCGAACCGGTAGACCGTGGGTCCGCACGTATACATGCGCAGCTCGCCAGTGCGAGCGGGGTTGATCTCAGTGACGCTACGCAGCCGGGTGTCATAGAGACGGAACACGGAAGCCAGCTTATTGCCGGCGCGGTCACGAGCCCGCGCTAGGCGTCCGGAGCACCATCAGTGCGCCGGCGCTCTCGCCGGGCCCCGCCCAGCCGTCAGCCTGCTATCGCGCCTAGATCTGAGCCGAATGCCGCGGCACTCGTGACTCCCGCCTCACTGGATTGCGCGCTCAGCAGCATCTGCTCTGCGCCGGTGGACGGGTTGAGCCATAGCAGCTCGGAGGTGCCAGGGCAGCTCGTCTGCGCGAGCACCAGCAGCCGGTCTCCGGCGGCGCCAACGATGGTGCTGTAGTTGCCAGTGGTGCCAGTAAGCGTCACCGCAGCAGGCGAGCTACCTGGACTCAGCTTCATGATGCCAAGACCGCCAGGACCGCTAGCGGCCGAGGAGCACTGACCTGAGCT
>Ga0126371_10001031_pt1 | contig 23197 bp, 11 predicted proteins | sample PanSoiMetaPlot_4_FD_110145 | JGI IMG/M metagenome (GOLD analysis project Ga0126371, IMG submission 110145) | Tropical forest soil microbial communities from Panama - MetaG Plot_4 | ecosystem: Environmental > Terrestrial > Soil > Tropical forest > Bulk soil | place: Panama | collected 2016-02-17 | reverse complement strand
TGACCGACATCGATCGCGGCACGAAGTATGAGTCCACAACCAACGCCAGCGGGAACTACGAACAGACCCACCTGCTGGCAGGCCGCTACAAGGTAACGATCAATGCCCCCGGCTTCAGTCTGTTCGAAGTCACGGCCGACGTCCAGATCGATGCCTCGACCCGAGTCGACGCGAAACTTGCGATGAAAGGCGAATCCACCCAAGTCCAGGTGACCGCGGAAACGCCCCTTCTAAAAACGGATCGCGCCGATGTGAGTACCACGCTCAGCACTCAGGAACTAGGCGCCCTGCCGATTATCAATCGCAATCTGACGTTCACCATGTTGGTGACGCCCGGCACTCAAATCAACGATTGGCAACACGCGTCCTCGGAAAATCCACAAGCTGGAATTCAAATCACTGCCAACGGACAACAGTTCACGTCCAACGGCTTTCTGCTTGATGGCACTGAAAATAATAGTTCGATTCTGGGTATCGCCGTCATTAACCCGAATATCGATTCCCTGCAGGAATTCAAGATCACGACCAGTGACTACGATGCACAATTTGGCTCCGTTTCGGGAGCCCTTCTACAGGCCACGACCAAATCCGGAAGCAACAACCTTCACGGCTCTGCGTTCGAATATTTGCGGAACGACTACTTCAATGCGAAGGATTGGACATCCGGACAACTACTGCCACTTCGATGGAATCAGTTCGGCGGCTCAGTCGGTGGACCAATCATCAAGAACAAAGTCTTCTTCTTTGGAGACTACCAGGGAACACGGCGTCGCAGAGCCGCTTCCGTCACAGCTACAGTGCCCACGGCCGCTGAGCGGGCGGGAGACCTGAGGGCCTTACTTGGAAATTATCTGTGCACCGATGGAACTAGCTCTCCTACTCCGTCGTGCGGGTCGGGCGCTCAGCTTGTTCCGGTTACCACTACTGATGGGGACGTCGTCCCTGCTCAGGCGGGGATGGTTTTCGATCCAAGCACCGACAACGGATCTGGCAGTCGGCTGGCCATTTCGGCCAATCACCAGGTCAATGTGCTCCCGTCGGTTCCGGCGCCTATCACAAGCCTTCTCGCGAACCTTCCTGCGGCACAGGACCAGACATCAATTTCAGACAACTACGTCGCTACGGGGAGTGAGCGGTTCAACAGCGATCAGTTTGATGGACGAGTGGACTACAACTTCTCGGACAACCTGCATTTCTTTGGCCGATACACGCTGGCAGACTTCGATCACTTCGCCCCCGGAGCATTCGGCGTGGAGGCTGGTGGCCCTGCATTGAACGGAGTGAATTTTGCCGGAACAGCCCCCGCTCGGAACCAGAGCTTGGCGCTCGGAGCCACCTACACTCTCAGCACGAGTCTGATAACCGACTTCCGCTTCGGTTTCTATCGCTATCGTATTCGCGTGAATCCCAATGGCGTGGGCACTACTCCGGCTACGGATGCGGGTATCCCGGGTTTGAATCTAGGCACAGACGAAACCAGCGGAATGCCCGCCTTCTATATCAACGGAAACGGCAACTTTAGTTTCGGATACGCCCTCAATGTAAACCAGTGCAATTGTCCGCTGAAAGAAACGGAAAATCATTTCCAGTGGGTCAACAACTGGACCAAGACCAGAGGCAATCACACATTCGGATGGGGCGTCGATATTCGCAGAGCCCAACAACAGCGCATCCCCAGCGACTCCCATCGTTCCGGCGAAATTACGTTTTCAAATGGAGTCACAGGGAGTCCTGTCGTAGATGCAGCCACTGGTGCGTCCACCGGGGCGGGATTGGCTTCGTTCCTCCTTGGACTGCCCAGCAACTTCGCTCGCTACTTCACCGGTGAGGGATTGCACGCTGGACTCAGGCAGACCCGGCTCTTCTTCTATGGACAGGACTCCTGGCGAGCAACCCGCAAACTTACGCTGAATATCGGTCTCCGATACGAGAATTATTTGCCGCAGACTGCCGCCAGCCCCGGTGGGGCAGGCAGCTTTGATCCGAATACTGGCGAAGTACTGGTCGCTGGTGTCGGCACGGTTCCCTCAAACATGGGAGTCCACGCGTACAACCTTGGGTTTGCTCCGCGCGTCGGCCTTGCTTACCAAGTTGCAGAGCATACCGTGATTCGCGCCGGATATGGTCGCAGCTTCACGCCCGCAGGATTGGGCGCCGTGTTTGGGCAGGCTCCGGATTACGATCCGCCCATCATCCTTCCTCAACAGCTCAATCAAGATAACAACTACTCTTCTGTCTTCAATCTGCTCACCGGGCCGCCACTTCCCACGGTCCCAACAGGAGGCACATCAGGACGATTCCCACTGCCCGGAGACTTGAACGTCTATTACTTCTTCAGTTCGCCAGATGCCTTCCGAGTTCCACTGGCGGATTCGTGGAACCTTACGGTGCAGCGCGGGTTCACTTCGACCCTCACGGCAGAAGTCGGATACATCGGCAATGTCGGACGCCACCTATATGTGAACCCCAACGTGAACCAGGCGACCCTGCCAGATCCGAACTGCAATCCAGATCCCAGCGTCGCCGGCGGCTGCAATGACTTCAATTCTCGACGCCTGTTCTTCCAGCGATTCGGTCTTTCTCAAGGACTCTATGAAATTTGCAATTGCGATAACTCCAGTTATCACGCCCTGCAGGTGAAAGTCCAGAAGCGTGCCTCTCATGGGCTGGACTTTCTCGTGACATATACGTATGGAAAAGCCATGACCAACAGCGCATACGGCGGCGCCTATGCCAACAATCTCAACTGGTGGGAAGACCATGGCCCCGCAAATTATGATCGCACGCACACGCTAACGATCTCGCATACCTGGCAACTCCCGTATGGACGCGGGCGGCACTGGGGAACCGGAATCAGCAAGGGGATGGACGCTGTTCTTGGTGGATGGAACTTCAGCGGCATTAGCCGGTTTGAATCTGGATTGCCGTTCACGGTAACAGCCGACGATCCACTCCTGTACGCAGACTTCAATCAAGATCGTCCTGATCAGGTAGGAGATCCCAACGTTCCGAATCAAAACCGATTTCATTGGTTCAATCCTGCTGCGTTTGTCGATGCCCAGGCTGTAGGAAGGCAGGGCTTGGTTCATCACAATTCGCTCCGCGGCCCGGGGTTTTATCAACTCGACCTCTCCCTTGGCAAAGTATTCCAGATTACTGAAACCAAATCCCTGGAATTCCAGTGGCAAAATTACAACGCTACCAATCATGTGAACCTTGTGAATCCGGATAGCTACATCCACAGCGATACCGCCGGCCAAATATTCGGCGCAGGAGACATGCGCCAGATGCAATTCGGTCTACACTTCCGCTTCTAAACATTGTGCCCCATTTCTCGCGTGCTTCTTGCGTGAGAAGTGGGGCGTCTGTCCGTAAATTAATTTGCGCTGGTTGTCGTAGAATCCATGACGGCTGCCGGGTTCCCATATCCGCATTCAAGTCAGCAGCCTTCAAAATCCATAAGGACCCCTGCATGAAACGTAATCTTCTCGTTGCATTCTTCATCGCGTGTGTTTCAGTCTCGATTGCCAATGCCCAACAGACCGAACCCAATCCCCAACCCGACGCTCGCTACAAGGTCGACATCCTAATTGTTGTCGGCCACCCTGACGATGACATCGAAGTCGCCGCTTATGTGGCGAAACTCATTGAGGAACAGCACAAGACTGTCGCCGTCGTCTACGGTACGCGCGGAAATTCCGGCGGCAACGCTGCCGGCCCGGAACAGTCCAAAGCTCTATCGGACATTCGCGAAATGGAGGCTCGGCATTCTCTCGCCTCCTACGGAATCAAGAACGCCTGGTTTATGCACGGTCGCGACACTCCGGGCGGTGATGTCCTGCATTCGCTCGAAACCTGGGGACACGGTCAGGCTCTCGAGGAAATGGTGCGTCTGGTGCGTATCACGCGGCCGGAGGTCATTTTCACCTGGATGCCCAACTATGTAGTCGGCGAAAACCACGACGACCACCAGGCCGCTGGCGTGATGGCAACCGATGCGTTTGACCTTGCCGCCAATCCACTTGCTTTTCCCGAGCAGGTTGAGGCTCCTCGAAATCGGCTCTCCATCAGCAACTACGGCGAGGGGCTACGGCCTTGGCAGCCGAAAAAGATCTATTACTTCACCGATGCCAATCATTTCGAGTTCCTCAAGGGTAAAGGTCCGGAGTACCCAACCAATGACATCTCCCCCTCTCGAAAGATTCCCTACTCGCGTGTCGCGGCAGAAGCATGGGGGTATTACAAGACACAAAACGACTTCACCGATGCTCAATTGAAAGAGTTCTCCGAAATGCCGGTCCAGCTGATTTTCGGCAAATCACTGGTGGGCGGCTCCGTCACGGGCGATGTTTTTGAAGGCATTACACCCAAGCCAATAGCGTATGTACGCGCACGCGGATACGCGCCTGGCCCGGCAGACATAACTCTGGAGCTGGGCGGACCTTGGGCTTTCTATCGCAAATTTTGGCCCGCACACAATATTGAGCACCTGACCGATCTTTACTCGCCCGAGGCACAAGTCGGCCCTTCTGAAACTCTATGGGTGCCACTCATCATTCGGAACGACACCGACAACGCGAAGCAGGTCAATGTGCGCGCTACGCTTCCACAAGGTTGGAAACAACAGCCAGGTGCGACGGTATACACGGTCGGTCCTCACGATTCCTATTCCATTCAATTGACGGTGACGCCCGAAGCCTCGCAGAAAGGATCATGGCAGGATTTGAAGTGGGATGCCGAAAGCGAAGGCAAGAAGATCGGTACTGTCACTCTGCGAGTGAAGGTCGAATCCAACGGATTGCCGCAGTAATTTACGACTTTTTCTTGGATCAGCTTCTGCACTTGACGCAGGATTTTACCGCATCGTCCGATAGATCCCGGCTCGGTGCGGTACGTCGAATTATGCATGCGACTCCGTTTCGGAGCCCACGCTCGGTGGTGGGTCTTCCTCCACGGAACTTCCGGATCCCATCCTGCCCATGACCACCCATGCTCCGGTACACGCAAGTGCCACCATCGCTCCTGAGCCAAGGGCAGTGATCCATCCGAAATGCTGAACGAGAACAGGAACCAGTGATGTCGAAACAACCCCGCCCAGGATGCCCGCCGTATTCATCAGCCCAGATGACGCCCCGACGTTTTCGCCCGAAATGTGTACCGCAGTTGCCCAGAATGCGGGTTCGGCGAAGTACAACCCTCCGATGCTCAAGCAAAGTGCGGCTACGGACGCGCTCCTACCTGCGGCCAAAGCCGCGGTGAACAACAGGACGCCCGACACTCCATATCCGATCATGATCACAGTTCTTGCCGCGGCAATGCGTCCGTTCTTCTCGGCGAGGCGATCGCAAAGCCATCCCCCGATTGGTGTGCACATGAACGCCGTAAGCCAAGGCAGACTCGCCGCGAAGCCGCCACTCAGAATCGTGAATCCGCGCACCTGGATCAGGTAGAGATATAGCCAAAAAACGAAGATGAAGAGAACGTACCCTTCGCAGGTGTAGCTGAGCGATAACAGAAGAACATTTCTGTTCTTCAGGAGATCGGCCAACGGAAACGCGCGAACCGTCGATTTCGCCTGCCGGCTTTGGCGATCATAGGATTCCAGCTCCAGCGTCCCAACCTGTCGGTCTTGGTCCGGATAATCCCTTACGCTGAAATACCAAATCATCGACACGAGGAGTGCTGCCAGCGACGTAATGTAAAAGGAAGCTCGCCAGCCCACCACAGTCATCAACCACGATACGAGCGGCGAAGTCACAGAAGCAGCAATGGAAGCTCCGGCGATCATGATGGAGTTCCCGATACCGCGCTCCCAAAGAGGCGTCCAATTGCGAATCGCACGCGCTCCGACGGGAAACGTTGCCGCCTCTCCCGCGCCGAGAAGAAAGCGCAGGATCCATAGACACAGAATGACCGAAGCTGCCCCCTTGACGTACGTGCCTGGGAGAAATCCGCTTAATAGGGATGTGATGCACCACAACAATGCCGCCAGCGTCAATGTGATCCTGGGGCCAACAACATCGCCCATCCATCCGGCTGGGATTTGGAAAATGGCGTATCCCCAAAGAAAGCTGCTGAAGATCTGACCCATCTGCGTGCCGCTCAATGAGAGTTCTGGCATCATCAGAACGGCGGCAACGGAGATGTTCATCCGCTCTACGTAGCTGACGAAGGCGAAAGTCCCCACCATTGCCACTACGAACCAACGAACTGAACTTCTCGAGTGAAGCCCCATTTGCCTAGGCTTCGAATGGTAACAGGTGCGGTTCCCTCCCCAGCAACACGCCGCCACAGTTCTAATCACTGATGCCGCGAGTATTGCGAGGATCTACTGCTGGGGACTCGAGGTTGAAGGTCGGCTATTGGTAGATTGCAGTTCTTGAAATTCCTTCATCTCGCGAGCAGCATCTGTCGCTCGACCCAGCTTGCGATAAAGGCCGGCCAGCGCAAAATGAGTCTGTGCGGCTAACTCTCCCTCTTTCTCGATCGAAAGAAGTTCAAGCCACGATTTCTCGGCGGCAGTAGTATCGCCTTCGAGGGATTGTGCTTTACCGAGCGAGTAAAGAGTCTCGGGCATCTGTGGCTGCAAATGGTTCGCGTGCTCCAGTGCAGACCGGGCTTCATGAGATTTCCCCTGGCGCAGCAATGCATCGCCGAGTCGATACGCAGCTTCCGCATTGCCGGGTTGTTGAACCGATTCTGCACGAAACTGTTCTTCCGCTTCCGGCCAGCGAGATGCAAGCGCGAAGACCTGTCCAAGCTCAAGATGCAGGTTAGGGGTATCCGGTCGGACTTTGAGAGCTTGTTCGAGCTCTTTTTGCGCTTCATCGGTCCTGCGAAGCACGAGCAGATTTTCAGCCATCGATTGATGGGCTCGAGCTGAGTCCGGATACGCAGCCAGTAGTGTGTCGATCGACTGCTTCGAGAGCAATCCACTGGCGCGGCCGAGGTAATAGAGCAGATCAGGATCATTCGGCCGCTTTTGTAAAGCAACCTGCAGATTCGTGATCGCGTCGGCAAAGTGGCCGGTTTCGAGTTGCGCGATCCCGAGTGCACCGGTCTCGTGCGCGGCCTCGAGGTGGGGAATGGCTTCGGCTGCGTATCCTTGTGCCAGCAATGCGTAACCAAGCAGTTGATGAGCCGGAGCGAGACTGGCATCCAGTTCGAGAGCGTGCTTGAGTGGCGGAATGGCAGCGCCAAAGTCGCCGCTCTCCATGCAGGCTTGGCCGAGGCTCACGAAGGCCATCGGAAGGTTCGGCTGCAGTTCTGTCACCTTACGGTATTCAGTCACAGCCACATCGAATTGCTTTCGCGACTCCGCTTCGCGCGCAGCATTCCAATGTGTCATTACCTCCGGGGGAATCGTCTGTCCGCATAGGGGTTGCGCGAGCGATAGGGCCAGCGAAATTGAAATGATTCCCAGTTTCAGGCGCTGAGTATGATTTGTTTTGTACACAAGGTCACCCGCGATGGCTCGATCAGCGATGTTCAGGTTCCCTAACCTCAAGGAACTGATCGACCGCAACGTCGTTCAGTATTTGGTGCTCACCCGAGGGCCAGAATACTTCTATTTTCGCAGTCTTCGCAGCACCCAAGCCAATGTGTACCCGTTTATCGTTGGCCGACTCGTAGCTTCCGGCCGTCGTCGCGAATCGAGTTTGGCCGTTTACCACTATTCGGGCACCCAAGCCGTCGCGATTACTGCGCGTGCCGCGGAGTGTAATCGTTAGCCAATGCCCGGTGCTGCCGCGATTCATAAAGATCTGAGGTCGACCGCCAAGGATGGTAGTTACAACATCGATCGATCCATCATTGTTAAGATCGCCAAATGCAGCACCTCGTGCGGCCACCAATGCGTCTGTGCCTGGATTCACCGGTTCGAAGCGTCCGTGATGGTTCATTGCGACTAGCGTCGGCTCAAGATAATGCAAAGATGGATCGATCTTTTCGACGTTATCCAGCACGTGACCTTGGCCCACAAACAAGTCCTTCTGTCCGTCATTGTCAAAATCCTCGAGTCCTACGCCCCACCCGGATGTCGAGCCAGAAAGCATCATGATTCCGGTTTGTAGTCCTTGATCGGTGAAGGAGCCCTGGCCATCGTTGTGAAACACGCCGTAAGTTTGCCTCGGGAGAGTGGTAACGATGACGTCCGGGCGGCCATCGTTGTCATAATCCTGGAACACAACCCCCATACCGGATAAAGGTCCGCCGTCAGAGTTCAATGCTGCGCCGGCCTGAAGGCCTACTTCAGTGAATGTGCCGTTGCCGTTATTGTGAAACAGATACTGCTGCATACCGTCATTGGCAACAAAAATGTCGGTGAAGCCATCGCCATCATAGTCAGCGAACGCCACACCCAGACCATGCCCTTTCTTCGCAGAGATGCCGGAGCGCACACTCACATCTTCGAAGGTCCCGTCCCCACGATTGTGATAAAGGAGGTTGGTGGTGCGAGGAAACTCGCCTGGCGGGCAGTATGTATGGAATGCTCCGCCGCAGTCTTTGCTGTGCTGAGTGTCCCACTCCATATATCGAGTGAGAAACAGATCGAGATAGCCATCGTTGTCATAATCAAAGAAGCCCGCAGAAACCGACCATCCTCCACCGGCAACACCTGCTTTGGAAGTGACATCGGTGAAGGTCCCGTCTCCATTATTGTGGTAAAGGACGTTCTTACCGTAGCTCGTGACGAAGAGGTCCGGATAGCCATCATTGTCGTAATCACCGACCGTAACGCCCATCCCGTAATTTCCATCTCCGGCAGACGCTAGCCCGGCTTGCTCAGTCACGTCGGTGAAACTACCGTCCCGATTTTGCCGATACAGGCGGTTCCAATAGCGGGGGTCGTTGCGATGGAAATTTTCGGGTAGGTTTATCGGATCGCTGATCCCGCCGCCGTTCACAAAAAAGATGTCTAACAGTCCGTCATTGTTGTAGTCGAGCAGCGCGACGCCTCCAGGCATGGTTTCGATCAGGTACTTTTGAGACGTAGGCGAATTCTGAAGCGTGAAGTCGACTCCACGAAGTGTCTGTAGCTCGAACAAGGAAGCGTGATCATTCGCTGCGCCGAGCGTCAGCAGCGCAAGACACAGGCATCCAGCGACATGTTTAAGCCGTCCACGAATTATTCCGCTCGAAAGCGTCATAATCGGTCAGAAGAAGAATTTCAGCGCAAATTGAATTAGTCGAGGATTCGTACCTTGCGCGGTGCTGGTGACGAATCCGAACGCAGCATTGTTGTCGCGACAGCAGGTCGTGTTCGGCGGAGCAAACTGCGCGCGGTTGAAGAGATTGAAAAACTCAACCCTAGACTCGAAACCAACTCCTCCCTGCGGCTTGAGCAGCACCTTTTTAAATACGGCGAAATCGAAATTATTGACGCCGTCAGAACGAAGAGTTGGATCGACTCGCGACTCATTGCCAAAAGTGAAGTCTGCGGGAACTGTAAAGCAATCCGTTTTGAACCATTCGTTCAAACGTGTGGCACGCGCTCCAGTTCTTGCTTTGTCACATCCGTCAACAACGTTGGGGCGCGATCGAGCGCCAAAAAGTGCAGCATCGTTGGCTTGTCCATTGCCGAAGACCAGTGGAAACCCTCGTTGGAATGTGGTGACGCCGTCGACGCCCCAGCCACCAACGAAGCCATTCATGGTTCGGCCAACGTTCGCCAGATATTTCTTTCCTTGCCCGAAGGGCATATCCAGCACATAACTGATAACCAAACGCTGCGGCACATCCTGCGACGAAAGCGAACGCTCGCCCCTAAGATTATTGTTATCTTGAATGCCACCAACACTGTTCTCCAGCCACGATGTGAGTGTGTCGGTGTTGCTGATGAGTTTGGAGTTTGTGTAAGCAACCAATAGAGATCCGGCTCCGCCGAATCGCCGTTGCGCGGTGATTTGCAGGGAATGATAGGTGCTGTCGAATGTTCCCTGCCCTGCCAGTTCCACGCTCGTGTACTGCGGATACGGCCGGAGCAACTGACCTGCGGTAGTCGTAGAAGCCGCCAAGGCTAAAGCCTGGCCGTTGATGAAGAACGGATTGGGCACCGCTTTCAGCAAGGTGACGGCAGATTTACCCCCGGCGGCATACTGCGTCGCGGCTTGCGCGAGCAGAGTGTCAGAGATCTGATCCATCTGCAACGAGTATTGTTGGAGATGCGTTCCTTTCGAACCTACGTAGGCAGCCGCCAGCGAGAATCCGGCTGGCAGTTGTCTCTCAACACTCAAATTCCATTGCTGTACGTAGCCCTGTGGATGACGATCCCGGTTCACCTCAGTAATGGACTGAACCGTCTGCGTAAGGAACTGCTGTGTGCCAAGTACTCCCAGGCTCCGCCCTGGCGGTGATGCGATACCTTCTGGAAACGGCAGCGAAATCGAGTTGTACGGATGAGTACCATCAACCGTCCCGGTGTAGGTCGTACCCGGAGCGTTCACCATGTCGTTGATGGGATTGAGCGCGAAAGAGACATCGCTTGGTATCCACAAGATGCCATAACCACTGCGAACAATCATCTTTGGCGTTATGCGGTAGGCGAGCCCCAGCCGAGGTGCGAAATTATTTGTCTCAAGCGGCAGATTGCTGCGCGTCCCGGGCGGCACTAGGAAAACATCTCCCATGACTGTTGGAGATCCGGAAGGCAGGAACTGATTGATGTAGCTGCTGGCTTTGGGGTCGAAGTAGGAGAGACGGTTGTGGCGCTCGGTCCACGGGCTCTGTAACTCGTAACGAAGCCCGAGATTAACCGTCAGGTTTTCCGCAATGTGCCAGGTGTCATTTATATAAAACGCGTGATACGCCTGCTTTCCCGCTGTAAAAGCAGGTACTACCGCCTGCGCAAAGAAATGGTTTTCGAAGTTGCTGTAGTTATCGGCATATCCGAGCAAGAAATCTGCAAAGGAGAATCCAGTGAAACAAGGCTGGCTGGAGGCGCAAAAGTCGAAGGCTCCGCTGGCGACATTCGTTTGTGCGTAGTTGTCGAATCCCGCTTCGGATTGCATACCGAAATGGAAGCGATGGTGGCCGCGAATCAGTGTGAGGCTGGGAGACAGATTGTATTGAGTGTCGCGGTCCTGAATGTAGCTTTGGCCCTGGGAGCACATGATCTGATCGGAGAAATTCGCCACACACGGAGTTGGCGGAGTGCGCATGACCGAGGGCACGACCTGGTTGTAGCTCGCTGGCCAATTGATGGCGGTCAGGTCGAAGCCGGCATTCGTGGGTGAACGGTTGTATCTGAATCGGCTCAGACTAGCATTGAAGTCGAAAACTGTAGTTGAGCTAATGTTGTAGTTGTAAGCGAGAACTGCGGCGTCAGTGGAATAATCTTCCGAACAACGATCGGCGCACAGGCCATCACTCAGTGGATCGATGGGCAGATCCATAACTTTCCAATGGCTGAATCGAAAAAACATTGTTTGCCGCACCGTGATGTCCTGGTCGAGGCGTGCGACAATCTGGTCCTGATTGCCCCCCGTATGAGTGACCGTGTTGAAGTTATTGATTGTGCCATTGGGCGTAATGACACCATCGCTATTAGGATTTGGCCACAGGTCGAGTAGCGCTTTTGAGGTGGGATTGATTCGATTCACTGGAATAATGTTTCCTGAGAATGGCGCAGGGACAGCGGAGCTCTGCGGACAAGCGCCCTGCGCATTGAATGCGCCCGCGCAGGGGTCGAGAACCGGGGTGGCAATCATGGAAAAATCTCCAGCACGCTCTTCTGCGGTTGGAACTGTTGCCGTATACGGCTGCCCGATACGCAGGCGAAAGCTCTCCCAACTCGCAAACCAGAAGGTTCGATTGCGACCGTTGTAGTGAGGCAAGCGCAGAGGACCACCGGCGTCCGCGCCGAACTGATTCTGTACCCATGGCGGGCGCGGTTTTCCAGCAGCATTCAGGAAAAAGTCGTTGGCGTTGAAGATACGATTTCGTAAATATTCGTGAACTTCGCCGTGCAAACGGTTCGTTCCACCTTTGGTGCTGAGATTCGTCACGCCACCAGCGAAGTGTCCCCATTCAGCCCCAAGGTTGCTGGTTTGAACTTTGAACTCCTGAATCGAATCCTGCGTGGGAATGAGTACCGGCAGATTGATGTATCCGATGTTCAGGGGCTGTCCATCCAAATACTCGGCGCTCTGGTTTCCGAATGAACCGCTCACTTGATAGTTGCCCCAACCGAATGGATTTACGCCGATGGGAGTCCCCGTGGAACTCCCCTGTGGGATGACAGATGGGGCCAACACGATGAGATTGAAAACGTTTCGGCCATTCAACGGCAATTCATTGGCTTTACGTTGCTCGACGATCGTGCTCACTGTTGATGACTCCGTGTCCAGCGGAGAAAATTCGCCCGCGACCGTTACGCTCTCGGTAGCCGAACCTAAGGTCATTTCAAAATTCACTTCCAAGGCATCCTGGACATGTAGGATGACGCCGGATTGAATGACGGCTTTAAACCCCAGTTTTTCGGCTTCAATGCGATAGCGGCCGGGAGGTAGATTGCTCACATAATACTGGCCTGTCTCGTTGGTCATACCTCGGTAGCGAATTCCGGTGCCAGTGTTGATCACCGTCACGATCGCCGAGGGGATGACTGCCTTGTTCGGATCGGTGATTCTGCCAGTCAGGGATGCATTGGTGGATTGCGCGTGAAGGTGTGCAAGGAGAAAAATGAACGCAACCAACCTGAAGCACTTCGCACCCATAGAACCCCGGTCTGTTCTTGCCTCAACCCAATCCAGATAAGGTCTTGCAATGAAGCGAACGCTAACACAATCCAGGTTGTCCGCACCCACAAAATCTTTGTTCGCTAATCCGATCTTATAGATACGGCACCAGCGGCAAGTTTGTACCGTGATTTGAGAATATTTTGAGATCGCGTCTGTAGTTTTTTTCTTCTGGAAACCTTTCATTCAGCTGATGTATGGTGCGCCATAGGTTCTGTGGTTTAAGGAACGCTCGCTGACTTCGAGCCTTGTGCGCATCGAGTGTCCCGCAATCTGCTTCCCCAGCAACGATGAGCTCTCCTCCGAATGGTCGTGCGTTGCCGTTCCCCGTGGTGTGGGAGAACGGGCGCGAGGATGACCTCGCTCGGTCACATAAGCCAGAAAGTGTTTCTCCAAGCGACGAAGAATTGATGGGCTGGGTCCAAGCCAGGGATCACAGGGCGCTTGACGGGCTTTACACTCGTTATTCCCGGCTGGTGTATGGGATTGCGCTACGCGTGCTCAGCGACAAGAGCGAGGCCGAGGAGGTCGTGCAGGAAGTCTTTCTCGCGATCTATCAGAAAGCTTCACAGTTCGACCCGTCAAAGGGAAGTTGCAAGACGTGGCTGGTGCAAATCGCGTTCAGCCGAGCGCGAGACCGCCGGACCCATTTGACGCGCAGAGGATTTTACTCTGGTACAGATATCGATTCTTTGGACGATACTCTGCAAGGAGAGGATAATGTTGAGCGCGAAGTCGGATTGAGGATTGACTTCGCATCCCTGGTGTGTGCATTTGAGCAGCTCACTCAAATGCAGCGCGCAACCCTTGAGCTGTTTTATTTTCAGGGTCTCGAACTGCGGGAAATAAGTGAACGGCTCAACGAGCCTTTGGGCAACGTCCGGCACCACCTGTATCGTGGCCTGGAGCGGTTACGCAAGAGCCCGGCTGTAAAGAGGTTCAAGGAAAGACACCATGCACATAAACGAACGACTGGGTGATCACCAGAAGTTCAAAAAACTAGCGCTACTGGCACAGCGGGGATTTATCAGTGACATTGAGCAGCTTGAGCTGAACAATCATCTACGTGTGTGTCATGCCTGCAGGCAAGTCTCCGAGGAATACTCGTTGATCGGTGCGGTGGGCATGCCTTTCCTGGCCGCAACTCTTGATCAGAATCACGAGGCAGAAGAATGGGACAACGAGCCGGCTCGGGACCGGATGTTGGCTCGGGTGCGAAATATTGATGATTGGGATAGGGACGCAGACGAAAGCGTCGAAGCTGGAAGCCCGCCGTATTTGTTCAATTCGCATCGTCCAGGATCCCGGTGGGCGTTGGGCGCTCTTGCGGCAGGCGTTCTTCTCGTAGTCGCTGCGACCATGTATTGGATAGGTAGTCACGTCCGGGTAGCGGAACAAAAGAACTCCACCTTACCGGATTCAAGCCTTCGGGATGTTGCCGCTGGGGACGATGCCACCCGGGAACTCATTGCTACTCAAGAAAAAGAACTTTCGCATCTGCAGTCTCAGTTGGCCAAGGCGCAGCACGAGGTATCAACACTAGAGGCAGCCCTGCAATCCGCAGAGACCCATTCCGCTGTTGTCGCGGTGGCTGACGCCAAAACGTTAGAACAGTTTCGGCAGGCCACGATTCAGAGGGAACAACTCGCGAATCAACTTCGCGAGGCTGAGCAATCTTACCAACTGCTTAAGACGGAACTCACAACGCTCCGTGCGGACCACGAAAAGACTCTGTTACGGACAACCTCACTGCAGACAAGGGTCGATGAACTGGAAGCCTCCGCACGCGATCAAGAGCGCAGGTTGAAGGACGACGAACAGTACTTGGCGGCCGACCGTTATATCCGGGAATTAATGGGGGCTCGCAAACTCTATATCGCCGATGTCTTCGATGTGGACAGCGGCAGCCGTACGCGCAAGCCGTTTGGCCGGGTGTTTTACACGCAAAACAAGTCTTTGGTCTTTTATGCGTTCGATCTTGATCGACAGCCCGGGGTAAAAAATGCCAGTGCCTTCCAAGTTTGGGGGCAGCGAGATGCGGAAGAACAAAATCGCGCAACAAATCTTGGCATCCTTTACATGGATAGTGAGACAAACCGCCGCTGGGTCTTGAAAATTGATGACCCCAAACAGCTAGCTGAAGTCGACGCGGTATTCGTTACGATCGAACCGCGCGGAGGCAGCCAGAAACCGACTGGCAAACCTTTCCTTTATGCCCTCCTGCGAAAAGAAGCCAATCACCCGTAGACGGTACTAATACCAGCTTCGCAAAAATTCCTGTTCTGTTTTCTTTATCTCTCCAATTTCGCTTCCTTGATTCCCACAACTGGTACAAATCGTCAGCCCGCAGCGTAATCGTTGCAGAGGACGTTCAAGCTCGTGTCTTCGCGAATGGCGGAGCCACTGAATCTTGAGCGCTGTTCTGGAACCTCATTCCATATTTCTGGGGGAGACCATGCCGTCTCGGCGCTGCTGTGTTGCCGCATTGTCACTGGTTGTTTCGGTCGCGATTTTCGCTGTCTCACTGAATGCGCAATCCACTTACGGCTCGATCTCAGGAACCATCGTAGATTCGTCCGGTGCCGCAGTCGCAGGCGCGACGGCTACCGTGACAAATCTGAGCACTTCCGAGAAGCGCACGCAAAACAGTGGAGATGATGGTCACTTCACATTTGTAAACCTCTTCCAGGGACAATATCGCGTTGATATCGAGAAGCAGGGATTCAAGCGCTTCGTTCGTCAAGGCATTGCCGTCGAAGTGCAACAGGACACTCGGGTCGACGCCACGCTGACTATTGGCCAAGTCAGCGAGACGGTCGAGGTGAGTTCGGAAGTTCCGCTATTGCAAACTGAGTCATCTTCTCTGGGTCAAGTGGTAGAACAGCGTAAAGCAAATGAGTTACCTCTGAATGGCCGAAATATCTTCAATCTGATCACCGTCTCGCCCGCAGCCGTCGCGCAGGGCGGATCCGGCGGTTCCCCTGTCGGACAAAACCCCTTCAGCTGGGGCAATTATCAGGTCGGAGGATCCTTCGCGAATCAAGGTGCACAATATCTCGACGGTCAGCCGTTGAATATCGGCTACATCAACCTGCCGATCATCATTCCCACGCAAGACTCCGTTGGCGAATTCAAGGTGCAATACAACAACCTGGGTGCGGAATGGGGCAAGTTCTCGGGCGGCGTCGTAAACCTCAGCACGAAATCCGGCAGCAACAGTTGGCACGGGTCTGCCTACGAGTACTTCCGAAACAAAGTCCTGAACGCGAACGAATATTTCAACAAGCAGTCACAGATTTTGAACGGCAAACCCAACGAAGCGCCACCGTGGACGCAAAACCAGTACGGGTTCCAGCTCGGCGGACCAGTGATCAAGGACAAGACATTCTTCTACGTCAGTTGGGAGCAATACCGCCAGCGCACCGGGTCGCCGCTCATCACGACCGTTCCGGCCGCAGGCATGCGTCAAGGGAACTTCGGAGCGCTCTGCACACAGGGCTTTGATGCGGGTGGCATTTGTCTGGACCGGGACAGTGCGGGGAACGTTACCGATCAGCTTTACGACCCATACAGCATCAACGCAGCCACCATGCAACGACAGCCTTACCCGAAGAATGTGATTCCCCAGACGGAAGTCAGCACCGCCACTACGACGATGTGGGATACGTACTTTCCAGCTCCCAATCTTTCCGGCACGGTAAACAATTTTCAGAGCGCGGCGCCTGGGGGCGGAAACACCAACGAATTCGTCGCTCGCGGAGATCAGAACCTGGGCAGCAACACTCACCTGTTTGGAAGATTTGCCTACTTCGGTTTGCTAGATCTTCCCGTGAATCCGTTCGGCACCGGACTGTGTCAAGATCGTTGCGCCGAAAACTATCACAGCAAGCTGCTCGTCTTTGGTGTGAATCATACTTTCACTCCAACGACCATTTTGGACGTCAATTTTGGCGCAACACGATTCGTCTACGGACGCAATCCCATCCTTGCTGGCTACGATCTCACGAAGCTGGGCTGGCCTGCTACTTACAATTCTCCACCGTCAACGATGAGAACACCGCCAACACCCGCTTTTCCGTTTAGCGGTGATATTGGAAGATCTCAGGGCAACAGCGCGATCGGCGACCATAACACGCAATACAACATCAGTCCCGCGCTTACTTTGATTCGCGGGAAGCATACGATTCAAACTGGCGCCCAGTTCTTGTATGGTTTGGATAACTATTTCCAGACCAATATCGCAAGCGGCGCGTTCGCCTTCGGTGGAAGCTGGACCACCCAATATGCGGCGGCAGCAGCAGCAACAAACCCGACCGTATCGAACGATCCCCTGCTGGCGAGCAATTCCAATTTCGCTTTCGCCGACTTCCTGCTCGGCCTTTCGCAAAACCAAGGCAGCTTTGTCAACCAGACAGAAGGCGTCGCGCAGGTGCCAGCCCAAACCAAGGGACTGCAAGTCTATCGTGCGTTCTACGTGGATGACACATGGCACGTCTTACCTAAGCTGACCCTGAATCTAGGCCTGCGCTATGAACTGCAAGGCACGTGGTCTGACGCATACAACCGCCTGTCGTACTTCGATCCTTCGGCAACCAATACGACAGTCACCGGGTGCGCTGGTCCGGGAACTGGCTGCCCAGGCGAGGCATTCCTTGTAGGGACGGGAAGAAACAGCAGCCGCAACAATATTCCCATGGATAAGAGGGCCTTCTCTCCACGACTGGGCTTCGCCTACGCCCTGGATAAAAAGACATCGATCCGGGGGGGATACGGCATCTTCTACATTCCAAACTACGTCTCGTTTGGCTTGAACCCGGATAACGACGTCGTCAATCTCGCTAGTACCCCGCTTCACGCCACGACCGATTCATTCGTGACTCCAACCGCCATGTTAGACGGAGCGGGTTGCTCGTATGGCGCAACCGGCTCGGTATTCGCCCCAAGAGGTCCAAACCTCTTTGGTTGCACGGGATCTGGTCCCTTCGGCAACACCGGTATCATTGCGCCACCGGGGCGCAACTTCAGCAACCTTCCCATCCCTGGTGTCACCAACCTCTCGAGTTTCGTCGCCTTTAACGGTAACCCGACATTGGCTCCTTATTACGGGTTGAATGGGCACAGCGATCCGAAATATGGATATGTGCAGCAATGGAACTTCAATATACAGCGGGAACTGCCTGCCGGTTTTTTTGCTGACGTCGCCTATGCAGGTTCGCACGGCGTGCATCTGCAGCAGTACTCCACCACAATCAACCAACTCCCGGATACGCTCTGGTCGCAGGGTGCGGCGCTGACAGCTCAAGTGACAAATCCGATGCAGGGTACCAACCCCAATACATCATTGAACGCAGCGACGGTTGCAGCAGGCCAACTCGAGCGCCCCTATCCTCAGTACAACGGCTTGGCGCTGGCCGGCTATGGCTGCTGCGGCAGCAGCTACAACTCATTGCAGGCCACCGTAACCCGTCGCTTCCAAGGCGGCGGTACACTGCTGGTCGCATACACCAATGCAAAGCTAATGAGCAACACCGACACCCTCACGAGCTGGTTGGAAGGCCCGACGGGCGGAGTTCCCGGCGTGCAGGACTGGGACAACCTCAAAGGCGAGCGTTCTCTGTCTGCGCAGGACGTTTCTCAGCGCGTCGTGATCAGCTATGTTTTGGACCTTCCATTCGGTCACGGCAGGAGGTTTGCGAACGGACTTACCGGAATCGCCAACGGAGTGGTATCAGGTTGGGGCGTCAACGGCATCACAACCTTCCAGCGCGGCTTCCCACTCAAAATCAGTTATACCGGTTCAACCGCTCTTGAAAGCGCCAACCTCGGAGTTGCCAATATTCGGCCCAACGTGATTCCTGGATGCGACAAGAAGTCCGGTGGAGGGAACCTCGCTCAGTGGTTCAATACTTCCTGCTTCGCTACTCCACCCGATTTCGGGCCTGGTAGCGAGTCACGCGTTGATGCAAACCTTCGAGGTCCGGGAATCAATAACTTCGACTTCGCCGTATTCAAGAGGACAAATGTTACTGAGCGTATGGGAATCGAATTCCGAACCGAGTTCTTCAATTTGTTCAATCACCCGTATTTTGCTATGCCGGCAACCGGCTTTAACGGCACTCCTACAGGGTCAGGGAATGGCGGATTTGGCACAATCACGGGAACCGTGCAGGGTGGCGTTGCCTCTCCTGAACGATTAATTCAATTTGTGCTCAAAGTAGTTTTCTGAGTGTTCTTCCCATCCGACCGGATTGGACCCTGTCCAATCCGGTTTTGTCATTTTGGACATCCTGCCGGCGGCGTTATCCTGTTCACGGCTGGCAATCAAATGTACAACGTCGTGAACATCGATTACAGTGACGCGAAACAGGCGCTCGAGCTGATCATCGACAAAGCTCAGCAGATGCAAAAAGCCGTGGCGGTAGCAGTCACGGACTCACACGGCGAACTCATCGCCTTTGCTCGCATGGATGAAGTGCCCCTGCCTTCGATCATGATTGCAATGAACAAAGCTTGCACAGCAGCGCGGACAGGCAAGCCCACCCAGGAGATCGGAGACAAGGTGAAACACCCCGAAAAAGGGCACGACATTTCTTATTACGGCGACTCGCGATTCGTGGGCTGGGGCGGCGGCATCCCGGTCACGATCAATGGAAAGATCGCTGGAGGGATCGGAGTCAGCGGATTGTCATCGGCGGAGGATACCGCTCTGGCGAACTTGGGGGCGGAATTAATTGCGAGGTCGAGCGGTTAAGCCGCATCTGCTCTTCCTTCGCTGCCGAACTCACAATAACCATTAGTGGCTTGCAGTCTTACGAACAATATTTGCGATGTCGTCGATCTTCTCGTCCAGTAGATTTAACTTTCGCGCCAACCCCTGAATCTCAAATTCCGCGCGGCGGTTCACGTCGTAATCGAGTTCGCTGCGCAAGCGGTCTTTAGTGTCCTGGCGATTCTGGCTCATCATGATGACCGGCGCCTGGATGGCCGCAAGCATCGAGAGGAAGAGATTCAGCAGGATGAACGGATATGGATCCCACGCGCGCGCACGCAACAGTATGTTGATCAGCGAATAGATGACCATGAAGACAAGGAATATGGTGATAAAGGTCCACGAACCGCCGAAGTGAGCGACGGAATCAGCGACTCTTTCGCTCCAACTGGCTTGCTCCTCGATGATTTCGTTGGGATTGCGCATGGCGCGAATGCGCACAAGCTGCTGCGCGGCATGAAACTGGCGCCCCAAAGTAGCCAGGAGATCCATTCCCGCGTGCGGCTTTCTTTGTAATAGCACCGCGATGTCATCCCGAGACACTTCCAGGCAAACCGTTTCCTCCAGGGCAATGGCTGTCGTCTGATGTGGAGTCTGCTCCAGCATGGACGCAAAACCAAAGAAATCGCCCTTCGATGGCTCGTCGACAACTACCTCCTGCTGATCTTCGTCCACAGTGGAAACACGAATCTTTCCAGAGATCACTACGTATGCGTGTTCGCTCGGTTCGGCTATCTTGTAGATACGTTCACGGGTGGCAAAGTTCCTGACGTCGACTTGGCCGGCGAGCACTGCGGTTTCGTCGTCGTCGAGCAATGAAAACAGCGGCACGCTGCGTAGAAGATCGGGCTTGCAAGTCATCGAAAGCTCCTTCTCAGGGACGTTGATTCTAGGATATTTATGCTGAAACTGGCGATAGCTTTTTCCCCCGAGTCCGAGCCGTGAAAGATCGCCGGGAAATCCAGCGAAAAACCAATCTGGCCACCGATTCTGGGGCTACCTTCGTATCTACTGCCAAGCAGCCCGAAGGTACTGAGATCGCGTTTTGCAGCTGATTTGGCTAGGAATCGTTGGAACAGAGTCGATAACTGGAACCCTCACCTGTTCTCCCAAACACGCCGACAAGGATGGGCTTCCTCTCGTTTTGCGTACCGATGAAGGAAAACAGCGTCGAACGTCGCTTTCAAGAATGGGAGCTAAAACGGGTCTTGTGGTTCTGGCGCGGCTAATCGCGTCGTTGAGATGGCCACCCCGAACTGTTTATCCCCCTGCTACGAACGACGATCGTCCAAAACTAGTTCAAAAGGAGGCCTGGCGTGCTTTTTGCTGCCAGTGACTGCAAATGAGAGCCGATATCCTGCAAAGCAGCAACATGGAACAGGTCCGTATCTACCTGGACAAGAAGTTCAGAAGTTTCGACAGTTGGACGTACTCGAAGGACCGCCGCGACCGGAAGTGCGCCAACTACTATCTGTGCGCTTCCGATCTCAACAAGCCGTTGGTGGAAGCGACCTATTTCCGTGTTTTTAGATCGACGTTCCCACGAGCTGTGGCCAACGAAATTCAAATGGACGTCGATCGCAAGGCGGTGGGTCCCGTGATGCTCGCGCGCGAGGACTGGATCAGTACGCAGGAAGATCGTCAGGACTCTGCCGAACAATTGCTGAGGAAGTTGATTCAGTGGAAGGAGGATGGCGACTATCAGAACGGCGAGCAGTTCTTCCTGGAGATGCAGATGGAGGTCGCGAAGTTCGATGCCAGCTTGGTCAATCCCAGAGAGTTTCTGACTGAGGCCGAGTTGAAGCGGGTGGCCCATCTCACCGGGAAAACGACCCGTAATGCGAAAGAAATCGAGGCGGAGTTCGAGGGCCTGATCGGCATTCAGCAGAGCGCGGGCGTCACGTTCGAGGCTTACAGCAAGAAGTGGGGGCAGGTTACAGCGGCGCTCAAGGAAGATTTCAAGCTGGGTGCCTGGGCCAGTGGAAATGCGAAGGCGGCGCTTTCGAAGAAGGGTATCGACCTCGAGCTGCAAGCCGCGGCAGCATTCGGCTGCGAGTTGAACATTGACGGCAACTGTACCTGGAAACTCGCCGACCACGGGCTGGACTTGTCGGGGAATTGCAACCTGTTTGCCGGCGCCAACGCCAACCTGAGCGGGCAGCTCAGCGCGGATTTGCTGAAGGGCTTCAACGCCTCTATTCAGGCGGGCGCATTTGCGGGCGTGTCGGCTTCTGTCACCGGGAACGCCAAGTTCACGTATCTCGATAAGACCGTGGTGGGCGCATCGGCGACCGCATCGGTGCAGTTCGGCGTCGGAGGGACAATCAGCGGAACCATCAGCGCGCCGATCTTCGGTTCGACTTCGATCGATTTCTCCACGTCGGCATCGATCGGGCTGGGGTTTGGCGTCTCGACTAATACAGAAGTCAACTTCTCGCAGATTTACTTGATGGGAAGAGACGACTTTCGACGGATCTGCTACCTTCCCACGATCGCTCGCGGCTACAAGATGGACCTGATGACGCAGGACGCCAAGAATCTGCACTATCTCGAAAAGTGCATTGCGCGCATCGGGGACGGCGTCAAAGATCTCGGTGAGAAAATCGAGAGCGTCAAGAAAGTGAAGCCGGAGAAGCAGAGCCTATTGATCCGGTTGGACGATTAGCGCGCACGCCAGGATAAATCCCCACTTCTGGCAAATTCGGCCAGAAGTGGGCACCCCGCGTAATGAAATTCTCTTAACGGCGTAATGGAGCGACAAACGTTACGGTGTCGAGACTGGCGATTGCAGTTAGTTTCTCCAAAGGGATGCGGCCTGTCACTACTTTATTCTTTGACCGAACTTGCGAGACATGCAGACCTGCGGCTTTCAGCTGTTCAAGCAGGGCTTCGGGATCTTTCGTCAGGAACAATTGGATTTCGATTGTTCCATCCGGCGCAAGCTTGCAGTCTTTGGCTTGATTCTTCCAGCAATCGAATCGAGCGAGGACTGCGGGGCTCAGTTTTGATTCGAGCAAGGCGCGCTCGGTGGCCTTGGTGTCGCGACTTGGAGACGATTCTGCGAGTTCCTGTGTCGTCGTCGCCCCATGAAATGCGCTGCGCTCGTCGCCTGTAATGATGTAGCCGACGTCCTCGTTCAGCGAGTTCTTGTACGACTTGGCTAATTCCTGGTTAGGCCGAGGCGGAGCTGGTGGGGCGGGGACTCCGTTAGAAACGCCGCCTCCGGTTCCTCCGCCTGAACCGGAGGCAATAGACGCGCGAGCACTGCCTGCCATCGGCGCCATCTGCAGCATTGCATTGTGGGTAGCACCAGCGTACACGGCTAGGCGGTTGAATTCCTTTTCATTGCCTCCGCCGAAGATCCCTTCGTAGCTCACGCCTTCGGGCATCTCTACAGGGACTTCGACTGTTTGAGGTTTGCCGTTCGTGGTCACAACTCGTTGTTCGACCGCGACGAACGACGTGAACTGCGTCATCAGGTTGTAGGTCAAGCCGAGCAGCGTGATGTCTTTTTTGACTTCGGGTTGGATGTTGCCGTTTTGCAGGCCGGCCCAATCCTGGGACATCAAGTCGTCGATTTTGCGCCGCGCCCAAAACGTAGAGACGATTCCGCCGTCACTCGTCGTGCTTTTGAAATGGACTGGTATTTCGCGGGTGAAATCGTCGCCAGCGCGTTTGCCGTGGATGGTGA
>Ga0126371_10001030_pt1 | contig 23198 bp, 24 predicted proteins | sample PanSoiMetaPlot_4_FD_110145 | JGI IMG/M metagenome (GOLD analysis project Ga0126371, IMG submission 110145) | Tropical forest soil microbial communities from Panama - MetaG Plot_4 | ecosystem: Environmental > Terrestrial > Soil > Tropical forest > Bulk soil | place: Panama | collected 2016-02-17 | reverse complement strand
GGAGCTTTTCTTCTTGCGCCCGGTCCAATGTCGCGGCATCCCGCCAGCGCGCAGTTGTGTACACTAGCCGAGAGTCCAGCATGGCTTCATACAACGCATTCCCAAGGTCATAGTGCTTTTCCGCTACTACTTTCGACCGTTCTCGCGTCTGTGCGTTGCACACGTGGTCCATTGCCCACGCCAAGAGCCGCTGCCAACCCGTCCGGCTGCGCTGCTCCAGCCCGCTGTTTAGAATGCGGTAAAATAACTCATCGAGTCTCCTGCAATCCCACCATCCATCGAGATAGGAATCACCGAGCCCGACCGATCCAAACCGCAGCAAACGGCTATAGAAACGCTCGTCCTTGACGGTGATATCATAAGGCCGAGTACCGTTGATTTTGATATCCGCCTGGGCGAGGAGTTTCTGGACGCGGACCCTTGGATGGAAATATCCGCGCCAACGCAACACCGCGTGTGGTCGATGAGTGGCTTCGGATTGATGGCCTGGGTACTGCCTGTCAACTGCAGTAGCGTCTTGCATAAAACCTCTTACCTTCTTGCTTCTGACGCTTTTGGCCACGCCGAGAAGCGCCGCCATTGCAATCGTGCGCACGCCAAAGGAGGCGGCACAATCCGGTGAATTCGGTAGGCCGAAGCCGGACTTTCGAGGTTACTCTCTTGTTATCGGCATTCGCGACTCCGCGGGAGTTTCAGCTGAAAAATTGAAGGCTGGGGTTTTTGTCTCCGCTCACCAGAATAGGTCGACGCATCTGAGTTTTCGGGTGCTCGAGAGTCAACTCTCGCGAAAGACCCCCAAGAGAACCGTACTCGCGTGGAAGCATCGACCTGTGCCTTTGTTCAGCGCTAACAGCCCTTGAATGAGATGAAATCTCCCAGCTGATTCGGGAGTTTCGGTGAAAACGGGACGAAGCCGTACGATTTCGTGACGTCGAAACCAGCAGCGTTTGCCGCGGTCATGTCGGCAAACGGAGTGAGAGCTGCCACGGCTTGCTCGATATGTGACCAGCAAAGGGTGCGTTCATAGCCGTTGTTGTTCGGCGGGTCGGCGCTTTCCGCTGCCCCTTGCACGCCGGTGATTTTTTCGATTGGACCCCCATCCTGGGTCGCCACATTGCCTGCCAAAACGCGAGCGAGCGTTCGATGATCGCTCTCAATTCCCATGATGCGAGCAGCGGTTACCCGCAAGTCTGAGGTGCTGAAGTGGCGGACGCCAACGAGGTAGGCTGCGATGAAAGCGTCCTCGAGCGTAACCAGGACATTCAAGGTGATCTGTGCGTTTTCGAACATCCCTTTTGGATAAAAGAACGACTTGAACGGAGAAGGCCTGTCCGTTACCGATTGTTCTAAAAGGTAGTGGGACATCTCTTCCTGTCGAGCAGCAACCAAGTAGCCCTGATCGTCAGAAGGGAGTCGCGAGAAAAAGGGAGCGGAATCGATAATGTTGGTGTAAGTCGTGACAGCAAGAGCCTCGGCGATTTGCGCTGCGACGAGAATGGCGGTGTCTCGGCGCTTTAAATCGTCAGCATCGTTGTCACCATCATTGTGATGAAGAGTGGTTCCTAACCCGGGAGACGCGAGCGTAAGCAGACTCGTAAGGCCCGTTGCACCCACGGCGCCAGCGAATGCAGCGCGTTGCAAGAAGGCCCTGCGATTGGTTCCCGTTTTTTGTTCGGCAGATGAACACACCAATAGGTCTTTATTTGCGATTGTCATCCTTAGTCTCCTGTCGGATCTGTCTTGAGGGAAAGGTCGACGTTCCCCAACAGGAGTACGCGTGACAGCGCGAACTGGATTGGGACGGACAGTTATGCGACTCTTGCCAGGTCACCCATCACAATCGTTATTGCAATCTTCGGGCCCAATCAGGAGACCGTCTGAGCCAGCATGGTAAGGCTCGTCGTAGGTCTCAACTCCGTCCACCCGGAGGTCAGGTCGTTACTATGTCGCGGCAAACGGCTTGTCGAGCCTTCCGGCAGCCGAACTCCCTCCTCCGGCAGCGCGATTGATCGCGCTTTCGTTTTAGGATCGGAAATGGAGCCCTTTCGTGCAGCGATCCAATCGGCCCAAGCCAAACGTGTCTGGGATTCGAGCGGACGACAACCTTGGCATTTCCCAATTCTTTGCCAGGAACTAGCGTTAAAGTGCTCAAGGCCGAGAGCCGCTGCATCAACTAGACTCGAAAATTCTCCCGACTTGGACGATGGCGCGTTTATCAAGACGCCTTTGACTGAACTGTGCGAACATTGACGCCACCACGTATACGAAGACCCAATCGATAGTTAGAAACAGGATCACTCATGAAAGCACATCGAAAAATCATCGCCTACATTGCGACAAGCGCCGACGGTTACATTGCCAGGCCAGATGGTGACGTCGAATGGCTAAATCGCCGGCCCCACAAATTCGATTACGGCATAACCGCGTTCTACCGGACCATCGACACCATTCTCTGGGGCCGCAAGACCTACGACTGGCTTCTCTCCTATTACAAGAAGAAGGGAAAGAAACAAGGGATGTTCGACACAAAGCTCACCAACTATGTTTTCTCAAAGAAGCCGCCGAAACGGCCAGCGCCCGGCGTCGAATTCGTGTCGGAACCGGTAAAGGCATTCGCGCAGCGCCTGCGTGCCGCGCCGGGAAAACACATTTGGATGATGGGAGGGGGTAAACTGATCGCTTCCTTTCTTGACGCTGGCGAGATCGACGAGTTTGACGTTCACATCATCCCGAACTTCATCGGTGAGGGCATCCCGCTGGTGGCGCCGCGCCATCGCGACATTGCGCTTCGCTTGCTTTCAACCAAGAAGTACTCCGACGGCGTGGTTCGAGTGCACTATGAGGTCGCGAGGTAACCACGTTCACCATTGGTTAGGAAATTCTGAGCCGATCAAGCCTGGAAAGTTTCAAACCGGTGACTCGGTGCTCTTACGAGCTTCGGTGACTATTCGTTTACCGGATTTTGCCCGGTCTGAGGGCCTACAATGCTGTTGCGGAGGAGAACCTGTGACGGCTTGCGCTTCAAAAAGATTTCGTACATTCGCTGCCGTCTTCTGGGTTGCATTGGCTATACCGGCGGCGGGCTGTGGGGGTCGATCCTCCCGGCCAGTGGATGCGACTACGGCGTCCTCTGAAGAATTACACCGGCTCGTTGGAAAACAAATTACGATTCAGGGGAAATTCTCCTTACGGGGCAAGTTCGGCCCGTTTATCTTGCTCAGTAATGACCAAATCGTCTATCTAGTTCCTAAAGGATCGTTTGCGTGGGGAAAAACCTCGGAAATGGAGGGAAAGCTCGTCAAGGCGACTGGTACTCTCAACTTTTTCCAATCGCCCGATTCGAAATCAGTGAACCCGGCCATGGCGCGAGCTGTTGATTATTTCTACTTTGAGGCAGAGACCGCTGAACTGCAACCTATTAGCCATTGACCCTGCTTCGCACGTGCTGGCATTGAGCGTCTGGCAGCGAGGGCGTCAAAGTTCCGCCACCGACCTTCGCCGCCCGTTCGGGATCTGCAATTTAGCGAAGAGTTGATCGCTAATTTGGGCGCGCTGGCTTCCCGTACTCCGTTGTGTAATGCAGCTTGATCTGGCCACAGGTGCCTAGTTCGGGCGAATAGACGACGCAGGAATCAATGGGCCTCGAATAGATGTGCAGACTTACAGCTCTCTGGTTAGTCTCGCGGGGATTGAGCACGCGATGCACCGGTTCCTGCGTATCGACGCGACACGGATGCGTAGGATTCATCTCGACCGTGGTCGTTGGCTCCAGCTTGCACTTGCCCATGCTTAGGTCTTGCGAAACAGTGCGATAGTTCTGGACCAACAATCTCCCAATCGGCACCGCCATCCAGCAATTCTGGTCTTGATGGTTGTGCACCGAACTGGCCTGTCCAACTTCCCAGCAAATCGCGATCAGTTCGTACAATGGGGTCTTGTCGATCAGATTGCGGGTGTAATGCTGACGGTCCCAGTTGAGATAAGGTGACAGGGTGTCCGGGGCAACTAGGGCCAACCTCAAAAAATCAATTACCCGGTCCGAGCGATCGAACGCTAGCTCTGGAAGCTTTCGCAACTCAGCGCCAAACTCCTGGATAGAAAGTAGCCTTGGCTTGACTTGCGTGCTCATTACGGGCTCCTCAGGCCGGTCCGACCACGCTCATATTTTGAATATTCTCCGATGTCGGGCAGCCGGGCCGGGCCCGGTAGAGTTGCTTAAAGGTCAAGATGCGCCACCGCTTGCGGCCTTGTCCTTGGGCTGAGGAATAATCCTCAGATAGGGCCTGGGTGCTTTCCAGCCGTCTGGATACTTTTTTCGGGCCTCGTCATCCGAAACACTGCCGCTGATGATCACATCCTCGCCCGGTCTCCAGTTCACGGGGGTTGAAACTTGATGCTTGGCCGTAAGCTGGATGGAATCGAGCACCCGCAACACCTCGTCGAAGTTCCGGCCGGTGCTCATGGGGTAGCTGAGCATCAATTTAATCTTCTTGTCGGGACCAATCAGGAACACGGTTCGCACGGTGGCATTGGTGCCCGGGGTGCGGCCTTCGCAGGTATCTCCCGCCTCGGCCGGCAGCATGTCGTAAAGCTTGGCCACTTTGAGTTCCGGGTCGCCGATCATCGGGTAGTTCACCTTGTGCCCCTGAGTCTCTTCGATGTCCACGGCCCATTTGGTGTGGGAGCTCACCGGATCGACACTTAATCCAACAATCTTGCAATTGCGCTTCTGAAATTCCGGCTGCAGACCGGCCATGTAGCCAAGTTCGGTGGTGCAGACGGGAGTAAAGTCCTTGGGATGAGAAAATAGGATGGCCCATCCGTTGCCAATCCATTCGTGGAAGTTCATCGTTCCCTGAGACGTTTCGGCGCTGAAATTGGGGGCTTCGTCGTTTATTCGCAGCATGACGGTCTCCTAGGTCGTTTCTGGCGGGCATCTTGAGACATTGCTTCCAAGCTGCCAACAACGGATCAAGCCGGATTTTCCGATTTGACCTGTAGCCTTGCAGCATACGCGATTGCCGCTACCGTCACAATCAATTTGCGGACATGCAGCGTCCCGACAGCGGGCCAGGAAACGATCCGCGGAGGCAAGCACGTCTTCCGCAGAAATGCTTCTAAGCCTCTGAAGTATCAAGACTTACCTAACCACGATTTCGCTTGCTAACACCCCTCTGGAATGGGATTATCGCGTAGAGGATGAAAAGGCTCACTTTGGTCACGACATACAGGTCGAGTGGGTGTTGTCCCCCGATAGCGGGACGATGTACTCGTGCATTCATCCTCAGGCTCACGCTCCCCAGGGAAAAATCAGGAGAAATAGGAAGTGGCGGCAGGCAACAGCACAGCGGCGACTGGCACATCAACCCCTTTGGAGGGGGCGAGGTCCATGCGTGTGCGCCATTCGCTGCTCGAGCAGATTGGTAATACCCCGCTACTACGTCTCGCCAGAGTCGGCAGCGAATTCCCCAACATCGAGTTTTACGCTAAGGCAGAGTGGTTCAATCCTGGAGGGTCGGTCAAGGACCGCCCCGCACTGAGCATGATTGAGACGGGACTTACCACCGGCCGGCTGAAGCCCGGCAAGACCATCCTTGATGCGACCAGTGGTAATACCGGGATTGCTTACGCGATGATCGGTGCGGCCCTCGGTTACTCAGTGCAGCTTTGCCTTCCCGATAGCGCTTCTCAAGAAAGAAAGCGGATTATGACCGCCTATGGCGCATGCTTGGTGTTGACACCGGGCGATGAAGGCACCGATGGGGCCATACGTCGCGTGCACGAAATTTTGGCGAAAAGCCCCGCCCGCTACTATTACCCGGATCAGTACAGCAACCCAGCCAACTGGCAAGCGCATTTCCGCACAACTGCAAACGAAATCTGGGAGCAGACATCGGGCAGGGTGACCCACTTCGTGGCGGGGTTGGGAACCAGTGGGACGTTTGTGGGGACCACGCGGCGTCTGCGCGAATTGAATCCGCGGGTTCGCTGCATCAGCTTGCAGCCGGACTCTTCCTTTCACGGGTTGGAAGGCTGGAAGCACATGCCCAGCGCCATTCGCCCGGCAATCTACGACGAAACTCTCGCCGATGAGAACCTCGAGGTTCGGACCGAACAGGCATACCGGCTGGTTAAGCGACTAGCGAGCGAGGAAGGCTTGCTGGTCAGTCCAAGTTCGGCCGCGGCCCTGTATGGGTGCTTCCTAGTGGCAAAGCAGATCCCCCCCTCGGAGCGAGCTGTAGTGGTGACGGTATTTCCCGACTCGGCGACTAAGTATTTGAGTGAACGTTTTTGGGATGACCACTGAATATGGCTGAGCCTACCACTGTTTCGATCAGCACAGGCCTTGCGGAACGCATCCGCAAGCACGGAGCGGAAACCTATCCGCATGAATGTTGCGGAGCGTTACTGGGGCGTGATCCCGACTCAGGCGGCGGGAAGCGTCTGCGTGAAGTCCTCGATTGCTTGCCTCTTGCTAACCGGCGGGAAGATTCCCCGAACAACCGGTTTTCCATCGCGCCGCTGGATGTAATCGAGGCGGACAGAGTGGCTCAGGCCCGAGGAATCGAGCTAATCGGTTGGTATCACTCGCACCCGGATCATCCCGCAAAGCCCAGCGAGTATGACCGTAACCACGCGTGGCCCTGGTTCAGTTACATCATCGTAAGCGTCCGCGCGGGAGTGCCCGAGGAAATGACTTCTTGGCGCTTGAATGATGATCGGTCAGCGTACGCGCAGGAGACTGTCGAGATCCACTCGGAGGCTACGGCGCAATCCTAGGGTGAACAGGAGAGTAGGACCATGTCTGTCAAAGTGATGATTCCAACACCTCTTCGACCGCACGCTGGCGGAAAGGCCGACGCTGAGTTTCAGGCGAAGACCGTCGCCGAAGCCCTCGCTCACTTAACCGCTCAGTATGCCGACCTCAGGAAACATTTGTTCACCGACGACGGTTCTTTGCGAAGTTTCATAAATGTCTATGTCAATGGGGAAGACATCCGCTATTTGGCGCAGGAAAACACGCCCACGAAAGATGGCGATACCATCAAAATTATTCCGTCGATTGCAGGGGGCGGCGCGGCTTGCCCCGCTAAGCGACATTCTGTTGGCAAGCCGTTGCGCAGCTAAGGAAGGCAGCATCATGGCAACACCCATTCACACTTCAGAAGAGCTTAAGGCTGTGGGAAAACTAAGCAACGAAGAGATTCTTCGTTACAGCCGGCATCTGATCATGCCCGAAGTCGGGATGGAAGGGCAGCTCAAGTTGAAATCGGCGAAAGTGCTGCTGATTGGCACTGGAGGTTTAGGAGCGCCACTCGGTTTGTACCTCGCAGCAGCGGGTATTGGCAAGCTTGGCCTAATCGATTTTGATGTCGTCGACTTCACTAATCTTCAGCGCCAGGTCACATTTGGCACGAGTGATGTCGGCAAAGCAAAAAGTGAAGCGGCGCGCGTGCGGTTATCAAATTTGAACCCGGATATCGAGATTGAAGCGTTCGAAACCAAGCTGACAAGCGAGAATGCGCTCGAGCTTTTTAAGGATTTCGACATTATCGTGGACGGGACCGATAATTTTCCCACACGCTATCTGGTCAACGACGCAAGTATTCTCCTCGGTAAGCCAAATGTGTATGGCTCTATCTTCCGTTTTGAGGGCCAAATTACGGTCTTCGGAATGCCGAACGGTCCGTGCTACCGGTGCTTGTACCCGGAGCCGCCCCCGCCGGGTCTTGTGCCATCGTGTGCCGAAGGAGGCGTTCTAGGGGTGCTGCCCGGAATTGTCGGTTCGATACAGGCAATGGAAACGATCAAGTTGATCCTCGGCCGTGGCAGGAATTTGACCGGTCGACTTTTACTCTTTGACGCTTTGGAAATGGCATTTAGCGAAGTTAAGCTGCGGAAGAATCCCAACTGCCCCCTGTGTGGCACACACCGTACCATTAACAAGCTGATTGATTATTATGAATTTTGCGGTGTACGAGGCGAAGAAGCGCCGGCATCGGATCTGAAGGTTCCAGAGATCACTCCCCGGGAGCTGAAAGCGCGTCTGGACCGCGGCGAGAGCCTGTTCATTCTCGACGTGCGCGAACCCCACGAATACCAAATCTGCAATCTGCGGGGGCGCTTAATTCCTTTGGGGGAACTTCCGCGCCGGGTGCACGAACTGGATTCGTCTCAGGAGATTGTGGCGCACTGTCGCAGCGGCAAGCGTTCCGCAGAGGCCATCGATTTTCTGAGAAAGGCGGGATTCCGGAAGGTACACAATTTAAAGGGAGGAATCCTCGCATGGTCGGATGAGGTGGACCCATCGGTTCCTAAGTACTAAGAATCTGAAGGAGATGCGTGCGCATTTTTGGATCGGCGGCGAACTATTCTTGTTAATAAGAACCTGTGTTCCAGTGGAGAAGACCGTGCCCCTTGCCTTGTGGTTCCTGGCACTGCCGCGGCGGATTGAGCGCGGTTGAATGGCCCGAGACCGTTGTCGGTGGTTGGAACCGGAGGAGTCGAGGCTTATCGGCAAGTATCTGTCAATCCTTACAGTGTAACAATCCCCGCCAGGCATTAGATTTCTCCAACAGACAGTTCCCGGACCTCCTGACTGCTTGGCTTTGAGCTGCGCTTTTGTACAGACCGTAGCGCTCGCTGTTGGTTCTTTGGTTTCAACGGAGGGGAGATATGCACTGGACAATTCGAGTCGGATTCTGCTGTTTAGGCTTTTTTTCGGCCTTTCGTCAGGCCATGATAACCCCCGCGCAGACGAATCCGTTTACGAAGGGGCAGGTCGCTGACCGCATTCGCAAGGTGGAGGATGGCGTCGACGAATTCCAGAAATACCTCGACAATCGCGGAGACGACGCCAAGGATCGAGCCGAATCGGCACAAAACAGCGGGGCTACGTCGCGGCGCCAACGGGGAGATTCGGCTAACGCCCAAAATCGTAGGAACCAAGCCAACCAGACAAAAGACGACCTTGACGATGCTATGGACGATCTAAATCGCTCCACGAATCGTTTGCGCCGCAAATTCGATCCTACTTCGAACTATTTGGAGACAAAGGCACAGATGGACCAGGTCATGGACAGCGCGCGCCGCGTCAACCAGGTAATGACCAAAGGAAACTATGGTACGCAAGCCCAACGTTATTGGGCTGCTTTACGCGCGAATATTAACGATCTAGCGCGCTGCTACAACCTGACTCCTATGGGGACCTAGACGGCAGGTCTGCGCGGACCATTGTCGGCGTAGCTCCTTGGCAACCAGCTTGCCGCGCAACACGAACAACTGCGCACCTCTGTGCCGGTCGGCCGCGTGGTTGGCCCAGCCGGCGTGGGAGCCCTCGCCGTACACATCAGGAAGAACGCGGCTTGCGGAGCTGTTTGATGACCCATCGAAATCGCTCGATTATCGGAGCACTTCGTTTGAGATTCATTTCAGTTTAAGGTGCGCGACAACTTCGCATTGAAATTCATCTACTTGCGTCGAATTCGCCCCAAAGGGAAGGGTGCGCCCGGGCGGGGCCTCGTTACGGCTGCCCGAACGGACAGGTGCGCCTGATAGCACCCCGGATCGCGAGTCGCTTGCAGCCCGCAAAGTGAAGGTTTCCAATGGGAGATAGAAGGTCTTAGCCGCGCCGATTTCAATATCGGCCAATATGATGGAGAAGCCATGAGAAGCCTGAAACTCGCCCTGGTTATTGCGGCCCTTGGTATAGCGTGCGGCGCGTCCGCGGCACAACAGCCCAAGATCTTTGACTGGCAACCGGCGAATGACGAGACCGTGCGCATGGATCCGGCAAACTATTATACAGCCCAGACATATCGCCCCTCTGCGAGTGGCGGCAACATGCAAGTGGAGATTGCGGCGGAAAGGCCTGTAACCGTCTTTATGACCGACGCGATGAGCTGGCAACTGGCGCTCCAGCATCCGGAAAACATTTCCAGCCTACGAACCAGCTGCACACAGGAACATGTAATGCAGACCACGTACGTTTGCACCTTGCCAGGAGTACCCATGACGTTGGTGATTCACGACGAGCGGCGGAACCCGGCAGGAACGGCATTTGCAGGGTTCGCGGCGGTGATAAGGCCTGAAGAAAGGACCGATCACGCCTTAGAAACCGGAATGGAGGCCGCGCGAATCGGCGAAAGACTGGCGGAACGGAGATTTTTCGCCCCGAACGACGTTCACATTCAATACTACCGATGGGACTGCGTGCAAAATTGCATTCAGCCGGAATTTCAGTGGGTACAGCAGGTCAAGGAGAAATACGATCTGAATTCGTTCCTGAAGGTGTATGGAGGATTTGTTGCGGACCACGACCAAACGCAGGTAAACATAAAGATTAAATCGCCAGTGCCGATGGCCGTGGCGATGCTGCCGTCCAAAGTGGCGAACCAGCTCCACGCGAGGCCAGAAGCGCTGGAAAGCGCGTTGGGAGACAGCTCGTGTGAACAGCGCGGCGTCGAGAATATAACTTTTCAGTGCACCTTTAATGTGAGCGATGGACCGCAGTCATTGATTGTAGTGCCGGAAGATGCGACGAGCGTGCCTCGTAAGAAGAAGTCAGAAATCCAGATGCAAGTGGTGAAGTGCATGGCGAACTGTGAATTGATCGAGACGGGGCAAAAAGCCGCGGCGACAGATGATGCACCAAAAGCAAACTAAGGTGCTGCCTCGGCGAGAGTTGCAAATAGAAAGTTTCAGCTGCAGCTCCTGACCCGCTGCTCCGGTTGCAGCTGTGACTAGTTTCATCAAGAATTCGTAGCTAATTCCCTACATGCGCGTCGAACACACCTGTCTCGACCTGGCCACGGCGCTTGACCTGCACAAACAGTCGGTAGTCACCGGGTTTGGGAAAACCGTACGGGAACGCGAGTTCGGCCGGAAGTGCGTGCCTTTCACTGTGATCCATGGGAATTCCGAGGTCTTGCTCGACGATCATCAGGGAAGCCATTGGCACGGATCCCGCAGGATGAATATGCGCAAAGACGGACAGATCGGAACGCACGAGTTCCGCATGCCCGGCCATACCCATATAGGGTTCGAGATCCTTCACGGATTTGTGTTCGGCGTCCTCAATGTGGAAACGAAGCCAGCAAACCTGACCGGCTCTCAAGGTGACGGCGCCTCGTTCCCAGACCATTCGATCGCCACCCGAGAGTTGTGCAACGTTTTCCGCCGCAGCAGGTGAGCCAAACGGTGATGTGGCTACACCAGAGTCGTCACCGGAGAAGGATTGGCCCTCGATGTTCGGCAAGTCGATTTCGCTGACCAGAGTCTCCGGAAATCCTGTGCCACGGACGATATCGGCGAAAATCTGATACCGACCGGCCGGAATCGCTGGCAAAGCTGCACTGAAAGTTCCATTGCTCGCCTGCTCGGGATGAAGATGGTAGAAACGATCGAGTGCCGGGACCGCCAGGAGAAATACATGCAACAGGTGTCCGTGGTCAGGAATCAAGCCCATCGACCATTCGTCGCTGCGCGTCTTGTGCCAGAAATCTTCTTCGATCCGCAATGTGAGCTCATACACGCCATGCTCGTTCGAGAGGGAGGCCCGCAGCGGTGGCGGACTGTAGAGGACGCGTTGCTTTAGATTCGCAGCCTCGGAGTTCCACCACCAATTCCCCAATGCCAAGAACGCTACAACGACCACCGCGGTCACCGCCACGGCGATACGTCCAAGGTGCCGATTCCGGAGAGAGGGAATGGCTCCGGATTGGAGTCCGCCTTCGCGCGCGGCTGCCCCGGCGATCGAGACGATGCCGATTGCCAGAAATAGCATCAGCCCGAAGAGTAACGTGCCCAGCGTTTTTTCCATCGGCAAGGTGCGACGCGCAAAAACCGCGACCGGGACCGCCAGTTTTCCGTTCCCCTGGTTCCCTGCAACCTCAAGGCGCACCTCCCAAGAACCGGATTCCATCAGCCAAACTTTGCCGCTGAACCATCCGGGGTCGGCTGCGGAGGGTTCCAGAAAATCCGACGCGGGCGGAAGACCTTGATCTTTGCCATTCACATAGACGGGAGCGACGCGGATGCTACCCGCGGCGCCAGACGTGACGCAAACCTGAACCTCAGCAATACCGGGCACCATGGCCGGCGGCTTTATCGTCACTAATAAGCGATACGGACCAGCGGTGCCCTCAAAATACACGTCGGGACTTCCCACATGTGCGTCACTGAAGGGATTAACCGGTAAGAGCAAAAGAAGCAGAACCAACCTCAAGATTTGCATCGGTACCTCCTTGGCTAGAACCATTGCAGCGCCTGCCTTAACGACGGGTCCGGCGCATCGCGTCTCCCCACAGGATTCCGAGACGCGTAGAGAGAATCGTTACCACCAGCGCGATCAGCATGCCGATCCAGAATTCCACCCGCGTTTGCTCGTAAGCTCGCAGCGTCCAGGCCAGGTGATATTCGGATGGGGGAGTGTTGTAGCCGAACTCATTCATGGCGAAGATCCGGTTGCGTGCGTAAGGAGACATCAAGAAGTACGCGAAGGGCCAGCTCATGGCCACTGTCGCGACCAGGAATCCGCCGCCGCCCGCGACCGCTTTGTCTGTGTTGCTGCGGCTGGCCAATCCGAGGAGAACAAAGTCGAGTGCCAGCGCACCCGGGAGGATGAGCACAGGAAAGCCAAGCGGTACCATGTGGGTGATAACCGTAAACACAGGACCGAGCTTTGCCTGAGCGGGAAACAAAGGGAAAATCCAATTCCCGGCAAGCCACCAGACCGTATACATCGCAGCCACTATTGTGCCGGTCCAACGGCTTCCAGAGGCGCGGCCGATTCCCACCAACACGACCGGCCCGATCATGCCGAGCACACGATAGTAGATGGCGCTGTGCATCAGAGTTTGATCACCGATGTACTCGTAGCCGAGCATGAGCAACAGGCACAACAACAGTGAGCCCTGGTATAACAGCAGCCAACGGAGCCTTTCTCGGTTTCCCCCAGCCGAGAGGTTCAACTGGCTGGTCGTGAGGATGAGCCCGCCCAAGCCCATGACGAAGATTCCCAGAATCAGCACGACGTGCGGCGGGCTCAGGATGGTCACATCCAGCCCATAGGAGTTGTGCCACCAGTTGTCAAACGGGGCCGAGGTCAACATGCAAAAACCACCCCAGGCTGCGACGAAAGCGCCGAGCGGAGCGCGGAATCCCCAAATCTTTACGGAGTGCTCTCGGACCGCGGCGGCAGGAACCAGCGTGGTGTGCAGGATCAGGTAGGCGCAGCACAATCCGGTGAGCACGGCTCCGAATTGGATGGCCAGGTGGGCGGGCGTCCAGAAGGTGTCACGCCCAATGCCGATGTGCCAGGAAATATCCCAGTAGAGGCCGGCAGTGGTCGAGGTTATGGCCACGGCAGACGACCACGTATACCAGGGCACTGCTTGCGTACGAACGGAAGAGCCTTGCGTAATCGCCGTGGCCGGTGGAAATGCGATCCTTGCGCTGTCTGCCATAAAACACCTTCCGAAAATCGAGTTCTACTCGAGGAGACTACCGCAATTGTTATCGGGCGTTAGGGTTTCTCTATGGAACGAATTGATCATGCGGCGAACCGCAGGTTTCCTGCGCCAGGGCGCAGCTCGGCTGTGGTCGAGCTGCGCTAGAATGCTGCTCATGGCAGCTGACCACGCGCTTCGTTTTCCGTCCTTCTGGCGCCTTCAGATTATTGGAGGCGTTTGCCTGTATGCGGTTGTGGTGGTGGCCTGCATCCCCGATATTGTCAAGCGGCCCGCCGAACTCAGCGAAATCAGTGTTTTAGTGATTTTCATGTTTCTGGGTACTTTCGTGCTTCATCCTCTCTGCCGATCGCTGTTGCGTCGCTCCCCTTCGTGGCTCACGTTCGGGCTGTGGATGTCGGTCTGGTCTGTCGTGGTGGGAACTGCGGCGGCGGTCACGGCGAAACTTCTGTTGTTCCATTTCGATAGGGTCGCTTGGCTCGATTTGGTCGGAGACTCGGCACAGTCCGCTGTGGTTCTGTTTCTTTGGTGCAGCCTCTATTTCAGCATCAAGCAGTGGCAACGGTCCGCGCGGGAACGGGAACGTCTGTTGCGGGCAGAATCCGAAGTGCGCGAGGCTCGCCTCAGCGCGCTGCGCTACCAGCTCAATCCGCACTTTCTGTTCAATTCGCTGAATGCCGCATCCACGCTAATGCTCGAAGGAGATGCTCCGGCAGCCACGCGGATGCTGGCGCAGATTGGTGAGCTACTGCGAACCACACTGGACTATAACGCTTCTCCAGAGACCCGGCTGTCGCAGGAACTCTTGTTCATCGAACAATATCTCGCGATTGAGCAAACTCGGCTTGGCGAAAAGCTTCGTGTGGAGGTATTCGTTTCCCGTGATGCTCTCGACGCGGTCTTGCCGACGATGTTACTGCAGCCGCTGGTCGAGAACGCGGTGCGGCACGGCGTTGCTAGGGTTGTCGAAGGTGGAATGATCCGGATCGAGAGCCGTCGGAATGCGGACCGGTTATGGATCGCTATTCGTAATTCGGGACCGAGTCGTGAAACCGAAAGCTGTTCTTCTTCAAACGGTGTAGGTTCCAATACGAATGGAAAAATCAAGGGCATTGGGTTGAAAAATACCGAAGAGCGGCTCAAGACGCTCTATGGCGGCGATCACCGCCTTTTGCTCGAATGGCCTGAGGCGGGTGGCTGCGAGGTGACGATTGACGTGCCCTTCCGACAAGCGGCTCGAGGGGTTCAGGAGGACACGCGTGCGTGTGTTGATTGTTGACGACGAACCGCTGGCACGGCGCGGCGTGGCGGTCCGGCTGAAACAATTCAGGGATGTCGAGATCGTGGGGGAATGTGAGGATGGTTCCTCGGCAGTGGAGAAAATTCTTTCTCTTGCTCCTGACCTGGTCTTTCTCGATGTGCAGATGCCGCGTATGAACGGGTTTGAGGTTTTAAGAACGATTCCGAGACAGGATTTGCCAGCGGTTATCTTTTTGACGGCCTACGAGGAGTACGCGCTGCGCGCGTTCGAAGTTCACGCATTGGACTATCTTCTGAAGCCTGTCGACGACGGCCGTTTTCGCGAAGCTCTCGAGAGAGCAAAACGGGTTGAAGATGGCCAAGCCAAACTCCAAACGGCCGAGCGATTGCTGCAGATGCTTCACAAAGGTCCGAATCCATACGTCTCGCGCTTTCCGGTTCGGCTCGGCCCGCGAATTCAGATTGTCCGGGTAGATGAGATTGAATGGATCGCAGCGGCTGGGGATTATGCAGAACTCCACGGCGGCGGACGGTCGCATTTGATCCGCGAAACCATGAATTCGCTCGAAGAAAAGCTGGACCCTGCCCAGTTTTTTCGTATCCACCGGTCGAGAATTGTACGCGCCAAGTGCATACGAGAACTCCGTCCGATTGAGAATCGCGAATACTGGGTGACCTTGACAGATGGTTCGGAACATCGTTCGAGCCGGACGTACGCAGGCCATTTGGACAAATGGCTATCCTCGATGAAAGTCTGAGTCAAGCGCTTGCGCACGCAACCCAGCCAAGGCCTCAAATTGCGAATAGTAGAATTCAGTCCGGCAATCGACGGCTTCTTCCGCCAGCTGCGCGAGCCATTCCGCTCGGTGCCGATGCGCATAGACCGCTGGCCGGCACAGAGAATCCCCCAACTCTGATAGATCGCTTTTCCGTGTCGTCACGCGCGTGAGATTCCGAGTGATCGCCAGGTAGGCGCGTGCCGGTTCTCGTATCGTGCAACCCGGAGGCCCACGCTCTCTCTTCGAAGGTCACCTGCAAACCGCCGCGCAGCCCATTCATAAATTGCAGAATGGTTTCCGTTTTTGTTTCGAGCCTGCCGTTATGATCCATTGATCAGAAGTTGACTCGCTCACCCAATGAGACGCGTGTGACGCTGGTGTGACGTTTTGCCTGTCAAGCTTAAGAGGCCCAGTGGCAGATTTCCCGGGAGGGGCAAATCCGACTCATTGCCCGCCGGAGCGCTGGTCAACCCAGGGGGTGTCTTCTAGGCAAGGCCCAGTTCCCTTGTTATCCCGGATTCCTAGCTGGTAAGGTAAATTGGAGATCGCACCTTTAGATTCGGAGGAAAAAATGTGCCGAGCGTTGGTTGAAGGAAAGGCAGTTGGAACATCCTGCCGGGCTGCCATACTACCAATCGTCTTCTGCCTCTTAGTATCCATGTTGTTTTCGTCCATAGGTCGAGCGCAGGCTGCCGAGGGAGGAGTGCCTGTTTTTAAGGTCACCCCGGTGGAAAGCTCAATTCGGTTCGACGTCGAAGCATCGGTAGCGATTAAAGGTAAGTTCGACAAATGGGACGCTTCCCTGACCTTCAAGTCTCCTGATGTGTCGACTGGGGTGCTGGATATCAAGATTGACGCCGACAGTGTCGATACCGGAAGCGGAATGAAGAACAACAAATTGAAAGGTAAAGACTTTTTTGATGTGAAGCAGAATCCTTACATTACCTTTCACTCGACGAAAATCGTGCAGACTGCCCCAGACACGTTCGAGGTAGACGGCGATTTCACAATTCGCGGCGTATCAAAAGCGGAGAAACTCAACCTTAAGGTAGAAGGGGCAGGCACGGGTTCGGGCACGGTCAACGGCGAGATGGGATTTAACCGGAAACAGTATGGGATGAACAGTGGGATCCCATTCATCAAGATAGCCGACAGCGTACAAGTGTCAGTCAAGCTCAAGGCGGTGCGCGTTAGCGGACCTCCGGTCACTTTGAAGAAGTAATTGTGATGGCGTCAGTGGCCTTTGCAAAGGTGTGCCTACCGACGTCAGCCAGAACAGCGAGAAGACGGGAGCACTTCGCCTCGAAGAGCCTTCTGTGGCAACAACCACTCCGTGTTAACCGAATTCGTGGATAACTAATGCATTTCTACTAGAGCTTGAGTCGGCTCGAACAAACCCGTTTATGTGACTTTAGTCATTCTCCCCCACACATGACCGCCGTAGTCTTGTGGCACGCGTATCGAGAGATGGGGTGTGCAATCTCCCGAGCAATGCACCATTCGCTCTCAAACTGATTGGTCCGGGTGGAGGTGCGAAAGCAATCGGGGTTAGCAAAACTAACGGTCTTTTGGGAAGCGCGTGGCTTTGTTACGAGAATCTGAGGAGGAGAATCCGCCAGCTGTACGAAACGCGGGCATATCATGAGGAAACTTCCAGTTATTATCCAAGGCGGAATGGGAGCAGGCGTGTCCAACTGGCGGCTTGCGCGAGCAGTATCTCAGCTTGGTCAACTCGGGGTCGTTTCGGGTACGGCCCTGGATCAGATCCTAGCACGACGACTGCAGGACGGTGATCCGGGTGGGTACATGCGACGAGGGCTAGATCGGTTCCCCTTTCGCGGGATGGCGGAACGGATTTGGCAAACGTATTTCATCCCAGGCGGCAAGGCGGGAAGCCAGCCCTACAAAAACCTGCCAAAGCACTCCAAGGAGAACCCGCGCGAACTGATCGAATTGTGCATGGTGGCTAACTTCGTTGAAGTAAGTCTGGCACGCGAGGGACATGACAACCCCGTGGGAATTAACTATCTGGAAAAAATTCAGATTCCACATTTGCCTTCAATTTATGGCGCCATGCTTGCAGGCGTCATGTATGTACTCATGGGCGCCGGTATTCCCCTTAAAATGCCGGGAGTGTTGGATCGTCTAGCGAATCACGAGGCAGCGAGCCACCCACTGCAGGTCACGGGAGCACAGGACGGCGACGACATTATGATTCATTTCGTGCCTCGAGACTTCATGGAGCATGAACTAGCACCGCTGACGCGCCCCAGTTTTCTAGCCATCGTTGCTTCGCACATTCTTGCTGCCACTTTGTTGAAGAAGGCGAATGGCAGCGTTGACGGATTCGTGGTCGAAGGACCCACGGCTGGCGGGCACAATGCACCGCCTCGCGGGAGAGCGCAGCTGAACGAAGCTGGTGAACCGATCTACGGAGAACGCGACACGGTGGACCTGAGAAAGATGCGCGAATTGGGACGACCGTTCTGGTTGGCCGGAGGATACGGCACAAGCGAAAAGCTGTGCGAGGCTCTCGCTGAGGGCGCGAGTGGAATTCAAGTTGGAACCGCGTTTGCCTTCTGCGAGGAGTCGGGCTTGCGCGATGATTACAAGCGGATACTCCTGGAAAAAGCGATGTCCGGGCAGAGCAAGGTTTTCACCGATCCTTCCGCTTCGCCCACAGGATTCCCTTTCAAAATCGCGCAATTAGGCGGCACGCTTTCCGAGCGCGAGGTCTATCAAGCCCGACCGCGCATCTGCGATCTCGGCTATCTCCGTGAGGCTTACAGGACGGCAGCGGGCACAATCGAGTACCGCTGTGCCGCAGAGCCGGTGAGCGTTTATTTGGCCAAGGGAGGACAGGAAGAGAAGACGGTGGGCCGGAAGTGTCTCTGCAACGCCCTTCTGGCAAACATCGGACAGCCTCAGCTAAGGGGCAGCGAATACATTGAAAAGGGCCTGGTCACCTCCGGAGACGACCTAGGCGAAATCCCATCGTTTCTGGCAGCAAACAAGACCGTTTACAGCGCTGCCGACGTAGTTGCAAAGCTGGTGGGAGTGTGAAGGTTACGTGCGAAGCGGCTCGAAGGATCTATTTCTGGTTCATCTGTGGGGAAAGGCGCTGAAGATGACCGTCAGTCTCATCCGCGGCTTCGAGTTTAACGGCTTGAATATCGAAGGAAGCCCTTTTGTGGCTGTCAACTTCAGACGCAACTCCGCTTAGCCCACTCTTCAGGAATCGGGTCCATTTCGGCGCTTCTCATCCCGTCCCGAAGGTTAGAAATTCGGCCTCCCGTACACGTTGTCTTTAAAAGCTTCTCGCGCCACTTCGGGCGTAGGTTTCAACTTTCGATTCGTCGGTAATGCTCAAGTTGGATCTCGCGTTGCGCGTCTCAACTTTTCAACTGGCGGATTGCGCCTAACCGTATTGGCCGTGGGCGGCGCGCTCAAAGACCTGCTTGCGGGGGCCGCCCCAGGCGTGCAGTATAACTGCTAATGCTGCGCTAGAGTCGAAGGTAAACCTTTCGCTAGCCGATTGCGCGGAGATTGTCTATTGCGAGGATGGCCTTGGGAAGCGAGCCCAGCCTAGTCGCGCTAATGGAAGCAGCCGACTGCGGGAGCAAACCCGCTGCGGATGCACTGTTTAGCACTCTTTATGTCGAATTGCGCCGACTTGCCAAGCACGAATTAGCGCGGCGCGGCGCACCGATGAGCCTCAGCGCCACAACACTCCTACATCAGGCCTACATCGAGATTGCCGGCAGAGAGGGAGCGTCCTTTCCTGATCAAAACAGATTCATGGGTTATGCCGCTCGCGTAATGCGGGGTTTGATCATTGATCACGCGAGAAGTCGCTGTGCGCAGAAGCGCGGCGGTCAGTTCGAAATCACAGCGCTTGGCACCGAAATTGAAAATGCGCCGAATTGTGGGGAGCTCGCTCGGATCAGCGACGCGCTGGACCAACTGGCCAAAGTCGAGCCTTTCCTTGCAGAGGTCGTCGACTTGAAGTTCTTCTGCGGCTTTTCATTTGCGGAAATCGCAGCCATGAAGGATGTGTGTGAGCGAACTATCCAGCGCGACTGGGAGAAGGCACGCATCTACCTCCATCGCAGCATTCGTCCAGACTTGGAGATATGAAAAGCTATGCCCGCATTGAGGCCTGAACAATGGCAAGAAGTCAGTCCGTACCTGGACTATGCCCTGTCGCTATCGGAGCAGGAGCGCGCTGAATGGTTGTTGGATTTCCGAGCGCAACGATCTGAAATTGCCAAGCTCGTTGAGGAGCTCCTACAGGAACATCGCGCCTTGTCCCAGGAAGATTTCTTAGAGGGCCAAGCGCAGCAACCATCAAACGAAGATGGCTTAGTCGGTGAAACGGTAGGCGCATACAAGCTCGTCGCGCGCATCGGCCAGGGTGGCATGGGAAACGTGTGGCTTGCCAAGCGAGTTGACGGCCGATTCGAGCGACAGGTCGCGGTCAAGTTTCTGCATTTCGCACTCGCTTCCCAGGGAGCAGCTGAGAGATTTCGGAGAGAAGGCAGAATCCTGGGGCAGTTGCGAGACCCGCATATCGCGGAATTGGTTGACGCAGGCGTGACGCCCAAGGGCGAGCCTTATCTAGTCCTGGAGTTCGTACAAGGGCACCATATCGACGAGCATTGCGACAAGCAAAAGCTGGGAGTGGACGCGCGAATCGAGCTCTTTCTGGGCGTTCTTGGTGCAGTCGCTCACGCGCACGCCAGTCTGGTGGTTCATCGGGACATTAAGCCGTCCAACGTGCTGGTCAGCGCTGAGGGCGAAGTAAAATTGTTGGATTTCGGAATCGCCAAACTCCTCGCTGATGACACAAGCCCTGCTACCGCGACGCTGCTGACGCTCGAAGCCGGAGGCGCAATGACCCCGCTGTTCGCCGCGCCGGAACAGGTAACCGGCGGTGCAGTCACAACGGCTACGGATGTCTATGCACTGGGTCTGTTGCTCTATCTACTACTTACGGGTCAACATCCCGCCGGCGCAGGCCCACATTCCCCAGCAGATCTGATCGAGGCAATTACTGAGACCGAACCTCGTCTGGCGTCAGGGGCGATCGCGCTCGATGATGGCCAGGGCATCGCGCAAGCGCGAGGGACCACACCCGAAAAACTTCGTCGCCAATTGCGTGGCGACTTGGATACGATTCTAAGCAAAGCCCTCAAGAAGAATCCTGTCGAGCGTTACGCCTCCGTCGCAGCTCTGGCGAATGATCTCGGACGCTACCTCAAACATGAACCGATCAGCGCCCATCCCGATACCATTGGCTACCGCGCTGCCAAGTTCGTGCGGCGCCATCGTCCGGGGGTTGCGCTTACGGCAGTGGCCTTGATCGCGGTACTAGCCGGCGTAAGTGGAACGCTGATGCAAGCCAGGAATGCGCGTCACCAAAGGGATGCCGCCATTCGAGAACGCGACCGCGCCAACCGCATCAGGGATTTCATGACGGGCATGTTTAAAGTGTCCGACCCCAATGAGAAGTCGGCTAGAGACGTCACTGCGCGCCAGATCCTCGACAAGGCTTCTGGGGATATCAAAACGGGCCTGGCCAAGGATCCGGAACTTCAGGCGCAGATGATGCACGTGATGGGGAATGTCTATGGCAATCTCGGCCTTCACGACCGGGCGCAATCGCTGCTCGAGCGAGCCATCGAGGTGAATCTCGCTGCCCGCGGACCTAAAGATCCCGAAACACTAAGTACGATGAATTCTCTGGGTGACACACTTGTCCAGCAGGGACGTTATTCGGAGGCAGAGAAGCTTCAGCGAGAAGCGCTAGAAGGTCAGCGCCGCGCACTCGGGCCAGAGCACCCTGACACGCTGGTTACGATGGGGGATCTAGCCGGCACGCTCGCCCTGGAAGGGCACCTCGAGGAAGCCGAAAAACTGGGACGCGAGACGCTTGAGAAACAGCTACGCGTGCTTGGATCCGAGAACCATCACACGATCGTGTCGATGGACACTCTCGCGGTCATCCTCGGCGAGGAAGGGAGATTCGCCGAATCGGAGCAATTGGAGGGACAAGCCATAGACTTGGAGCGCCGCGTCTATGGCCCGGATCATTTGGGAGTCGTGATGTCAATGGCAAACCAGGCCGACACGCTGTACTTGATGGGCAAATATTCCGAAGCGAAACAGCTGTTGCAACAAACCCTCGATATTCAGCGCCGGGTGTTTGATCCGAACCATCCGGAAACGGCGCGCTCCCTCTACAACCTCGGCTGCCTGGCAGCTCGAGACTCCAAGCGAGACGAAGCATTTTCACTTCTTGGGCAGGCGATCGATCATCTGTCGCCAAGGACCGTACCGAAGGTAGACAATGATCCCGACCTCAACTCGCTTCACGGAGACCCGCGCTTCGCCAAGCTCGTTGCGCGCGCCAGACAGCGTGTTGCCAGCGATGCGAGATGCCCGCTTTGATGCGAACCTGCCGCCTTGGCTCGGGCTAGCTACGATCCGGACCTTTTCCTGCGATGTTGGCCGTGCTACTTAGCCCGGACCGGCCCTTAGCTCGACTGCTCTCGAAGGGCCTGCCTACACAGGCCTCCAAACTAAGCAAATTTCGTTGTTCCTCCTGTCGTGTTTTCCTCGCCGTTCTCGATTACCTCAGTAGAAGCCGAGAGCGCGTCCAAATCCCTCGGTGGCCTTGGTTTTCCGAAGGAGGAGCTTCAATGCGAGACCCGGCCCATTGGTTTCACAGCCCTAACGACAGGCGTGATCTTCCCTCAGTTCAACGACATAAGCGTGCGGTGACTGTAGCGGTGCTGGCGGCGGTGGCAATTCTCATCGCTTTCCAGGGAGCGAGTGGACAGCAAGGCCCGTTCGCTAGGATGTTCTCATTCATTCCAAACGGGGTGTTCTTCTCGAATCCGAATGGAGCGTCGCAGACGTACAGCACGAATGACGGAGGGATTGATCTAACCGGGCCGTTCTTTCAAAGCCTGGGGACGAATGGGCGAGCGTGTGGAACGTGCCATCAGCCGAGCGATGGTATGTCGGTTTCGGCGGCGAACGTGCAACTGAGGTTCCTACTAACGCAGGGCATGGACCCAATTTTCCGCACGGTCGATGGCTCGAACTGCAACCACAATATTGACGTTTCGACACTTGAGGCAAGGGCCGCAGCATACAGTTTGCTGCGCACGCGGGGATTGATTCGAATTGGCATCGCGGTGCCGGCGAATGCCGATTACCAAGTGACAAGCGTTGACAACCCTTATGGCTGCAATGAAACCGATCCGGTCTCGATGTACCGGCGACCGCTTCCCGCGACGAATCTGCGCTTTTTGAGTACAGTAATGTTTGATGGGCGGGAGTCCTCGGCGGCGACCGGCACCACGAAGATCGTCCAGGACAACTATCCAGACTCACTGCTGAGCGATCTAACGCACCAGGCAATGGACGCGACGAACGGGCACGCCCAGGCCTCCCCTCCGCTTACCATTTCCGATCCTCGGCTTGCACCCATCGTGAACTTCGAGATGGGTCTGACGACGGCTCAAGCCTTCAGTCACCGCGCAGGGCTATTGAACGGGCAAGGAGCGAACGGCGGTCCCAAAGCACTCTGGGATCAGCCCTTCTTCATCAGCATCAATTCCAGCGTGCACGCTCTGTTGCCCCAGTTCGAGCAACCTGGCGGGCTGGTCACGCCGGGAGATGG
>Ga0126371_10001029_pt1 | contig 23247 bp, 21 predicted proteins | sample PanSoiMetaPlot_4_FD_110145 | JGI IMG/M metagenome (GOLD analysis project Ga0126371, IMG submission 110145) | Tropical forest soil microbial communities from Panama - MetaG Plot_4 | ecosystem: Environmental > Terrestrial > Soil > Tropical forest > Bulk soil | place: Panama | collected 2016-02-17 | reverse complement strand
GTCATGCCGCACGTTGCCGCGCTGCACCGGCAAACAATCTTGAATTCGTTCGTATTGCTCGACAGTAATCTCCATGCCCAGCATCTTACTTACTTATTATTGACGTAGTGTGAACACGCCCTAACCAAATCCACACCCCAAGCCGCGTCGTTTCATCCAAAATGTCTCCACATGTTTATCATCTAATCAACACTGATGTGTCGTTTCATTCTTTCTATCTCCTATCCCTAATGACCCTTGACGCCGAATTCGCTTTTCTTTAAAATAGCGAACAAAAGGCGAATGCGCCATGTCTGCTTTGCCCTTGCTCCCTCTCCCGGAAGAACGCCGTCTCGTGGGGATCGCCCGCCTCGCATCTGAGGGCGAGTCTCTTCGCGAAGGTCACAATGTCGAATACTTCACGTTGCCAGCAAAGTCATTGCTCAATCGTTGCGTCAGTAAGCGGGCCCTGCCGTTTACGTGGACCATCAATCCCTACCGTGGCTGCGAATTCGGATGCCGCTACTGTTATGCGCGCTACACCCACGAGTTTATGGAGATGCGCGATGCTATGGAATTCGAGCAGAAGATCTATGTAAAACAGCACACGGCTGATCTGTTACGCTACGAACTCCGGCGCGTGAAGCCGGGTGAATCGATCGCACTTGGCACCGCGACCGATCCTTATCAGCCGGCGGAGCGCCGTTATGAGGTCACTCGCGGAATCCTCGAGGAGTTCGCGCGTCATCATGGATTCGAGTTAGGTATTGTGACTAAGTCGAACATGGTTACGCGCGATCTCGACCTGCTCAATGAGGTGGCGCAGTCGAATCGTCTGTCGATCCACATCACGATCACCACGCTGAATGTGGATCTCGCGCGGATTCTCGAGCCAAGAGCGCCTCGTCCAGACCTTCGGCTGGATGCGGCCCGTACCCTCGCTCAAGCAGGACTGCGCGTAGGAATCAGTTGCTCACCGATAGTTCCCGGCATCACCGATTCACCAGCCGATCTGGAAAGCCTGATTCACGCAGTTTCCGACGCGGGCGCTCACTATGTTTTCGCAAATCCACTTTTTCTCAAACCCTGTTCCTCCGCGGTCTTCCTTCCCTTTCTTAAAGAGAATTTTCCGCACCTTGAGGAAAGCTATCGCCAACGTTACCAGGATCGCGCGTTTCTGCCGCCGGCCTATGCCAAACGATTGTCGCAACTGATCGGGCGGTTGCGCGACAAATACAAACTCACCCGCGCGCACCGGCAGGAAAGGCCGGCATTCGCCACCAAGTGGCCCGTAAAGGCTTTCGATGAGCAACTGAATCTCTTTTGATCTTTCTGCAATGAAATCCCGCCGCCGAAGGTCGACCGCTTCTTCTATAATTTTGGATTACCATGGCGACCGCGTCCCAGCCCGGGCAGGCTCCAGCGCAGCCAGTTCCCTTTTCTCTTCGTCTGCGGAATTTCTGGCGGCGGGTGACCGAGGGCCTAGCCATAAGCCAGCTTTGGTCGCAGTTCGAAGCCGAGGCTCGCGCCAGCTATCGCCTCTATTCGAAGGATGTGGCTGCGAAAACCCCAGAAGGCTTGACGCCTCGCGGCCATCGTCTCCACGTTGTCAAAGAATTCTTCTGGGCAGTCTTCGAAAAGCTCTCGCCCGCGAGACGCGTCCTGCTCCTCGTCTCGCTGATCATGCTGGTCATTCCTCACACTGGATTCCAATACGGCGGAGAGGGCGGAAAGGCCTATACCGTCGAATTCGATCTCCATTTCTGGGGAGGGCTCATTCTCCTGCTGCTCCTCATCCTTGAGATCGGCGATCGGGTCGTCATGAAGCGCGACCTGCAAATCGCTCGCGAAATCCAAACCTGGCTGCTTCCCGGAGCCCCGCCCCAGATTCCCGGCCTGGCAATCGCCTATGCCACACGTCCAGCGAACACTGTTGCCGGGGATTACTACGACGTCTTTCCACGCCCCGGCAAGACGAACGAGGACAACCGGGTTGTGCTGGCAGTGGCCGACGTCGCGGGAAAAAGCATTCCTGCTGCCATGCTGATGGCGACGTTCCAGGCGAGTCTTAAAACGCTGTCAACGGCACAGGTGGCGCTTCCCGAGTTGGCGGCGAATATGAATCGCTACGCCTGTTCGAACAGTCAAGGCGGACTGCGATTCACGACGGCATTTCTGGCCGAGTACGATCCCGTTCAACGCACCGTTCACTACATCAATGCCGGACACAACCATCCGATCCTGCGACGCAGCACTGGCCAGATCGAGCGTCTCGATGCAGGTGGACTTCCCTTCGGCATCATGCCCGAAGCCACCTACGAAGCGGCAACTATTACTTTGGCACCAGGTGATTGGCTGGTTGTCTTCACGGATGGCTTAGTCGAAGCTGTAAATGCGCGCGACGAAGAGTATGGCGAGTTTCGCCTGCTCTCGGCAATCGAAGCTGGACGAGCCGTTGAACCAGGCGATTTACTGCGTCGCCTGATGAATGAACTCGACGTTTTTGTGGGCAACACTCCACAGCACGACGACGTCACCTGCATGCTGCTCAAGTCGGTGTAGGATCTACTTGTTCGACGAGGCGCGTGCCAATTCCCGCCACGTGATCAGCTTGATATTCTCCTGCGCGAGAATGTGGCGAAATTGTTCGCCCGTGAAAAAGTCGTAGTCGCGTTGCCTCCAGGCCGCACCCCACGTCGCCCGCTCTCGCGTGGCAGCCTTTAATTCTTCATTGTCAAAGCCTGGATGGATCACGAACTCCGTCACTCCCGGCTTCAAGTTCTTCAGCGCGGAAAGATAGAAATCCGCCCACTTGTCCGCCGGGACCTCCGGTTCAATGGTCACCGTATGGTCCAACACAATGTCACCCGGACCGAGGCTCGACTCGAGATACGGATGATCGGCAAACCAATCTCTCGTAACAAATATGGGCAAATGATATTGGTGAGCGACTCGCAGCATGACATCAAACAACTCTTTGCCGCTCATAATCAGCCGGTACTGATGAGAATCGAGGTGCGTCGGGCGAACACCCATCGCTAGCGCACGTTCAATTTGCGCGCGCAGCTCGGTTTCGACATCTTTGGGATTGATCTGCTGATGCTGCTCCCAATCGTGATAAAAGTATCCGTTCCGGTCCACCAGACTCGGCACTCTGTCGGTGGATGCCGCAGGCCCCCAGCGATAGTAGACCCGCTCGGCCGTCAGCGTGAGGTGCAATCCAAGATCTGCTTCGGGATGCGACTTGGCGTAATCCGCGATCTCCGGAAACCACGGACATGGCACCATCATGCTGGCAGAGTTGACCGCGCCCCCTTCTAAAGCCTTGATGGCCGCCGCATTCACGGCATGCGTCTCACCCAGGTCGTCGGCGTGAACGATGATCAGCTTCGCGTCCGCGGGATATCCCAACCGCTGCGCGAGGGTCTGCGCCAAGACTTGTGCATTGAGGAATAAGCCGAGCACCAATAGAGTGGCAAGGTGGAAGCAGTTCTTCATGGATAGATTCGAGCGAAATGTTTGGTCAGCCGACAAGCTTTAGTCGGCCTTTTCTGTTTCATCCGCGATCCCGATTTTTGACAGCCGATAACGTAACGCATTCCGAGACAATCCCAGCAGACGAGCAGCCTGACTCTTATTTCCATTCGCGCGCTTCAGAGCCTCCTGCACCATCTCATCTTCCCATTGTTCGAGCGTCATGCCCTCGGGAAGAAAACCGGGTGCTCCGTTGCCTCCCTTGCTCGGCCGCTGATCAATGTGGATGTCTCCCGGTTCCAGCTGTGGTCCTTTCGACAGAGCACATGCGCGCTCGACAATGTTTTGCAACTCTCGGACATTTCCTGGCCAGTGATAGTTCACCAGAATTTGCCGCGCCTGCGGCGTGATGCCCTCGATCACCTTGCCCGACTCACCCGCGAATCTCGAGACGAATAGATTCACAAGGTCAGGAATGTCTTCCTTCCGTTCGCGAAGCGGGGCAATGTCGATCGGCACGACGTTGAGACGGTAATAGAGATCCTCGCGAAACGTGCCCTGTTCAAGGGCCTCGCGCAAATCGCGATTAGTAGCCGCAATCAGCCGGACGTCGACTTTTACCGTCTTCGTTCCGCCGAGTCGCTCAAACTCGCGCTCCTGCAAAACGCGCAACAATTTTACCTGCGTCGCCGGAGGCACATCCCCGATTTCATCTAGAAATAATGTTCCCTTATCCGCCAGTTCGAACTTACCCGGCTTGCTGGCAACTGCTCCCGTGAATGCTCCTTTTTCGAATCCAAACAGCTCGCTCTCCAGCAGATTCTCCGGAATGGCTGTGCTATTGATTTTGAGAAATGGCCCGGAAGCGCGGCGTGATTTTTCATGAACGGCACGCGCAATCAGATCCTTGCCAACCCCGCTCTCCCCTCCGAGCAGCACCGTCGAGTTGGTGGGCGCCACGCGCTCGACCGTGGCCAACACTTCCTGCATCTTCGGACTTCGCGCAACAACGTTCGGATGCGAGTATCGCTTCCCCAGAGCTTCACGCAAAGACCGGTTCTCTTCCCTGAGATTGCGAACGTCCAATTCCTTGCGAATCACCAGGCGCATCTCGGTCAGCGAAAAAGGCTTTAACACGTAGTCGCTGGCGCCGGCTTTCATGGCCTCAACCGCCGTTTCCACACTGCCAAAAGCCGTCATTACGACCACCGGAAGTGCCGCATTTTGCCGTTTGATCGCTTGCAGGAATTCCAGACCATTCATTCCTGGAAGCTTCAGATCAGTAAGTACGAGATCGACGGGATTCTGTCCCAGCAGTTTGAGTCCGGTTTCGGCATCTTCGGCAGAAAACGTAGTAAACCCGTCTTCCCCGAGATTCAACTCCAGCAGCCGGCGCATTTTCGCTTCGTCTTCAACGATCAGAATTGCAGGCATGATTTGCCGATTCTCAGAATTCACTTTCTTTCAGGAAATCACCAGATGAGTTTTGTCAGTTACAGCGTTTGATTCCGTCGCAGCCGGAAGAAAAATCACAAAGCAAGCACCTGGACTCTGACCGTCCTGGCTTGTGCCATCTCGTGCCGCCTCCACGCGGATCGATCCATGATGGCCATCAATGATCTTGGAGACAATGGAAAGCCCAAGGCCTACGCCGCTCTTCTTCGTAGTCACAAATGGATTGAAAATCTGCTCGCGCAACTCTGGCGGAATGCCCGGACCCGAGTCGGCAATGCGAATCTCAACGCCATCTGTGCTGCCGCCTTGCGGCTTATTGCGCCGCGACCGAGCCGCTGTTACTCGCAGACTGCCTCCACCATCAGCACCCATAGCGTCGTAAGCATTTTGCACGATATTGATGAACGCCTGCTCAACCAAACCTTCGTCCAGTGGCACCAACGGAAGATTGGACTGATATTCCTTCTCCACACGAACCGGTGCGCCTTTCCAAAACTGAGCAACATCATTCAATGCTCGATCAAGCACATCCGAAACATCGAGAGGCGTCAAGTCGGCATGTAGGGGACGTGCAAAATCCAGAAAGCGCGTCACCAGCGCGCTGAGCCGGTTTGTCTCGGTCGAGATGTAGCCGGCGAGTTCGGTGGCCAGCGAGTCCGACTTAGCCAGCTTCTGGGTCAACATCTCAGCCGAGCCTTTGATTACTCCGAGCGGATTGCGAATCTCATGCGCCAGTCCCGCGGAGAGCTGGCCCAAAGCCGCTAACCGCTCCGACCGTCGCGCTTCCGCCTGCGCCTGTTCCAATCGTCGGTTGGTCTCGGCCAGCGTCTCCGCCGTATCCTGATAACGCTGCGTAAGACGCCGGCTCTCGATCACGTATCGGTTCACTACCATCGCCGCCAAAAAGAAGAAGAGAATGCGAATCGCCAGTAGCGCGTAGTTCTCCGCGGTGATTTCATATTCCTGCAGCGCAGGATAGAGATAAGAGCAGTACGCGGCCGACGCCAGAGTCGTCCATGCGAGAGTTGCCCACGATCCGAAATACTCGGCCGCAGTCACAATCGGCAAATAATAGATGGGATAGTAGCTGCTGTTGATGCTCGGCTCGCCGGTGTTCTCGATCGTGTGATCAATCAGCAGGGTTGCCAGTGCGATCTTGATTAGAACCAGGTAGGATGCACCGCGTCGTGGGATGTGCTCCACGATCCAGCCTTCCGCCAGCTGAATCACTCCGAAGGCGAGCAGGATGAGCTGCTTATGATACTCGGCCCTGGGTGGAAGAATGGCCAGGGTTGCCAGCAGCAGCAGCCACAGCACATCCATCCAGTTGATCTTGGAATGCTTTGCTTCCGTCATAGTTCAGCCGGAAAACAATACGCCGGGAGTGGCCGAACCGCTCCCGGCGTCGTCATCTTTCGTTCTGTGACCCGTACCACCAAGTCCGCACGAACACCTCATGCGAACCCTATCACACCCCGGCGCATTAGCGTCAACGCTAGTGCTTCGAGGGTTTCGGCTCGGGCGCACGGGACGGTTGTTGGCGCGGCGGCGGAGGCGCAGGCGAAGCCGGCCGCTGCTCATGCCACTGGTTGAACTTCTGCGCCTGTTGCTGCTCCTGTTGCGCCGTCCGTTCTTGCACCGGAGGCGCCGGCCGCACCAACGGATGGGTTTCCTGTGGCTGCGGCGGACGGAATTCGCGGTTCTCTGGCATCGGACGGTTTGGCGCCGGTTGCTCGTTGCGCGCTGCTGGTTCTCCGCGATTTTCCTGCTGCGGAGTTCCTTGCTCCTCGTAGACGCGCGGCTGCGGCTTCAGCATTGGCTTCACCAAGGCATTGTTATTCTCGTTGCCACGGTTCGGCTGTCCAAAAGGACGAAACCCTTCCTGGCTCTGCTGTGGCCGTTGGTTTTGCTCTGGCCGCTGATTCTGATTCACCGGAGCAGGCTTTGCCGGACCAACCGACCGCACCAGCGCTTGCTCGTTTAAGCGTCCGCCTGCTTGCGACTGCCGCTGCTCAATCGAACGTGGCACCGCAGGTGGCGTTCTCACCGCGACCACTGGACGGCTTACAACCGCCGCTGGCGGTCTGTTCGCCACAGGTCGTCCCGTGCCCATGACACTGGCGCGCACTGGCTCAGCCGCGACCACGCGGCTGACCGGAGCCGATGCGATTTCCCGTGACTCGACCCTCATCATGTTCTGCGCCGCCGGCCTCGAATTCACGAATGCGTCATGCGAAACCACGGTCACCCCGTTCGTTACGCGCTGGTTCACATATGTGACGTTGTTGATCGTCGTACTCTTATTGACGATCACCGTGTTGTAGACGTTCGTGACCCTCGTGACATTCACCGTGGTATTGGTGATGTTGATGTTGTTCACGTACGTGCGACTTACGTGATAGCCGGGAACATAGACTTCGCCTGGCGCGAGTGGGAACCATCCAACTCCCACGCCCGCCGTAAAGTGGAAACCCGGTCCCCCACCGACGAAGCCGACGAGAGCTGGCGCCCAGACCGGGCGAACTACCACCGGCCCCGGAACCCAGAACCACCCGCCGCTCACGAATGCCCAGCGTCCATAGTGGAATGGTGCGAATCCCCAAGGCTCATCTTCCACCCACGTCCAACCCCAGGGGCCAACATAAGCCCAGTGCCCATAGCGATAGGGGGCCCACCCCACAACCACTGCACGCGGACGCCAGCACGGGCCGTATCCCGCCACATAGCTCCAGTCTCCGTATTCGTCTAAATCCTCGTAGCCAGTCATTTCGCGCGAAACATAATTCGCGGAATCAGCGCGGTCTTCCCTGTCGTCCCGGTCGAATGCCCACTCATCAAAATCATCGCGACTCGGAACCTGCCCTAAGTCGTAGTCAACATGATCCTGGTTCCCCGTAAAGGTTGCGGATTGTCCCGCAACCACGTTGTAAGACAACCCCCCGCCCGTAACCTGGCCTCGGCCATGCCATGTGGTCACCACCGTCTGGCTTCCGTCCTGGCTCACGTCCACGCGATACTCGCCCGGTTGCAGCAATGAGAACGCGGTGTTCGGGGTGTCGATCTCATATGTGTCGTCATCGTCGACGTGCCGCACTCGTACGATCAAAGATCCCTGCGCCAGCCGGATCTGGGTCGTATTGTCATCGAGAGTCAGAAAAGTAATACCGGTCTTCTCGCCCAACCGGATCGCAGCGGAACCGATATGTGCTTCCGCGCGCGAATTCTCGTCCGCCCACAAATCGTCACCGGTCACGAGTGGACGGTTGGGCACCGCCGTGACCCAGTCATCTTCGCCAGCGGGACGGAACGATACTGCTCCCTGCGCGTAGTTCAAGCGCCCCACACGGTCGGGAGGATCTTGCGCCTGCTCCTGGTCATCATCTTGATCCTGTGCCTTGGCTAATGTGGAGAGCTGCAGAACAAATGCAAAGCCTGCTAGAAGAATCATCCAGGCCCACAACTTGCGTGTCTTCATATGCCCGCCTCGACGAAACTGACGTCTGAACACGTTGATCTTACTCACACCTGCTGTAAACACGATAGAGACGGTTTAGTTTCCGGGGTAACGTGACCCTGCTAATAACCACCGTGCAGGTGTTTCCCGCAAATAACGAGCACGAAAGGGTTTTCTGCGATTTTGCATCAGGTGGTGAAGACAATCGCCAAAGGGAAAAGCCAAGCGAAGGACCTATGCAGCTGTCCAACCGCATAGGTCCCTAAACGCTCCAAGACTTTGAAACTTGAAACGTCAAACTTCATTCCTTCATCTTCGGCCGCTGACAAGTATCCACAATCTTCTTCGGATCGATGGCATCCTTATCGACCTGCTCCTCGATGATCTTCCCGTCTTTTCCGATCAGGAAGTTCACGCGGCGCGGGGCCTGGTATTCGTCTTTGTAGATTCCGTACTCGTGGGTGACTTTGCCGCCCCAATCGCTCAGCAGGGGGAAGGTGACTCCAATTTGGTCGGCGAAAGCTTTATTGGCGAAGGGGCTATCCATGCTCACACCCAGGACCTGGGTGTCGGCTGCTTCCAAGGTCTTTAGATTCGCCTGGAAGTTTTTCATTTGCTGCGTTCAACCACCGGTGAAGGCGAAGACGTAAAAAGCCACCACGACATTCTTCTTTCCACGAAAGTCGCTGAGCTTCACGTCTTTCAGATTGCTGCCATCGAAATACTTCAGCGTAAAATCGGGAGCCTCATCCCCAACTTTGGGCATGCTGGAAGCCTCCTTGGGCTGTGCGGACAACGGGCCGGCCGCAGCCAGCACGCCAGACAGCAGAAGTCCGGCTACCAGAAGTCCCGAAAGTCTTTTCTGCATGTTGTACTCCCCCCACGGGAGTCCGCCCAGAATACTCCGCCACGGCCTCCGCAGTAAATACATGCACGTCGGTACCCTGGCGAACCGTCTTTCGCATTGCGAAACCTGGCCCGAAAACAGTACATTTCCCAGAGATCGGCTTTGGCCGAGTTCTCTGCCAGATCCCAACGACGCGATGAGCCTCTCCACCCTGAACGACATATTTTTCGCAGCAGTCGAACGCAATCTCGACCGCGTCATGCTCTATCGCGAAGGTGGCAAGTGGCTGCCCATTACGTCTCGGCAATTCGGCAAAAACGTTGCCCATGTCGCGCACGTACTCAAGTCCTGGGGAATCCAGCATGGGGATCGCGTCGCCATCCTCAGCGAAAACAGACCCGAGTGGCCAACAACTGACCTGGCAACCCTGCTGCTCGGAGCGGTAACTGTTCCCCTTTACACGACTCTCACTGCAGAGCAAACAGCTTTTGCCCTGATCGATTCTGGCTGCCGCGTCATGTTCGTCTCCTCTGACCAGCAACTACACAAGGTTCTGTCGATTCTCGATAAGACCAAGCTCGAGAAGATCGTTGTTATGGATTCGATTGAATTCAACGGCGATCTCATCGCCTTTAAGGACCAATGTGTCACGATGCGGCAGATCTTGACCGAGGGGCCTGACGATTTGGGAGCCGAACTCGAGGCGCACGCTCGTTCGATTCAGCCCGATGATCTAGCGACGATCGTCTACACCTCCGGCACGACTGGCACCTCCAAAGGTGCGATGCTGACACACGGCAACATTGCGTCGAACATTCAATGCTCCCTGCTTGGATTCGACATGCATCCAGGGCTTGTCAGCGTTTCATTCCTGCCGCTCTGTCACATCACGGCGCGGCACGTGGATTTTTCCATGCTGTACCACGGGGTCACGCTCGCCTATTGCCCATTCATCGAACGCCTTCCCGAAGCCCTGTTGGAAGTGAAGCCATCTTTATTCGTAGCTGTGCCACGCGTATACGAAAAGATTTACGGACAAGCGATTCAGAAGGCCAAAGGATTTCCCAAGCACGCCATTTTCAATTGGGCAATCTCGGTTGGAGAGAAGCATAAGCCGCAAATCCTCGCAGGCCAGACTCCGACGTCAACTGCCTGGAAGGTGGCCAATAAGCTCGTGTTCTCCAAGATCCGCGCTGGCATGGGTGGGCATGTCGAAACCTTCATCTCCGGCGGCGCGCCGCTTGGCCGCGAACTCGCGGAATGGTACGCCAACGTCGGAATCCGTATTCATGAAGGCTATGGACTCACCGAGACTTCTCCGGTCATCGCGGTGAATACGCCGATCAACCACCGCATCGGCACGGTGGGAAGAACTTTGCCCAACATCGAAGTTCGCATCGCCGAAGATGGGGAGATTCTCGTTCGCGGGCCATCGGTTTTCAAGGGCTACTGGAATCGCCCAGCAGAAACAAAGGCCGCACACGAAAACGGCTGGTTCAAGACCGGAGACATCGGCAACCTCGACACTGACGGATATCTCTCTGTCACCGATCGCAAGAAAGATTTGATCAAGACTTCCGGCGGAAAGTTTATCGCGCCCCAACCGATTGAGAACGCGCTCAAGCTGATTCCTTACATCGGGGTCGCTGCGATTCTTGGCGATCGTCGCAAGTTCCCTGCCGTCATGATCTCGCCAAATTTCGTAGCCCTTGAAGAATGGGCCCGCGCCAATAATATTGCTTTCCATTCGCGAGCCGAACTCGTCGCCAGTCCCAAAGTGCAGAGCCTTTACGACGGTGTAGTCGAAGAGATCAACCGGAATCTCGCACGCTTCGAAAAGCTCAAGCGCGTACTGCTGGTAGAAGACGAATTCACCATTGCCAATGGCGCAATGACGCCCACGCTCAAGCTACGTCGCCGCGTCATCGAAGAGCGGTATAAGAAGCAGATCGATGAACTGTACACTCAGGCCGAAGCGGCAACAGCGCAGTAATCAACACAATGTCATGCTGTCTCTAACGCGATGTCATCCTGAGGAGGGCCGAAGGCGCTACGAGGGACTTTACGGTTGTGCATCACCACCGCAGTCGAGGAGACTGTACACTGCATGCTCCTTTGCGCTCCCGTCTGCCTCATCCGCACCGCATGATCACGTGAGGTCCCTCACGTCGGCTTCGCCGCCGTTTAGGATGATAACGGTTTCAAAGTGGGAGCATCGGAGGCAGCGATTTCAAGCGGAGCACTGAGGCTCGCGCTCCCTCCCGCTACGCTCCCATGACATTGCTTTGGGATGTCCTTCGAGATGTAATTTCCGGCATGCTTACTGCCACGAGTTTTCCCCGATTGGCCCCACCCGCCATGAATTCACTACAATATCCCCATGTCGGACTCATTGATGATTGCCGGACGTTCCTTCCGCTCCCGGTTGATTGTTGGCACGGGAAAATACAAGTCATTCCAGGAAACAGCGCGTGCGCTCGAAGCCAGTGGCGCTGAAATGGTTACGGTCGCAGTGCGCCGCGTTAATCTCGATCGCAGCAAGGAATCACTGCTCGACTACATCGATCCTAAGAGATACTTTTTGCTGCCTAATACGGCAGGCTGTTACACCGCAGATGAAGCAATCCGCGCCGCTCGTCTCGGTCGCGAGGTTGGGTTGTCGGATTGGGTAAAGCTCGAGGTCATCGGCGATCAGGCGACGCTCTATCCCGACGTCCAGGCTACGCTCGAAGCGACGCGTGTGCTCGTCAAGGAGGGCTTCACCGTGCTTCCCTACACTTCCGATGACATTGTTTTTGCGAAGCGTCTCATTGACGCCGGTGCAGCAACGATCATGCCGTTGGGCGCTCCTATTGGCAGCGGCATGGGCATTCAGAATGCCGCTCACATCCGCATTCTGCGCGAGATGATCTCCGGTGTGCCACTGATCGTCGACGCTGGCGTCGGCACAGCGTCAGATGCCGCCATCGCAATGGAACTCGGCGCCGATGCGGTCCTGATGAATACCGGCATCGCCAACGCACAAGATCCAGTACTCATGGCGGAGGCGATGAAACACGCTGTACTAGCGGGACGCCAAGCCTATCTCTCCGGACGTATGCCGAAGAAGCTGTACGCAACCGCGAGCTCGCCGCTGGAAGGCGTAGTGCGATAGTTCCTAAGAAGTGCTTCTCCAAAAAAAGGCGGCCGAAACGGCCGCCTTTCGTACAATCTCAAAAGTTCACAACATCTTCGTGCTTGCCACCTTGATGGAATCTTTTTCCATCGTTCCGGTGACGGCAACGTGGTGTCCCTCGTGTCCCTTCAAGGCATCGGGATTCTCAACGGCGATCACCTTCTGATCTCCGTCCGTCACGATAACCATCTTCGCGCCGGCATCCAGGCACTTCTTCGTGCATGCCTCAGCGCCTGCGTGTGCACCTTTCGCGCCGCACTTGTCGTCGACAACCCACCCGTTGACCGTTGTGCTCTTCCCCATGTCATCGAACGCCATCGCCGATAACGCGCACACGAAACAGAACGCCAGACAGATCGACAGCACTTTTCTCATGACCGGTTTCTCCTTTGAAATTCGCTTGCGGCCCCAAACCGCTAAGCGGAGGCGCAGCTACCCTGATCGGAATAACTGTCCCGCTGATTGTGAAATGAAGCTGGGGAAATATACCACGATCGATGACGTCATTTGTCACACAGCGCCTGCTGACGACGCAGAAGTGCATTCGGAATACCCACCCTTCGAAAACCGCGAAGGGTGGGGCAACCCCTGTTATGAGCGTGCAGGGAAATAGCGAAACTACTTTTTCGCGGAGTGATTCGCTGGCGCGGCGGGAGCTGGTTTGGGCGCAACGTAGACATACTCTCCAGGCTTGGCATAGCCAAGTTGCTCGCGCGCTTCCTTCTCGATGGCGGTTTGATCGGTTTTCAAGCCCTGGATTTGCTGGGTGTACCGGTCGTTTTCCTGCTGCACCTGACCAATTTGTTTTCGCAGTTGCTGGTATTCAGCGCGCTTCTGTTTGTACACAACCATTCCATTCGCACCAAAGGTTACGTGAACAAACAGCGACGCGGCGAGCAGGATGACAGCAATGGTTGCGATCCGCCGGCGCAGTAGATAAAGCTCCATGAGCAGCGGACGAATGCGCTCGATCCACGAGGCAGCGAAGGCCTCGGCTTGCGGCGCACGCTTAATCACGGCGCGCAGTCCTTCTTCCGGACGTGGAATTCGTGGAATCGATGAAAAGCGCTTCACAGAAGACACCTTCACTCAAAAATCCAACTCTTGGCTGCCGTGCTCAACGTCTCGAGACCTCGGTCGCTTCGTGCTTCCGTGTAGACACGCACCACGGGCTCGGTGCCGGAGAGGCGGTAGCACACCCATGATCCGTCGTCGAACACGAGTTTCAATCCGTCCTTTCGTACGACCTGGCTGACCGGACGTCCGCAGAACTCGCGCGGATCGGACTTCAACTTTTCAGTGAACTTCGTTTTCACCTCGGCGGTCAATCGGAAGTTCTCCCGTTGCGGGCAGAAGGAACCAACCTGGTTACTGATCGCCTTCAACTGCTCACCGAGCGACTTGCCTCGTTTCGCCACTGCCTCACAACAGAGCAGTCCGGCGAGCAGGCCATCCTTTTCCGGGACATGATGGCGGATCGAGAGCCCCGCGCTCTCCTCTCCTCCGATGGCGATCTTGTCTTGCATGATGAGTTCGCCGATGTATTTGAATCCGACGGGAGTCTCATGCAGTTCGACGCCGTGATGCTGGGCAAGCGCGTTGATCAGGTTCGTTGTGGCAACCGACTTCGCGACGCCGTTTTTCCAGCCGCGGCTCTCCACCAGATAGTCGAAGAGAATCGCAATCACGTAATTCGGCTGCAGGAACGCGCCATCCGTATCGACGATGCCGAAGCGGTCCGCATCGCCATCGGTGGCAATTCCGATCTGTGATCCCGTCTCGCGCATCTTCTTGCGGAGATCTTCCAGCAGATGATCGTCGGGTTCCGGCGCGTGACCGCCAAACAAAACGTCACGGTAATCATGCACGGTCGCAACTTGTACGCCCGCGTTGCGCAGGAGTTCGTCGGAGTATCCGCGCGCGGCTCCCCACATGGGATCGAAGGCTACCTTTAGTCCTGCCTTCCTGATCACACTCAGATCGACAATCTCTCCCAATCGCTTCAGGTACGCTGGCTTCGGATCGAGAGAATCTCTTGAACCGGAAGCGGATGCTTTGTCTGGCGATGCGTTATCGGCCGCAACGATTTCTGCCTCAATCTTCTTGGTCACTTCGGGCAATGCAGGACAACCGTCGGGAGTCGAGAACTTGATGCCGTTGTACTCCGGCGGATTGTGCGAAGCGGTGAAGTTAATAACGCCATCGGCCTTGTGGGAGATCACGGCGTACGCAAACGCGGGAGTGGGCGCAGGTTCCGGCGCAACGAGGGGAGTGATGCCATGCGCGGCGAGGATGTCGGCGGCCAGCGAGCAGAAGGTCTCGCCCAGGAAACGTGGATCGCGGCCAACGATCACTCTCGCTCCTTTGGGCTTCTGCGAGGCGACGTAGTGGGCGATCCCGCGAACCGCACGCTGCACGTTCGCGAAGGTGAATTCTTCGGCCATTACCGCGCGCCAACCTGATGTACCAAACTTGATTTGCGTTAGCATGGTTCCTGCTCCGAAGCTACTATCCGACGGCTGATTTTATATGACTGACAAGCGACTCGTCTTGACCACTTGTGGCTCCGAGGAAGAAGCGGAAAAAATTGCCCGCTATCTAGTCGAAAATCTGCTGGCAGCATGCGTAAACGTCATTCCTCAGATAAAGTCGATCTACCGTTGGCAGAATAAGGTGGAATCTGCGCAGGAATGGTTGCTCGTCGTGAAAACGACAGCCAAGAACTTCGATTCGGTTCGAGATGCAGTTCGGGAACTTCACTCCTATGAATTGCCGGAATGCGTTTCTATTCCCGTCGATGATGGGAGCGTGGCTTATCTGCAATGGATCGATGATTCGGTAAGGTAAGGGTTAGGCTGCTGGTCCTGGGAGATTCAAGCGCTAGTAGTCGAGTGCGAATGGTGGATCATCTTGCTGCCAGGTCCTATAAGGCGATGCGGCTGAATTCGTTTGCGGCTGCGAAAAAATCTTAAACCGCTGAGGGCGGGGAGAAGGCCGCAGAGAACGCTGAGTAGCGCTTCTTTCTTACACGCCGAGTGCACTGTGCGGCATCGTCGAATGCAGATTCAATCGATGGGCGGCACTAGATCGCCTGCAGCGCTTGGTCAAGGTCGTCGAGGATGTCGTCCACACCTTCGATGCCGACTGAGATTCTCACCAGACCGTCGGTGATGCCGATCGCTTTGCGTCCCTTTTCGCCGAGCGCGGCGTGCGTCATGGTCGCTGGATGTGAGATTAGCGTCTCCACTCCTCCCAAAGATTCTCCCAGCGAGCAGACGCGCACTTTCTTCAGCATCTTGTTGGCATTCTTGAGAGATCCGGTTTCGAAGGTGATCATCGATCCGAAGCCGCTCATCTGCTTGCGCGCCAAGGCGTGCTGCGGGTGGTCTTTCAGTCCGGGATAGAAGACTGCTTTTACTTTTTTGTGCTTCGCGAGGAAGTCGGCGACGACACGTCCGCTGCGGTCGTGAACCTCCATGCGGGCTGCGAGCGTCTTTACTCCACGCAGAATCAGCCAGCATTCGAAGGGCGACAGAATCGCTCCTGCCGCTTTCTGGAGAAATGCGAGTTTGTCGGCGTGTTCCTGGTTCGCGCAGACGGCAACTCCGCCCAGTCCGTCGCTGTGACCGTTGAGGAACTTCGTGGTCGAGTGCACCACGAGATCGGCTCCGAGCGAGAGCGGTTGCTGGAAGTAGGGCGACATGAAGGTGTTGTCGACCACGAGAAGCACCCTCTTGCGTCGGCAGATGGCGCCGATTGCGGCAAGATCGCTGATCCGCATGAGCGGATTCGTCGGCGTTTCGACGTAGACCATGCGCGTATTCCTGCGGATCGCACGCTCGACGTTTTCGGCTTGCGATGTGTCGACATAAGAGAACTCGAGGCCGAAACCTGTCATCACCTGGTTGAAGAGGCGCGGAGTTCCTCCATAGAGATCGTTGCCGCAGACGACGTGATCGCCAGACTTCAGCATGCTGACGATGGCGTTGATCGCGGCCATGCCGCTGGCGAAGACACGTGCGGCGACTCCGCCTTCAAGAGCAGCGAGGTTTTGCTCGAGGCGCGTGCGCGTGGGATTGGAGACGCGGGAATACTCGTATCCTTTATGCTCACCGATTCCCTGCTGCACGTAGGTGGATGTCGGATAAATCGGAACTGTGACCGCTCCAGTGAGAGGATCGGGTTCTTGTCCGGAGTGGATGGCGCGGGTGGCGAAACCGAGAGTCTTGTTGGCTTTCATTTTTTGAGTTTCGTTTTTGGGGGAATACCGAGCGTTCCGTGGGTGTCCCCCTAGGGGCCTATTGAAATCAGCAGCTTAGCGGAAAATTGCAAACTAAATCATGTACATCAATCAGTTACGGGCAAGATCTTGAGCACCTGAGACTTATGCCCTCGATGACCGGCTCAGTCCTTTAAACTTTGGCGTTACTTTGAAGATCACCTCGCAAAACCTTGAGTGGCAGAGAGTTATCTTAAATTCTGCCCCGATTTGGGTTGCCCTCTTGGGAAGTTTTCTCACCACAGGGGGCACAGAGGAGTCACGGAGGAAACCTCTCATTGCCGCCCCTAGCAGGATCATGGAAGTTTCGGGTTGAAGTCAAGGTTATGTGAACGATGGTGGGCTGTGGAAAAGTTCTGGCGCGGAGTACGACGGTTACCTCCGACTAAGAGGTCGCGAACGCAGGCTTGTTCGCCTTTTCGTGCCATCCTAAAATCGACATCCGGGTTCGTCCCAAGGGTTTCAAAGACAAGAAAAACGACGCACTGACGGTGTGGTCAGGACTGCTCTGTTCGGGCCAAAAGGGACCTGAACCAGGAGGCATCGTGATCGAGCACAAAATTAATGAATTTTTTGGTGATACCGAAGGCACCGGCTTTGGGACGGGTTGGTGGAGTGGAATCTCGTCGGCGTTTTTCGGATTCCTCGCATTCGGAGGAGTTCTGTGTCTGCACTTTCCACAGCTACTGACCTCTCCAGAACTGCGCGCTTATTATCCAATGCACGTGATGCGCGCGTTGATCCAATGTCTGATCGTGGCGGCAGTGCTGTTCGGGATCATTGCTTCGATTCTGCGCAAGAAGAAGATTTTGGCTTTGACGGGAACGCTGCTTGCCATTGCGGCGACGGCTTTGGGAGGTGCAAGCGTACAAATCAACCCCAACCTGCGCAATGGGCCTGCGATCGGGTTGGACTGGTTCTTGCTCGATATGCTTCTGATGGCAATCATCTATGTGCCGCTCGAAAGACTCTGGCCTCAGTATCCGGAGCAAGGGACATTCAGGAACGAGTGGACTTTGGATGTGGTCTACTTCATGTCCACGCATCTACCGATACAGGTTTTATCTTTTCTGGTTTTATTGCCCGCCACCCAAGCCGTTAAATATTTGGGCGTTCCGGTGCTTCAACGCTCGATCGCTCGAATGCCTTGGCTGTTGCAATTTTTGCTGGCCGTTGTAATTGCGGACCTGGCCGAATACTTCATTCATTTGGCTCTGCACAAAGTGCCATTCTTGTGGCGCTTTCATGCCGTGCATCATTCTTCGAAGGCGCTGGATTGGATCGCCGGTTCACGCTCGCACTTTGTCGACGACACACTAGTTCGCGGATTCATCCTCGTCCCCCTCATGTTTGGATTTTCGCAGGCGATTATTTTTGCGTATCTGATTTTCGTTACCCTTCACGCTACCTGGACGCACTGCAATTTTGGTCCTAATGCGAAGTGGATCGAAAGGTATCTGGTGATGCCTAGATATCATCATTGGCACCATACGTCGCAAAAAGAGGGGATCGACAAGAACTTCGCCATCCACTTTCCTTGGATCGACAGGATCTTTGGGACTTATTACTATCCTGAGGAGTGGCCGGAACGTTATGGCCTGGACGGGGAAGAGATCTCGCCGAGCTTTTTGGGACAGACGATTGAGCCGTTTACGGTGAGGAAAAGGAAGTAGAGTATTCGTGAAAACCTGCGTCGTCCTCCCGGAGTCTGTGTCATAGCTTTTTCTTTCGCCCCTTGGGGGCTTGGTTGTGGCCCACTCCCCTTAGTACCCACGGCTTGCGCCGTGGGCTGTATTCTTCCGCTTCGCGGCTGCGTTCTCGGTCCTGCACGGGTTAAAAATTCAGTGCGGCTAGGGGAACGTCTTTGGGGATCGTTTCGCCCCTTGTGGTTGCTTTCACCAAGCCGAGAGCCTTCATAACCTTGACGGTTAGAAATCCGAAGTCGTATTCGGAGTCGTTATGGCTCAGCCGCAAGAGACCTGGGTAGTGGTGATGATTATTTTGCAGACATGCGCTGAAGGTCGCTGTTACCGGTAGCCACTCTCCAACGTTCATGGCGTTGTCGTCGTCGTGATAGCGCCGGTATCCAAAGTCTCGTGTGTGGGTCCAGTAGTTTTGAATCATATTGACCCACAGTGCAAAAATTCTTACTCCGAACCACATTACGAGAGCAAACTTCAGGCTTCCCGCTAACTTACACAAGAGATAAAAACTAAAGGCTTGCGCAACGATGGCAAAAATTGGGTTGGCCGTGACCCGAAAAGTCAGAGACTTGCAAATGTCGTCGGTCGCCAGATCCTCAACGCACCGATAGGGCAATACGCAGAGGTACATCGTTCGCCAGAAGCCGTCGCCGGCGAGTTTGTTGGGGTCGCCATCGCGGTCGGCATTCTTGTGATGCAGGCGATGACGGTTCACCCATGCGATCGGATCCACGTAGATCGCGAAGGTGTTGTTCACGATAGTGACGGCCTTTATGAACCATTCCTGATAGTCGAGGGAACGATGCGCGATTCCCAGATGAAGAACGTCAGCCAGATACAGCCCGCCAAGGAACCAGCAAAAGATCAAGTAAGCTCCGCCGAGTAGCGCTCCTGCCAAGGAAGTTGGGACGGAATAGGCACAAGCCAGCATGTAGAGCCAAATGGTCAGATAACCTACGGCGCTGTAGATTTTCATTGATCTCTCCGGGGTGGGATGATTCAAGCAAAAATCACAGCGGTCATCAAGTAACTAGAGCGTATCTCAGAAATGAATTTCGGCCGGTTTACTCACGGTGGCGGTGAAGCAACTGGTGCACGACTCGTGATCTCTAACATCGGTCAGGTGCGTCCCATAGCCCAGCAAGATGAGATGCCGCTTCATTGGTCGCTGATGACTAACGGCGAGAGAATGTATGCCTCTAATGAGACGGCTCTGTTTTTGCTGGAATTCACACCTTGACTATCTACAATACGTGCTGTAGATAGTCATAGTATGGGCAAGCCAAGTGATCTCGTCCAGGGCACACTCGACCTTCTCATTCTCAAGACGCTCTCGCTTCAGGCGAGGCACGGCTGGGCGATTGCTAAGCGCATTCAACAGATATCGAGCGAAGTGCTGCAGGTGCAGCAGGGGTCGCTCTATCCTGCGCTACACCGGTTGGAACAACAGGGTTGGATCAAGGCCAAGTGGGCGGAGAGCGAAACCGGCCGCAGGGCCAAGTTCTATTCCCTGACCGCCGCCGGGCGTAAACAGATGGAAACCGAAACAGCAAATTGGAATCGGCTTTCTACGGCGATCGACCTTGTCGTGGGCGAGGTGTAATGCAACTGGTAGGGAGTTTGATGTCAGCTGTGGGACTTACGCGAAGTTGGGGTAAGAGCTGATGGTTGGAGGAGACGCAATGCGGTGGCTCAACCGGCTGGTGATGCAGATTCGCATGCTCCTTTTCCGCAGGAATGCGAACGTGCAGCTCAATAAAGAGCTGCATTTTCATCTCGAGCAACAAATCGCCGAGAACCGGTTGGCCGGAATGAACGCAGAAGAGGCTCGCTTGGCCACTTTGCGAGCGTTCGGCAATCCAGTGCTGCTGCGGGAACAGACGGGCGCGACATGGAATTGGAACGGGCTCGAACAGTTCGTACATGACCTTCGCATCGGGGCCCGGACGTTGAGCCGGACACCTGGATTTGCACTCATCGCAATTCTCATCACGGCGTTTGGCATCGGCGCCAGTGTGACGCTGTTTACCGTGGTGCGCGGCGTGCTGCTCAGACCCCTGCCTTTCAGCGATCCGGATCGGCTGGTGATGCTCTACGAGCACAGTACCATCGCCGCCGGCGCTGGGGACTTCCCTTTCAACGTTGTGGCTGGTGGTGTCTATGCTGCCTGGAATAAACAGAACACCAGCTTCACCAGCCTGGCTCTTGTTAGATCCGACAGCGGAGCTCTTTCGGCTGCGGGCGGTCAACTTCCGGAGAAGCTCGACAAGGCAAATGTCTCCTGGAATCTGTTTTCGACTCTCGGAGTGAGGCCGGCGCTGGGACGCGTCTTTGCTGGCGGAGACGACAATCCAGCGGCAAATGGTACGGTCGTGTTGAGCTGGAGTTTGTGGAAGCGCCGCTTTGGCGCGGACCCTACTGTCCTGAACCGGACCATCTACCTCGATACGAAGCCTTATACGGTCATCGGCGTCATGCCCGCCGGGTTCGAGTTTCCGGATTCGAGTACTCAACTCTGGACGCCGGTTTATCGCGAATTTCCGGAGAACGTGATGTCGGCTCTCGACAACCACATGTTTCGGGCGATAGGGCGGCTGAAGCCAGGGGTGACGGCTGCGGAGGCGACGGCCAACTTGAGCGTCATCTCGCGGCAGATTCATGACTCTCATCTGGACAACCCGTTTGTGACCGCAGCGGCGAACAGCCGGGCGCTGCTGGAACACATGGTAGGCGACGTGAAGCGTCCGCTCTATGTATTGCTCACTGCAACCGTATGCCTGCTGCTGATCGCTTGTCTTAATGTGGCCAATCTTCTCGTGGCGCGCGCTGCGGCACGGCAGAAAGAACTCGCCGTTCGCACGGCGCTCGGCGGAGGCCGCATGCGGCTGTTGCGCGAACATTTGACTGAGAGTTTCCTGCTCGAGGTCGTGGGCGGTGGCGTTGGCCTGTTGATGGCCTATGCTGCCGTCGAATGGCTTGTGCACTCGCGCCCCGACATTGCCCGCGTGTCCTCCATCCATATTGACGGTGTGGTTGCAGCCTTCACGGTGGGTGTGGTCGTGCTCTGCGCGGTGTTTGCCGGAATGGTCTCGGCATTCCACGCTGATGAGAGGCTAGTGCTCAGAGCTCTCCACGAGTCCTCGCGTGGATACAGTGCGGGAGGTACGCGGGCGCGACTTCGCAAGACGCTGCTGGCGATGGAGGTGGGGCTCACTGTAGTACTGCTGATGGGCGCCAGTCTTTTGTTAAAGAGCTACCAGCGGCTCCGGTCTACAGACGTCGGATGCATTACCGACAACGTGCTGACCATGCGCGTCAGTCTGCCGGGAGCGCGGTATAAAACTCCGGGGCCGGCGCCTGCGAATTTCTTTGAAACATTGTTGCAGCGGGTGCGGGCGCTGCCCGGTGTGGAAGCGGCAGGGTTGGTGATTGGAGTCCCTGGACAGGGATACATGGGGGATAACGGCTTTGCGATCGCGGAGCATCCGCCAATGCCGCGGGGCAAAGGGGTTTACGCGATCTACCGCTCGGCCGATCCTGGGTATTTTGCGGCCATGGGCATTCCTAACTTGCGCGGACGTACGTTTGCCGATAACCAGAAGTTCGACCAGGCTGACGAGGTGATCATTAGCGACGCGTTCGCCAAGAAATTCTTTACGGGGGAAGACCCCATCGGCAAACATCTACGGCTTGGGGGCGGGCCGAAGCTGCACGTGATCGTGGGAATTGTGGGCGACACCCGCTACAGTATCGGCGAGGCGCCTCAACCCATGCAGTACTACCCGCTTTTTGCTGGGAATGAAAACTTCGGCACACTCGTGATCCGGTCCAGCCGCGACGTAACGCAACTGGCGCTTCCGGTGCAGCAGATCATTCAAGGTTTGGATCGTGACCTGCCGGTCTCGGATGTGCTCACCATGAATCAACTGCTTGGTAAATCTAGCGTGGACCAGAGCTTCGATGCCGCCCTGATCACCGGGTTTGCGGTACTGTCACTTTTGCTTGCCACGGCGGGATTGTTCGGTGTGCTCTCTTACATCGTGGCCCAACGGTCTGGTGAGATCGGGATCCGCATCGCACTCGGCGCACAACGGGAACAAGTGCTGGGATTGATGCTCGCCGACGGACTGCGCCCGGCGCTGATCGGATTAATTCTAGGACTGGGAGCGAGTGCCGCGACGACGCAATTCATCGAGTCCATGCTCTATGAAACACGGCCGCGTGATCCCGAAGCCTTCGCAGCCGTGACAGCATTGTTGCTCGCGTCAGCTGCGCTGGCCTGCATGGTTCCGGCTTGGAGGGCTTCTCGCCTCAAGCCAATGCGGGTCTTGAGGATGGAATGAGACCCTGAAAGCTGCCGTTGCATTATTGCGCTGACTCATTTGTCAGTCACGAGGTGGTGGGTGGTCGAAGTTCAATGCGTTGGGCATTCCTGTCTCCCGCCCCCTCTCCTCTTGCACTTCTACACGTGCTGGTGTAACTTCTTGTAGAAGCGATAGGGGGAACTGATGCCAGACCGCGAAGGACAACCGCGAGTGGCGATCGTCAACGAGGCGTTCGCGCGGCAACTTCTTCCCGGCCAGAACCCCATTGGCACCCGTATTGACTGGGCCCGATCGAGCGACCCCCACGAGTGGATGACGATTATTGAGGTTACGGGCGACGTGAAGCATTCCGGGTTGAACCAGCCAGTGGATCCCGCCGTCTACGCTCCGTTCAGCCAGAATGACGAGGCGTGGCGGAAATGGAGGACGCTGGGGATCCGGACGCGAGTTCCGGTAGCAGCCATGGTCGAGGACGTGAAGAAACAGGTCTGGAGCTTGGACAGCCAGATTCCAGTGAGCGGCATTCAATCCCTGGACGACCTGTTGGCGGTGTCTG
>Ga0126371_10001028_pt1 | contig 23284 bp, 21 predicted proteins | sample PanSoiMetaPlot_4_FD_110145 | JGI IMG/M metagenome (GOLD analysis project Ga0126371, IMG submission 110145) | Tropical forest soil microbial communities from Panama - MetaG Plot_4 | ecosystem: Environmental > Terrestrial > Soil > Tropical forest > Bulk soil | place: Panama | collected 2016-02-17 | reverse complement strand
TTCCGAAGCTCGTAATGCTTTGCGATTGAGGCAGGACTCTGCCAATTGATGAATTCGCGTTCGATCTCTTGCCGGTGAGCGTGAGCGCAAACCTTGCACTCTGCTGCATGCCGGCCAAGATTGACAGAGCTGCTACGTTCATTTCTTGGCATTTCGTTTCACCTGTACTGTCGGGCAAACACTGAAAGGCGAGTTCCAGGCGCGCCCCTAATTTTGAGTTGCGAACATTTCGCGCACAAAATGTCGAGGGGTAATAAGGAATAAGTCGTTGATTGCTATGGCAGTTACGTTGGTTGAAGCCAGCCCTTAAAAGGCTGGCGTCGGCGGTTCAACTCCGTCCCTGGCCACCATATCTTTCAGTGACTTAGCGGCCCGGCTCGAAATTTCACACCTGTGGGATGTGAGTGTTGCCCCTTTTTCAGCAACTTAGCGGAGGGGGCGGGTATTCTCGTCATACGCAGCGGTGTCGTTGCGAGTTCTTCCAAACGAACGCTCAAGGTGACGGAGTTTAGACGTTTTGTTCTCAGCGATCCGATAGCACCGTTGGTTTTTATCAATGGCGCGGACTCCAGATAGCAAAAGCGGACTGCTGGATCATCGCTCATGTGCTCGCTAAAAGTGGGACTGTGGTGACCAGAGAGTCGAAGGTGGACAAGACCTCAAAGACTCCAAAGGTTCCTAACGTGTGCGAGAAGTTCGACGTCCCGTTCATCCAGACCTTTGCGATGTTCAAAACACTAGGACTAAAGCTCTAAGCTGTCACCATAATCGTGCGCGGTCCAAAACTCGCACACGCTTGGCGCACTTTTCGATTTTGAATAACGGGAGTTTTGCTTAGCGTTGATGCCTCACGACTGATGGAATATCAGCCGTACTGGCGTTTCGACCCGAGTGGGATGCATCGCAGATATCGGATAATTCGAGAAACTCGAAATCGCTTCTTACAGCCTACTTACCATCACAACACGTCCTAATGCCGCCTGCTTGTCCCGACTAGCTCGGACTTAGGTCAAAGAGCCGCCCTCCAAACACGTCCTACAACTGAATATCGGACAGCTGTCATTGAACACTGGGCATCATCCGTTTGATTCTCTCTCACTGCGAGTGAACAAGCGAGTGTTTCTCTGGCTGCTGATCAAATGTCTGCTTGCATCGCGGGCAGCAGAAATAAAAGGAGCTTCCGCGAAAGTCGGACTTGTACTTTGCCCCGCCAACGTCTACCAGCATTCCGCAGACCGGATCTCTGGCTTCCCGCCTCAGTAGCGGCAGGGTCGTGTTCGCGGTAGGCGCAGCAGTTCTGGTTCCCTTGACCTGGATGATTTCGGCAAGAATGCTAACCGCAATTTCCTCGGGCGAGGCGGCGTGGATGTCCAGCCCGGCGGGGACACGAACCTTACTTAATCTCTCCTCGGCAATTCCTCGCTTGCGAAGATACTCGAAGACCTTCTGGGATTTCACTCTGCTAGCCACAAACGCCGTGTACCGAGCGCCGGCAGTGACGGCTTTCTCGAGTGCTTCCTCGTCATCCTCTCCTTGGGTAGAAACAACGATGAAGGTTTGCGGAGTGATCTTAATTTGGCTCAGGTCCAGATTCGCCTGGAGCATGTCCGCGTCCGGGAAAGTCTCGCGCTGCGCATCCGCCGCAGCAACGGAGACTGCGTAATTCATGATCTTGCCCAATCTGGCCAGGGTTTGCGCGATCGGAGAGCGTCCTAGAATCAGAAGCTGCGGTCTAGGCAGGACTGGCTCAATAAAGATATCCACGGTTCCCCCACTGTGACACGTCATGTCGTAATTGACGATTCCGTTTTCTGGTGAAGATGAAGGACTGATGCGAATCAGACGAGGCTTTCCATCGACAAGCGCCTGCCGGGCTTCTTTCACAACGACGGGCTGTGCGCAACCGCCACCGATCCAGCCCCACATCTTGCCGTCTTCGGTAACGATCGCCTTGTCGCCGGGCTTGCCAGAGATCGGTGCCTGATAGCGGACGACCAAGGCAACGACGAATGACTGTCCCGCTGCTCTGAGTTGACTCGCTTTCTCTAGAAATCGATCAAACATGCCAATATCCCACGCACCTTCTACAGATGTTTTTCCAAATCTAGCAGACTCTCGAGATTATGCGCCGGCGCAAACACGTCTATGTAAGGAAGAGCCGCGCTCATCCCACCCGTGACGGGCTCATAGTCTGCGAGTCCGAGTAGCGGGTTGAGCCAAATGACTTTTCGGACGCGACGGCGGATGGCCTTCAGTTCCGCAGCAAGTATTTCGGGCGCGCCTGTATCCCAGCCGTCGCTTAAGACCATGAAAATGGTGTTGCCAGCCTGCAGTTTTCTGCTACACCAACGATTCAGCTCACAAAGCGAATCACCGATCTTCGTACCCGCCGACCAGCCCGCCGCAAGCTGCGACAGTTTCTCAAGGGCATCCGATAAGCGCCTTGCCCCCAACGCGTCGGAGATCTCAATCAGAGAGGTGCTGAAGAGAAAAGTATCCACCTGCCTGAAGTGCTTCTGCAGCGCATAGGCAAACTTTAGAAAGAAGACGCTGTACGCATTCATTGAACCGCTGACGTCGAGAAAGATCAGTAACCTGCTCCTCTGCGGTTTCTTGTTGCGGAAGGCGAGCGCGATGGGTTCTCCGCCGTGAGCGAGATTCCTGCGGATGGTCCGGCGCAAGTCGGTTGGACCGAGCCGATAACCGGACTTGTGCCGTCGAGAGAGCCGCAGGCTCATCTGCCGGAGGAGTCGCAAAGAGAGTTCTTCGAGGCGGGCCAAATCACTCTGCGGAATCTGGGAGAAGTCGACTGTTGCCAGCCGTTCGCGCACACTGCCGCCGGCAACTATCTTGCCTTCCGCGTCCGAATTTGTGTCGCCGGCATAGTGCCCGATCAAGTATTGACTCGGAGTCTCCCGTTGGCTGGAACCTTCTACTGTCTTCTTCTGATTGCCCGATTCTGGCTTGGAAGTGCGGTGCGATTGGTCCTCGAAGGTCTTGAAGAGCTTGTCGAACAAATCCCACTCCGCTTTAGACGAGCAGAGCGCGGCACGTAATGCGAACCTGAGGGATGCTCTATCACGGGTGCCGACCGCCTTGACGGCCCTGAGAGCGGCCACGGATCGATGTAGCCCACCCGAGAGACCGTTAGCTCTGACGAAGCGGCAGAATGCAATCACCGATTCCGTCAAATAGTCAACCGGCATTGGGTCCATACTTTGTTCTCACTCAGTTTTTCCCAGCATTCTTCCGATCCCTGCATCTCTGATCTTCTGGCCGTCTTCCATCGATTTCGCCAGACAGCCCAGCGTGGCGTCAACTACTTCTTCGTCCAGACGATGCTTCCCCAGCGACATCACCGCGTGGCCGCAATCGAGAGTCTCGGCAACTCCGGGAGGCTTTGCGAGATCCAGTTGCCGAACGGCGTGGACAAAGCGCACTACATCAGTCCGCAGATCTGTTTCCATGCCTGGCAGGCGGGTGCCGACGATCTTCAGTTCTTTCTCGAGGCTGGGATAATCGATCCAGTGGTAAAAGCATCTTCGTTTGAGTGCGTCGCTCAACTCGCGAGTGCGGTTGGAAGTGAGGATCACGTATGGAATATACCGGGCCTTGATTGTGCCCATCTCCGGAACGCTAATCTGAAAGTCGGAGAGCAACTCCAGCAAGAAGGCCTCGAAGGCTTCGTCGGCGCGGTCGATCTCATCGATGAGCAATACGGGAGAAGCAGTTTCCGCAAGGATGGACTGAAGCAGGGGCCGCTCAAGCAGAAACTCCTTGCTGAAAATGTGCCGCTCTTTTTCCTCGACGGTAAGATCAGATTTCTCTTCGATTTTGATGGCTAACAACTGTTTCTGGTAGTTCCATTCGTATACCGCGGAATTGACGTCCAGTCCTTCATAACACTGCAGGCGGATCAGAGGGGTTTCGAGTAGCGATGCGAGAACCTTGGCCACCTCAGTCTTGCCCAGTCCGGCGTGGCCTTCAATCAGAAGAGGTTTCCGCAACTGCACCGCAAGAAAAACCGCGGTCGCGAGGGCTCGGTCAGGGACGTAGTTCAGCCGCTCAAATCCATGGGCCAGAGCGTCGACATCTCTGAATGGTTGGCGGCCCGCAGAGCTTGGAGGGGTCTCGGCACGATCGCGTTCCAGATCCAATGATGACTCCAGCCCGGACTCAGGAGTCCCGGCGAAACAATCTCTTGCTTGCTTCCCACGCGACACTGGACGCCTTGACGGGCTTGACTTCTCCTTCTGCAGCATCCGCCGCGCCTTCGGGCTGTTGCAGTCTAGCCTCAAGATTTTTCGTGAATTGACCGAACATGACGTTGGAAACCTCGGTGATAACGCGCGCACCCATCTGGGCCACAATGCCGACAAGATTGACCTCCGATACGCTTGTCATCTCGGTGTTCCCGTCGTCCACGGCGCGCAGTTTCCCTATCATTTTCATGGACGCGCTGCCTCGGCCGCGTACGTCTTGCCCTTTGCCGAGAAGTTCAATTTCGTGGTTGTCGGGGTCGATTCGGAGGATCTGCAGTTCGCCGCTATAGTCGCTAACGGCCGGACCCACTTTTACACTAATCGTTCCGTTGTAAGTCTTCTCGTCCACGTGCTCGGTGATCTTCGCACCAGGGACGCAAGTCGCAACCTTGCGGGGGTCGCTCAGGAATGCCCAGACCTTTTCGATGGGCTTGCTGATTTGAACTGTCTTTTCGATCCGTAAGGCCACTGCTCAACTCACCACGCCTTTCTCGTTCAGAATAGTCCACACTTTCCAGGGCGTGATAGGCATGTCGATATGCTTGACCCCAAGGTGCGCCAGCGCATCCACTACGGCATTGACGAAAGCGGCGGGCGACCCAACGTTGGGCGATTCGCCTACACCCTTCGCGCCCAGGGGATGATGCGGCGACGGAGTGCATGTCTTGTCCGTTTCCCAGTGTGGAGTCTCCACCGCTGTGGGAAGCAGGTAATCCTGGAAGCTTCCGCCCTGTACATTGCCGCTCTCATCGTACGCGATCTCCTGCATGAAGGCGATGGCCAGCCCTTCGGTCAATCCGCCGTGAATCTGCCCGTCGACGATCATGGGATTGATAATGTTGCCGCAGTCATCCACCGCGACGAAACGGCGGACTTTGATTTCACCGGTGCCTTTGTCGATGTCCACCACACAGATGTAGGTACCGAACGGAAAGGTGAGATTCGGCGGGTCGTAGTAATCCACCGCTTCCAGCCCGGCTTCCATTCCCTGCGGATGATTGGTGTAGGCGGCGAATGCTATTTCCTGGATCGTCTTGGATTTACTGGGCGCGCCTTTAACGAAAAACTTGCCAGTCTCCCACTCCAGGTCATCCTCACTGCACTCGAGCAAGTGGGCAGCAATCTTCTTTGCCTTTTCTCGAATCTTGCGCGCTGCCATCGCCGTCGCCGCCCCCGAGACAGGAGTACTACGGCTGGCATATGTTCCTAGTCCGTACGGAGCCGTGTCGGTATCGCCCTCCTCCACAGTAATGTCAGCAGCTGGGATTCCCAGTTCCTGCGCGACGATCTGCGCGTAGGTGGTTTCGTGTCCCTGACCCTGGCTCTTGGTTCCCATGCGGCAAATTCCCTTGCCCGTGGGATGGATACGAATTTCGCAGCTATCGAACATCTTGATGCCAGCGATGTCGAAGGTATGAGACGGACCGGCGCCGACGATTTCGACAAAGCTGGAAATGCCGATGCCCATTAGTTCACCCTTCTTGCGCTTCTCTGCTTGCTCCTTGCGAAGCTCGGCGTAACCAACTTTTTCGAGCGCGAGCTTCATCGCGCCGTCGTAGTCACCGCTGTCATAGCTCCAACCCAGGGGCGATTTGTAGGGGAACTTCGCGGGAGGGATGAAGTTCTTGCGGCGTAACTCGGCCGGATCGATTTTCAACTCCTGGGCGAGTACATCGACGGCGCGCTCGATGAGGTAAGCGGCCTCCGTCACGCGGAACGAACAACGATATGCAATGCCGCCAGGTGCTTTGTTGGTGTAGACGCCATCGACTTCGCAAAAGGCGGTGGGGTAGTCGTACGCACCAGTACAGATGCTGAACAAGCCGGCCGGAAACTTGGTGGGTTGAGCCGCGGCGTTGAAGGCTCCATGATCGGCCAGGGTTTTCACGCGCAGTCCCTGAATCTTGCCGTCGCGGCTGGCGGCCAGTTCCGCAGTCATGTGATAGTCTCGGGCGAAGCCGGTGGACTGCAGATTCTCCGAACGTGTCTCGATCCACTTCACGGGCCGACACAGCGTCAGCGAGGCCACAACCGCGCACACGTATCCCGGATAGATCGGTACTTTGTTTCCAAAACCGCCGCCAATATCGGGAGAAATCACGCGAATACTGTTCTCCGGAATGCCGCCCACGATGGCGAACAGGGTGCGATGCGCGTGCGGCGCTTGTGAAGTGAGATAGACGGTCAGACGTCCGGTGGCAGAGTTATAGTCTGCTACGCAGCCACAAGTTTCGAGTGGCGCCGGGTGGCAACGCTGGAAGAAGGCATGCACCTTGGCGGTGACAGTCGCGTTCTGAATGACCTTGTCGGTGGCTTGCCTGTCACCGACTTCCCAGTGAAAGATGTGGTTGTCTTTCTGCTCGCGGTCCTCGCGCAAGATGGGTGCGCCCGGCTCAAGCGACTTGTGGGGATCGACCAGCACCGGCAACTCTTCGTACTCGACCTCGACCAACTCGGCAGCGTCGGCGGCGGTATAGCGGTCTTCGGCTACAACAAACGCAACTTCCTGCGACTGAAATAGCACCTTTCCAGTCGCGAGCACCATTTGCTTGTCGAAGAAGAGAGTTGGCATCCAGGCAAGATTCGCTTTGGCGAGATCTTCTCCCGTAATGACCGTCAGCACACCAGGTAGCTTTTTGGCCTTTTCAGTATTGATGCTCTTGAGCCGAGCGTGCGCGTAGGGGCTGCGCACCAACTGGCCGTAGACCATGCCAGGCAAGTGGACGTCGTCAACGTAGTTGCCCCGGCCCTGGATGAATCGCAGGTCCTCCTTGCGCTTGAGCGAGTGGCCCATGCCACCGACTTCGGGAGAAGTTTTCGTGATCATCGGCCCGCTCCTTGCGCCGCCTTGCCGGCGGCATACTGCACTGCCTTCACGATGTTCTGGTAGCCGGTACAGCGGCACAGATTGCCAGAAATCCCCCAGCGGATTTCTTCTTCACTGGGCTGGCCGTTCTTTTGTAGAAGAGCATACGAGGACATCAGCATTCCGGGCGTGCAGAAGCCGCACTGCAATCCGTGCTCTTCCTTGAATCCTTCTTGTAGGGGATGGAGCTTGCCGTCTTTCATCAGTCCCTCGACCGTAAGCAGTTCACCTCCGTCCGCCTGCACGGCAAATGCGGTGCACGATTTCACTGTTTTGCCGTTGAGCACGACGGTGCACGCACCGCAGTGCGAGGTATCGCAACCCACGTGTGTGCCGGTCAGTCCGAGGACTTCACGGATAAAGTGGACCAGCAATAGTCGCGGCTCGACTTCGGCTTCGCGGTCGCGCCCATTCACTTTTACGCGAATCAATTCCTTCTTTCCCATTTGCGCGAACCCCCATGAACTTCTTCTAAATCTACTTTCTTGCTCGCTCGACGGCACGCATCAACGCTCGTCGGGTCAACTCCTCCACCAGCGCTTTCTTGTACTCCGCCGGGCCACGCAGATCGGAGCTCGGCTGAGCGTCGGCTGCTGCCAGAGCCGCCGCCTGCTCGATGTTCGACTGATCCGCATTCTTCCCGCGCAGGAAATTTTCCGCTTTTCCAGCCTTCAATGGCGTAGGACCAACATTGGTCAAGCCAATTCCCACTTTCTGGCAAATGCCCTTGTCGTCGAGCGTGACCTGCGCGGCTACAGCAGCCGTAGCAAAATCTCCGACTTTGCGCTCGAGCTTGAGGTAAGCGCCTCCGCTGCGGGCGGGAGGCGTCGGAATGCGAATCTCGGTGACAATCTCGTCCGGCTGCAGCGCGGTGGTAAATAGCGAGACGAAGAATTCTTCGATGGGTATAACGCGCTCGCCCTTTGGCCCTGTAGCCACGACCTGAGCGCCCAACGCCAGCATAGTCGCCGGATGATCGTTAGCGGGATCGCCGTGCGCGAGGTTGCCGGCAACGGTCGCCATGTTGCGGACCTGCGGGTCCGCGATCACCTGAGCCGTGTCGAGAATGATTGGATATCTGACACGGATCAGATCCGAGCTTTCCAGATCTGATTCACGCGTCAGCCCCCCAATCTTCAGATAGCCGCCCTCTTCCTTGATATACGACAGGCCGGAGATGCGGTTGATGTCGACGAGATAGGCCGGCCTTGCCAACCTGAACTTCATCATTGGTATGAGACTCTGCCCGCCGCTCAGGATCTTGGCATCGTCGCCATATTGCTGCAGAAAAGCGATAGCCTCTGTAATGGTTTTCGGTCTGAGATATTCGAAGGCTGGTGGGATCATCCTCTACCCCCCGCGAGTATTTCGGAAACAAAGCCCACAAAACTAACGGCAGGAACCTGACAAGAGTAACGAAGTGACGTAAAAGTACCACACATTCGCAACTTTGGAAATGAGGACCAAACTGGGGCCCAATGGCGAGTGGTTGAGGCACTCTAGCTGCCACTAGCATACCGGCTACGACGACGCCAGTCGTCAATAGCGCGCCGGATACCCTCGGGAGCAAGGTTACTGCAAAGCATTTTGTACTCCGGTATGCCACCCAATGCGTCGGCCACGGCTTGCTTGGAGACCTGGTATGCCTCGTCTATGGACTTACCCAGGATCATTTCCGTAGCCATCGAGGAACAGGCGATTGCCACCGCACAACCCATGCATTTGAACTTCGCGTCGTTGATGACATTGCCAACGATCTCCAACGTTATTAGTACGGTATCGCTGTCGACCGGACTTCGCACGGTCGCCCTGCCAGACTCGTTAGCTACGTTGCCCGTATTGCGGGGGTTGGCAAAATGAGCGCGGATTTGCTCGCTGTACATGGGATTGCGGATTGAAGTGGCTGCAACCGCCGACTATGATACATCAAGTTTAATGTCCACCGACTTCTACCGCAAAGCGGCAGAGTTCTCCGCCCACGGCCGACCTTTCGCCATCGCAACTGTGGTGCGCGTGGAGGGGTCGTCCTCGGCTCCTCGAGGTTCCAAAGGCCTGATCAACGAGCAGGGCAAACTGGTCGTCGGATGGGTAGGCGGTGGATGCGCCGAAAGCGCGGTCAAGACCGAAGCACTGAAGTGCATGGCGGCGGCCAAGCCACAGATCATTACCCTCGACTTGCGGGATGAGCAACTGGGAGTCGGTATGCCGTGCGGGGGAAAGATGGAGGTTTTTATCGAACCAGTCTTGCCCAGTCCTAAACTGCTGATTGTTGGTCACGGCCGCATAGCTGAGACACTCTGCACGCTGGGCCATCTGATGGGGTTCGCTATCACAGTGAACGATCCCGCGGCTGACGCCACCAACTTTCCGGAGGCCACCAAGGTGGTGACGGAGGACTTCGACCTTACCGAAACCCCGATAGGGACAAACACCTACGTGGTCATTGCTACTCAGCACAAGAGAGATCATCTCTGGTTGCAGAAGTCGCTGGAGGGCAACGCGGCCTACGTGGCGCTAGTCGCGAGCCGGCATCGGTCGAAGCTGGTGCTCGATTATGTCACTGCTGCTGGGGTTCCAGCCGCTAAGATTGCGACGGTGTTCGCGCCAGCAGGGATTGATCTGGGCGCGGCGACACCTGAAGAGATTGCCCTCAGCATCATGAGTCAGATCGTGGCACAGCGCCGTAGAGGTACGACACGGACTCTAAGCCTCGAAAGAAATGCTGGCACTATGGACGATAACGCCGCGGAAAAGATCATTCGCCAATGTGAAGTCCAAGGCACTTCCTGATTTCAGAAGCTGGAGTGCTTCGAAGCAGGACAGTCGCTGGCGGTGCAAGCCTACGCCCGTGAAGAGGTCGAGATTTCTTCACGATTACGAGTTGCCCCTCGCCACTCCTGCACGATCGCAGCCATGATGCTCAACGCAATCTCTTGCGGAGTCACCGCGCCGATGTCAATGCCAGCAGGCACGTGCACCCGTGAGAGCATTTCCGCGGCGCAGCGGTTCATTTCCAGGCTGCGCAGCACCTCTTGCCCTCGCTTCTTATTGGCGACCAGTGCCACGTAAGCGCTTCCGGAATGCAAAGCTTGTTCAACCGCCTCTTCGTCAAATCTCCCTTTGCTGGTGACAACTACATATCGTTCTGCAGACTGCGGCAGACGCGAGAAATCGAGCCTGCGCAACACGCGATCCGCTCCCGGGACGTCCGTGATTCTCAGTAGCGGATCGACGGCGATAACAGTGAAATTCAAAAGCGCCCCCAGTCGGGCCAGCGCCAGGGCCACCGGTTCCTGGCCCACAATGACCAGTTCCGGCCGGGCAGCCGCGTCGCCGACGATCTCACGGCCCTCCAGGTCAGCGAAGTCAAGAAGCGGTTTGCCTGGAGTGCTGCCGTTGACGCTTTGGAGCTTGTCAAAGTCTGCCTTGCTGTCTATGTCGAGGAGAATTCCGACATCGTCTACCGGCAATTTGACAATCCCTTCGAGATGGTTTCCGAAGATCGCGCGGCAACCAACATCTCCGTTGAGCGCCATCACCTCAGGGAAAACTGATCGATCGAGCAGCACTGGATTGCCGCGAAAACCGTTGTAGAGCGGAATCACAATTTGAGCATGCGAGCGCCGGTATTCTTCGCAGATCCGGTCCAGCGTTGCCGGTCGAACGAACGGCTGATCCGCCAAAAGAATGAGTGCTGCGTTCATGGCCGGATCCGAGGCCGCCAGCCCAGTGCCCAGCGACGTGCCCATCCCCTGCTGGTAGGAGCTGTTGATCGCAACCTTGATCTTGCTCAGATCAACCTGCTCCCGGATGGTTTCGGCGGCCGCCCCAAGAACAACCACGATCTCATCCACAGCGGCGCTGCGAGCATTGTCTATCACTTGTTCGAGCAGAGTCTTTCCGCCGAGGCGCAGCAGTTGTTTCGGCTCGCCCATGCGGCTGGACACCCCGGCGGCCAGAATCACAGCACCGATCGACTCTTTGACTCGCTGTTCCACTCAGACCCCAAGACATCATTGTAAAGTCTGGGCAAGCTGGCAGTGAACCAAATCAGGAGTAGTTCGGTTTGACCAGCTGAGATCTGGGTGGATGGCCAATTCGTGGGCAATGTACCCTCGACACTCTCTCTAAAGGCCGGTAACCACAAAATCGAAGTGAAGGGCTCGACAGGTACGACATGGAAACGTGACATTCATGTTCTGTCTGACAGCGATGTATCTCTCAAGGCCACACTGAAACCGAACTGAGGCAAGAGAATGACACGAGCCAAAATGCGAGCCTTCGCACACGACAACTTTTCAAGTTTTTTCAACAGCTTTACCAACGCCGAACCAAACTCAATCGAAATCCTTGTGTGCGATGAAGCCCACCGAATTCGCAGAAACAGCAATAATCGCTACACGCCTCGCATCGAGCGATCTGACCTCCCACAAATTGACGAGCTGCTGCGAGTGGCTAAACTTAACATCTTCTTCATTGACGAGAACCAAATTGTCAGACTAGAAGAAATTGGCAGCATTGAGCTGATTCGCGAAGCTGCGAATCGCTTTGGTGTCCAGACCGAAGACATCGCAGAGTTCGAGCTCAAAACTCAATTCAGGTGCTCAGGCTCCGATGCATATCTGCAATGGCTCGAAAAGGTCTTGGGCATAAGCGAGTCTGAAGCAGTCTCATTCGATGCAAGGATGGAATTTAAGATTTTCCCGAGTCCGTCAGACATGATGGTCGAGATCCGACATCGTAATGCTGAGAAGAAGAATTCGGCGAGAATCGCGGCAGGATTTTGCTGGCCCTGGAGTGCTCCAAATCGCGACGGGACTCTAGTGGATGATGTACGCATAGGTGATTTTGCAATGCCGTGGGGAAAAAAAGGATGCATTCTGGAAATGGGCTACTGACGATTCCGGGATGGAACAGGTTGGAACCGTGTACACGGCTCAGGGATTTGAATTTGATTATATTGGAGTGATTTTCGGAAATGACCTCGCATACGATCCAAACAGACATATATGGATCAGTCGGCCCGAAAACTCGTATGACACGCAAGTTAAACGAAAGAACGCCAATCTAACTCAGCACCTCAAGAATGTTTATCGCGTTCTTATGTCGCGTGCACATCGTGGCGTTTACGTGTATTTCATGGATAAAACTACCGAACTGCACTTCAGAGGTGCGTTGGGTAGCCTTCATTGACTTGCCCTATATGTGGACTTAAGATTCCAGCTCAATGATCGGCCAGACGATCTCCCACTACGACGTACGAGAGAAGTTGGGTGAAGGGGGTATGGGTGTGGTCTATAAGGCCTTCGATAGCCACCTTGGCCGGTTGGTGGCGGTCAAAGTGCTGCCTCATGAGAAAGTGGCTGACGCTGAACGCAAGCTGCGCTTCATCCAAGAGGCCAAAGCTGCCTCAGCGCTGAATCATCCCAACATTGTCACGATTTATGACATTGATTCCGCTCGTGGAATCGACTTCATCGCCATGGAATTGGTTTCGGGAAAAACGCTCGACAGGTTGATACCTCGACATGGCTTCCGGCTTAATGAAGCGCTCAACTACTCGGTGCAGATTGCCGCTGCGCTAGCGTCAGCGCACAAGGCAGGGATAGTTCATAGAGACTTGAAACCAGGCAATGTGATGGTCAACGAGCAGGGTTTGGTGAAAGTACTCGACTTCGGGCTGGCGAAACTCACCGAACCCACTGCGACAGGTGAGGACGAGAAGACGCGCTCCCTTAAGCCAACAACGGAAGAGGGCACGATCGTGGGGACCACTTCCTACATGTCCCCCGAACAGGCCGAAGGCAAAAAGGTGGACGCGCGCTCCGACATATTCAGTTTTGGGGCGCTCCTCTACGAAATGGTGACCGGCCGAAGGGCGTTTCAGGGTGATTAGAGACTCTCCACGCTCACGGCTATCTTGCGAGAGGAGCCCGCACCGGCTGGCCAAGTCGTAAGAGGCTTGCCCCGAGAGCTGGAGCGGGTAATCGCCCGGTGCCTGCGCAAGAGTCCGGAACGACGCTTCCAGGCGATGCCAGACTTAAAGGTCGCGCTAGAGGAACTCAAGGAGGAATCTGATTCGGGCACGCTAGGAGCGGTGAGTTCGCCGACCCGGTCACACGGAGCGTTACTGACATCGATGATCGCGCTGGTTTTCTTCGGCCTTGTCGGCGCCCTGTGGTTTGGTCGTTCAGCTCACAAGGCTCCCGAATCCACCCTAACCGCTATGCCCTTTGTGACCTATCCAGGCCGCCAAGGAATACCCACTTTTTCACCTGACAGAAATCAAGTAGCGTTTAGCTGGGACGGAGAGAAAAGGGACAACTCTGACATATACGTCAAGCTGATCGGAACGGGAGGTCCGCCACTTCGTTTAATGTCCAACCCAGCTTACGATTACAGCCCCGCTTGGTCGCCCGACGGCCGGTTCATTGCATTTGTGCGGGATCTCTCACCAGAGAAATCGGCCGTGCTTCTCATACCGGCCCTGGGCGGTCCGGAGCGCAAGATCGCCGAGATTTTCAATCCAAACGTTGTCGAATTGCCGTCTCCGAATCTTGCCTGGTCCCCGGATGGCAAGTGGCTGGTGGTCAGCGACCGCGATTCCCCGAAGGACCCTAATGCATTGGTCCTTTTGTCAGTCGAAACGACGGAAAAGCGCAAGCTGACATCACCTTCGCCCCAGGTGTTCCGAGACGGTGCTCCAGCGTTTTCCCCAGACGGACGCGCTTTGGCGTTTAGCCGATGGACCGACTTTCGCATCGGCGATCTTTACCTGTTAAACCTGTCAAGCTCGCCGGACGGACCGAAAGGGACCGGCGAAGCAAGACGGGTTACTTTCGAGAATCGTGGTGCTTATAGTCCAGCATGGACAGCCGACGGTCGGGAAATCGTGTTCACCGACGGGGAAGGAAGCATTTGGAGGACTGATACGGGGTCCAAAGGACCCGACGCTAAGGCGCGACAAATAACGTCCCTAGGCGGGAATGTGATCGGTCTCGCAATTTCAACTCATGGGCAACGACTCGCTTACGTCCACAGAATGTTCCAGAGCAACATTTGGCGTGTCACCGTTCCCGGATTGGACGGCGGACCAAGCAGCGGTAATGGGAAAAGCCCCAAAACGCTCGGTCCTACTTCCTTCATTTCCTCGACCCGATCTGATTCTGCTCCTCAATACTCACGAGACGGCAAGAAGATTGCTTTCATGTCGGACCGATCAGGATTCCCCGAGATCTGGTCATGCGACAGTGATAGCTCGAATCTCCAGCAACTGACTTCGTTCGGCGGGCCAGACGTTACGACTCCTCGCTGGTCGCCCGATGGCTCACAAATTGCCTTTGACTCAAACTCGGGGGGACAGTACGACATCTGGGTGGTTGATAGCAATGGGGGCACTCCGCATAGAATGACCAACGACCCGGCCAATGATGGAAACCCGAGCTGGTCGCGGGACGGACGTTGGATCTACTTTGATTCGGCGCGCACAGGCCAGCAGCAGGTGTGGAAGCTACCGACAAACGGTGGTGAGCCCGTTAAGGTGACATTCGACGGCGGTTATGCGCCAGTTGAGTCTCCAGACGGCAGGTTCATTTACTACCTCAAGAGCCTCTCTAACACTGACGTCTGGAGGATTTCCATCGATGGCGGTCAATCAACTAAAGTCTTCGAGGGCTTGACCGAATACCGCAACCTAGCGGTCCTGGAAAGTGGGTTAGTCTTCGTTCCCTCTCTAAATGCTTCTTCTCTTCAGCTCCTCAGTTTCGCCAGCGGGAAGATCTCGCCACTCGCTAGTTTTGATCGCCCGATTTCTTTTGGAGCAGTCGGTGGCCTGGCCGTATCCCCGGACCGCCACTGGATTCTGTACACACAGTTCCAGCAAGAAGGCACGGAACTAATGTTAGTGGACGGATTCCGTTAACCTGCGATCTGCATTGACCCACGCCCGTCGCGCGCCGTAGTAGGGAGTAGACGGAGTGGGGTACGTATTTGGCTCGCAATTTCACCCCGAAATTACGAGCGCACCGACTCACGCTCGCTCCAACCAAATCAAAATCGGGTCACCAGGGCGAAGGAGAGAGCATTTTGCCGTCTGTATATACCACCCCGTCAGATGGTTGAGGGGGTTATACCTACCGAGGGGAAAATGCTACACCCCTCTGTGAAAATCACGTTGGATAGGGACTGGCCCAACTTATCTCCTCATCTCTGCCTCGGTCTCCAGATCAGCTCGTCCTAAGTTCAGCCCCGGATGTGTGCGTCCCTTGGCTGTCGCCCGCGCTCCCCGCGCGGAAGTGGAGATGGAGGGATGTTGTGATTGGGACAGTTGATGGCATAGTGCGGGTATCTCCGCCACAATAGCTTCCACTAAGTTTGGTAAGAATTCACTTGCATAGAGCGACTACCGATTCTCCTTATTACTATTATTATTATTCCCCCAAACCGGTTCCCGCAGATTCCCACGTCTTTCATTGCGTGTTCGTGTTTGCTCTTGGCTTCCTTGAAACCTTCGCCGTTGCAAGGCAATCACTCAATTGACGCCGCCATCGATACTGGTTGTGAAAACTTCTGAAAAACTCGTTTAGAGCTGGATGATAGGTCGAGCGATTGAATGTCCCGTCTTACCTACCTGTTGCTCACGCGGTGTGGAATGTAGGTTTTTCGAAACCCGCTGAACTCGATTGCCTCGAACGACAACTTTCTTTCCGGTTGCTGATCTCTTGAAAGTCCAGGGTCATCCATCGCTCCAATTCCGTGATTCAATGAGAATTTGCTGCACTAGATGCTTCCACTTGAGGAGTACTCCAACTTTGGTGTTCTGGTTGGAAGTCATTCCCAACGTGCGGAGAGAAATCAATCTGTGAATCGATCCTCACATTACTATTCTTCTGGGCAGTTTGCACCAGATTCGGGCCTCGGATTCGGGGGCTGGGCGCATTGGCGACGTACTTGGCGACTAGTACAAGGTCGAGCGCATTGCACCGGGGCATTGCACCGGAGAGCCGGAGTTCACTGCTCTGCAGAAATCACTTGGCGACTATGCTCTACTCATATCTCAGCGCGATCATGGGATCTACACGCATTGCGCGACGCGCCGGCACACAGCAGGCGAGTAGTGCTATCCCGATCAGCAGCACGGCAACGGCAGCGAAGGTGGCCGGATCGGAAGGGCTGACTCCGTAGATAATCTTCTTCATTTGGCGGCTGAGGATGAGTGCGATCACCGATCCCGACCCGACACCGCCGAGTGTGAGCGCAAATCCTCGGCCTAGAATCAGGCGCACTACGTCCCCGCGCTGCGCACCCAAGGCAATGCGCGTTCCGATCTCCTGAATGCGCTGTCCCACCAGATAAGAGATCACTCCGTAGATACCAATACTCGACAGCACGACGGCGAGCGCGGCAAAGATTCCGAGCAGCATCACCGAGAATCGGCGGGCAGCGAGCGAACCGGCGATTACTTCTTCCAGAGTCTCCGCTCCGTAGACAACTTGCTGGGTATTGTTGCTCGCCAAAGCCTTGTGCATGGCGGGAATCTGCGCAGCGGGATTGTTGGCGCTCCGAACGACCATGCCGATACCATTACCCACAAGTGGCATGAAGCGGTCGGGAATTTGCATGCATGGGACATAGATCTGTGCTTGAACTTTTGCCGTGGCATCAGTGTCGAGTCCCCAGTGTTTAACGTGGCCGACAACACCGATGATTTCTGGCTGCAGATCGAGCAGTCCGACGTTGATCCTCTTGCCGATCGGGTTTTCTCCGGGGAAATACTTGTGTACGAAGTAGTCGTCCACCACAACCACCTGTGTACTGTGTTCGGAATCAGCATGGGTGATGAACCTTCCACTCAGAAGATGCAGGCCCATAGCCGTCAGATAATCCGGTTCCACGCCATAAAAGAGAGTCCACTTGCTTTCCGAGGCGGACGCCGGTTTGGGCTCGTCTATTTTCCAGACCGGCAACTCCGAATCGCCTTGCATCGGCAGCGAGCCTGCAAGAATCGACGCAGATACCACTCCCGGTTGATTCCGCACCGCGTCATGAATCTTGCGCAGCTCCGCTCGAATGTGCGCTGGATCGCGGCCCAAATCCGGCTGCATCGCCACTTGGAAACTCAGCGCATTTCGCGGATCAAATCCGGTGTCGACGCTCCACAGCGCTGCCAGGGTGCGAATCATCAGCCCCGCGCCCACCAGCAGAACGAGCGCGGTTGCCACCTCGATTACGACGAATGCGTTCTGCGCGCGCCCGCGGCTCCCAGCCACGCCCCGTCCGCCTTCCTTCAAAGCATCCGTCAGATTTGAGCGCCAGGCGCGCAGCGCGGGCGCCAGACCGAATCCGATGCCGGCGAGTAACGAAACTGACAGCGTAAAGATCAGAACGCGAAAATCGAGTGAGATTTCATGCGAACGCGGCACAGCATCGGGCAGGAGCGCGAGAATGGACCGCGTGGCGCTCGCAGCAAAGACGAGTCCGAGCGCACCGCCTGCGAGACCTAACAGAACGCTCTCTGAGAGAAGCTGGCGAACCAAGCGCCCGCGCGTTGCGCCCAGTGCGCTCCGCAGCGCAAACTCTCGCGCCCGGCCAGTTGCCCGGGCCAGCATCAGGTTCGCTACATTGGCGCACGCAATCATCAGCACAAATCCCACTGCGGCCAGCAGCACGAAGAGGAACGGAGCGATATCGCCGACCATGTCCTGCTTGAAAGAAATTAGGGTCACGCCGCCACCCTTATCTGCCTCCGGATAAGCTTCAGCCAGCGTATTCGCAACGCGCTGCATATCTTGTCGCGCGCGGTCGGGCGTTACGCCCATCTTCATGCGGCCGATCACATTCAATCCCATTGAGATTCGTCGGTCGCGAAATGTGGGATCGTTCCATTGACCGACCGGCGTCCACACTTGCGTGCCGTAGCCGTTGTAAAAGAGAAAAGTTTCGGGAATAACCCCAACGATCGTGTGGCGCACCCCGTTGAGCGTGATGCGACGGCCGAGCACGGAGGGTGACGAGCCGTACCGCGCCTTCCACAGCCCACCGCCGATCAGAGCGACCGGCTCCCCGCCGACACGGTCTTCGTCCCCCGTGAACAGGCGGCCAAGCACCGGCTTTACCTTCAGCGTCGGAAAGAAATCGGCCGAAACCTCGTGCCCGCTCAGACGTGTGGGCTCTCCCTCTCCAGTGAGATTGAACGACTGTTCCCGGAACGCCGCCATCGACAAGAACGTCTCATTTTGCCGCTGCCAATCGAGAAAGTTGGCATACGATACCGCTCCCTGATCAGCAAGTGCGCTCTTCTGGTACAGAATTGCAAGCTGCTCGGAATGCGGATACGGCAGCGGATTCAATAGCACGCCGTTTACCACGGAAAACAAAGCGGTGTTCGCGCCAATGCCCAGCATCAGGGTGAGGAGGGCAATGCACGTAAACCCCGGATTCTTGCGCATCGCACGCACTGCATAGCGCAAATCCTGAATCAGCGATTCGATCGCCGGGAGCCCCTGCTGCCGTCGCCACGCCTCGCGGGTTTGCTCGATTCCGCCAAGCTTGATGAGCGTCTGCCGCCGGGCTTCCGCGAGACTCATACCCGAACGCACAAAGTCATCGATATGCAGTTGCACGTGGCTTTCGAGTTCGGCCTGAAACTCGCGATCGCGGCGCTCACTGCGAAACAGACCTGCTATGCGTAAGAGAAAGGATCGCAGGCTCATCGCGACTCCTCAGGATTGAGGAAGCGCGCCACGATGGTAGCCGTCTCGTTCCATTCGCGCGTCTCGCGCTCAACCTGCTTCTTGCCCGCGCGCGTCAGGCGGTAATAGCGCGCGCGGCGATTGTTCTCCGAAACTCCCCACTCCGAGGCGATGAATCCCTCCTGCTCAAGCTTGAGCAGCGCGGGATAAAGAGTGCCATAGTTGACGGAAAGAAGATCTCCACTGGTCTGCTCAATTCGGCGCGCAATGCCATACCCGTGCAACGAGCCCATGCTTTGCAGCGTTTTGAGGACCATCAAAGCCAGCGTGCCCTGCGGGACCTCTTTGCCTTCGCCCATCATCATCCTCCTATTGGGATCCCATATATAGTTAGCACGATTCCTATGGGAATACAATAGAGCCGGCGTTCGATGAGTTCGCCAGTTTTGTGTCCACCGCAGGCTTGGGCGCCGCTTGGCTTGGATACTGCTCAAGACGCTTACCGGTGGGGATACTCTCGCAGGGGCAGACCTGTACAAAAACACCGAAGGATTCCAGCCTTCACACACTTTGATTCTCACGATCAACGAGAGACCCACGCTACCACCTATTGTGGCATTCAGAGAACGGCTACGCTTTGTTCCGTTCAACGGAGACTTCAGCAAGTCCAAAGACTTCGGCCTGGAAGATGATTTAGCGCGCGAGATGCCGGGCATTTTGTGGAAGCTCATTAAAGCCGCGCCTGCCGCGTTTGCGAATGGTGATGAACCACCCACGACCGTGCGCGAAGCTACGGACGATGTGATGGGAAGAAAACGACACCCCGAAGCCCTTCATTGAGCAATGTCTGATTGAAGATCCTGATGCGGTCACTCAAATACCCGACTTGAAGGCGGCCGTGATCAAGTGGGTAGGCGGCATGGTTGTGGATGACGCAACAGTGGACCGCATCGTGGAGGGCGTCCGGGCACGTTGGAACTATGCACGAAAGCGAGTCGGGCCTAAGCAGCTCTGGGGACTCATCGGGATCAAACTTCGCCCCTCATCGTGATCCTAATCACAGGTGAGATAAATGAGATATATCTCATCCTATTGTTTTGGTTTGGCGAAATAAATTATCTATATGATAGAGACGAAACATAGGAAAAACCTCGCTTGAGATAGTCCACGATACAAGTCAAACGGACGATCCCTAAGGAACCGGCAGAGTCATCCCACTTTACGGTGCAGACATAGCCCGCGCAGTCCGAAGGTGTGCCATGCATATGAACCGAGACGTACTGCCCCATCCGGGTACGCCGCCCCCTTTGTACGTGGAGGGCGGGCTGCGACCGACCAAGCAATTTGGTGCAGGACGCGAACCAGAGGGTGGATCAAATCTTGACGGCTAAATGCCAGCCAAGCGCGCAGTTGGCAAATTTACTCACAGGCGATTTCACTCGTTGACGACCCGTGCGCGGAGCACGGCCCGAGGACCGTCGTACCAGCGCCGGTCTGAAGCGGCCTCAGTTATCTAATGTTTCGCCGACAATACTGTGGAGGTTGTACTGGGCGGAGCCGCTGCGGGCGTAGTGTCTCCGCTGCGCGTCATATTGAGATTTGTGTGGTGCAAGAAATAACCTTCGCCAAAACCATCCAGTCGGTTGCCATCCGAAGAGACACTCAGAGTGTAGGTCTGCTGATTCTCCCCGAGGACTCGCCGGAGGCTAACCGCTGCTCCATCGACGCTACCGGCGACCAAAGTGTCAGGTTCGGATTTCCCGCTGCTGGTATGCCACGTACCTTGTAGCGTCGATCCGGTCTGGCGTAGGGTAATCCACCCTTGGAACCGATCATCAAAGTGGGTGAAGCTCCAGGTGCCCGATAGGTCCTTAGGATTCTGGCCAGGTGCAAGCGGCGCGGGATTGTTGATGTCGTCCGTGGTATAGACTTTCTTGGGGGTTGTTCCGCGCTTTTCCTTTTGCTGGCGGTTCTGACGTGCAGTGTCACCCAGGGACTGACCGGCACACAGGGTGCACACGAGCAGCAGCACCAAACCAACGACCGGAACCAGCCGCACAGTCCTCATATTCCCCTCCGACAGAAGCTCGCAATTTGCTTCCCAACGGTAGTTCAGCGCCCAACAGAGCGCAAAATTACTCTGGTAATGTCGATCCGCAAAAGTCGATGAGTGCTATCAGGATTTTTCACCATTTGACGGAAGGAAAGCTGTCTAGGGAACTGCATGGTGCCAGGGCGATTAATTCTTCAGAACATCACTGGCTTCTACAAGTGCGAAATGGGCTTTGCGCTATGTGGCTACAAGAAAACGCCCAGGCCGGGCGGGCGCCGGGCCCGGGCATTCTTATTTTGCCGAGGGCGCAGTGTTAACCTGCTGGCGCTAGAAGCTGAAACCCGGCGCCAGTTGCACCGGTATCACAGTAACCGAACCCAATCCAAATAGAGCGGCGGATGCGGACGAGGCCAGGGAAGTGTTAAGTACATCCTGACTGCTGCAGGTTGCGACCGCGCCGTTGTTGTTGTAGCAAATGTTGCCGGCATCCAACCGAGCCTGCACGGTGATCGTGTGTGTCCCGGCGCCGACTTCGGTGAGGATGAAGTTAAACGTGTGTGCACTGGTTGACGACAAGATCAGGTCCACTACTTCTTGGGAACATGTACTGATGTTGGTGATACAGCTACTGGTGATAGCTTGTCCAAGCGTTGCTGTGAGCTGCTGAATTCGGGCATCGAATACAATTCCACTGCCGCCCGCATCGGGGTAGCCAGCCAAGCTGTACAGTGCGGGAGCGCCTTGCATGTCGCCGGGGTTGCCGCAATTTGTACAATCGAGCAGAACTCGGACGGCAACGCTGGCTACCGACGTAGCTGTCTGCGAACTTCCGTTGCCTTTCACTTGAGTGTTCGTGTAAATGCCGGTGATCAGCGACGGCGAGACAAAGAGGGTCTTGTTCGTAGATGCCTTCACTGATGAATTCATCACAGTAAACCACTGACCGTTATTAGCCGAGTCCACACAGGGCTGGAAATTTTGCGAGCCTGTGAAACCGCTCTGGCTCGAGGCACAGATTGCAGGTTGAGTGAAGATGGCTGCGCCGCCTTGCGGGCTGGTTGAGCTTTGTGCCAAAAGCGAAGGTGAGGCGCTTGCCAGGCAGAACGCCAGTACGGCTGCCACGATCTTTCCATTGGCCGAGATGGGGAGCACGGGCGTACCGCGATGGTTCATAATGGTTTCCTCCATGAGGTGGTCTTCGAGTTCGGAATCCCGTTGAATGGACGGGGTTCTTACCAGGCGAGACCGACAATATACGGTTTGCCTGGACTGAAGTGGCTGAGCCAACCTTAGGCAAAATACGCGGCATAAACTACGTCACGAACGGACAATACGAGAAGGGCAAAACGGCCAGTCGGAGCACGGTCGTGGCATAACTGCACGGCTGCAATTAGGCCATAGCACCCAAGACCTCCGCCCAGCGTCAATGAGCGCAATCGCGATGTAACGCCAACTGAGAAGAGGCCCGACAGGTCAGAGCGGCTTCACACGAGCACGTGCCAATCTAGTCATTTAGTCATTTCGGGTCGATTTTCGGCGGTGGATCATAGAGTTCAACTTCCCAACCCTCCAGTGGCGGATGCACCGGTTTACCCGTCACGTAGCTCAAAATATACTGAGCTGCTCGTTTTTCAGCGTGTTTGGCATTGAGAACGCGGCCACTCTCATCAAATTCCAGCACATTTGAAAAGATTGCATACGTCTGTTCCAGCGCGCTGGGCTCACGAAAGATCGTGGAATAGTCGATTCCTTCGAGCAGAGGATGACCAACTGTGCCGTTCGCAACCCAATAGGAAAACGTCCGAATAGCTCCACTAACTGAATGACTCAGGTGTGCCATAAAACAGATCCTCGCACTCGATGAGCGGCATGGCGATGTTTCAACAACTGGCTACGTTCCCGACTTGGTAGACCACCTACGGACGTTGCTTGAGAATAGACCGACGCCTACTTGCAGAGTTGCGGATACGTCTGCCACAGGCCGACGAGATCAAGAAGGCGCCGAAACTCAAGGCAGCGTTCGGCGAAATGCTCGACCTGATGCAATAGCGACGGAGAAGGCCATGGGTACCGGGGCATTTTGAGTGTAAGGAGGATATTACGCCAATCAATATGCGAAATGCTCGGAACCTCGGGTCGCGATTGACTCGCCACAACCCCCGGCCCTAAGATCTTGCCCAATCTGCCATATCAACCTCGCATCCTTGGCTGAAGCGAGCCAGGGACCCGAGCGGGCACCTGGCAGCTAAGGAAACGGCTTGCATAACGGAGAACAGTTTTCGTGGACCGGCGTGACCTTTTCAAAGGCGCTGTAGCAGCAGGGCTCTTGCGCCACCCGCCATCAAGCGCCCAGACTGCGCCCACGACCGACGTTGTGATCGAACGTGCTGTCTCCGGAAAACCTCATACCGGC
>Ga0126371_10001027_pt1 | contig 23284 bp, 20 predicted proteins | sample PanSoiMetaPlot_4_FD_110145 | JGI IMG/M metagenome (GOLD analysis project Ga0126371, IMG submission 110145) | Tropical forest soil microbial communities from Panama - MetaG Plot_4 | ecosystem: Environmental > Terrestrial > Soil > Tropical forest > Bulk soil | place: Panama | collected 2016-02-17 | reverse complement strand
TGATGTGGCGCAGCCGCGTCGACATCGGCTTGACCACGATTTCCTCGGTGTGGAAGACGCCGTCGACCACGATGCCGAAGGTCTCGCGGCCGACCTGCGTCACCACGATGAAGCCGTTCTCGGGCTCGCTGTTCTCGCCGTTGTCGATCTTGAGCAGCGTCTTGAGATGGATGAGCGGCAGCAGCTTGTCGCGCAGGCGCAGCACCGGCGCGTCCTTGATGCGCTCGATCTTGTGCTCCGAATTCGACTGCGCGCGCACCAGCTCGATCACGGCGAGCTGCGGAATGGCGAAACGGTCGCCGGCCGCCTCGACGATCAGCGCCGACACGATGGCGAGGGTGAGCGGGATCTTGATGACGAAGATCGAGCCCTGGCCCGGGTTCGACTTGACCTCGATGGTGCCGCCGATCTGGTCGATGTTGGTGCGCACCACGTCCATGCCGACGCCGCGGCCGGACACGCTGGTGACGGTGGCGGCGGTCGAGAAGCCGGGCGCGAAGATGAACTTGTGGATCTGCGCCTCGGTCAGCTTCTCGGCGGCGGCCTCGGTGACGATGCGGCTCGCGATCGCCTTTTCCTTGATCTTCGCGGTATTGAGGCCGCGGCCGTCGTCGCTGATCTCGATGATGATGTGGCCACCCTCGTGATAGGCGGAAAGCCGGATGGCGCCCTTCTCGGGCTTGCCGGCGGCGCGGCGCTCGGCCGGCTTCTCGAGGCCGTGGTCGGCCGAGTTGCGCACCATGTGGGTGAGCGGATCCTTGATCAGCTCGAGCACCTGGCGGTCGAGCTCGGTGTCGGCGCCGCGCATGTCGAGCTCGATCTGCTTGCCGAGCTCGGCCGAAAGGTCGCGCACGATCCGCGGCAGCTTCTGCCACGCATTGCCGATCGGCTGCATGCGCGTCTTCATGACGCCTTCCTGCAGCTCGGCGGTCACGTTCGACAGGCGCTGCAGCGGCACCTTGAATTCGGAATTCTCGTGGCGCCGCGCGATCTCGAGCAGCTGGTTGCGCGTGAGCACCAGCTCGGAGACCATCGTCATCAGGTGCTCGAGCGTCTCGACGTTCACCCGCAGCGTCTGGTTGGCGATCTTGGCGTCGGACTTCTCCTCGTCCTCCTTGGCGCCGGCCGGCTTGTCGGCCGCGGGCTTCGCGGCTTTCGCGGCAGCCGGCGTCGGGGCGGGGCCTTCGGTCTCGCGGAAGGCGCGCTCGAGCTCGTCGAGCGACACCTCGCCCACCCGCAGCGGACGCTCCAGCACCTGGTAGGCGAGCGTTCCGGCGTTCGGCGGCGGCGCGGCGGGCGCTGCCGCAATGGGCGCTGCCGGCGCAGCGACCGCGGGCGCATCGACCACCATGCGCTCGAGCTCGCCGATCAGGTCCTGATCGGCGCCGCCCGGCTCCTGCTGATCCCTCTCGAGCTGGTCGAGAATCTGCTTGATGCGGTCGATGGTGGAAAGGATGAGCGTGACGGCCTCGCCGGTCACCGGCATGCCGTCGCGGAACTTGCCCATCAGCGTCTCGGCCGCATGTGCCAGCGCTTCGAGGCGGGGCAGGCCGAGGAAGCCGCACGTGCCTTTGATGGTGTGCACCAGGCGAAAGATGTTGTCGAGGATCTTGGCGTTGTTGGGATCCTGCTCGAAATGCACGAGCTCGACGTCGACCGTGTCCAGGCTTTCACTGGTCTCGGTCAGAAACTCACGCAACAAATCGTCCATGACGCAACCTTCGGGAAACGGGCACGGCAAGCCGCCGCGCGCCATTCGGGAGCGGTGCCAGTGTGTTGGCAAACCCTTTACGTTTGGTTGCGCCGTCGCGAATGGCTAATCAGAACAGGGCGATTTGAGACAATTTTTCTCCCTCGGCCGGCGCGGAGCGCCGACCGGCCGCACGGCGGCGATGGATTTCTTTACGATGGTTTAAGAAAGGTCTCCGCGATCACCGGAAACGCCGTCGCCGCGCCGCGCCGCGACACGGCGCCGCCCGCCGCGGTGCGCTCACGCGCGATCAGGTCGCGGCGATCACGATGGTCTCGCCTTCGGCCGCGATCGTGGCCGTGAGCCCGCAGGCGCGGGCGAGGAGCCCGGTGTAGTAGGGCTGGATGGCGTGCGCATCGATCGGCTCGCCGGCGGCGCCGCCGTCGAGCAGCCCCGGGATCGCGTGCGGGACGCGGGCGTTGAGGCCGGCCGCGGTGACGCGAAAGCTCACGCTCTCGCCGCTGCCGACCGGATCGAGGGTGAGCGTGCCGCCGCGCGGGATCGCCTGGGTCGCGACGACCAGCATGTTGAGCAGGAGCTTGACGCGGTTCTTCGGCAGGAGGGCGCGCGGCAGATTCCAGGTGAGCTTGAACTTGTCGTCCTCGATGAAGCCGCGCGCGACCTGCTCGGCGTCGCCGGTGTCGACCTGCGCGGTCATCGATCCGGCCGCGCCGAAGGCGATGCGGCAGAACTGCAGGCGGGCGGTCGCGGTGCGCGCGCTCTTCTTGATCAGGGAGAGCGCGAAGGTCTTGGTCTCCTCGTCCTTCGATTCCTCGAGCACCTCGAGGCCGTTGACGATCGCGCCGGCCGGGCTGATCAGGTCGTGGCAGACGCGCGAGCACAGCAGCGCGGCGAGGTCGAGGGCTTCAGGGGGCGCAGCCATGCGGGACGTCTCCGGAACAGTGGGGAAGCGACACTGGTGCCCGCTTTCGATCGGCGTCAGTGTGTGCTGATTCGGGCACGCGTTGCGGCACGGCGCGGTGATACACGTGTGACCGGGGCCTGCCAAGGCGAGAGAAGGCGGCGTATGAGGCAAAATGCTACGGTATCGCCAATGGTCGACGCGGCGCTTGCGGCCGAGCTGACGGCGCTGGTCGCGCGCGCATCGGCGGCGATTCTCGCCATCGCACCCGGCGGAATGGCGACCCGCCTCAAGGCCGACCACACGCCGGTGACGGCCGCCGACGAGGCCGCCGACCGGGTGATCGCGCAAGGGCTCGCGCGCATCCTGCCCGGCGTCGCCGTCGTCTCGGAGGAGAGCCGCGATGCGGGCGCCGCGCTCGGCGAGACCTTCGCGCTGGTCGACCCGCTCGACGGCACCAAGGAGTTCGTGGCCGGCCGGGGCGAGTACACGGTCAACCTTGCGCTCGTGACCGGCGGCGAGCCGATCGCGGGGTTCATCGCGGCGCCGGCGCTCGGCCTCGTCTACCGGGGCATCGTCGGGCGCGGCGCCGAGCGCCTCGGGCTCGACCCGGCGAGTGCGCCGCTCGCGATCCGCTGCCGCCGCGCGCCGGCGGACGGCCTCGTCGCGGCGGTCAGCCGCTCGCATCTCGACCCCGACAGCGAGGCGTTTCTCGCCCGGCTGGCGGTCCGCCAGCGGATCACCAGCGGCTCGGCGCTCAAGCTGTGCCGCATCGCCGAGGGCGTCGCCGACGTCTATCCGCGGCTCTCGCCGACGTCGGAATGGGATACGGCGGCAGGCCACGCCATCGTGGCGGCGGCGGGCGGGGCGGTGACGACGCCATCCGGCATGCCGCTGCGTTACGGCCGCGCCGGCGAGGATTTCAAGATTCCGGGCTTCGTCGCCTGGGGCGATCCGACCCGCAGCGTCGCCCAGGACTGAACGCGGGCCTCAGGGAAGGAGCGTGCTCATCACCGCCGGCCACTTGTCGTCGGCGGTCCCGATCGCGTCGCCCGGGTCGTCCAGGAACCGCGCGCGCGAGTTCTCGTCGTAGAACAGATAGACGCGTTGGCCGACCATGGCCCACACCAGCGGATTGCCGGCCACCGCGACCCCACGGCCGAGCGCGACCGGATCGTAGCCGCCGTAGCGCGGCATGTAGACCTCCGGGTGGGCCGCGAAGGCGGCCTCGTCGCCGGTGTTGCGAAAGCGCCAGGTCACGCCGCCGTAGCTCATTTCGTGATCGGAGTTGCCGTAGAGGGGGGCCGCATGGGTGAAATAGCTGACCGGGTCGACCCCGCTGATCGCGAGCCCGCTCAGTACGTCGCTGACCACCCGTTCGGTCGTCGCCGCCCCGACCCGGGGCAGGCCGGAGAGCGCGAGAAACAGCACCAGGGGCATCGCGGCCACGCGCGACAACTTGCCGGCCGCCGGCGCCAGCCCCGACTTTCGCTGCCGCCGCGCTGAGGTCATAGTTCTCCTTAATGGTGTGGCGATTCGGGGGTCGTGCCGGCCGGGGCCGGTACGCGCTTGCTGCCCATCGCAGCGAACGAAGGGGAAAGCGGCCCTCAGGTCGACGGTGCCTCGAAGTCCCGTGCGCGGTGTCCGCGTCGCGGGCCGCCCGCATGGCACCGTAGGCCCTATCGGTGTCCAACGCGTTAAGCCGAATCGGTATCGATGATGACAGTGATGATCCGCTCGACGATCCGGCGAACGATCACATGGAGCGATCACATGGAGCCCGCGATGCGCTCTGCCTTGCGAACCCTCGTCGTCCTGCTCGCGCTGGCGGCCGTCGTGCCCGGCATCGCCCGCGCGCAACAGCCGGCGCCGCCGCCGAACGATCGCTTCCAGCCGGGCGAGTTGGTCGAGACCGGTCACCGCTTCTTCGGCGGGGTGTCGCGCGGGCTCGCGACCGTGATCGAGAAGGCCGTATCGCAGTGGGGGCTGCCGAACGGCTACGTCCTCGGCGAGGAGGCGGGCGGCGCGTTCTTCGGTGGCCTGCGCTACGGCGAAGGCTCGCTCTACACCAAGAACGCGGGCGACCTCAAAGTCTACTGGCAGGGCCCGACCCTGGGCTGGGACGTGGGCGGCGACGGCGCACGCACCATGATGCTGGTCTACAACCTGCCCGCCACGCAGGCGGTCTACCAGCGTTTCGGCGGCATCGACGGCTCGGCCTATTTCATCGGCGGCTTCGGCATGACGGCGCTGACCGCCAACGACATTGTCGTGGTGCCGATCCGCTCCGGCGTCGGGCTGCGCCTCGGCGCCAATGTGGGCTACCTGAAATTCACGCCGCAGCCGACCTGGAACCCGTTCTGATCTGCCGTCGCGGTCTCCATTCTCGCTTGTCCGGGAGGGGCTTGCCGGGATTGAGGTTAACGGCGCGGGCAAGCTGGCAGAAGCGGCTGCGCCATGGCATGTTCGCCCCCGTTGATTGGCGTCCGCGCCGGCGCACCGGACCATCCCCGGGCCCTGTCGGAACTCACTTTGCGGGAACTTGGCGCGCGGCGGACCGGAGGCGTTCGTGATCGAGTCGATCATGTATTTCGGAATCGGATTCCTGGTCGCGAGCCTGCTCGGGCTCGTCATCATCCCGCTGGTGCACAATCGCGCGACGCGGCTCACCATCCGGCGCGTCGAGGCCGCAACCCCGCTGTCGATGGCGGAGATTCAGGCCGACAAGGACCAGCTGCGCGCCGAGTTCGCGATGTCGACCCGGCGGCTGGAGATGAGCGTCGAGCAGCTCAAGGCGCGTTCGACCACCCAGCTCGGCGAGCTCGGCAAGAAGACCGAGGCGATCACGCTGCTCAGGCAGGAGCTCGGCGAGAAGAGCGCCGCCCTGTCGGCGCTGGAGGCGCACCTCACGTCGATGCACGACAAGGTCGCGGCGACCGAGCAGGAGCTCTCGGTCAAATCGAACACCGCGCACGAGACCGGGCTCGCGCTTGCCGACATGGAAGCGGCGCTCGCCAAGCTCAACACCGAGATGGGCGAGCACACCGCGATGTCGGGGGCGCACAAGGTCGAGATACTCAACCTCAACACGCAGATCGACGGCCTCAAGGCGCAGCTCCAGCGCAACGAGAAGGAGGTCAAGGAGGCGGAAGCGCGGCTCACGCGCGAGCGCAGCGACGCCGACGCGGCGACGAAGGAGCTGTCCGACGAGCGCGGCAAGGCCGAGACGCTGACCAACCGCGTCGCGCAGCTCGAGCGCCAGCTCGTCGCGCAGACGACCGAGGCCGAAATCCTCGGCCGCCGCATCCAGGATCTGGAGACCAGGCTCACCGCGCAGGGCGTCGCGCTGGTCGAGCGCGAGCATTCGGCAAACCAGCTGCGCGTCGAGCGCGATGCGGCGAAGAAGAACGAGGCCGATCTGCGCGCCGAGCTCGCCGCCTCAGGGAGCCGCAAGTCCCAGTCGGCCGACGATGCGCGCCCCGACCATGCGCAGGTGCATGCCGAGCTTGCCCGCGTGACCGAGGACCGCACGAAGCTGCAACAGGAAATCGCCGCGATGAAGCGCGAGGCCGAGCAGGCCTGGACGGACGAGCGCACCGACAACGCGCTGCTCCGCGAGCGCATCAACGACATCGCGGCGGAGGTCGCCCGGCTCACCATGGCGCTCGAGGGCGCGAACTCGCCGATCGAGGCGATCCTCGCGGCCGATGCCCCGGCGGGTGCCGGCGCCAACGGCGGCGAAGCTCCGGGCGGCAATCTCGCCGACCGCATCCGCGCGCTGCAGAGCCGCGCCTCGCGGCTGCAGCCGGTGCCGTCGAGTTCTCCGCCCGCATCGCCGCCGCCGGCGAAACCCGCGAAAACGACGCGAAAGCGGACGGTCCAGTAGCGGCGAAGACCTACGCCTGCGCGACGATCAGGCTGGTGCCGATCAGGATCAGCCCGACCCCGGCCCAACGCAGCGGCGTGACGCGCTCCCCGAGCAGCCAGCGCGAGAGCAGCGTCACCATGACGAAGCTCAGGCTGGTGATCGGGAACGCGGTGCTCACCGCGAGAAAGCGCAGCGCGCCGGAATAGAGCAGCACCTCGACGATCAGCACCGCGACCCCGAGCAGGATCCAGTGGTGCCGGCGCGCGGCGTCGAGCGCGGACTTCTTCAGGAAGGTCTGGCCGAATCCCTCGACCATCGTGCTCACGACGACGAGCAGCACGCCCAGCGCGGTCGGACTCATTCGGGCTTCGCCTTGCCGCCAAGCGTCGTGTGCCCGGTCTGGCTCACGCACCACACCCCCGCGACCACGACCACGATGCCGACGACCTGCAGCGGCGCGATGTGCTCGCCGAGGAGCACCACCGAGAGCGCGCAGACCGTGACGTAGCTCAGCGACGTGAACGGCTTGGCGTAGCTCAGGTCGGCGTGGTCGAGGACCTTCAGCCAGTTGACGAGCTGCGCCGCCATGAGGGCGACGACCAGGATGAAGATCGGATGGCGCGCGACCGCGACCACGAGCTCGCGCAGCGACGACGCATCCGGCAGGTCGGCGACGCCGGCCTTCCAGACGAGCTGCAGGGCGGTGTCGAGCGCAATCGCCACCGCCAACCCGATCACGAGCCTTGCCGGAAACCGCGCCCCCGTCATTCCGACAGATTGATCACACCGACGGCGGCGGAGCAAGCTTTACAGGCACGTCATGCCCGGCGAATGCCGGGCATCCACGTCTTTGCCGCAAGCAAGACCTGGATGGCCGGGACATAGGCGAGCGAAGCGACGCCGTTCTTCGAACGGCCCTAGGCGAGCGAAGCGACGCCGTTCTTCGAACGGCTATGAGCCCGGCCATGAGAAAAACCGAGCTACGGAACGAAATCCTCGCTCTCGGTGAAGGCCGGGCGCGCGCGCCGCTTGCCTTCGGCCTTCTGCAGGAAGCGCACGCCGATCTCGTCGCCCTTGACGTAGACGAGCTCGCATTTGCGGTGGGCGTTGCCGACCGTCGACAGCATCAGGAAGAACTCGTTGAGCTTGAGGTTCTCGACGCTGCCCTCGACCGTGAGCTTTGCGCCGCTCTGCGAGATCACCTCGATATAGCACTCGCGCCACCAGGTGCCGTCGATGCCCATGATCCGCGCCTTGAAGCCGGATTCGAAGACGACCTGATCGGTGCCCTTGAGCTCGTTTTCCTTGGCCATGGTCTCAAACTCGACACGCAACACGACACGGTCGTGCATGGTAGCGGCGAGTCAGAAATCGACCGTTAACGTCGAGCGAGCGTTTGCGGGCCCTCCAAAAACGGTGTCGCGCCGGCTTTCATTGAAATCATTCGCTTTTCCTCGCTGGGCTGTGCCGAACCGCTCGCCGATCGATCGTCTTCCGTCCAACCATCTGGAAGCTTGCGTCCGCCCTGCCGGCGGCGCGCAGAGAATTCCCGAAGCATTCCGCGCCGTTCCGGCGCTCGGCAAGCCGTTCCAGCAAGAGCAGCTCGAAAGAGCGCTTCGCGCCGCGTTGGACACCGCTACGGCGCGGGCTTCACCAGCTTGATGCCGGTGAGCGCCGCGAGCGGCGCCTGGCGGGCGGTTTCCCGGCGCAAGTAGTCGGCGAGATACTGCGGCGTGTTCTGCGCCGCCGGCGGCACGCTCATGCCGAGGGCGGTCATCCGCTCCTGGAAGGCCTGCGAGTGGATCACCGCGTTGAGCTCCCGGTTGAGGTACGCGATGACCGCGGGCGGCGTCTTTGCCGGCGCCGCGAGGCCGACGAAGCCGCGATAGTCGAAATTGGGATAGCCGAGCTCCGCCATCGTCGGCACCTCGCTCCAGGTCGCGATGCGCTGCGGGCTCGCGATCGCGAGCGCGCGCAGCTTGCCCGCGTCGGCGAGCGGCTTCGCCTGGGCGTAGAACGTGAAGGTCGCCTGCACGGCGCCGGCCGCGACGTAGCGCGCGGCCTCGCCGGCGCCGCGATACGGCACCGCGACGATCGAGGTCTTGGCGAGCAGGTTGAGCTGGGCGAGCGCCATCGCGGGCGAGGTCGCGGGGCCGGATGTCGCGAAATTGATCTTGTTCGGGTGCGCCCTGGCGTCGGCGACGAGGTCGGCGAGCGTGCGATAAGGCTGCGCGGCGTCGACCACCAGCACCAGCGGCGGGCCCTCGACGATCATGCCGATCATCGCGAAATCGTCGACCGCGTTGTACGACACGGGCAGGAAGTAGAGGTTCTGCGCATCCGCGATCGAGTTGACGAACAGCGTGTAGCCGTCCGGCTCGGCGCGCACCGCAAAAGTGCCGCCGACCGTGCCGGAGCCGCCGGTCTTGTTCTCGACCACGATCGACTGGTGGATGCGGTCGGAGAGCATCGCCGCCATGATACGCGCCGGCACGTCGCTCAGGCCGCCCGCCGCGAACGGCACCACCATCGTGATGGTGCGATCGGGGTACTCGGCGCGCGCGGGCGCGATGGCGAGGAGTGCGGCGACGAGCGCGAGCACGAGACGATGGGGGTGGCGCATGAGGGACTCCTGTGCGGCCTCATCATTTTGCGGCGGCCCGGAACGTGTGCCAAGCAGCTAAATCGTCATGGCCGGGCTTGTCCCGGCCATCCACGTCTTTCTAAATGCGGCCCAGGAAGACGTGGATGCGCGGGACAAGCCCGCGCATGACGCGGGTGGAGGGGTCATGCCCAAGAACACAACGGTCGAGCCGCTGCTGCCGGTCGAGCTCGGCCGCGGCAAGGTGAGGTTCGCGCAAGGGGTCAAGGCCGGCCGCTGGGTGTTCGCGACCGGGCTGATGGCGCAGGACTTCGTCAACGGCATCGCGCCGGAGGTGCTCGCCGCGCGCGCGCCACATGCCGGCCTGCCCAAGCGCGAGAAGGAGGCGCAGCGCATCTTCGACAATCTCGACGCCGTGCTGCGCGCCGCCGGCACCGACCGGACGAACCTCGTGCGCACCGACCAGTACTACGCGACCGTCAAGGCGGTGCCGCCCTATCAGCAGGTGCGCCGCGAATTCCTGCGCGGGCGCATTCCGCCCTCGACCTCGATCGCGATGCAGAAGCTGCTCCTCCCCGGCGCCGACATGAACATCCAGGCGATGGGCGTGATCCCGGCAGCCGGCTTCGAGGTGACGCACTTGAAGCACGCGCAGCTCGAGGGCCGGCCGACATCCGGCTATTCGCCGGCGCTCACGGTCGGCGACTTCATCTTCATTCCCGGCATCACGTCGCTCGCGATCGGCGACGAGCCGCGCCGCAACGGGGTCGCCGTCGCCGCGCTGATGCAGGAGGGCGCGCAGTGGGGCGGCCAGCCGATCAAGCTCGAGACCAACTTCATCATCGAGCAGCGCATGAAGGCCTCGCTCGCGCTCGCCGGCGCCCGGCTCGACGACGTGGTGCATGCGCAGGTCTATCTGGCCGACCGCGAGGATTATTCCGCCTTCAACGCGGCGTGGACGCGGCATTTCGGCGAGAACGTCCCGACCTACTCGATCATCCCGTGCATCGAGCGCGGGCTCGCGCCCCATGACGGCAAGATCGAGATCAACGTGCTCGCGGCGAAACCGGGCGGCGCCTCGGCGCGGCGCAATATCGATGCGGGCGTGCCGACCGCCTTCCGCTTCCAGCCGCAGGCGGCGCGCGCCGGCGACCTCGTGTTCATCCCGGCGTTGATGGCGGCGGATCGCGACGGGCTGATCGAGAGCGCGGCCGTCGATCCGCGGCAGCCCTATTTCGGCTCATCGGCGGAGGCGCAGGCCGAGGTGATCGTCGAGCGGATGGCTCGGCTTTCCGAGGCGGCAGGAACGACGCTGGCGAACGTGGTGCGGGTGCTGATGTTCCTGACCGACATCCGCGATTTTTATGCGGTGTACAAGGTGTGGGAGCGCAGGATGGACGGCGCACCGCTGCCGTTCTCGGCGGTCGAGGTGCCGGCGCCGCTGCCGGTGTCGGGCGCGACGGTGATGATGGAGGCGTGGGTGTGGGCGGGGTGACAGCCGCGCATTTGCTTCTGGCGCCCAATTCCTCGGAGAGCGCGTTGCCTTTGCGCTGCGCGTGCCTGCATGTGCCCGTCGTGTGGCTTCATGCGTTGTCGTGTTGTACGCAGGGAAGTTCCAGAAAGCGATTTTCCAATGCCCGACACTTCCCCCCTCCCCCCGCAGCGCCACCTGTTCGACATTCCGGACGACGTGGCGTTCCTCAACACCGCCTATATGTCGCCGCTGCCCAAGGCTTCCGTGGCGGCGGGCGAGGCAGGGCTGCGGCGCAAGAGCCGGCCGTGGACAGTCGCGCCGCAGGATTTCTTCACCGGCAGTGAGGCGGTGCGCGGCCTGTTTGCGCGGCTCGTCAATGCGCGCGCCGACGACATCGCGATCATCCCGGCGGCGTCCTACGGCATGGCGCAGGCGGCGAACAATCTCGCGCTCGCAAAGCCGCAGACGATCGTGACGCTGGCGGAGCAGTTTCCCTCCAACGTCTATCCGTGGATGGAGCTTGCGGCGCGCACCGGCGCGACGCACGTGACGGTGCCCCGTCCCGGCGACGACGACTGGACCGCCGCGGTGCTGGCGCACATCGACGCCGCGACCGGGCTCGTCGCGGTGCCGCACTGCCATTGGACCGACGGCGGGCTCGTCGATCTCGCGGCGGTCGGCGCCGCGTGCCGACGGGTCGGCGCGGCGCTTTGCGTCGACGCCACCCAGTCGGTCGGCGCGCTGCCGCTCGACGTGGCGCGGATCGATCCGGATTTCCTCGCGGTCGCGGGCTACAAGTGGCTGCTCGGGCCGTACAGCCTCGGCTATCTCTACGTGGCGCCGCGCCGGCAGAACGGGGTGCCGATCGAGCACAACTGGCTGGCGCGGCGCGACTCGGAGGACTTTGCCGGCCTCGTCAACTATCAGGCCGCGTATCAGCCCGGCGCGCGCCGCTTCGACGTCGGCGAGCGCAGCAATTTCGCGCTGATGCCGGCCGCCGGCGCCTCGCTCGAGCTGCTGCTGGACTGGGGCGTGCCGCGCATCGGTGAGACGCTGCACCGGCGGACCCAGGCGATCGCCGAGCGGGCGCGCGCCGAGCTCGGCATCGGCAGCGTCCCGGACGCGCGCCGCGCCGGGCATTATCTCGGCCTGCGCATTCCGGGCGGCGTGCCGGAGGACCTGCCGGCGCGGCTCGCGGCGGGCAACGTGCACGTCTCGGTGCGCGGCACCGCCGTGCGGGTGACGCCGCATGTGTGGAATACGGATGCGGACGTGGAGCGGCTGTTCGCGGTGCTGCGCGAGGCGGTGAAATAAACGGTGATAACGCGGTTCACGCTTGCGCTTTTCTCGCATTTCGCTGAGGCTGAAATTCTAGTCTGCCTTTCTCGCGCCCGGAGCCTCGCGCTGCCGGGCGCTTTGCATTTCCACACGTTCGCAGGAGGGCGCCGTCATGAGCATGGACGCACCTTTCAGGTTTCACGCCGCCGCACAACCGAAGGTAAGCACGCGCTTTCGATTTCCGACTGTTTCCATTGTTCTTCGCATTGTTTTTTCCATTGTTATCCATTGTTCCTGCCATTGTTATCCATTGTTGCTGCGCCGGCGGCTTTTTTACCGCTGGCGCAAGGCCTTTCCTTGGAAACGGCGTCGAATTTCCATTGTAAATCGCCTGTTATTTTTTTGGGGGGCCCCTCCGGCGCTGCCAGCGGCCGGCGCGCGACAGGTCGGCGCGGAAGCGGGGCTTGTAAATCGCCTGTATTTTACAGGCGCCGCACCGTGGACGGCGGGATGAGGCCCCACATTCAATCCTCACTTCATCCGCCAACTCTTGTCGACGTAGCGGAAGCGGCCGAGCTCGGTGAGCTGCAGCGCCGCGCGATAGGCGCCGTCGGCGGTCGCGACCGTGTACGTGCGGGTATCGGCCGCGATCTGTTCCTCGTCGATGCCGCCGGCAAAAGCCTCGCGCAGCGGGCGCCCGTCGAACTGCGCGAGATCGACGTCGTGGTCGAGGTTCATCAGCGCCAGCAAGGTCGGCGCGAGGTCGACATTGCCGGCCGGCGTGCGCAGCGCGACCCCGCGCTTGAAGTCGATGCCCCAGGCGATGAAGGTGTTGCGCACCGTCCACGGGCTCATGTTGCCGTGGTTGCCGGCCGTGCCGGCCAGCGGCCCGGTCGTTTTCGCCTGGGTGTAGCTCGTGCCCGGCAGGCCACCCGGCCCGCGGGCCGAGCTCCACGGGAAGGTCATGACGATGTCGGGCGCGCGATCGGACTGCGCGAGATGGATGAGGTCGAGCGCGAAGGTGCCTTCCTCGCGGCCCTCGGTCGCGCCGCCGGCCTTCGCCGCCGTGAACAGCACGCCGGTCCAGGGCTGCTTTTGCAGGAAGCGCACGAGGGCGTCGATCCGCGCGGCATCGTGGTCGCGTACGTGCAGCAGCATCGCCTCGCCGCTGCTGGCGATCACGACGTCGTCGGAATCCGCGCTCGCCTTGAGGCCGGCCTTGATCAGCTCGCCGGTCAAATCGACGCCGAAATCGCTGTGCGCGAAACCGTGGTCGGAGACGACGAGGATGTTGGTCTTGTCGGCGAGGCCGAGCTCGCGCAGGCGGTCGAGCAGCAGGCCGACCTCGCGATCGTCGTTGCGGATGGCGGCGCGCGCCGGGGGCGAGCCGGGGCCGCGCGCATGCTGGGTGTGGTCGGGCTCGGTGAGCCAGTTGACCACCACGTCGGGCTTGAGCTCGGGCAGCACGTAGTCGCGCAGCACGTGCTCGGTCCAGGTGACGCGGTCCACGAACGAATCCTGCGCGCCGCCCGCCGGCGGCGCCGGCGGAAAGCGCCGCAGGATCGCGTCGTTGACGCGATCAGGAAAGCCGACGCGCACGCCCGGCTCCCACCAGGCATTGATGAGGATGCCCGTGCCCTGCGGGCCGCGCGGATTGCCGAGCAGCGCGCTGCCGGTCGTGCCGGAATGCACCACCGCGAGCGTCTTGCCGCGCTCGGCCAGGAGCTCGGCGAGGCTTTTCGCCAGCACCATGTGGCCGCCGGTCGCGGCGTCGAGGCGCAGCAGGTTCTTGTGGTCGTCGTTGCCGAAGGCGTGGGCGGCATCGACCGCCCGCACGTACATGGTGTTGCCGAAGACGCCGTTGTGCTCCGGATACATGCCGGTCGCGATCGCGGTCGAGTTGACGCGCGTGACGGTGGGAAACACCGAATGGCTGTTGAGGAAGATCACGCCCTCCTGGCGCAGCCGCCACAGGTTGGGCGTCTCCTGCGCGTCGATCGCATCCGGCCGCAGCCCGTCGAGCACCAGCACGATGTTGAGGGAAGCGGTGCCGGCGTGGGCGTGGCCGGCGCAGAGCAGGATGACGGCGGCGAATGCGGCGTGGAGAAATTTGTTCATGGTGGTCCCCCGAAACCGCGTCGAGTTATCACGCTGCGGCCGATCGATTTGTGACACCTGGGCACTGCGCCCGGGCTCTCTCTCCCCGCTCTTGCGGGGAGAGGGTTGGGGTGAGGGGCGCTGAGGCGCAGCAAAGCACGTCATTCGAAACGACTCGCGGAGACGCCCCCTCACCCCGACCCTCTGCGCCTGAAGGGGGAGAGGGACCGCGGGCGCCGTGCTCAACTCACCTGCAATGCCGCCCTGCCGGTCACCAGGCCGCGCTCGACGCGGTCGTGGATCAGCTCGGCGTCGGCGAGCGGGCGCACCTCGGTGACGAGGGGGCGGACGGCGCCGCGGGCGACGAGGTCGCAGGTTTCGAGGATCTCCGACCGGGTGACGTAGCGGCTGCCGAGGATCGACTGCTCGGCGAGCAGCATCGCCCGCCCCGCCACATTGAACGGCTGCGCGGCGCCGCCGAGGATGACGAGGCGGCCGCGGCGGCCGAGCGCCTTGGCGCCAGCCTCGAGTGTCGCGGCGGTGCAGACGTAGTCGATCACCACGTCGACGCCGGCGCCGTGCGTGAGGTCGCGCAGCGCCGCGGCGACGTCGTTGCGGCGCGCGTCGATCACCTCCTCGGCGCCGGCCTTGCGGCAAGCGTCGAACTTCTCCTCCGCGACCTCGACCGCGATCACGCGCGCGTTCGCCCAATTCGCCATCATCACCTGGTGGATGCCGACGCCGCCGCCGGCACCGATCACCGCGACGGTCTCGCCGCCGCGGATGCCGGCGCGGCGCAGCACCTTGAAGGGCGTCGCCAGCGCATCGGTGATGACGCCGGCCTCGGCTGGTGCGCCGCGCCAGTCGAGCGCCTCGGGGTATTTGACGAAGATGTACGCCGGCAGCTTGATGTACTCGGCATAGCCGCCGTCGCATTCGATGCCGACATTGCCGCCGTCGGCGGTGCACAGCGGCTCGAGATTGGCGAGGCAATGCCGGCAATGGCCGCAATTCAAGTAATAGTAGGCCGTGACGCCGTCGCCGGCTTTCAGGCTGGTCACGCCGGCGCCGACCGCGACGATCTCGGCGGTGATCTCGTGGCCGAGCACGCGCGGGAAATTCGTCTTCCGCCGCCCGGCCTTGACGTGCTGGATCGTCAGCCCCGAGCCGCACGTGATGACGCGCGCGACCGCCTCGCCGGGGCCGGGGCTGGGATCGGCAAGCTGCACGGCCTCGAACGGCATTTTGGGCCCGCGCAGCAGCATGGCTTTCATGGGAGGTTCTCCGTGTGCTGCTCTCGCCTAACCACCATCACAGCGTCATGCGCGGGCTTGTCCCGCGCATCCACGTCTTGCTTCTCACAGGGAAGACGTGGATGGCCGGGACAAGCCCGGCCATGACGCAGAACGTGGGGAGCGCTCGAGCGTCCCCTAACTCGCCAATCTCCTGGCCACCTTCATCCTTTGCACGCTGTCGCCGGCGAGGTGGCTCCAGATGAAGGCGTCGCGCACCAGCTTGTCGGTGTGGTGATCCATCACGCAGCCGTCGGCGCCGCGCACGTCCATGTAGAGCTCGGTCACCTCCTGCACGGCGTCGGTGGAGAAGTTCATCGCGAGGCCGGCGTTGAACGAATGCACCTTGTTGTCGTGCTCCCAGGCAACCCGCATGACGAAGCAGCGCAACGCCTCGGTGAGCGCCTGCATTTTGCAGATGGCGAGCTGGATGCTCTGCTGGGCGAACAGCGGCTGGCCGCCCTGGCTGGCGGTCCTGGCGAACCGCATGGCGCTCTCGCAGGCGTCGTCGCAGATCCCGAGCGCATTGGCGGCAAGCTCGAGGTCGCCGAAGATGTCGCCGCCGGTGGTGTCGCCGCCCTTGCTGCCGGACTTGCGCACCGCGCCGTTGACCTCGCCGACCACGTTGGCGTGCGGCACGCGCGCGTTCTCGAAGATCATCTCGCCGTTCTGGTAGAAGCGCCAGCCCGCCTTGTTGAACACCTTGCCGATGCGAAAGCCGGGCGTGTCGCGCGGCACCAGGAACATGGTGGTGCCCTGGCGCAGCGGCGCGATTGGATCGGTGCGCGCGTCGATGAAGAAGAGCTTGCCGACCGGCGCGTTGGCGATGAAGGCTTTCTCGCCGTTGAGGATCCATTCGTCGCCATTCCGCTCGGCGCGCAGGCGCAGTCCGGCTTTCGGGTCGTCGGCGGGCGGCAGGCGGTTGTCGGAGCCGGCGCCCGGTTCGGTGATGCCCTTGCCGAGCACGAAGGTGTCGTCGGCGATGAAGTCCGGGAGAAAGCGCTGCTTCTGCGCCTCGGTACACGAGGCCGAGATCAGGTGGCTCCATTTCCAGTTCTGGCTGAACGCCTTCGAGATCGCGCTGTCGGCGCGGGCGATCTCGGCCATCACCAGCGCCTGCGAGACGAAGTCGGCGCCGTGGCCGCCCCACTCCTTCGGCACAGCCAGCGTGCGGAAGCCGAGCCGCGAGCCTTTCTTGATGATGTCCCAGTCCCAGGTCTCGGCCGCGGTCGGGATCGCGTCGCGCGCGAGCGAGATCGGCCGCACTTCCTCCTCGGCGAATTTGCGCGCCGCCATCTGCCAGGAGCGCTGCTCGTTGCTCAGGGTGAAGTCCATGGGAAGAATCTCCTCGTCATTGCGAGCGAAGCGAAGCAATCGCGTTCCGCTCGTGCATGCGTATGTGGGTCGGGCTTGCTTCGTCGCGCTTCGCGCTCCTCGCAATGACGTTTTCTATTCGGCCGCTACGGCACTCGCCGCGGCGCGGCGGAAGCCCGAGATATGCTCCGCGATGCGCAGGCGCGCCTCGCGGTTGCCGTCGCCCGCATGCTGGCAGACGCGGGCGTCGTGCAGGTACTTCTGCAGCGGCATGTCGCGCATCACGCCCATGGCGCCGAAGATCTCGGCCGCGTCCTTCGCGGCCTTGACGATCGCGTCGGAGACGAAGACCTGGGCGACGGTCGTCAGCGGCAGATCGGACAGGCTGCGGTCGGCGACCGCGTCCGGGTGGTCGGCGGCCCACGCGGCCTGCCACACGGCGGCGCGCGCGACCTCGAGACGGATCGCGATATCGGCGAGCTTGGTCGCGATCGCCTGGTGCTCGATCAGCGGCCGGCCGCCCTGGATGCGCAGATGCGCGTAGTCGAGGGCGGCCTCATAAGCGGCGCGGCCGATGCCGATGTTGATCGCCTGGGCGAGCGGAACGCCGTGGCCATCGGCGTCGTGTTGGCCGGCGCGCAGCAGGACGGCATCGGCGGTGAGCAGGTTGCCGGCCGGCACGCGACAGTCCGCGAAGGTCACGTCGCCGCAGTTGCCGTGCGGCCACGGCTTGTCGTGCGCGGTCACGATCAGGCCGGGCGTATCGGCGGGCACCAGCACGACGCTGTCGCCGGCGCGGCCCGCGATCCTGACCGAGACCGCAAAAAGGCCGGCGATCGGCGCGTTGGCGACGCCGGTCTTGCTGGCGGTGATCACCCAGTCGCCGTTGCCGGCTTGCTCGGCAGATGCCGCGAGCGCGGGGGGCGTAGCACCGACACGATGGTAGCTCACGCCGAGTCGGGTATCGGCGCCCGCCTCGCGATCCGCGAAGGCGAGCTGGGCGCCGTCGGCGGCGAGAAAGGCCGGCAGCAGCCGGTCGCGTTCCGCTTGCGGCAGCGCGCGGTCGAAGATCAGGTGCGCGAGCCGCGAGGTCTCGGCGAGGATCGCGGCGATGTCGGCGTCGCCGGCGGCGAGCTCCTCGGCGACGATGCAGCTCGTCAGCGCGTCGGCGCCGATGCCGCCGTTCTCCTCGGACAGCGCCAGCGCGCGCAGGCCGAGGCGCGAGGCTTCTTCGACGAGATGCCTGGGCAAGGTGCGGTCGGCGGCGTCGAGGCGATCGGCCTTGAGCACCACCGGCTTGATCTCGCGGGTGACGAACTCGCGCACCGTGTCGCGGATCTCGAGCTGCTCGGGCGTGAGGTGGAGATTGTACATGACGGGCTCCGGTGAAATTCGTTAGTGCGCAACCACCGCCGCGAAGGCGTCGCCCATCTGCTGGGTGGTGGCGCTGCCGCCGAGGTCGCGGGTGAGATGGCGGCCGTCGCGGATGACCTGATCGACCGCAGCCGCGATCAGCTCGCCGGCCTTGGCCGCCTTCGGCTCGCCGCGCTTGCGGCCGAGCCAGCCGAGCAGCATGCCGCCGGAGACGACCATCGCATAGGGGTTGGCGATGTTGCGGCCGGCGATGTCGGGGGCCGAGCCGTGCGTCGCTTGAGCCATCGCCTGGCGCTCGCCGACGCACAGGCCCGGCGCGAGGCCGAGACCGCCGACGATGCCGGCGCCGATGTCGGAGAGGATGTCGCCGAACTGGTTGGTGGTGACCACGACGTCGTACTGCTGCGGCGCCATCGCGAGCTTCATCGAGATGGTGTCGATCATCGCCTCATCGAAGGCGACGTCGGGAAACTCGCGGGCGACCTTGCGGCATTCCTCGGCGAACATGCCGCAGGCGAGACGATAGACCGGCTCCTTGTGCGCGGCCGTCACCTTCTTGCGCGGCCGCGTGCGGGCGAGCTCGAAGGCTTCGCGGGCGACGCGGTTCGAGCCTTTGCGGGTGATGACGCGGGTCGCGATGGTGATGTCGTCGTTGGGGCGGAACTCGGGGCCGCCGGCGATCACGGTCTCGGAGTAGAGCATGCCCTCGGAGAGCTCGCGCACGAACACGATGTCGACGTCCTTGTGGATCGACGCGATGTTTGGGAAGGAACGCGACGGGCGCAGCGCGGCATGGAGCTCGAACTTCTTGCGCACCGGCGGCATCACCCAGGTGGCGTCGCCGCGCGGATAGGCGGCGTGGCCGATCGGGCCCATGATCCAGCCGTCGAGCCCGCGCAGCGCCGCCTCGGTCGAGGGCGGGAGCGTATGGCCGTGCTGCTCGTGGCCGTGCCTGCCGATCGGCAGCGGCTGCCATTCGACGGCGAGCCCGGTGCGCGCGGCGGCGGCCTTCATCACCTTGACGGATTCGGGCACGACCTCGTGCCCGATATCGTCGCCGAGCAGGATTCCGATTTTCACGTCCGACGTCTCCCCCGCGCGATGAACGATGTTCTTGCTGCTGGAAGGGTACCGCCCCAGTGAACGCAAGCGCAACGGCCCACCTGATCCGCCTCATCCTGAGGATGAACAAGCTGAGAATGAGGATGAGGAAGCTGTTGAGGCTGAGGATGAAGAAGTTGAGGATCAGGATGAACGTGTTGCTAGATTGCCGTCAGCCCGCCATCCACCGGCAACGTATGCCCGGTGATCGAGCCGGACTCGGGGCCGGCGAGAAAGACGACCGCGGCCGCGACCTCTTCCGGTGTCACGAAGCGGCCGCTCGGAAGGCGGGCGAGCATGCGCGCGCGGGCTGCGTCGTCGAGCAGCTTCTGGCGCGACTCGGTGAGCACGGTCGCGGGCGCCACCGCGTTGACGCGGATGCCGTGCTCGGCCCACTCGATCGCGAGCATGCGGCTCATCTGGATGAGGCCGCCCTTGGAGATGCCGTAGACCGAGCGGCCCGCGAGCCCGGTCATGCCGTGGGTCGACGCGATGCTGACGATGCTGCCGGCGCGCTTCTTGGCGATGCAGTGGGCCGCGTAGGCGCGCGCGAGGAAATACGCGCCCTTGAGATTGATGTCGACCACGTCGTCCCACTCGGCCCAGGTGACCTCGGTCGCCGGCTTGATCAGGGCGCGGCCCGCATTGTTGACGAGCGCGTCAATCGCGCCAAACGTCTCGGCCGCCTGCGCGAAGGCGCCCGCGATGTCCGCCTCGACGCGCAGGTCGAGCCGCAGCGGCAGGAGCTTGCGGCCCTGCATGGCCGGATCGCGCTCGAGCGCAGCGAACATCGCGACATCGAGATCGGCGACCGCGAGATCCCAGCCGGCGCGCGCCAGCGCGCACGCTATGGCATAGCCGAGGCCGGTCGAGGCGCCGGTGACGAAGGCGACGCGGTTGGTTGGCGCGGGCATTATCACTCCCCATCACTCCTCGATATCACTCCCCATCACTCCTCGATGAGCCTAGAGCCGAATGAACCGCTTCTTCGCCCTGCTCCACTTGAACCTGGTGAGATTGTCGCACTCCATGCAATGGAAGACATGAATGGTCGCATCGGTCGTCACGGCCAGGATTCCGAACGCAATATCGGGAAACTCGTGCAGGAACCGGACCGTCGCTGGCGCGCCCGGCGGCCGGGCGAGAATCAGCAGAAACGAGCCACGTTGGCCGTTGCAGCCTTCGTACACGCCGATCAACGCCGTCTGCGGAATTTTTGACCCGTCGAACGATCGCTCGACGCTGAACGAAAGGCCGCCGGTCTGCTCCACGTCCGCCGCGAGCTCCGGCGGAAACAGCGCTTTGCGAAATTCGCTCGCCTTGCACCAGGTCGCGCGTATCTGCTTGACCGGAATGCCGCGCACCTGCGTTTCGAACGGATGGAAATCCGCGCGCAGCCACCAGGCATACGAACTCGGCTCCGGCTTGACGGTGACGAAGTCGTTCGATGCCGCGCTCGCCGCGGCCGCGAGGACAGAGACGAAGGTCGCCGCCAGAAGAAGAATGCGTTTCATCGCGTCCTGTCGTGTTCGCGCACTACTGGCCGCCGTCGGTGGAGAGAGCCGGCGCGGCGAGCCCATTGCACAATTTACCTTTACGACCGGCGGATGTGCCTGTCACATTGGGTCGTGTTCACGAGCACCGGGAAGGGCGAAGAAAATGAGAGGACTGTTGCTGCTCATCACTATCGGGACTGCGCTGACGATTGTCGACAGCACGGCGTTGGGCCAGGGAAGAAATAATCGGGCAAGTCCGGATGCTCGGAGCACCGTCCGGTGCCCGGCCGGTACGTGCGGTCCGAGGGGAGGCCCGCGCTCTGTCGATGCCAAGCTGTGTACGGCGCAGAACTGCCGCCGGTAAGGCTGGATGTCCGTCAGGTGGCGCGGGTTGCCGTGGCCGTCATGGCGCCGCGTTCATCGCGGGACGTAATCTTGGATTCGGGGGTGATGAAGACGTCTAAATCATTGATTTTGTGGCGCTCCCTACGGGAATCGAACCCGTGTTTCAGCCTTGAGAGGGCCGCGTCCTAGACCGCTAGACGAAGGGAGCGTGTGGGGTCTGGAATAGCGTTGATCGGCGGACGGTGCAAGGAGTGCTGCCTTTTCCCTCCCCCGCTGGTCAGGGAGGGGGCCAGTCGGCCAGCTCACGCGCGGGTGGCTTCCCCCTCTCCGGCTCTCCCCCGCAAGTGGGGGAGAGGGCGCAACCTCACTGCCATCGATATCTACGGCTCCGTCGCGAACTTCAGGGTGCCGGTCGGGCGCAGCGTATCGAGGTCGTAGGTGCGCACCTCGACACGACCGTTGACGTCGAGGACGACGGCGATGCGGTCGCCCGAGACCGACGTGGCGACCACCTTGGCGCCCTTGGGCAGCAGCGCGGTCATGTCGGTCGGCCGGGACGGCGCGCTTCCCTCGTGGCGCAAAAGGCGATAGCCGATGACCCCGAGGATGGCGACGACAGCGAGCACCGTGGTGGCGCCGGAGATCACCATCATCCAGCGCATGCGGGCAATGAACCGCAGCTGTGCGGGATCGACCGCGGCATCCTGCGCGGGATCGGGAGGCGCCTTCGCGCCGGACGACGGATAGGTCATGGTCGAACAACAGGCTCGGTTGGAGGGCCGCCTCGAGAGCGTCGAGGTCGGCGCGGAGGAGGCCGGCGAGCGGCTCGACCGCGTGCTCGCCGCGCACGTGACGGCGCTCTCCCGCACCCGGCTCAAGGCGCTCGTGCTCGCCGGCCGCGTCGCGATCGGCGGGCGCACGATCCGCGATCCGGGCCAGCGCGTCAATGCGGGGGACCAACTGACGGTCGAGGTGCCGCCCCCCGAGGAGGCGGCGCCGCGGGCGGAGAAGATTCCGCTCGCGATCGTGCATGAGGACGACGACCTCATCGTCATCGACAAGCCGAAGGGCCTGGTGGTGCACCCGGCCGCCGGCAACCGCACCGGCACGCTGGTCAACGCCCTGATCGCCCATTGCGGCGCGAGCCTCTCCGGCATCGGCGGGGTCAAGCGCCCCGGCATCGTGCATCGGCTCGACAAGGACACCACCGGCGTCATGGTAGTGGCGAAGAACGACCACGCGCACCAGTCGCTGGCGGCGCAGTTCGCCGACCACGGCCGCAGCGGTCCGCTCGAGCGCGCCTACCTCGCCTTCGTGTGGGGCGTCCCGGACCGGCCGCGCGGGACGATCGACAAGCCGCTCGGCCGCCATCCGCAGGCGCGCGAGCGCATGACGGTGCGCGCCGACGGGCGGGAGGCGGTGACCCATTACGAGGTTCTGGAACGTTACCAGGGCACCGATGGCCGGCCGATCGCGAGCCTGCTGCTCTGCCGGCTGATGACCGGCCGCACCCACCAGATCCGGGTGCATCTTGCGGCGATCGGCCACCCCCTCCTGGGGGACCACGTCTATGGCGCGGGCTTCCGCACCAAGGCGGCGCTGTTGCCCGCGCCGGCGCGGGCGACCCTGGAGGGTCTTGGCAGACAAGCCCTGCATGCCCATATACTTGGCATCGAACACCCGACCTCGGGACAGCATCAAGTCTATCGTTCTGACCTGCCCTCCGACCTCGACTTTCTGCGCAAGGCCTTGCGCGGAACGATTTAGCGTGCCGCCGGTTGATCCCATATACGGCCCCGGCGGGCATGAATTCCTGAGGGCAGCCAATAGCTTAAATCGCGGGGTGCCGCGGGTCACGGGACCGTCACAGCGAAGTGACGCTTCGTGATTACCCTTCCGTCACCACCCGTGTATGCTGCACCGCGATCGGTTTAGCGATCGCACACAGGAAATGCGCCGTCGGCTCGACGAGCGACGGCATTCAAGCCCGCCGCTATCGGGGGCTCAAAGTAAGGAGGGCGCTATCATGGCCCGCACGGCAACACTGCCAATCTTGACGGCCGAATCCGGCCTGTCCCGCTATCTCGAAGAAATCCGCCGGTTCCCGATGCTGGAACCGCACGACGAGTACATGCTCGCCAAAAGCTGGCGCGAGCACGGCGACCGCGAGTCCGCGCACAAGCTGGTCACCAGCCATCTGCGTCTCGTCGCCAAGATCGCCATGGGCTACCGCGGCTACGGCCTGCCGATCTCCGAGGTGATCTCGGAGGGCAATGTCGGCCTGATGCAGGCGGTGAAGCGGTTCGAGCCCGAGAAGGGCTTCCGCCTCGCCACCTATGCGATGTGGTGGATCAAGGCGGCGATCCAGGAATACATCCTGCGCTCCTGGTCGCTGGTGAAGATGGGCACCACCGCCAACCAGAAGAAGCTG
>Ga0126371_10001025_pt1 | contig 23292 bp, 20 predicted proteins | sample PanSoiMetaPlot_4_FD_110145 | JGI IMG/M metagenome (GOLD analysis project Ga0126371, IMG submission 110145) | Tropical forest soil microbial communities from Panama - MetaG Plot_4 | ecosystem: Environmental > Terrestrial > Soil > Tropical forest > Bulk soil | place: Panama | collected 2016-02-17 | reverse complement strand
GATGGACTTCGACTACTCACAAGTCCGTTCATCGGTGTCGGACGTGTTCGGGTCCGACGTGGACGTCGGCAAGGCGATCGCCGACCTGGTGTACGCCGCGCTCCAGAAGAACGGGAGCTACGACCTGGCTCCCCGCCAGCCGACGCCGGCCGCGAACCGCCAGAACCCCGGTGCCGCGCAGACGCTGGCCCAGCAAACCGGCGCCGACGTGGTGGTGATGGGGACGGTGGCGGCCTACGGCAAGCAGACTGGCCAGACCGCCGGCATTTCGATCGGCGGCTTCGGCCTCGGCAAGAAGACGACGATCGCGTTCGTTCAGCTCTCCACGCAGCTGATCACTGCGGCGGCCCCCACGCCGGCAGCGATGGCCGCGGGACAGGGTGACGCAAAGGGCTCCGGTACGTCGCTCCTCGGCAACGTGAACGTCGCCGGGCTCGCCGCGAACGGCGAAGTCAAGATGTCGGGTGGGGACTACCAGAAGACGATCATCGGCCAGGCCACACAGAAGGCGGTAGATGATCTGACCGCGTCGGTCGTCTCCAACGCGGGCTCCATCACGCCGGCCAAGCCGGCTCCCACGATGCCGTCGATGCCCTCGATGCCGTCCGCGGCCGCACCGGCGACGTCATCCGTTCCGTCCGGCCCGCTCCCCGCGGCGTACACCACGCCGGTCTCCGGACCCTTCATGTGGGTCCCGTACAATTTCCAGGGCACCGAGCATTTCAAGTACACGGTGAGCATGGTCGAGAACCGCGTGCCGACCCCGGGCATCTACACGCTCGACGCGTCCAAGAATGGCAGCAACGTCCAGGTCAACGTGGTCTGGTCGCTGGGCGCGGATCACGGGACGGGCACGCTGATCTTCCAGCCCGGCATGGCGATGATCTCTCCCATGCAGCTCATGAGCCTCGGACCCGCGGGCGCGCTGCTCTTCAACCCGGCGCTGGGCTTCATGTTCGCCGGACAGCAATGGGTGCCGGGGTCGGGCTGGAGCCAGACGCACAACGGGGAGACCGTGGAGTTCAAGGTCGAGGGGAATTGCTCGGGTGCCGGTGTGCAGGGGTCGCACGGCGTGGTCAGAAAGAATGGGAATGTCGTGTGGGACATGTGCGTCGCGCCGAACGTGGGACTACCGCTGGCGGAGACGTTCAACAACGACAACGGCAGCGCCAACTTCACCATGACCGCCGTCGAGTTTCACCCGTAAGCAAGGCTCGCATGAGAAACGGGGGCCCGCTGACGGGCCCCCGTTTTTGTTACCGGCGCTTCTTGGTCTTCTTCGCTGCCTTCTTCTTTGCCGGCTTCTTCTTGGCTTTGACCTTCTTCACCGGCGCTTTCTTCTTCTTGGCGGCCTTCTTCTTGGGCTTCGCCATGGCTTTCGCGGGCTTCATGGCTTTGGGCGGCTGGAAGGTCGCGAACCCCGCGCCCTGCGGGTCCAGGCCATTGATGATGTGGCCGCCACCCGGCACCTCCATGGGGCCCATCATCACCTTGCCGCCATTCTGGGTGGTGTAGTCCCCGGATTGCCTGGCGTCCGCGACGGTGATGTAGCACAGCCAATGCGGGGGTGCGGGCATGTCCTTCGGCTTGGTGTACATGCCGCCCAGGTCACGGATGCCGCCGGCATTCCGGAACATCTGATAGACACCCAGCCCGGGGCCCATGTCCATCGCCTCGCCCTTCTCCCAGCCGAAGAGCGAGTGATAGAAGTTCCAGGCGGAATCGAGGTTCCCGGCGATCATCTCATGCCAGGAGAACTCGCCGAGGCCGGGCTCGGTGTCGGGGGAGATGCCGTTCGAACCGCGGTACACCGCAAAGGTCGAGCCCTGGTTGTCGGCCAGAATCGCGAAGCGGCCCATGTTTGGAATGTCGTTGGGGGAGACGTACGTGCGGCCTCCCATCGCGGTCGCCTTCCGCACCGTGTCATCGACGTCAGTCACTTCGATGTAGGGGACCCAGTGCGACGGGCTCCCCATCTGACGCGCCTGCTGCGGCAACTCCATCACTCCGCCGATCCGTACTTTGTTGCGGGTCACCAGCACCTGATAGGTCGGATCTCCGGGATGCGCCTCGGCGTTCCAGCCGGCCATCTTGCCGTAAAACTTGATTGCACCGGCGGGATCGGTGGTCATCAGTTCGTGCCAGCAGAATCGGCCGGCGGTGGGCATGGGGGTCATGGGCCTCTCGGTTCAGGGAGTGGGGGGCGGGGCGAAAAAGTTATTTCGGTCCGGTTCTCGTCGGAAGTCATCGCTCGGTGAGAAAGCGCTGCGCCGAGGCCACAGCTGGAATTCGGAACATGGTCACGGGTCCTCTGGTATGGGGACTGACCAGTCTGAAGTGCTGTCGACAGTCACAGGAGGTGCTTATGCACGCGATCCACCTGAAGCTCGCGCTTGTCAGCGGGCTCTTGATAGCGATTCCCGCCGCTGCTCAGACCTACGGCGATTCCACGAAACCCCAATCAAAACCCCAGACCTTCTCCGCGATGCTCGCGGGCACGCACGAGGTGCCGGCGGTCAACACGGTGGGCACCGGGATGGCCAAGTTCACCGTGAAGAACGACTCGGTGATCATGTTCGAGATGTCGCTCAAGGGCGTGCCCGACGTCACAGGAGCCCACATCCACCTCGGCGCCGATGGCGCGTCCGGTGCGCCGGTGGCGACCCTGATGAAGGGCGCCGATCCGGGGGGCAAGGTGAGCGGCATGATCACGCCCAAGGATCTTCAGGACGGGACCACGATGGCCCAGCTGATCGCCGCCATGAAGTCCGGTGGCGCGTACGTGAACGTGCACACCAAGACCCATCCTGATGGTGAAGTGCGCGGGGAGATTCAGCCCGGCGCCTCTTCGACGATGAGTGAGGCGACGCACTAACCGCAGAGAGAGTGAAGGGGGAGGAGTCGCAGTCGAGCTCCCCCCCTTTTTCTTGCCTACGAAGTACCCGTTTTCAGGCCCGCCACTCCCCGCATCACCGACTGCAGGATCCAGCCGACCGCATTCCCATGGTGCTCGATCAGGCGGTGAGCCTGGGCGGCGTCGATCCACACGCCGTGACAGTGAGGGCACTGATCCAGGATGAAGCGCTCCCAGGCTCCGCGGATCAGATCGTAGCCGCAGGAGGGGCACTTCATGAAATGGGTCCGCCGTTCGGCGGCGAGGCGCTCGTTGCGGGCGGCTTCCCGTTGCTGGCGGATGAGGTCGGCTTCTCGGCGGGCGAAATACTCGTCTTCGTTGCGATGCAAACTGCCTCGGTGCGACATGGTCCCCTTCTCGGAAGGCTTTCTTCATATATACGGATGAGGGCCGTTTCAAAGGACCAGGTCGTTTCCGGTTGGGACTTCGGCCTCCCACCTCCGTTCCCGCAACTGCCACCCGTCGCCCCTGATGGCGACCGCCCCGATGTATCCGGGAGCCGGTCTAACCGTGAAGAGCGACCACGCGGCCTCCGGACCCGACCCGAAGATCGGCTCCGGCATCGCCAATCCCTCGCCGCGCCCCTTCGCCCAGGCTTCCTTCCGAGTCCACAGGTCGAAGAAGGCCTGCCTCCGCACCCCCTTTGGCATTCTCTGCAGCTCGAGCGCCTCGGCTGCCGAGAACCAGTGGTGGGCGACCTCGAGGCAATCCATTCCGACGCGGACGTTCTCGACATCCACGCCGATGTCGGCATTCCCGGCGACGCCGATCAGCGCGAGGCCCTCCGAATGCGAGAGGTTGAACGTGAGACCCGTGCCGACCTCAGGACTGATGGCGGGTTTGCCGAAGGGGCTGGTTACGAACCGGACCTGGGTTGGGGGGATGCCCAGGTACTGCCCCAACAGATCCCGCAGCGCTCCATGCGCAACGATGTAGCGTCGTCGGTCGCGCTCGAACTTGAAGCGCGTGAGACGGTGCCGTTCGTCGTCCGAGAGCAGCCCGTAGAGTGCACCGGTCACCTCGAGCGGCAGATCCAGCTCCACGGTCCAGGCGCATACTTCTCGATCGTCCATCTAGACCCTCACGCGCATCGGCTGGAGCCGCCAATAGGTGAGAGATCTCCACAGCCATTCGATGGGGCCGAACTGGAATCGCCGCAACCACCACACGCTCAGCGGGACCTGGACGAGAAAGATGCCGAAGGTCAGCAGGAGTCCGGAGAAGGGGCCGACTCGACCATACAGGGCGAGTCCGGCCCCGTAGAAGATCACGGTGCAGAATACTGACTGCATCAGATAGTTGCTGAGGGCTGTGCGTCCCACCGCTGCCAGCGGTTTGAGCCACCGATGCCACCGGGTGCGCTGGGACAGAAGCGCAATGGCCGCCGCGTAGCTGAAGCTCAGCGCGGGTGCGGCGATCACGAGGCACAAGCGTCCGACGTTCTCCATGACCTTGCCGGGTGTCGGATCGTAGGCGCCTCCGATCGCGAACACCACGTTCCCGGCGATCCCGAGACCCAACCCCCAGCCCAGTACCCGACGGAAAAGGAAGCGGTTCGCGCTCACGTCATGGAAGAGCTTGCGGCGTCCGGCATAGAGTCCGAGCAGGAACATGGCGAACACGAAGGCGTCGTCCGTGTCGGGAAGGAGGTCACCGGGGAACTCCTGCGCCCTGGTTTTCACCATGTCCGCGTACGTCCCCTGCGAGTAGAGCCGCGTCGTCTCGGCGGCCCCGCCCGGATTGTCGGTCCCGATTTCGTACGCGGCCCAGGTCGCCAGCGGCTGACTGACGCGGCCGGTGATGGCGGACGCGGTCGTGAGGCTGTACAGCAGCGCGGGAATGGCGAGCGCCACGCCCGCCCAGATCAGCAAGGTGTCGAGCGACCGGTGGCGAAAGAGCAGGAGGACACATCCGAGCAGCGCGTAGTCGTGCAGGATGTCTCCATCCCACAGGAACACGAAATGCATGGCACCGATCAGGAAGAGGACGCCCAGGCGCCGTGCGTAGAGCGGAACGAACCCTACTCCGCGGGCTTCCGCGCGCATCATCTGCACCGCGAGCCCGAGACCAAAGAGCAGCGAGAACAGCGTCTTGAACTTTTCCTGGGCGGTGAAGAGGATCAGGCGCTGGGCTCCTTCATCCGCGAGACTGGACCACGACCGGTGCCCGATCACTTCCGGCATGCTGAAGAGGCCCATGTTGACGATGAGGATGCCGAGGATCGCCACACCGCGCAGGATATCGATTGCTTCGATCCGGTCCTGGCTCCGAACGGGGCCGAGGGGGCGGACCGGTGCGACGTGGACAACCTCCATCATGGCGCCGCGGTCACGCTGACTGCGTTGGCCAGGGCGACCACCATCTCGCGTTCGCCCTCGAATGGATCCCGCCCATGCGCGGTGCGGATGTTGTCGACGATCATCAGGTCGCCGGTGTGCCAGGGCTCCCGCGTGGCGTTGGCTTCGAAGGCTTCGTTGATCACGCGCACCTGATCGGCGCCGATCGGCTCTCCGTCGCCGAAGCAGGTGTCGAACGGGAGAGCGTCCTTCCCGTACACGTCCACCAGGTACTCCCGCACCTCAGGGTCCATCGTCCAGGCGTTCAGGAAGGCGGCCTGGTTGAACCAGCAGCGGCCGCCCGTGACCGGGTGGCGTACGATGGCACTCCGCCGCTGCCAGGTGCGCAAGGCACCGCCGGGCCCCCACTCGAACCTGATGTCGTTGTCCCGGCAGTAGCGCTCGACCGCGTTCCGGTCATCGGTCCCGAAGGCCTCCGACACCGTCGTGCCGACGTCCTCGCGGTAATTGCGAATCAGGAGCCAGCCCGCGCGCTCGAAGTGTTCGACCAGGTCCCTGGGGAGCGACGCGAGCACTGGCTGCGAATCGGCGAGGGGCGTAGCGCCCCCGATGTAGGGCGCGACCAGGCAAGCGAACAGCAGGAGCTCAGGGACCTGCAGGGAATAGCTGAGCTCGTGATGCAGACACATCGCCTGGTTCGGCGGCCACTTTGACGACGAGTACACGCCGTCGGCGTACCGCCGCCGGGCGGCAAACCCCTCCCGCTCCACCATCAGCGTCCCCAGCTGGTGGAAAACCGCCTCGGCACCGGCCGCATCGCACAGCTCGAGACCGCGCACCAGCACGGCCCCATGGTTCCTCACGAGCGATCGCAATTCCTCGCGATGTTCGGCGGCCCACCGCGCCGGGTCGTCGGGTGTCTCGATACCGAGAATTGGCGGCCGTGGGGCCTCGAGTTCTGCGTGGTGGCGAGCCGCCGGAGTGCGCAGCCTCATGACGACACCAACCGGCCGGCACCATCGAGCAGCGACGCCTGGTCGGCCAGGACGGGATGAGCGGCGACCTCCTTGAAGGGCACACCGCCCAGGGCGGCGGCGAGCTTGAGAGCGGACAGGGAGGTACCACCGAGATCGAAGAAATGGTCCCGCCGGCCGATCTTGTCGGCCGGGATGCCCAGCGCCTCGGCCCAAATCGCGACGAGACGGCGTTCGGTGGGAGTCTTCGGCGCCTCGTGCTTCTGTGTGATCGCGACCGTTCCCGTCAGGGCGGTCAACGCCTTCCGGTCGATCTTGCCGTTGCCCGTGAGCGGCATGGTCTCCAGCCAATGGAAGGCGGACGGGACCATGTACGCCGGAAGGAGAGCGCCGAGCCGTTCTCTGATCGCGGCCGGGTCGGGCCGGTGGGTGCCGGTGTAGAACGCCACTAACTGTCTGCGGTTCAGCCCTTCAGCGACGACCACCGCGCTCTCGCGAATACCGGGCATCTCCAACAGTTGATTCTCGATCTCTCCGATTTCGATCCGGAAGCCGGAAATCTTCACCTGAGAATCACGTCGACCCTGAAACTCCAACGATCCGTCCGGCAGCCAGCGACCGTAGTCCCCGCTCTTGTAGAGCCGCCGGCCGGGGGCGTGCGGGTCCGCGAGGAACGCGATCTGTGTCCGCTCGGCATCGTTGATGTATCCCCGGCCCACACACACCCCCGAAAACACGATTTCACCGGCCTCTCCCGGGGGCACCGGCTGGACCTCCTCGTCCACCACGTACACGTGGACATTGTTGACCGGCCGGCCGAGCGGAACACTTGCCCGTCCCGGCACCTCGGTCATGATCTCGTGGTTCGTATCGTCCGAGGTCTCGGTCAGTCCGTAAGCGTTGATCAGCCGGACACCCGGCTGAACCTCGAACCACCGGCGGACGAGCTCGCGCTTCAAGGCCTCTCCCGTTGCCAGCACGCCGCGGAGGTGAGGAAGAGCGCTAGGCTCGGATTCGAGGCACGACACGAGGACTTCGAGATACGACGGCACCACCTGGGCGACACTCACCCGCGCGTCGGCCAGCGCATCGAGAAACCGGCTGGCGTCGAGGATGACGCCCTGCTCGACGATGACGGTTTGCCCGCCGACGAGGAGCGCGGCGAGCAGCTGCCACAACGAGATGTCGAAGCACTGGGGAGCGGACTGGGCGACGACATCGGCGGCTCCCAGCCCGAGATCGTCGATTTTCGCGAACAGGTGGTTGAGCAAACCGGCATGCTCACACATCGCGCCCTTGGGCTCTCCGGTGGAGCCGGACGTGAAGAAGATGTACGCGAGCTGATCGGCGGATACGGCGACGTCGAGGTTCCCGTCGAGATGATGTTCGCCAATCGCGGGGTCGATGAAAAGTTTCCGGGCCTGCGGCACCGAAGGGAGCGCCTGGTCCAAGGTGCTGGTACTGCCCGGCTCGGTCAGGATGAGACGGCAACCGGCACGGGCCAGCATTTGCGCGACGCGCTCCGCAGGGAACTGGGGATCGATGGGCAGGTAGGCGCCCCCCGCTTTGAAAATCGCGAGCACGGCCGTCAGCCAATCCAGGTTGCGCTCAGTCACCACGCCCACCACACCCTCCCGGGGCAGGTGCTGCGCCAGGATGGCGCGCGCGAGCCGGTTGGCTCGGGCGTTCAGCTCGCGGTAGGTGAGCCGGGAGGTGCCGAGCACCACTGCTACAGCATTGGGCTGGGTCCGGGCGCGCTCCTCGAAGATCTGGTGGACTCTGGAGTCGGGCAGTGTCCGGTCGGGGCCCGCGTATCCAAGGAACCGGCCGTCGGCTGTCAGCAGCATGGTGCTCACAGGAGCCTCGCCGGGTTGCCACCCCACTGCGCGCGGGGCGGGACGTATTCCCCCTTCATAAGGAAGGAGTCCGGCGCGAGGACTGAGCCGTCATCCATGGTGGCGTCGTATAGAACGAACGCCCCTACACCGAGCGTGCAGCGGGCGCCGATGACGGTCGGCCCCGACTTGTAGGTGCCATCCTCCTGCGACTCGCACTGGATGACACTCTGATGATTGAGCGCGGCATGATCACCGATGGTCGTCAGGGTCGGCTCGGAGATGTAGACCCCATCGTCGTACACGCACTTGCCGATGCGAACGCCGATGAGTCTCCAAAGCAGGTTCTTGAAGGGCGTCCCGTCGAAGAGGCCGAGGAAATGGATCGGATGGAGTTTCCAGCCGCGCTCGACCCGCCAGAACGCCGGGTCGTAGATCGAGCAGATCGTCGGGGGCCGGGGAGTGAACCGCTCGAAGCAACCTTCCACGGCGGCGTAGTACACGGCGGCGACCGTCGCGCTGAGCGCGAACATCGACGCCATGACCGCGTGCCCGAGTTGGTCCTGGTAGAAGTCGACGGCCGCCAGGTCGATGAGTGCGATCCAGAAGACTCCCACCCACCGCGTCACCAGAAAGAGTCCGATCGTGCGGAGATTGAAGCGGTTCTTCGCCGCGAGCGCTTTGGCGAAGGCATCGCCCGAGCGCAGGTGGTCATAGCGGCTGTCGCGTTCGACGGAGCGGGGAATCTCGAATGGCGGCGATCCGAGGAGACCGACACCCTCACGCATGTCGCCATCCAGAGGGACCATTACCTTGGTTGCGAACAGGCAATTGTCACCCGTTCGCGCACCGGCGGGGAAGTTGACGTAGTTGCCGAGGAAGTTGCGGCGGCCGATGCGCGTGGCGGAGACGCGGAACGACGTGCTCGAGATCTCGTCCGTGACGATGTTCAGGCCGTCGGCGGCCATCGTCCCATCCCCGATCGACGTCAGGAACGGGTTCGACGTCGTGACTTCGGTGCCGAAATTCGATCCCGTCTGCGTGACCGGGGACAGGCGGTAGCCGACCCAACGCAGGAACGGAACGATGTAGGAGCTGTCCCCGAAGAGGAGCGGGAGGAGCTTCATCCGGGAGAGGCCTGAGGTCACCCGGTGCACGGCGTGGTGGAATCCGTACAGCGGATAGACCGTGCCTGGTTTCAGGAATCGCCTGAGCAGGCGCGGGATGGTCCCGACGGCCAGAAGGCTCGCCAGGATCGCGCCAAAGAACAAAATGCAGGAGAGCACCAGCGCCTCGATGCCGAGGCCGCGGAACGTTGCGCTCCCACTCGCTCCGAGCAGCAACCCGACCCCTAACTCCATCAACGGCGCGTAGACCAGGAGAATGCCCGCCAGGATGAGCGCGCCATGCACGGTGCGCCGCCGGGTGCTGTTCGGGGCCGGAGGGACTCGCAGGTAGTTGGTGTCCGTCGGCCGCGCTGGTGATCCGTGCCAGCGTTCGCGCGCCGGAATCGCCTGACCGCAGTGCAGCGAGGAGCTGTGGCCGAGCTGCGCGTCATCGCCCATTGCCGTGTTGATGTCGAGCACCGACATCTCGCCGACGAACCCGTCCCGACCGATGGTCAAAGGACCGATTTCGATTCGGCCCGCCCGCGCCCGGTACCCCTGAAAGTTCACTTCCCTCCGGATCACCGTCCCGGCGCCGATGGTCAGGAGGTCGGTGCACACCGGGATCTGCCGGGAGAGAATCACCGCGCCGCGCCCCACCTTGGCGCCCAACGCGCGCAGGTAGAGCCCGTAAAGTGGTGATCCGACGAACAGGTACACGCCGGGATTCGACCGGATCAGAGTCTTCACGACCCAGAATCGGAGATATGCGGGGCCCCAGATGCGGAAGGACTGCGGCCTCCAACGGCCGATGAGCAGCCACTTCGCCGCGACGGGCACGGCGCAGACGATGATGAACCCTGCGGCGCTGTAGACGACCAGCCGCAGGTACTCCGAGAACCCCTGGGATCCGGCAACGATCAGCCGGTATCCCTCGACAGCGGCGAGCACGCTGAGATAGGAGAACCCGAGGTAGAACAGGGCCTGGAGGGCGCCGCAGATCGCGTATTCCCACGCGGTCGCTACAGTGGTCCCCTCGAGCACGCGGGTGCTCGCCGGCTCAACCCGCGCCGCTACGGCCACGTCCATTGCGGCAGCCAGCTCGCGAACGGTCGGATGCAGGTACACATCCCGCATCGACACGGGCGGCAGGTCACCGCGCTTGCGCACGCGGGCGCAGAACTGCGCCATGACCAGGGAGTCGGCGCCCAGTTCGTCGAAGAAGTTCCGGTCGACGGACAGGTGGGAGACTTGCAGGACACTCGCGAGCAACCCAGCGAAGGCCGTCTCGAGGGGTGAGGTGGTGACGCGAGGAGCGGTGGTCGTCATCGCGCGAGATCGAAGAAGAAGTCAGCCAGGCGCGCGTCCTTGCCCGCCTCGACCGCCTGGTCGTAGACCCATTTGCCGACCGCGACATCGAGAATGCCCAGGCCGAACGGCGAGAAAACGATCGGGCGGCTCCGATCCACCGCGCAGGTCCCCCCCATCACCTCGGCCAGCGTGCCCGCCACGAAGCTCCGATTGCCGGTCCGCTGCTCGACGAGATGCGGGGAGGTATTCGCGTGCATGACGTGCTCGACATCGTCCACCACGTTCCAGGATTGCAGGAGGACCTCCGGCGCGAGGTCCCGCAGCGAGAGGTGGAGCACCAGCGGGTTGTGCGCGAACAGGGTGGGGTCCATGACGTGAGGCTCGGCCGCGACCGTCGTGAAGACGATGACGTCGCAGGCGCGAATGAGGTCGTTGACGTCGGCAGCCACGGTGACGGCATGATGGCGTTCCGGGTGGCACGCCACCCCCAGGAACTTCTCGCTCTCCGAGAGCGACTTGTCGAAGAGCTGGACCTCTTCGATCTCCCACCCGGCGTCGAGCAGGAAATCGTAGACGTACCGAGCGACGAATCCCGTACCGACGATGCCCAGCGCCCGCGCCTTGAGAACCTTCCCGTTCAGCCAGTTCGCGGCGAGAGCGGCCGACGCCGCGGTGCGCGCAGCCGAGATGATGGAGCTCTCGAGGATGGCGTAGGGGTAGCCGGTCTCGCAGTCGTTGAGCACCAGGACCGCCGAGGCGCGGGGGAACCCGCGCCGGACGTTGCCTGGGAAGCTCGCGATCCACTTCAGTCCGGCCGCCTGGAAGCCGTCCGCGATGAAGGCGGGGAGCGCGATGATCCGGCAATCGGGTTTTTCCGGGAACCGCAGGAAGTTGCTGTCCGGATTCACGGCCTGACCGCGGCCATGCGCGATGTAGGCGTGCCGCACGACATTGATGCAGCCGGCCCGATTGGCACGAATGATGTCGTAGACCGTTTCGCCTTTGATGATGGACAAGTCGAAGTTCATGGTGCTTCGAGCCTCTTGGGCCAGTCGGGATCGAACACGGTGTCCAGGTAGGGCGTGCCGCGGTCTGCACACAGGAAGAGCACCTTCGGACGGCGAATCCGGGTCATCCTGGCCCGGTACTTCATCACGGCCGCGTAGGCAGTGCCACTCGACCCGCCGACGAACAGCCCGTGGGCGGCGAGCAGCTCCCGGCACCCCGCCACGGACTCGTGCTCCGTGATGAGGACCACGTCGTCGATCTGCGCCTGGGCGAGGAGCGGGGGGACGATGCTCGAGCCGATGCCGGGAATGCGTCGTTCGCGGGGCCGGTCGCCAAAGATCACGGAGCCCCGCGTGTCGACCGCGATGATCCGGACCCCCGGAAAGTGCTCCTTCAGCCGGCGCGACATGCCGGCAATGGTCCCGGCGGTGCTGACACCGATGAAGGCGTAGTCCAGCGAATCCAAGGCGGTGCAGACTTCCCCGGCCGTGAGCGTGTAGTGCGCTGCGACCGCATCGGGATTGCCGTACTGATTCGGCCACCAGGCGTGCGGGATGGTGCCGCACAGCTCTTCCACCATTCGCAGCCGTGCTTTCAGGAATCCGCCGGTGTCGTCGCGCCGCTCGACCTTGACCACGCGGGGACAGAGGCGCCGGAGCATCGATTCGTAGGTGCCGGAGATGTTCGGGTCGATGACGGGGACGAACGCGAGTCCAAGGAGTCGCGTGAAGGCGGCGAGGGCGGCGGCGAAGTTCCCGGATGACGACTCGACCACCGTCGTTTCTTCGCCGATCTCGCCGCGTTCCGCGGCCCGCTTGAGGATCCAGAACGCCGAGCGGTCCTTGATGCTGCCGATGGGATTCAGGAACTCGAGCTTGGCGAACAGGTCGATTCCCTCCACGGCGAGACGCACGTGGGGGGTGGGTCGGAGCATCTTGCCGAGTGGTTCCAGGCGTGCGACGAGTGACGGCGTGCGGGGCGCCGGCAGCGGCATCGACGGGGCGGCGGTGGACCAGGCCATCTATGGCGCGACGCCCGCGGCGATGGTCAGGGGGCGGTCCATGCCCCCCCTACGGTCAACATTCGTGCCCGAAATCCAGTCTGCTGCGCCGGAGCGACGTGGCTTCTAAGCGTTTGGGGCGAGGAATGCTCCGAATTCGCGTGAGCGCAGTCACACCCAGGAAATCGCCCCATCCTGGGGCGAATCCTTACTCCGGGGGCACCTGATTGGGGCGCGCGTGGTACTTGAGGACACCTCCACAGGACTGCCGCAGGCGCCGACATCCGAACACTGGCCGACGGGATCCTCGGCGACGTGCGGCCGGTACTCCAGCTCCTTGGTGTGGCGGTGGGACTGCTGCTCCTGCTCGCCTGCTTGAACGTGGGGATGCTCCAACTGCTTCGCGTCACGAGCCGGGAACTGAAAAGCGACTGAGGCCGCTCTAGAGGCGCATCAGGGCTCGCATCGCGACGCCACCGAGCACCGCGATCAGGAGTGACGCGAGCGTCCCGATGAGGAAGTACTCGGCGAAGTCCCGGTCTTCGAGTGCCTTGAAGCGCGCGAGCGACTTCGCGGCGACCACGAGGCCGAGGGCGCCGTACTGGCTGAGCAGGACGAGGGTGAGCGCGATGGCGCGCTCCAGCACGCCGATGGCGCGGCCGCGCGTGACTTCGACACCACCAACGGCGCGATCGTCTTCACGGGGCATCAGGAGATCGGGGAGATCGAGCACCGCGCGCACCAGGGCCATACCGCGGCCGCAGACGTAGAGGTAGCCGGTGGCGAGCAGCATCACGGCTCCCCAACGCCAGCCGTCGGAGCTGGGCGTGGCGAGTCGGGAGAGGAGCCAGCCGGCGACGCAGAACACAGCGATGGCCACCGCTTCGAGGCCGAGCAGGGCGGCGCCGCGGCGGCGCGCCGAGACCTGCCCCGGCCACAGCACCGCGGCGACGGTATAGGCGAGGAACGGAAGGACAAGCAGCGGATTCACGTAGCAGCTCCCAGCAGGTCTCGCAGCATCCTATCGCCTTCGGCCACGAGGGGCCAGGCCATGCGCCGCCGCAGGTGGGAGCGCGCGCTCGGATCGGCGCCCCGGCGAGGGCTCACGCCGGCACGCCATTCGATCGCGGAGCGCCGCTGCTTGGGCGTCCAGCTCCAGTGCAGCGCCGAGTGATAGGCGGCGAGGGCGTTGAGCACGGGCGGGAATCCACCGAAGGCGAGGAGGCGGCGATCCTCCTTGGCCGACTCGAGGGCGGCGCGGGCCGCGTGGAAGCACGGGCCGTCGACTTCCGGCGCGATGCGGGCGAGTGGGGTCGAGATGGGGCCTCGTCCGCACGCGACGACCCAGTCGACCTGGGGAGCGGTGTGGCGGATGGCGTTGCTGATGTCCCAGACGGCGGCGGGCGAGGTGAGGAGGGCCTGCACCTCGTCGCCGAGGGTGAGGGCGAAGCGGGCGGCGAGGTTGGCGCGCCAGCGGCGGTTCCACGCGGGGAGGGCGGCGGTGAGGGCGCGTTGGACCCGGGCGCGTTCGGGCGTCGGGAGCGTGCGGGAGGCGGTGGCGTCCGCGATGAGGGCGAAGTAGGTGGTTGTCATTTTACGTCACTTTCAGAGTAATTGACGAATTACGTCAAATACTATCAATGTGACGTTATTTGTCAACCCGTGGAGCGCCCGGGCGCCTTGGGGATGCCGGCGCCTTCCAGGACTCCCACTGCGCCACCGGGCCCGCTAAGTTCCTCTCCCGCTTGGTCTCGGGCCAGGTAGCTCAGATGGTAGAGCAGCGGACTGAAAATCCGCGTGTCGGCGGTTCGATTCCGCCCCTGGCCACTCCCTCAAAGCCGATCCACCGCTCGCCATACGCCACGCCATCGCCCTGGGCCGGGGCGCGGCTTCGTTCAGATCTCTGTCTTGACAATATTAGGTGCAACAAATAATGTCTCTCCATGCCTTCCAGTATCGGTCAGCAACTCAAGCAGCGACGGGCGTTCCGCTCCCCGGAACAGGAGGCGATGCTCGGCATCCGGATGGTCGCGGCCCGGATGCTGGCGCCGTGGGAGCGCTTCCTCAAGACCGAGGCCGACCTGACCAGCAGCCAGTACAACGTCCTCCGCATTCTGCGGGGCAGTCACCCCCAGTCGCTTACCGCGGGTGAGATCGGAGAGCGAACCATCGCCCGCGAGCCGGATATCACCCGGCTCGTGGACCGGCTCGACGCCCGGGGTCTCGTGAAACGCGCCCGGAGCGAACGGGACCGCCGGGTGGTGGAGGTCGAGATCACGGGAAAAGGGCTCGAGCTCCTGCGCACGCTGGAGCCGCACTCCCTGCGGATGCCGCGCGCGCTGATCGGCCACGTGGGTGCGCGGAAGCTCCGGCAGTTGTCCAAGGTGCTGGCCGAGCTGCTCGACGGAATGGGAACGTATCCCTGACCATGGGCGAGACGCGCCGCCGTTCGCGCGGCAGCTGCGATATCATATCTGTTTAAACGATAATTGGTTGGACAAGTGTTGATGCGACACTCACCCGCACACCGGAGGTCTCATGGCGACGGTCGTGGAAGCTCGAAGCCAGGCGGGATATGCCCTGGCCCGTGACGAAGGAGAGGCGTTCTGGCTCCTCGGCATGCTCCAAACGGTCAAGATCGGCAAGACGGACACCGATGGGCGATTCGGCATGCTCGAGATCGTCGTCCCGGCAGGGATCGGCTCCCCCTGGCATGTGCACCCCGAGGAGGACGAGTGGTTCTACGTCCTCGACGGCGCCCTCACCTTCTGGGTCGGCGACACCAGGATCGATTTGACGTCGGGTGGCTTCGCGTTCGGCCCCAAGGGCGTGCCGCACACCTTCTATGGCACCGCCGCCGCGACCCGGGCCCTGGTCGGGTTCTCGCCCATGCAGTTCGAGGGCTTCATGCGCACCGTGGGTCAGCCCGCGCCGGCCCGCGTGCTCCCGCCTCACCACGCCGGTCCCCCACCCGACGTCGCCAAGCTGGCGCCGATCGCGGAGCGCAACGGGTTCATCATCCTGGGCCCCCCGGGCCCGCCCCCAGGCCGGTAACGCGCCAGCGGGAGCACGCATCGAGGGGGCCGCACGGCCCCCTCGGCTACTCGCCTTTCCCTCAAGCCGCGCGACACTCGCTGGTGACGCACCGCACGGAATCCACCCCGTGCTCCTCTCTTGCCGCCGCCGCTCCCCCGAACCAATAATGTGGTCCGACCGTCTCCCCCGGGGCCCCGATGATCCGTACCTGGCGCTTGCTCTCCCTGCTCCTCGTCCCATCCCTCGCCGCCACCCAGGCCGGCGCGCAGGAGGACACGGCCTCGAGTGTCGATGCGTGTTACCGCGCCAGCGGCGAGGCGGCGATCCGCATCTGCACCCGGGCGATCGAGTCGGGGAAGCTGTCGGCACGCTCCCTCTCGATCGTCTACGTGAATCGCGCCGGCGAATTCCGGGGCTTGGGAGAAGTCGAGCGCGAGCTGGCGGACATCAATTCCGCGCTGCGGGCCGATTCCACCAACACGCAGGCGTTCATCGCCCGCGCCCGCTACTACCGTCGCCACGGGCAGGAGACTGAGGCCCTGCGCGACTACGACCACGTGATCAACCTGCCGATAGAAACCGGTGACGACCGGGCCAACTCGTTCCTGAACCGCGCCCGCGCCTACGGCGATCAGTTGCGGTATGCCGAAGCCCTCGTCGACCTGGATTCCGTACTCAAGCTCAGCCCCGGCTACCTCGCCGCGTACAACATGCGGGCATCGATTTTCGAGTCGCGGCGCGAATACGGCCGTGCGGCGGACGAGTACACGGCCGCCATGAAGGCGACGGGCGCGAGTGCGGATCTCTTCTCGAACCGCGCGGACGCGTACTTCAACTCTGCCCAGTATCAGCTGGCGCTCGTCGACTATGACAGCGCCCTCGCGCTCGAGCCGGATGTCGCTTCGCGTTACGCCGACCGGGCTCAGCTCGAGCGCTACCTCGGCCAGTTCGATATGGTGATCGCGGATTACACCAAGGCCATCCGCCTCGAACCCAAGCGGGCCGTGCGGTACACCGCACGAGCGCACGCATACGAACAGATGGGTGACCTCGTGAACGCGATGGCGGACTTCAACACGGCCGTCCAGGTCGAGGCGGACCACGGCTTCGTCTATGACGAACGGGCGGACGCCTGGGAATACCGGGACGACTATGCGCGTTCCCTCGCCGACCGCGACGCGGCGATCCGCGTCGAGCCGACGGACGTCGGCTGGCGGGTGAACCGCGCCTGGACGCTCCTCTACATGGGGCGGACCGTCGATGCCCTGCGGGCGTTCGACCAGGCGATCACGATGGACTCGCTCGCTCCGCAGCGGTACCGGTCGCGGGCCAACGCGTATCTCGAGCTGGGGCGCCTCGACCAGGCGACCGCGGATTTCGACAAGGCCATCGCTCTGGCCCCCGATGCCGGCGGCGGCTACGAGGCGCGCTCCGCGGTCGCCCTCTACCGGGGTCAGCCGCTCGTGGGCCTCGTCGATCTCGGACGCGCCGAGGCGCTGGACAAGAATTTTGAGGCCAGCGCGGGGCGCGCCCGGCTCGAGCTGGCGGCGGGCCAACTGGACGACGCCATCAAGGACTACACGACGTTCATCGCCGGGCGCCCCAACAATCCCCTGGGATTTCAAGGGCGAGGGCTGGCACTCCTGGTGAAAGGAGACTTCACCCACGCGCTGGTGGATCTCCGGCGCTCCCGGGACTACGGGGCGTTCAGCGCGGACCGCGAGCTGTGGATCCACTTTACCGCCATGCGGGGAGGCCAGGACCCCCGCGCCGAAACGGCGCGCCGCGCGACGTTCTTCGACCCCCATCATTGGCCCGCCGCCGCGTTCGCCCTCGCCCTGGGGAAGGGCACGGTGGCCTCGATGATCGCCGCGGCACACGACACCTCGGCCCTGATGACGCGGTCTCAGCTTGCCGAGGCGTACACGTTCGCGGGTGAGTATTACCTTGCGCTGAAGCGTCCGGTGGATGCCGCGGCGATGTTCGCCAAAGCGCGGACGCAGGGTCAGGCGGACGAGTTCGTCGACATCGTCGCCTCCGCGGAGCTGCGGGCGCTCAAGAAGTAACGGCTCTTCCGGGGGGATTGGGCGTCTCTACGTAGCGCGACGCGCGAAGGGGCCCCAAGATTGGGGATGGCCGACGCCATCAACCTCGCTGTCGTGCTCGCGCTGTCGCTCTTGGTGGGCTTAGAGCGCGAGGAGCAGAAGGTCGAGAATGGCGCCTACCGCTTCGGCGGCGTGCGCACGTTCCCCCTCATCGGTATCACCGGGTTTGCTCTCGCGCTGCTCGGCGGGGACCTCCTGCCAGCCGCCGGATTGATCGTCATCGGCGCCCTGATGTTCCTCTCCTACCGCCACAAGCTCTCGGCCTCGAGTGCCGCCGGCGTCACCACCGAAGTTTCCGGACTCACGATCTATGTGGTGGGCGTGCTCGTCGCTCGGGGATACATCTGGATCTCCTGCGCCCTGGTCGTGGTCAGTCTCCTCCTGCTCGAACTCAAGACCGCGCTCGAGTCCCTGACGCGCAAGATTCCGGCGGCGGAGATCTCCACGCTGGCGAAGTTCCTGCTCCTCGCCGTGGTGATCCTCCCGATCGTCCCGAATCAGGGCTACACCGAGTTCGATCTCAATCCGTTCAAGGTGGTCCTCGCTGTAGTTGCCGTGTGCGGCGTGTCGTACGCGAGCTACGTGCTGGAGAAGCTGGACCAGGGGCGGAGCGGCATTTTCCTGTCGGCCATTCTCGGTGGGGCGTACTCGTCGACCGTCACGACGATCGTGCTTTCCAAGCGCTGCCGGGAGGACAAGCGGCCCGACCTTTACGCCGGGAGCATTCTCGCGGCGTCGGGCGTGATGTACGCTCGCCTGCTGATCCTGCTCGCGTTCTTCAACCTTGCGCTCGCCGCATCACTCGCGATCCCGTTCGCGGTGCTGGCGCTTCTGGCGGTCGGATCCGGATGGTGGTGGTCCACCCGCGGGAAGGCAGCACCGAAGAAGGAGCACGCCTCCGTTCTGCCGCGGAACCCGCTCCAGCTCGAGGCGGCGCTGATCTTCGCGGTGGTACTCACCGTGGTAGTCGTACTCACCCAGCTGGTGGCCACGCACATGGGGAACGGTGGGACCTACGCGTTCGCGGCGGTGATGGGGGTGTCGGACGTCGACCCCTTCATCCTGGGATTGACGCAAACAGCGGGGAAGGTGACTCCGCTCCAGGTCGCTTCGGCCAGCGTGGTCATCGCGGCGGCGAGCAACAACGTGATGAAAGGGATCTACGCGCTCGTCTTCGCCAAGGAGCGAGGGGGCAGGCTCGCCATCACCGCGCTGGTTACCCTCGCCATCATTGGCTTGGTACCGCTTCTCTTCCTCTAGTCTCCCGTCGGAATAATCCCGGCGCCCTCGACCATCAGGATTACGGTGCGCTCGGGCGCCCGGGGCCGGTGGGACACACCCTTCGGAATCACCACCGCCTGACCGGGATTGAGCTCGATGGTCGAGCCCTCCAGGTCGATCAGAAACTGGCCTTCCACGCAGTAGAAGAACTCGTCCTCGGTGTCATGCTTGTGCCAGTGGTACTCGCCTTTCACCTGACCCACCCGCACCACCGAGTCATTCACTTTGCAGAGGGTCTGATTGTACCAGGGGTGCGTCACCGTCCTGAGCAACGCCGGCACGTCGAACCCCTTCCCCTGGGGGAACTTGATGTCGAGGTGAGTCTCGTACGGGAACGTCTCAGGCACATGTCCTCCTAGACAGTAGCGATCTGGGCCACGCGGGGCGTGGCGATGGCCTTGTAGTCTTCCGTAGCGAGGCAGAGCGACCGGTCGAGGCGCGCGGCGTTGAAGAACATCTCCTGCGTCGCGAGGATCTTCGGATCGGCCACCAGCTCGAGCTCGTCGTGAAACGAGAACGGCAAGATCGTCCCCACCACGCTGCCCCCCAGCCGCTCGGCATTCTCGATCGAAGCGAACGAGCAGTACGAGGCGCCGTACATGGCCTTGAGCGCCTTGAAATCGACCTTGGTATCGCCCGGCACCACCACCAGCACATGCTTCGTCGTCTTCTTGTCGGGCTTGAGCATGACGATGATGCACTTCGCCGCCTGATGGAGCGGATTTCCCCGGATGGGACTGATGAGCTCGGTGCGGCCCTCCGGGGCGTGCTCGATCACCCGGTAGCGGGCCTTCTTCTCATCCAGGAGTGCGATGAGGCGGTCATACGTCGGATAGGACGGCTCGGGCGCAGTCATATCAGGAATGATCGAGAATCATCCGCCATCCGGAAGGGGTCCGCATCCAGACAGTCGAGAACCATCCACCAATCTCCTTCAGGCCGTTCCCGCTCAGGATGAAATGCCCCGTCCAACCAGGTGAAGCGTCCTCACAAAGGCTCCTTTTTGAGCGTTGCACCCGAATGCCATGGTCCCTCCATGGCCCGCCGGCCCATCTCCCGGCCCTGCGCCAGCATCCGTTCGATGTCCGTCCGCGTGAAGTTCCGGATGTCCACCTTGATCTCCGACTTGGGCTCGACCAGCCGCCACTGGACGGGCGCGTACTCGCGGCCGAACATCCGCATCGAGTCGCCCGCGACCACCACCTGATTCACGCGCTCCACCGACCGGAGATCGTTCACCACGATTTCGTTCGTCACGACGTCCACGAGCCGGTTGGCCATCGCCACCACATGGCCCTTCGGAAATACCTCGCGGTCCAGCACTCGCGGCTGGCAGACCACCGCGACGATTTCGGTCGCACCCAGGTTGATGGCCGTCCCGACCGGGACGAGATCCCGGATCCCGCCGTCGTAGTACTCCGCGCCGTCGATCTGCACCGACGGCATCACCAACGGTTCGGCACAGCTGGCCCTGACGAACGCGACGATGTCCTTGTGCTCGGCCCCCACGTATCTGATGAGTCCCGACCCCATGTCCACTGCGCCCACCCGGAGCTGAACGCGGGCCCGGCGGAGCCATTCTTCCCTCAGGGTTTCCCTGATAAGGCGATGCAGGGGACCGGTGTCCAGGACGCCATTGAACCGGTTCCAGAGGAGGCTCCAGGCGATGGAGAGCCAGGACTTCTGCCTGATAATGAGCTCGGGGGACGAGAGGCGGGTGCGATAGAAGTCAACAAACTCGCTTGCGGCTTCCACCCACTGGAGGTTGGTCGGGGTCTGGTCGGTTTTCGCCCCGATGGCATTGATGAGAAACGAAGCGCTCAAAGCGCCCGTGGAGATCCCGAGCACGGCGTCGGGGCGGAACCCGGCCTCGACAATGGAGAGAACGGCGCCCGCTTCATACGCACCTTTGATGGAACCGCCCGAAAGGACCAATGCCCGCATCGTTGCTCCTCCAGTACCTGAATCTTATCCTAGGCCATGCTCGTCGCCGTCATGCCGTTTTCGAACCTGACCACCGATCCAGCCAACGCCTACTTCGGAGATGCCACGGCCGAGACGGTCGGGGACATGCTGGCCTTCGCCGCGAAGTTGCGCGTGGCGCCCCATGCCGCCGCACTCGATTGGACCGACCGCGGCGGCTCCCCGCAGGAACTCGCCGAAGGACTGTCCGCGGGGGCTTTGCTCGAGGGTGGGGCCAAGCGCTCGGCCGACCTGGTGCACTTCGAGGTCCGACTGCGTGCCGCCGACGGGACCTCGCTCTGGTCCGCGATGGTCGATCGCCCTGTGGCCGAGGTGCTGCCGGGGGAGCTCGAAATCGTCACGGGGGTGTTGGGCGCGCTGAAAGTCGACGTCTCGGGAGACGAGGTGGCCCGTATCAGCCGCCCTCTGACCAGCGACTACCGCGCCTACGACGAGTACCTCCATGGACGCATCTTCAGCCGCGAGCTCCTGCGCCGGAGTCAGGAGGCGGCACTCCACCATTTCGGCGAAGCGATCCGCATCGATCCCAACTTCGCGCGCGCGTATGCCGAAAGCGCGATGTGTCACGGCATGATCTATCAGTACTGGGATTCGAGTGCCGAGATGCTGAAGCGTGCCGAAGATGCGAGCATCAAGGCTCTCGAGCTTGGTCCCGATCTTCCGCACGCGCATCTCGCCCGGGGGCTCGCCCTCTCGCTCGCCGCCAAGTACGCGGAGGCCGATCAGGCGTTCGGCGTGGCGCTCCGCATGCGCCCCGAGCTCCTCGACGCCAACTACTTCCGCGCCCGCTCGGCACGTGCCCAGGGCAACTACGCGGACGCGGTAGCCTGGTTCGAAAAGACCTGGGCCCTGCGACCGCTCGACTACTCGGTTCCCGCGCTGCTCGCGAGTGCGTACGTCTCACTCGACCGGAAACAGGACGCGCTCGCCACGCGGCAGAAATCGGTCGAGCTGGTCGACAAGCGTTTGATCCGTCACCCCGACGACTCCCGGGCTCTCTACCTCGGCGCCGCATGCCTGTCGACTCTGGGGGACGGCACCAAAGCGCGGTCATGGGCCAAGCGCGCGCTGGCAATGGATCCCGATGACTCCGCGGTGCTCTACAACGTCGCCTGCGTGTACGCCCTGCTCGGGCTCGATGACTCGGCCATCGACTGTCTGGAGCAGGCCATCCAGCATGGGTTCCGGCACTGGGACTGGATCGAACACGACTCGGACTTCGATACTGTTCGCAGCCACGAGCGCTTCAAAGCCCTTCGCGGAGTATGAAGCTCCTTTAATCCCGTCTTCAGGCAGTCGCCACGCTCCTTGCGGCAGTCTTGGTTCACACCAAGGAGCGATCCATGTACCACATGCTCAGTGTCTTACTCGGAGTCGCGGGCACCGGCCCCGTGCCGCCCAAGGCGCCCACCGCACCGCGAGCGGAGGCGGTGCTCGAAGCCTACATCGCGAGCTACACCAACCATGCGCTCACGACGCCGAGCTTCGCGCGGCAGACAGGACTCGCGTGCAGCGCGTGCCACACGCACTATCCCGAGCTGACCCCCATGGGTCGGGCGTTCAAGCTCAACGGGTACGTGTTCCGTCGCGGTTCGGACTCGATCACCGCGCGCACCGCGTCCGGCGACCAGAGCCTCCTCCTCAATCTGGTGACTCCGCTTTCGTTCATGCTCCAGACGTCCTATACGGTTCTGCGGAAGGCGGAGCCCGGAACCCAGAATGGCGTGGCCTTCTTCCCGGATCAGCTGAGTCTGTTCACCGGTGGGGAAGTCACCCCGCACCTGGGCGGCTTCCTGCAGGTGACGTTCGACCCCCAGAGCGGACAGCTGGGCATCGACAACGCCGACTTCCGGTACGCGACGCATCTCTCGCTGTTCGGCAAGAGCTCGACGTTCGGCATCTCGCTGAACAACAATCCGACGGTGCAGGACGTGTGGAACAGCACGCCCGCGTGGGGCTTCCCCTACGGGTCATCGGCAGCGGCACCGACCCCCGCCGCAGCCACGATGATCGACGGGACATTGGGAGGCCAGATCGCGGGTCTCACGGCGTACACGATGTGGGGTGGGCACCTGTATCTCGAGGGTGGAGCGTATCGCGCCGCTCCCGTGGGAGCCAACCGGCCACTCGACTCGACGGCGACAGGCGTGCTCGCCGGCGTCGCGCCCTATTGGCGCGTAGCGATTCCCAACACGATCGGCGGGAAGTACCTGTCCGTGGGTGCTTACGGGATGCAATCGCGGGTGTATCCCGGCGGCGTCACCGGTCCCACCAACCGCTATACCGACGTTGCGGCTGATCTGAGCTTCCTGTGGCCGATGGGGGAGAACAGCTTCACCACCGAGGCGACGTATATCCATGAATCCCAGCGATGGGACGCCGGCGGCTCGGCGAACCTGAACAATACGCTGAAGACCTTTCGATTCGATGTGATGTATCACG
>Ga0126371_10001024_pt1 | contig 23293 bp, 20 predicted proteins | sample PanSoiMetaPlot_4_FD_110145 | JGI IMG/M metagenome (GOLD analysis project Ga0126371, IMG submission 110145) | Tropical forest soil microbial communities from Panama - MetaG Plot_4 | ecosystem: Environmental > Terrestrial > Soil > Tropical forest > Bulk soil | place: Panama | collected 2016-02-17 | reverse complement strand
CGGAGACATCGCCGACTACATTATTGATGAATTGAAGCGGCCACTGCGGAATTGCGCGATTTCGCGAGAGGGGGAGAAGTTCTGTTCGCCCCTGATGCAGATCTACGGGCCGAAGACGATGGTGACGAACGAGATGTCCGGGTCGGGCGGCGACGCGCTGCCCTGGATGTTCCGGCAGGACAAAGTGGGCCCGCTGGTGGGGACGCGGACGTGGGGCGGGCTGGTGGGTATCTACAACTACCCGGTATTGCTGGACGGAGGACGGGTAACCTCACCGCGCGTGGCCATCTACGGATTGCATGGAGAGTGGGAAGTGGAGAATCGTGGCGTCGCGCCTGATATCGAGGTGGAGAATCTTCCGGCAGAAGTGGCGGCGGGGCACGACCCGCAGTTGGAGAAGGCCGTGGAGGTAACTTTAGAGACCTTGAAGAAGAATCCTGTGGTAGTGCCGGATCATCCGGCATATCCCAACTATCAGAAAAGGTGAAAATCGAAGCTGGGGAATACAATTGAGGAAGAAAACAGAGAGTTTCAGTGCCGAGGACACAAGAGGCGAGCGCCCCTCGCGGGGTGCGCTCGCGGCAGGCAGAAGCCAGCGAGACATTGTGTCGAGACGGTGTGTTCTCAGGCGCGTTTGAGGCGGGGATGCCGGAACTACCGGAAGTGGAGACGGTGGCGCGGGGGCTGCAGCGGGAGATTGCGGGGCGCCGCGTGGTGAGTGTCACGCTCGGCAAGACCGATTTCATGGACAATCCCGGGGAGATTGAGCGGCTCCTGCCAGGGGCGGAAATCCGGAGTGTAGAGCGATACGGGAAGTTCATGCTGCTGTGGTTGCGGCGGAGTGAGCCCGCCGAGAGTGCGGCTCTGCTAGTGCATCTGGGAATGACCGGCGGGATGATGCCGAGGCCCGTGAGCGACCCGCAGCGGAAGCACACGCATCTGGTGGCTCTGCTCGATGACGGACGGGAATTGCGCTATGTGGACCCGCGGCGTTTCGGGCGACTCGCGCTTCTTGTGGGCGCGGCACTCGAACGGGAGTTGTTGCGGTTCGGAGCGGATCCTCTCGAAGTGAAACTCGACGAATTTGTGGCGCGAATCCGTGCGAGACGTGCGCGCATCAAAATGTTGCTGCTCGACCAGCAAGTGCTGCGCGGGGTGGGCAACATTTACGCGGACGAGAGCCTTTGGAAAGCGAAGATTCATCCAGCACAAGTCGGTGCGCGCATCCAGCCAGAACATCTACAGCGTTTATATCGAGCGTTGCAGGAGATTTTGCGGAAGGCCATCCTGCTGCGAGGCTCCTCCATCTCGGACTTTCTTGACGCGGCAGGGGCGCCGGGAGAGTATCAGCTGCACCACAAGGCGTATGGACGGGAAGGGAAGGCGTGTTACCGCTGCAAGACGCCGATCCGGCGGATGATGGTGGCCGGGCGCAGCAGCTATTTTTGTCCGAACTGCCAGAAGAAGCCGCGAGATGCGCGACTTGGGCGACGGACGAAACCGGTTCTGGGGCGCGGTCCGTCTAAACGTTTGGTCAAGGTTGCCTCGCGCAGGGGTTGATAGCCCTGCAAGAAAAGCGACTTTCCGGTTAGAAAAGAAGTGTCCTTATCGGGGGGAGTGGGATGAAACAGAACCGCAAAGTTACCGGGGTGGTTGCTTTGATGGCGTTCCTGCTGCTCGGGCGGGCCTGGTCGGCGCGCGCGGCAAACGAAGAGGCGAGTCCCGTTGCGGCGGCAGACGCGCAGATCATCAGCGAGATCAAAGACCACAGCGAGTTGATGGACAACCTGGAGTATTTGTCGGACCGCATCGGACCGCGGCTGACGGGGTCGTCGCAGTTGAAGCAGGCGAATGATTGGACAGCAGAGATGTTCAGGAAGTATGGGTTGACCAATGTGCACCTGGAGCCCTATACGATTCCTCACGCATGGACTCGCGGGACGGCGAAGGCGAGGATCATTGCCCCAGCGGAACATCCACTAACGATTGCAGCGGCGGCGTGGGCGCCGAGCACGAGAGGAACGGTGCGCGGGCCGGTTGTGTATTTCGACGCCAAAGAGCCCAAGGATTACGAGAAGTTCCGCGGCAAGTTACGCGGGGCAATCGTAATTTATCAGGACCCGCGTCCGCTTTCGCCGCCAAGGACGGTCGATCCGAACGCAGAGATTTACCACGCAATGGAGGAGCCGCCTCCGCCTGTGGGGCAGCCGCCGCTTCGGGATCCCTATGAAAAGTACGTGGCTGCGATGAAAGAGCGGACGCAGTTCCTGGTGCATGAGGGCGCGGTGGCAATCCTGCGCGATTCCAACAAAGCGCAGGCGTTGCTGAATATGACTGACGGGACTCTCGATCCCTTTCAGATGGGGCCTTTGCCTTCGGTGTTTGTAACCGGTGAAGGGTACCGGATGATCTTCCGGATGCTGAAAAAGGGTCCGGTCCAGGTGGAGCTGGCGGTTTCCAACACAATTTCGAAAAAGTCGGTGGAAGTCTACAACACGGTTGCCGATCTTCGCGGCACGGAGAAGCCGGACGAGGTGGTGATTTTGGGCGCGCACCTTGATTCGTGGGACCTTGGCACAGGAACGACCGACAATGGCACGGGTTCGATGGTGGTGCTCGAAGCGGCGCGCGCTTTGCAGAAGCTGGGCCTGAAGCCGAAGCGGACGATCCGGTTCATTTTGTTTACCGGAGAAGAGCAGGGGCTCGTCGGGTCGAAGGAATACGTGAAAGCGCACAGAAACGAGCTGGACAAAATTTCGGGAGCATTGATCCACGATAGTGGAACCGGGCGCGTGCTGGCGATCGGCCTGCATGACAACTATCAGGACCGGCAGATCGTGGACCAGTTGATCGCCCCGCTCGGCGAATTGAAAATGCTGGAGCCGACAATGGCGCGGGAGTACGGCACCGACAGCTTGTCGTTTGACGAGGTAGGCGTGCCGGGATTCTGGTGCGCCCAAGACATCGCGGAATACTACAAGACGCACCACAGCCAGTCGGACACTTTTGATAAAGCTTGGAAAGACGATTTGCTCCAGGGAGCGCAGGTGCTGGCGACCTGGGCGTACAGCACGGCGCAGCTGCCGGAGATGCTGCCCCGCAGGCCTTTGACTCCCTCGGGTGCGAAAGCCGAGGAAAAAAAGAACGATCCGATCGCGGAAATGGACAAAAAGATTGTCGAGCAGGTCAAATCGGATTCCGATCAATTGAAGGCGGATTTGACCTATTTGACGACAATGATCGGGCCAAGGTTGACGGGTTCGGCGAAGCTGGACCAGGCAAGTCACTGGACCGAGCAGCAATTCAAGACGCTGGGATTGGCGAACGCTCATCTGGAATCGTGGAGCATCGCGAATAGCTGGGCACGCGGCCCGGTAAGCGGGCGCGTGGTGTGGCCAGCTACCCACGAGTTGACTTTGGCGCAAGTGGGCTGGACGCCCGCCACCAACGGCACGGTGAAAGGCGAGGTGGTCGGGATTGAGGCGGAGAAACCGGAAGATCTGGAGAAGTACAAGGGCAAACTGGGTGGGAAGATCGTGCTGGTCGGGAGACCGCGGGTGCTGGAGGCGCCGATCGATCCGGTCCTGACGCCATGGGGGCAAGGCACGCTGCCTCTGTATCACGCGAGGGGGCAAGCGAATTTTGACTATCAGGAGTTTCTGAAGATGAGGGCGGCACTGCAGAAATTACTGACTGAAGAGAAGGCGCTGGGGACGCTGTCCGCTTCGGAAAAGCCATTCGGGTTGCTAAACATGGGCAGCCAGGCACGGGATTACAAGCCGACGGCGTTTCCCGCAGCCATTCTTGAACGCGAGGACTATACGCTGCTGTGGCGAATGATGGATACTGGCGGGCCGGTCGAGGTGGAGTTAAATCTTCAGGCGACATTCAGCGAGAAGCCGGTCGAGGTATACAACACCGTAGCGGAGATCCGCGGCACGGAGAAGCCGGATGAGGTAGTGATTTTGGGCGCGCATTTGGACTCCTGGGATCTGGGCACCGGCGCGACCGACAATGGCACCGGTTCGATGGCTGTACTCGAAGCGGCGCGGGCTCTGCAGAAGCTGGGGGTGAAACCGAAGCGGACGATTCGATTCGTGTTGTTCACCGGCGAGGAGCAAGGGTTGAACGGATCGAAAGCCTATGTGCAGGCTCATAAGGAGGAATTGCCGAAAATTTCTGGCGTACTGGTGCACGACAGTGGGACCGGGAAGGTGCTGACCATCGGGCTGATGGGGAACTACAACGTGCGCGAGATGATTGACCGCGTGGTGTATCCATTGGCGGAACCTGTCGGAATCATGGAGCCGACACTGCGGAGCGAAGGCGGATCGGATCACGTACCGTTTGACGCGGAGGGCGTGCCGGCATTTTGGTGCGTGCAGGAAGTGGCGAACTACGAGAAGATGCACCACTCGCAAGCCGACGTACTCGACCACGTGCGCTGGGACGATCTGACCGAAGGTGCACAGGTGCTCGCGGTGTTTGCCTACAATGTCGCGGAGCTACCGGAGTTGCTGCCGAGGAAGGCGGCCAAGAAGGAAGCAACGAAGTGAAAGGGTAACCAAGTACGAAAACGTCCAGCGGCCGGCGGGGCTCGCCACGGACCTGCTGACGAGCGGAAAAGGAAAGCATGCGAGTGGTGGTACAGCGGGTCAGCCGGGCAAAAGTGACGGTGGAGGGACGGGTCACCGGAGAGATTGGACCGGGGCTCATGATTTTGCTTGGCGTTGGGAGGGACGATACGGCGCAAGTGGCATCGGGAATGGCAGAGAAGACGGCGAACCTGCGCATTTTTGAGGATGAGCAGGGAAAAATGAACCGATCGCTGCTGGACGTGAAAGGCGGCGCGCTGGTGATTTCGCAGTTTACGTTGTATGGGGATGCACGCGGGCAGCGCCGGCCGAGCTTTATTGCGGCGGCGCCGCCGGACTTGGCCAAGAAATTGTATGAAGCCTATTGCGAAGCTCTGCAAACGATCGGCGTGACCGTGGGAACAGGAATTTTTCAGGCGATGATGTCGGTGGAGTTGGTGAATGAAGGGCCGGTGACGATCTTGTTGGACTCAGAGAAAGCGTTTTGAGTTAACAGCAACATGTGAAACCAGAGCAAGTAGGCGGTTCATTCCCGCGAGGTGCCCAGCGTGAAAAACACCCGCGAATCAAAGGTTGCTCGAAGCTGGGAGCTGCAAAAGGTTACAGCGGAGCTGCGTCGGCTCGGGACGCGGCGGAATGTGCGGGGGATGGAGCAGTTTGGGATTCGGGCGGAGAAGGTGTTCGGTGTGTCGAAGCCGAAACTGGACACGCTCGCAAAACGGATTGGCAGGAATCATGAGTTGGCGCTGCAGTTGTGGGACTCCGGAATTCATGATGCCAAAATTTTGGCAGGCATGATCGCCGATCCGGCGAAGGTTACGGTCGCTTTGATGGATCGTTGGGTGCGGGATTTCGACAATTGGGACACCTGCGACGGCACATGCTGTCATTTGTTCGTCTTTAGTGCACCGGCATGGGAAAAGGCGATTGCGTGGACGCGGCGCGACCACGAATTTCAAAAACGCGCTGGATTTGCGCTGGGGGCCTACCTGGCGTACCGGGACCAAGAGGCCGCCGACAGTAAATTTCTGAGCTTCCTGAAAATCATTGAGAGGGAGTGTGAGGACCAGCGGAACTTCGTGCGTAAGGCAGTGAATTGGGCCTTACGGAATATCGGTAAGCGGAATTTCCGGCTGAATCGAGCGGCGATTGCCGCGGGAGAACGGCTGCGAAACAGGGAATCGCGCATCGCGCGCTGGATTGCCACCGACGCTTTGCGGGAACTACGAAGCGAGGCGGTGCAGGAGCGGTTGCATCGGAAGGAGAGCAAGAAGAATGCCAGTAACTAAGACCGAAGTGGGCATTCGGCGCGCTCGGGGAACCGATGCGGCGGCGATTGCGGAGCTCTCCGGGCAGTTAGGCTACCCGACGACGGCAAAGGAGATGCGAGGACGGCTGCGGGATGTTTTGAAGGATCGGGAAAGCAGGTGTTTTGTGGCGGTCGATGTTTTCGGCAAGCTGATGGGCTGGATCCATGTGAGCGTGACACCGCTGCTTGAGGTGGAGCGGCGGGCTGAAGTGAACGGGCTCGTCGTCGACCAGCGGGTGCGCAGCCTGGGCGCCGGGGCCATGCTGTTGGCGGCCGGAGAAAGCTGGGCACGGGGGAAGCGTTCAAGGACGATGTCGGTACGATCCAACGTGCTGCGTCGGCGGGCACATGGATTTTATCTGCGGAACGGGTATGAGCATTACAAGACGCAAAAGGCATTCCGCAAGACGCTTTGAGGTTAGACGTCTGCGTATCAAAGTCAGCGCCTCTGTGGTTGACGCCGCAAGGTACGCTGCGTGGTCAGGAAAACAACACGAGAACGCGCGGGGGGTGTGCGCAAGGAAACGCCCAGCGGCCGGGGACTGTTCTAGTGTATCGTAATACGATATACTATGGGTATGACGTCCAGGATCACCGATGGGGAGTACCACGCGCTCGCACAACTGCGGTATCTGATCCGTCGCTTTTTGCAGGAGGGAGATGCCACCGCACGTGAGGCCGGGCTTGAGCCTCAGCAATATCTGTTGTTGCTCGCGATTCGCGGGTTGGAAATAGGACAGGAAGCGAGCATACGGACGCTAGCGGAGCGGCTTTCCCTGCGGCACCACAGCACGGTCGAACTGGTCGACCGGCTGGAAGCGCACGGACTGGTGAAGCGGACACGAGGCAAGGAGGACCGCCGGCAGGTGCTGGTGTCTTTGCAGCCGCGCGGAGAAAAGTTGGTCGAAAAAGTCGTCGCGCAGCGAATTGTGGAATTGCGGTCGCACGGGCATGCGTTAGTGGCGGCGATTGGGAAGCTACTCGAAGCAAGTCCCGACCCGGGGAAGAAGCGGTAACCAACGAAGAATGGTGGCCCTTCCAGATTCGGGCCAACCAAAAGGGCCTGTGCCATATACGGGTCGTGACGGTTACCAGGTTTTCCAACAAGCAAATTCGGCGTGTGGGGTACCCGAAGAAGGCAGAGGTAGAGATGGCGCTCGACAAGGTAAACGTGCGGAGAAACCAGGAGTTGGGGGACTTCACCACGACCTGGCGGGTTCTGCCAATTTCGCTGCTGGCGATCGTAATTGGAGTGGTGTGCGCCTATGTGGCGCTGGCGTTGCTGCGGCTGATTGGATTGTTTACGAATCTTTTTTATTACGGGCGATGGGGAACGGATCTGGTTTCGCCGGCGGGAAATCATCTCGGTTATTGGAGCGTTCTGGTGCCGGTCGGCGGAGCGATCATCATCGGGGTAATGGCGCGATTTGGTTCGGAACGAATTCGAGGGCACGGCATTCCAGAGGCAATCGAAGCAATTCTGATGAATGGCAGCCGCGTGGAGCCCAAGGTGGCGCTGCTGAAACCGGTATCGTCGGCGATTTCGATCGGGTCGGGCGGGCCGTTTGGTGCGGAAGGGCCAATCATCATGACCGGCGGCGCGGTTGGCTCAATGATCGCGCAGTTGTTTCATCTGACCAGCGCGGAGCGAAAGACGCTGCTTGTGGCGGGCGCGGCCGGCGGAATGTCGGCAACGTTTGCTTCCCCGGTAGCGGCAGTGCTGCTGGCAGTGGAGTTGCTGCTGTTTGAGTGGAAGCCTCGCAGTCTGATTCCGGTGGCGCTGGCGAGCGGCGTGGCGGCGATTGTGCGGCGTTATATTTTGGGCTTTGGGCCATTGTTTCCGGTACCGGAGCACCCTCTGGTGATTGGGCCGAAGGGGTTGCTCGGTTGCGTGCTGGTTGGCATTTTGGCGGGCGCACTCTCGGCGTTGTTGACGCTTTCCGTTTACGCGATGGAAGATGCCTTTCAGAAACTGAAATTGCACTGGATGTGGTGGCCGGCGATTGGCGGGGTGGCAATCGGTCTGGGAGGTTTGGTTTTTCCGCAAGCATTGGGCGTGGGCTACGACACCATTGGCGCACTGCTACAGGGCAGCGTGACGACCAAGGTGATTCTGGGGATCCTGCTGGTGAAATGGTTCATCTGGGCGGTGTCGCTGGGATCGGGAACCTCGGGAGGCGTGTTGGCACCGCTGCTGATGATGGGTGGAGCGCTGGGGGGAATCGAGGCAATGTTCCTGCCGAACGAAGGCGCAGGCTTCTGGCCGTTGATCAGCATGGCGGCGGTCCTGGGTAGCACGATGAGAACACCGTTTACGAGCATTCTTTTCGCGTTCGAACTGACGCACGACGCGAATGTGTTTTTGCCGTTGATGGTTGCGACGACCGCCGGGTACGCCTTCACGGTGCTGACGCTGAAGCGGTCGATTCTGACGGAGAAAATCGCGCGGCGGGGGTATCACTTAAGCCGGGAGTATTCGGTCGACCCTCTGGAATTGCTCTATGTGCGGGAAGTAATGCGGGATGATGTGAGCACGTTGGCAGAAACATCGCCCGTCGGTGAGGTGTTGAGTTCTCCGGAGGTCTCGTTCTGGCAGTGGCAGCATTTGGTGCCGGTGCTCGACGAAGGGAAAAGGCTGACAGGTATGGTCACATCGGAGGATTTGTATCAGTGGTTGGGGAAGAAGGACTCGGCCGAGACCGCGAAATTACTGCGCGAAGTGGCCAGGAAGAAGATTGTGACGGCGTCGCCAGATGAGCCGCTGCGTGCGGCGGTGCATCGGATGGCGGAAAATGGAATTACGCGGATGCCCGTGGTTGAAGAAGGAACGAAGAAATTCTTGGGGATCCTTTCTCTTGATGACTTGTTGAAGGCGCGTTCGCGGCACCTCGAAGAAGAGCGGCGGCGGGCACGGACGCTCGGGTTTGGGCGGTCGTCGTTGAATTAAACCAGCCCACACCCGGTTTAGTGGGGCGCGGAAAATTCGGTATGTGATTGACGGCAGGCTTCCATCACCTGCGGCAGATCGAGGACTCCTAAAACTTTCGAAAAATCGGCGCGGTTGACCGCCCGTATCAGCCGATAACGGGTGGCTCATCCGGGTGGAGATAAGCGACCGATGTGAGCGCTTCGGTCTGTCCTAGGGCGTGACTTTCCCCGGCTTCGACCAGGTGCTGGGTTCGCCGAACGCGATTAGCGCTGCAGGCTAATTCGCAAGCTGCACGAGAAAATAGGGCTTGGCGGTGTGCCCGACCAAGGGCCAAAGGTCGGCTGCGCTGGCACGCAGAAGGCGCTGGCCTAAAAATCAGCACTCCATTTCAGGCTTGCCTAGAAAGCGTCGCCGCCGCCACCACCGAAACCGCCGCCCTCGAAACCTCCTCCGCCATCGCCGCCAAAGGCGGAGCCCTCGGAACTCCGCGGGGCCGAAGTCATGGCGGTGCTGGCAAGCGACGACATAGAGTTCAAGTCGTTGGTGAACATGTACGGGTAGAAATTGGGGCCGTAGCCGCCACCCTGGTACCACTGGGGAGGCTGCGTATAGATGCCTTGGAAAGCTTTGCTCCAGTTTTTCTCGACACCCAAGGCCATCGCGAAGGGAAGAAACTTTTCGAACATTTCCGGGGTTTTAATCATGCGATTGAAGCGGTCGGATTCGACGTGAGCAAGAAAATCCTCGAAACCAAGAATGCCTTCCAGAGCGCGTGCGCCGGCCTGGGTACGCGCCGGCATGAACCAGCCGAAAGCACAGACGATGATGCCGGATAGAAGCCCCGCGACGATGAAGGGCATAGGAGCCATGCCCAGACGTTGCGAGAGCCAACTGCCGCCCGCAATGCCGATGACGCCGACGGCGACGCCAAAGACGAGGTAGGTGGATCGCACGGTGTCCGGCCGATGCGTGTAGTAGTTGTTGCCGAGAAGAGCGGCGAAGATCTGGTTTTTTATGATGGGTATGTTCGTGTAGAAGGTGTTCTGAAGGTCGTCGAGCGAGACAGAATCTCCGGCGTTGCCGCTACCGAACAGCCCATCAAGGAGGGCTTGCTCGTGGGGCTTCAAACCGCTCCATTCGGAACGGGATTTCTTCAGGTGAAAGGTATAGACCTTGCTGTGCGTGAGGCCAAGGAGATGATCTTTTTGGATTTGCTCGATGACGATATAGCCGCGGACCGCTAGATCGACGATCGAAGCGGTAATGTCGCGCATGTCCACGGAATTGTCCACGAGCGTTCCGACTTCACCCGGGGTGAGTTTGTCGGGCGGTTCATATTGCGCGGCGATCGGACGCAGACGCGGGTCGCGGCCGCGCGCCGACCACCACCAGAACATGGCGAGAAAGGTGCCGATGGGAATCAACAAGGGCCAATTGCTCCGGAGAAAGCGTGCGCACTTGGAAAGCGCACTGGGTTCCCGGACTATGCCCTTGTCGAAAGCTACGGCAAGGGTGAGGCCTTCGTGCATCGGCAGAGCACTGTGGGTGGCCGCGTCGACACCGGTGCCGGCGATTTCGACAGTTGCATCTTGACCGGTCGAGCGGAAGCCGCCGGTGAAAGCCTTTGCCCGCAGTCCAGTAGTGCCTTCTGGGAACAGGACGTGTGCCGAAGCGGATTCGATGGGGATGGCCCACTCATCGCCAGTGACGTTCCAATAAAACTCATCGTGATCGTCGAAAAATTTCAGGGCGTCGGAGACCGTGTAGCTGATGGAGATGGTGCGGGTGCTGTCGTCGGCCTTGGGAATGAAGATTTTGAGATTGAGGTAGTGGCGTTCACGACTGGTTTCATAGAGGAGCTTCGCGCCGGATTCGTCGGTGATGGATTTAACATCCAGGAACAGCGTGTAGTTCAGGCCGCGCGGCCCGGAGTATTCGATCGGGATATAGCGGTTGATGCCATGCCAGGGGCCGCCGATGAATTGAAACGTGATGTTTTCAGTGACGTCCACCTTACCGTCCGGCAGGACGACGATTTCAGACACGAAATTCTTGAGGTGGCGGTCCTTGGCTTCCACAGGGATGGCGAATAAAACGAGAAGGGCCATGACGGCTGCAACAGAAAAGAACAGCAGCGGATTTCCGGCACAAAAAATGCGTTCCGAATGACCAGCGGGCCGGGTGGCGGAAGATGTGCAGGAGCACGAGGGCATGGAGATAAGTGCGCCGCCGCGAATCAGGCGGTCGGTGCGCCAGGGGTGCCGAAGCTGACCTTGGGCGCCTCACGCTCGGCGGCGGAGGTAACTTCGAAGAATTCGCGCTGCTTGAAGCCCAGCATTCCCGCGAAGATGTTGGTGGGGAACTGCAGAATCTTGGTGTTGAGGTCTCTAACGACAGCGTTGTAATAGCGGCGCGCGTTCTGGACGGTGTCCTCAATTTGCGTAAGGGAATTTTGCAGCGAAGTGAAGCTCTCAATGGCGCGGAGCTGCGGGTAGGCCTCGGAAAGCGCAAAAAGGCTTTTTAGGGCGCCGGAGAGCATGTTTTCGGCCTGGGCTTTGTCGGCCGGACCGCTGGCGGTCATGGCCCGGTTGCGGGCGTTGATGACGGCCTCGAGGGTGCCCTTTTCGTGGCCGGCGTAGCCTTTGACGGTTTCGACGAGATTGGGAATCAGGTCGTAACGGCGCTTTAGCTGAACGTCAATGTCGGCCCAGGCATTGTCGCACTGGACCTTAAGGCGAACCAGAGAGTTGTACATGCCGATGCCCACGAGCACCAGCAAGACGAGGACGACCAGAATAACTATGCCAACCATCGGCCAACCTCTCACGCGGAATGAATTTTAGAACGCCGTGCTGTTCACTATACGTAGGGTCTGCAGGGTAGTAAAGAAAGGGATTCGCTGGGCGTTCAGAAACCGACACCTCCTTGCGCCCAAGGCCGCTCGAGCGGGCATGCAAAGCAAGCATTTGAGCTGGGTTTTTTGGGTATAAGCCGTTGCACCACGGCAATTGGGCGCAAGGGGATAGCGGCCCTTCTCGAGAAGGTGTTCTTGCCGGCGATGGCGCCCGGGAGCGCCTAGGGAAACGGCTCCATTGACTTCTCTTTGAAGGCTGTGTTACGGATAGGAACGCCTTTTTTTGAGGAAAACGAGCTCAGCGACCCCGGAATGGCGCCAGACACCAAGCACTTGGAAGTGACCCTGGACACTCACGTCGAGAGCGTCAACCTCGCCGAGGAGATGTGCGTGCGGGTGGCGGAGGCGGTTGGCTTTAATGAAGATGAGTGCTACCGGATCGGGATGTCGGTCCGGGAAGGCGTCATCAACGCGTTTCATTACGGGAACCAGGAAAAGCCGGAAAAGAAGATTCACCTGGCCATCGACTTGACCGATGAGCGCATGGTGATCCATGTGATGGATGAAGGCAAAGGATTCCGCTTGACCGACGTTCCGGACCCCCTTGCCGAAGAGAACCTGCTGAGCACTTCGGGGCGCGGGATTTTTCTCATGAAGGCATTTATGGACGCGTTTGACGTGCTCCCGGGACGCACAGGCGGCGCGGAGATTGTGATGTCCAAGCGGCTGCCCCTGTTGGGGAGCCCGTCGAATAACGGAGACGGCAAGGCGCCGAGTTCGGGCGCCACGCCACACCAGGAAGCGTAGGATCGTCATGCCTTCACTGTTCGCCACAACCCGGGAATTTAGTGGCATCACCTTTGTGGACCTGAGCGGGAGAATTTCACTAGGAGACGGCAGCGCACTGCTGAGGAAGACGGTGCGTGATCTGCTCGATGAGGGCCGCGTGAAGATCGTGTTGAACCTGGGTGACGTGAACTACATCGACAGCTCGGGGATTGGCGAGCTGGTCAGCGGCTTTACGGCAGTGCGCAACCGCGGCGGCGAATTGAAGCTGCTGAACCTGACCAAGAAGGTAAACGACTTGCTGCAGCTGACCAAGCTGTTTACTGTTTTCGAAGTTTACAACGACGAATCGTCAGCGGTCGGTAGTTTCAACAAGTAGCCTGGGCGTTGGCTGGAACGAAGGCGCGCCTTCGGGGAACAGAATCCGATCAAAAAATCGAACGGCGGCCCCGTTCTTCGGGCTCACTTTGCCTGCAACGACTCGATGTAGCTAATCAGATTGGCGATGCGCATCTGAACGATGGCCTCATCCCTGCCACTGACTTGCGCAAATAGCGGACCCCATACGGGCATGTCCGCAGAGCCGTGCGCGCCGCTCACACCGTTGCGCAGGATATTGGCTACGTGATCCGCAGGGAATTTGCCATTGTTCCTCTTCGCCAGTTCGGCGAGGTTGGCAGGCGGAGTCTTCATCGCAGCTGCTGCCGGGCCGTTTCCGTTCGCGTCCTTGCCATGGCAGGGTGCGCAATACGAGCTGAACATTTCACTTCCCGAAGCGGCGGATGTGTGCTGAATCGGCTGCTTTTTCACTTCCTTTGTCTGGGCAAAGCCTGCGGTTGCCGCGAAGGCGGAAAGAGTTGCGACTAGAAAAGTGTTCCGAAACAAATTGCTAACCATGGCGGCCTCCATCGACCCTACGTGAATGATTGCGAGATTCCCTCAACGTTTCCGTTACGCCGGGGATGGTCTGCGCGACCTATGAGCGTAGTTTCAGGTCTGGCCGGCCGAGGAGTCTGTGACGTATAAACATAGGGCCAAGGGTTGACGGCTGGCCACCGCCAGCAGCGAATTGGGCCAGAATGAAGGGATGAAGACATCTGCCGAAACAACATGGATTGCGGCACAGGCCCAGCAGTTAGGGTTTGCTCTTTGCGGCGTGGCGGCTCTTCAAGAGTTCCCGGAACATCAGGAATATAAACAATGGCTGGCGCGAGGGTACGCCGGGGAAATGGCGTATCTAAGCGACCCAAGGCGAAGCGATCCTACACAGGTCGTGAAAGGAGCGCGCAGCGTGGTTGTTTGCGCGCTTAACTACAACACGCCTCATCCCTACTCGAGTGAACTTACTAGTGCCGAGAGCGGAGCGCCCCGCGGGTGGATTTCGCGGTACGCCTGGGGGCGGGACTACCACGAAGTGATGTGGGAGCGATTGAATGCGCTGGCACAGAAAATGAAAGGAAGGTTTACCGAAGAGCACATTTCGCGGGCGTACGCCGACACAGGGCCGGTTTCCGAGCGCATCTTCGCAAAGCACGCGGGACTCGGGTGGCTCGGCAAGAATACGCTACTGCTCAATGAGGAATTTGGTTCCTGGTTGTTCCTTGGCGTGATCGTCACGACCCTGGATCTGGCCCCTTCGCTCGGACCCGCCGAGGCGGCTCCGGCGGACCTGTGCGGGAACTGCCGACAGTGCCTAGACGCTTGTCCGACTGGGGCTTTGGTCGAGCCGTATGTTCTCGATGCACGGAGGTGCATTTCGTATCTGACCATCGAGCTGCGGGGAAGCGTCCCTGAACAGCTCCGGCAGCCAATCGGGCAGCATGTCTACGGGTGCGATATCTGCCAGCAAGTATGCCCGTACAACCGGGAAGCGCCGCTAACCAATACGCCTGAATTCAGACCACGAAGCTGGTCGGAGGAAGAATCCCTCTGGGGGCCAAGCCTGGAATGGCTGGCGGCAATGACTCCGGAGGAGTTTCGGGAAAAATTCAGAGGCAGCGCCTTAAAGCGCACAAAATGGAAGGGGCTGGTGCGGAATGCGTGCATTGCGCTGGGCAATGCGAAGCTAGCCCCGGAGTCTAAGGAATGGCAACGTGCTGTCAACCTCCTCAAAAAACTGGCCCACGCCGACGATCAGGCCATAACGGAATCTGCCCGATGGGCGCTTTCGCGCATCCAACGTAGCGCAGTCTAGTGTCCCGTCCCTCTACTGGGCTCTGCCTCTCTGCGCAAGGCGGCTGGCATAAGCGGGAATGGCCGGCGGTTGAGCAAGAGTAGCGGAGGAGCTATAATTCGCGCGCAAGCCCACGCGCCCACCGAAGCTGAGGAACTCCATGGATCGCCGAAAGTTTCTTGTGAACGGTGGCATTGTCGGCGCCGGCGTGCTCGGAGCAGGAAGGGAAGCTGCCGGTTTGCTTCGCGCTGGACCCAGGTCGGAATCGGATTCACATCTCAAATTGGAGGAAAAAACCGTGGCATTTACCGTGCCCCCTTTGCCGTACCCCAATGACGCACTCGAACCTTACATCGACGCCCGTACGATGGAAATCCATCACGACAAGCATCACGGTGCTTACGTCACCAATCTGAACAAGGCCTTAGAGGGCCATCCGGACCTGCAAGCCAAATCCGTTGACGACATCCTCAAAAATCTCGATGCGGTTCCCGAGAGCATCCGGACAGCGGTACGCAACAATGGCGGCGGCCACTGGAACCACTCGCTGTTTTGGCAATTGATGAAGAAGGGCGGCGGTGGAGAACCGAAGGGGGATCTGGCCGCAGCGATCAATTCGGGCTTTGCATCCTTTACCGGATTCAAGGAAAAATTCAAGGCCGCGGGACTCGGCCGATTTGGTTCGGGATGGGCTTGGCTGCTTGTGAAAGATGGAAAGCTGGCGATTGATTCAACAGCGAACCAGGACACGCAGTATATCGCCGGAGGCAAGGCCGTGCTGGGGATCGACGTGTGGGAGCACGCCTACTACTTGAAATATCAGAACCTGCGCGGGGACTACATCGACGCGTGGTGGAACGTGGTCAATTGGGACAAGGCGGCCGAGCTCTACGCCGCTGCGAAGAAGTAAATTCTCATAAGCCGAAAAAAGCGAAGGCCGGGCGATGCCCGGCCTTTTCCTTTTCGAACGAATTGTCGTCTATGGGTTAGCCAGCCATCATGCGATGACGGGCCAGCGGAAGAACTTTCCCCGAATGGACATGTCGACGGTAGCTCTCGCGACGCTCGTGAATCGTTGCGAGTTCGGGAGCGGGTGCTCCGACAGCCGGGGGCAAGGAATTCAGGGAATGCCGCGAAGCCTCCCGCATGAGTTCCAGGCGGCCGCGCACCTTGAATTTGGAAAGTAGCGAAGAAACGTGGAATTTCACGGTGCGTTCGGAAAGGTTCAGCTCGTTGGCAATCTCCTTATTGGCCAGACTGCGCAGGATGCCATCGAGGACTTCCTCTTCTCGGCGTGTGAGACGCACAGCGCTTTTGGCACTGTGGCCGGCTTCCAGAAGTTTCTGGGCTTTGTCTGCCAGCCCCTCTAGACTTTCCGGGGAGGCAGGCACCATAACGAGGTAATCCTTCGGTGATTGACCGCGGACCATGCAATGCATGGCGAGCAAGCCAGCGGCGTGATCAACTGGGAGTTCCCCGGAAGGACCGGCTTCGACATGGAAATGAGCTGTGCCGGTGGTTTTTTCGTAAAAGAGGTATACCGACGCGGTGGCAGAGTATTTTGGCTGGGCCAGCGAATGTGTGGATACAGACCTGCGGATCAACTTCACGTGCACTCCTCCGATGGTGCCTCGTGGTGGGAACCGAGCCACTCTTTTTGATTTACCTTCGTTGAACCTCCGGTGGAGGTCGGCCGGAATGACCGAGCAAGCAACAGGGAAGTAGGACTGGATCAGGCCCAGTTACTCCAGAGTAAAAATCCCTCAGAATTCCTCTGGGGCAATGTAAAGGATCCCTGTCTTTAACTTGCGAAAGTTACACCTGACCGGGGTAGTCTCTAGCATCCAGCGTGCCGGGCTGTCACTTTTTACAGGCCCTATTTCTCAATGACTTAGGATCGCTGGTCGGACCGCATTCCAGGTAGAAATTGCGTAGCTGCCGCATTTTTTTCCAGAAAATGGAGTTTTCCACAGGTCATGGGGTCAGCACCCGTGTTTGATCGGCAGAAATCAGCTCGTACTCAATCCCTCTCCAACGAAGACGCCGGCCGACAAGTGAAGAAACGAAATTCGTCAAATAGAGAAAGGGAACAGCGGTTGTGACGACAATGTAAATCCAAGATTGACCCATGATCTGGCTGCGCGCCGAAGGAAGCGCTTCCGTGGCGCCAATGACCCGGAGTGCACCCCGAATCGCAGCGAGCAGCAACGGAAGCAGCCAGAGCGTAACAATTTGGAACGCCGGGCGAGATTCGACAACCAGACTGAGTGTAACGATCAAGCCGAGCAGGAGCGTGAAGCAATAAAGAAAGTGTGTGGCAAAAGCGGTCGCCCACATTTGAGGGCGGTAGACACGCGTGATTTTGATTTGGCGGTTGGTGAATTCGACAAGGCCTGCGAAGTCTGTCTGAACATAGGACAGTGTGAGGCACTCAGGAAGGAAAACGATCTGGCGCCCGGTTCGTTCGATGGCGATGGTGAGGGAATAGTCGTCACTGAAGGCTGATTGCCAAACTTCCAGCATACCCATCTGGTCAAAAACCGCGCGCCGGACGGCGGTGCCACCGCCCCAGCAGAAATTTTTTGCCTGGCCACCGAGCATGGTAACGACCGAGGCGTTCCAGGCGGCAAGAAGGGCGGTAGGCAGGGAATTGTTGTTGGGGATGAACCAGCGCATGGTGGTGGTCGCGCCGATGCGGGAGTCGTTGAGCGGAGCGACCATGTGATGCAGCCAGGCCTTGCCAGGGCGGCCGTCGGAATCGGCGAAGACGAGGACTTCAAATTCCGGTGCCAGTTGTTCGATGCATACGCGAAGATTGTTGACCTTTTCGCTGCAATTTGCGGGCTTGCCGGCGATGATCACGTTGGCCTTCACCCGGGAAGAAGCGGCGACCCGTTTGACGGTCGAATAAGCCGGGTCCTGTTCAGAAGCCAGGATGAAGAAGACTTCGTAGTTCTGATGGTTGAATTCACAGAGGGCGACGAGATTCCGCTCGAGGCCAGGTTCCATGCCCCGGCAAGGGCAGAGCACGGCGGTGCGCGGCGCATAGAAACCAGGATCGGTGTGCAGGCGGAGGCGCACATAGAGGAGCCATTGAATCCCCTTCCAGAGCAGGAAGACGCCAGCCGTGATCTGAGCGACGGCCAGAAATGTGAATAGAGTTTCCACCGAAGTCCAGCATAACAAAGCAAAATTGCCCCGAAACAACCTTGAGCAAGGGTAGAATCGGACCGGTAAACAGGCTGGTCCAAGGAGAAAACCATGACAGGTCGAGTGGATGGCTCGATGGTGACGACCGCGAATGAATTGCCGGGCTATCGCGTGGTGCGGAATTTCGGGATCGTGCGCGGGATCACCGTACGCTCGCGCAGCGTGTTGGGAAACCTGGCTGCAGGGATCCAAACGATTGTTGGGGGGAATATTTCCGTTTTGACGGAGCTTTGCGAAAAGGCCCGCGAAGAGGCCTATGAAATTCTTCTACAGCACGCAGCGCAGCATGGAGCCAACGCGATTTTGTGCATGCGGTACGATGCCAATGAAGTAATGCAAGGGGTGACGGAGGTGCTGGCCTACGGGACCGCAGTGCAGGTGGAACGAGTCTCGTAATAGAAACCCGCCCGATTCCAGCCTCCCGGCGCAGTGGTAGAATTCCGACTCCATGTTTTGCTCGGCTTGCGGATCGATGGTCGCAGATACGGCGAGCTTTTGTTCGCGTTGTGGCGGCGCCATTCGGCGCGACGCCGACGAAACGGCCCTGGGCGAGGAAACCGTGTTCGAAACGGGCGAAGAGACACTCGCGCACGGACCCAGTCTGCGCCCGAAGTCAGCCCCGCAAAGCGCCGGTCGCGGCGCCGCAACGCGTCGTCAAGGGCGCCCCGGAACACCCAGTTCATCGTCGAGCAGCAGCTCAGATCCCATCGGCGGCGGCCGGTTTGCTCCAGGCTCGATTGTCGCGGAACGATATCGCATCGTGGCGCTGTTGGGCACAGGTGGCATGGGCGAGGTGTACCGCGCTGAAGATTTGCGGCTCAGCCAGGTGCTGGCGCTTAAGTTTTTGCCGGAGAGTTTATCCGAAGACGCCTCGGCGCTTGCTCGATTTCACTCCGAAGTGCGTGTGGCGCGTCAGGTCTCGCACCCCAATGTCTGCCGCATGTTCGATATTGGCGATGCCGAAGGGCTGCCATTCCTGACCATGGAGTATGTGGACGGCGAGGATCTCTCTTCGCTCATGCGGCGCATCGGTAGGCTTCCCCAGGACAAAGCGATCGAGATCACCCGTCAGATCTGCGCGGGACTTGCAGCCGCGCATGAGCGCGGGGTGGTGCACCGCGACCTGAAGCCCGCGAACATCATGCTGGATGGCGCGGGCAAGGCGCGAATCACGGATTTCGGGCTGGCCGGCCTGGCGGCGACGATCCAGGGAGCGGAGGTACGCGCGGGGACGCCGGCTTATATGGCGCCGGAGCAATTATCAGGCAAGGAAGTGACAACCAAGAGCGACACCTACTCGCTTGGACTGGTTATGTACGAGCTGTTGACGGGCAAGCGTGCCTTCGACGCTGCGAGCTTGCCCGAGCTGATGAAATCGAGGACCGAAGGAAAAATCACCAACCCTTCCTCGCTGGTGAAGGATCTGGATCCACTGGTCGAGCGGGTCATTCTGCGTTGTCTCGAAAACGATCCGGCGAAGCGGCCTACGTCGGTTCTGCAAGTGGCGGCGGCCCTGCCAGGCGGAGATCCGCTGGCGGCGGCCCTGGCAGCGGGCGAAACGCCGTCTCCGGAAATGGTGGCGGCTGCAGGGGAGTCCGAGGGAACCAGGCCGGTTTTGGCCCTTGCCTGCCTTCTTGGGGCGGCGTTGCTACTGGGCATTTGCACATTTTTGGGATATCGCGAGGGCGGGATGAAACACATCCGCCCCGAAAATTCGGGCGAGGTTCTGGCGCACCAGGCACGAGAGATTGTTTCCAGGTTGGGTTACTCGGCCGTTGCGAACGATTCGGCATGGGGATTTTCCTATGACGACGACTATCTAGAGTATCTGGACAAAACGGAGAAACCCGGACCGCGGTGGTCCCGGGTGCTGACCGAACAACCGCGGCTTCTGCAATTCTGGTACCGGCAAAGCCCAAAGCAAATGGTGGCAAACGGATTCGCCAACATGTCGTTAACTCCCGGCGTGGTGGGCTTTGACGATCCACCCGCGACCTTCTCGGGAATGATGAATCTGAAGCTCGATCCGGATGGACGACTGCTTTATCTTCAAGCAATTCCACCGGAGAAAACAGATGCCGCGACTGTCGCGAAGCCAGCGGACTGGCAGCCCTTGTTCGCCGCGGCAGGTTTGAGACTGGAAGATCTCCATGCAGCGACTCCGAGGTGGAATTCGCTTGCGGCTTCTGATCTTCGGGCCGCCTGGGACGGCAAGTGGCCGGGGACAAACCGGGCCCTACATGTGGAGGCGGCAGCCTGGCGCGGTCAGCCGGTGTTTTTTCAATTGATGGGCGATTGGACCAATCCGGTACGCATGCCGGGGCCCGAGCCGACCGGCTCGGCCAAAGCCGGCGAAATGGTTCGGACCTGCTTGGCTGGCCTTCTGGTGGCATCAGGAATCTGGCTGGCGTATCGAAACTATTCGAGAGGAAAGGGCGACCGGCGCGGGGCGTGGCGGTTGGCATGCGTGGCCTTCGTGCTGGAGATCACGATATTTTTTGCCCGAGCACAACTTTCGTTTTCTGCGTCGGTTTTGTTCCTGCTGGCCCTCGCGGTGAGCGCGGCGCTTTTCATTTCCGGCTTCCTCTGGGTGCTGTATATGGCGCTCGAACCTTATGTGCGAAGCAAGTGGCCACAAACGATCGTTTCCTGGACACGGCTGCTCAGCGGCAAACTGCGCGATCCGATGGTGGGACGCGATCTGCTATTCGGGTTACTGCTGGGACTGGCGTGGGTGTTGGTTTTCTTCGTCGGATATTCCTTTGACATCCGCGTGGGTGAACGGCCATTGTTTCCGCCATTGGATTATCTCGAAGGAGCGCGGGCGACGCTTTCGATTTGGCTCGGCAACATTATCGGCGCCCTGGCGGGGGCGTTACTGTTTTTCTTCCTGCTGGTGTTGCTCCGCGTGCTTGTCAGGAACCGGTGGCTCGCGGGGGGACTGTTCATCGTAATTTTTGCGACGCCGAAGATTCTGGCGAGCGCCCATCCGTGGATTGACGGCCCGGTCTGGGCGATTATCTACGCGATTGCGGCGTTTGCTGTGGTGCGCTTCGGATTGATTGTCCTGGCCAGTGCGGTGTTTACGGCCAACGTGCTGCTCAATCTGCCACATTCGTTGGATTTTGGAGCGTGGTATACGCCGAACGCGGTTTGCGTAGTATTGAGTTTTGTGGCCATGGCGGTTTGGGGTTTTTATTCCGCGCTGGCAGGCCAAAAGGTTTGGAAGGACGAATTGCTGGATTGAGGGTCAAGAAAGGCGCCGCCGCGAGCCTACCAGCGCGTGGATTCGACGATTTGCGCCGCCATGGTTTCTAAGTCGGTCAGAGCGCGGCTGGCGGCGAGGCGAGCCTTTTCAAGGAACGACGAGTCGAGCACGAACGCACAGCGGTCCACGAAGGGATGATTGGCAGCCTCGAAGGATTTCCGAGGCCGGCGGGCGGCGCCGGCGCGCGCAATGAGTTCCTCATACATCTGCAGATCGGATTGAAATTCGAGTGCTTCCCCCGCATTCCAGTGGTGATGGCGGGTCAGGCCGGAGAGATACTTTTGTCGGAAGGCCCCAGCATCTTTGCGCGTCAGGGGCTTGGGTTTTGCTTCATCGCCCGGGCGAGTGCCTTTGCTGACGATTTCGATGGCCCGAGCGCTGACCGTGAGGAGCGCTTCACGCTGCAGGAGATTGAGCAGATCGCGGTAGAGACCGGCGTGAACTTGCAGGGAGTGGCGCCCATGTTCGACGACGTAGGAGTCCACAAAGCGGGGAATAGGACGTTCGCGTAGCAGCGCCTCGCTCAAGCGCTGAGCGAGAGTGGCGGCGAAAGCGTCCGCAGCGGATTTGGATTTGCCTTTCCCAGACATGCAGAGATTCCATAGTAGCAGTTGTGGGAAGAGTGGTTGGGGAGCGAAAGAGAAAAGGGCCGGAAAAAATCCGGCCCCTGAGGCAGACGGAACGGCCACCCCAAGGTGGCCGCTGCTTAGTGGACGCTGGCCGAGTCGCCGACGCCGGGTTGCGCTGGCTCAGGCTCCGGGACGACCGGCGCGACCGGGTCCTTCTCAAGCGCGTGCTCGAGTACTTCGTCAAGCGTGCGCACGTAGGTGATCTTTAGGTCGCCGAGAATCTCCGGCGGTAGATCAGCCACCGCGTTGGGCTCATTGTCAGCCGGGAGCAGAACGTGCGTCACACCCGCCCGCTTGGCGCCCAAGACTTTTTCCTTCACCCCACCGATGGGAAGCACAACGCCCGAGAGCGTCATTTCTCCGGTCATCGCCAGGCGGTTTTTGACCGGCCGATTCGTAAGCAAGCTGACCAGAGCCGTGACCATCGCCGCGCCGGCCGACGGTCCATCTTTTGGAACCGCGCCCGATGGCACGTGAATATGTATGTCCAGCTTGCGGAAGAAGTCTGGGTCAATGCCGTAGCGTTCGGCATTGGCGCGTGTCCAGGTTAACGCAGCGGTCATCGATTCCTGCATGACTTCGCCAAGGTGTCCGGTCATGGTGAACTGCTTGCCACCCCGCATGCGGCTGGCTTCGATGAAGACGATATCGCCGCCAACCGGAGTCCAGACCAGGCCCACCGCGACGCCGGGTTTTTTCACGCGTTCATCGATTTCCTTTTCGGTGCGGAACTTCGGCACGCCCAGGAATTCGCGAACAACCTCCGGAGTGACCACCATCTTTTCGGTCTTGCCTTCCGCGATGCGCCGCGCTTGCTTGCGCACGATCGTCGCGATCTCCCTTTCCATATTGCGAACGCCGGCTTCGCGCGTGAAACTGTGAATGATCTCGCGCAGCCCTTCCTCGGTAAACTCCAGCTGGTCGCCTTCCTTGATGCCGTGTTCGGAGGCCTGTTTGGGGATGAGGTACTTGCGCGCGATGTGGATCTTTTCCTCGCCCGTATAGCCGGGGAGTTCGATGATTTCCATGCGGTCGCGCAGCGGATCCGGGATGGGATCCATCCAGTTCGCCGTGGCGATGAAAGTGACTTTCGAAAGATCGAAGGGCACGTCCAGGTAGTGATCGCGGAATGTGGCGTTTTGCTCTGGGTCGAGAACTTCCATTAACGCCGAGGATGGATCGCCGCGGAAATCGCGGCCGAGCTTGTCAACCTCGTCGAGCATCATTACAGGATCGTTGGTTTCGGCGCGCTTCAGGCCCTGAATGACCTGTCCAGGAAGAGCGCCGATATAGGTGCGGCGATGGCCGCGGATTTCGGCCTCGTCGTGCATACCGCCGAGAGCGATACGGACGAACTTGCGCCCGAGAGCGCGAGCGATGGACTTACCCAGCGAGGTTTTGCCCACGCCCGGAGGGCCGACGAAGCAAAGGATGGAGCCCTTGGGATTCTTGACGAGTTGTCGGACGGCGAGGAATTCCAGGATGCGGTCCTTGACCTTTTCGAGGCCATAGTGCTCGGCGTTGAGGATGTTTTCCGCGG
>Ga0126371_10001023_pt1 | contig 23294 bp, 21 predicted proteins | sample PanSoiMetaPlot_4_FD_110145 | JGI IMG/M metagenome (GOLD analysis project Ga0126371, IMG submission 110145) | Tropical forest soil microbial communities from Panama - MetaG Plot_4 | ecosystem: Environmental > Terrestrial > Soil > Tropical forest > Bulk soil | place: Panama | collected 2016-02-17 | reverse complement strand
TTGTCGATGCCGGCATAGCCCGAGGCGAGCGAGCGCTTGATGAACATCACGGTGCCGGCCTTCCACACCTGCAGCACCGGCATGCCGTAGATCGGCGAGGTCTTGTCCTCCTCGGCAGCCGGGTTGGTCACGTCGTTCGCGCCGATCACGAAGGCGACGTCGGCCTGCGCGAACTCCGAGTTGATGTCCTCGAGCTCGAACACCTCGTCATAGGGAACGTTGGCCTCGGCGAGCAGCACGTTCATGTGGCCGGGCATGCGGCCCGCGACCGGATGGATGGCGTATTTGACCTCGACGCCCTCGGCCTTGAGCTTGTCGGCCATCTCGCGCAGCGCGTGCTGCGCCTGCGCGACCGCCATGCCGTAGCCCGGCACGATGATGACCTTGGACGAGTTCTTCATGATGAAGGCGGCATCGTCGGCCGAGCCGAGCTTCACCGGCTTCTGCTCGCCGCCGCCGGCCGGGCCCGCGACCTCGCCGCCGAAGCCACCGAGGATGACTGAGAAGAAGTTGCGGTTCATGCCGCGGCACATGATGTAGGAGAGGATCGCGCCTGAGGAACCGACCAGCGCCCCGGTGATGATCAGCGCCGAGTTGCCGAGCGTGAAGCCGATGCCGGCCGCCGCCCAGCCCGAGTAGGAGTTGAGCATCGAGATCACCACCGGCATGTCGGCGCCGCCGATCGGGATGATGATGAGGATGCCGAGCGCAAGCGAGATCGCGACGATCAGCCAGAACTCGATCGCGCTCTGGTGATGGTAGAAGCTGACGATGAAGAAGATCAGCGCGACGGCGAGCGCTATGTTGATGACGTGGCGCAGCGGCAGGATGATCGGCTTGCCGCTCATGCGGCCGGACAGCTTGAGGAACGCGATCACGGAGCCCGTGAACGTAATGGCGCCGATCGCGACGCCGAGCGACATCTCGATCAGGCTTGCCTGATGGATCACCTGCTTCCCGGCCGTCTTCTCGGCGATGCCGAAAGCCGCCGGCGCATAAAACGCGCCGGCCGCGACCAGCACGGCCGCCATGCCGACCAGCGAATGGAAGGCGGCGACGAGCTCCGGCATCGCGGTCATCGGCACGCGTCGCGCCGTCACGGCACCGATGCCGCCGCCGATGCCAATGCCGATGATGGCGAGCGCCCAGGAGCCGACGCCCGCCGGCGGATGGGACGCCAGCGTGGTGAGGATCGCGATCACCATGCCGGTCATGCCGAACAGGTTGCCGCGCCGGCTCGACTCCGGGCTCGACAGCCCGCGCAGTGCGAGGATGAACAGGACGCCGGCGACGAGATAGAGGAGTGCGGCGAGATTGGCGCTCATCGACCGATCCTCACTTCTTTTTCTTCTGGTACATCGCGAGCATGCGCTGCGTGACCAGGAAGCCGCCGAAGATGTTGACCGAGGCGAGTACCAGCGCGAGGAAGCCGAGCGCGCGTGCCCAGATCGGGCCGGTGTCGTCGGCAACCGAGACGCCCACCGCGAGCAGCGCGCCGACCACGATCACGGACGAGATCGCATTGGTCACCGACATCAGCGGCGTGTGCAGCGCCGGTGTTACCGACCACACCACGTAGTAGCCGACGAAGATGGCGAGCACGAAGATCGAGAAGCCGAAGACGAATGGATTGAGATTTTCCATGGGATCCTCGTCAGGCTGCGCTTTTCGGCTTGAAATTGGGATGCACCACGGCGCCGTCGCGGGTAAGCGCAGTCGCCTTGACGATCTCGTCATCCCAGTTGACGGCGAGCGCCTTGGTCTTCTTGTCGACCAGGATGTCGAGGAACGAGAGCAGGTTGCGCGCATAGAGCGCCGAGGCCGACGCCGCGAGCCGCCCCGGCACGTTGAGCCAGCCGACGATCTTGACGCCGTTGACGTCGGCGACGCCGCCCGGCTGCGCGCCCTCGACATTGCCGCCGCGCTCGACCGCAAGGTCGACGAGCACCGAGCCCGGCCGCATCGAGCGCACCATCTCGGCCGAGATCAGCCGCGGCGCCGGCCGGCCCGGGATGAGCGCGGTCGTGATCACGATGTCCTGCTTCTTGACATGCTCGGCGACGAGAGCTGCCTGCTTCGCCTGGTACTCCTTGGACATCTCCTTGGCGTAGCCGCCGGCGGTCTCGGCCTGCTTGAACTCCTCGTCCTCGACCGCAATGAACTTCGCCCCGAGGCTCTCGACCTGCTCCTTGGCCGCTGGGCGCACGTCGGTCGCGGTGACGACGGCGCCCATGCGCCGCGCGGTCGCGATCGCCTGCAGGCCGGCGACGCCCGCGCCCATGACGAATACCTTGGTGGCCGGCACCGTGCCGGCCGCCGTCATCATCATCGGCAGCGCGCGGCCGTACTCGGCCGCGGCATCGATGACGGCGCGATAGCCTGCGAGGTTCGCCTGACTGGAGAGCACGTCCATCACCTGCGCGCGCGTGATGCGCGGCATCAGCTCCATCGCGAACGCGGTGACGCCCGCGCGCGCCATGGCGGCGAGCGCGGCATCGTTGCCGTACGGGTCCATGATCGCGATGACGAGGGCGCCCTTCTTGTAGGACGCAACCTCCTGCTCGGATGGCCGCCGCACCTTGAGCACGACATCGGCGTCGGCCGCCGCGTCCGCCGCGACGGTCGCGCCCACCGCCGCGTAATCGGCATCGAGCACGCCCGACTTCACGCCGGCGCCCGGAGAGACCGCAACCTCGGCGCCGAGCGCCTTCATCTTCTTGACGGTATCGGGCGTCGCGGCGACGCGCGGCTCAGCCGGATCGGCTTCGGCAACAATCGCGATTTTCATGGCTCACCCGCGGTGCCCGCCGCTGCCGACCGGGGGGTTCCGCAACACCCGGCGGGCGGCGCGCTGCGTTGGAATGGCTTCAGACGAGGAAATACGCCATCAGGATCAATGTGACGACGACCGCAATCGTGCCCCACTTGGCGATGCCGAGAAACAGCTTGTAGCTCGCCTCATGCTCGGCATAGTCGTTGCCGGTTGCGGTCGCGTATTCGACCTCGCCGTGATCGGCCATCGTTGATTCTCCGGACTGCGGCTTCGAAGCCGCGGGATTAGCGCAATTGCGCCGGGAGGGCAACGGCGCACGCCCCCCAAGCCATGCAATGGCCGCGGGCGTGGCGGGATCGTGACGCCGTCCGACCGGTGTCGTCAGGCCGCTTCGCCGAGTCCCACCTTGGCGAGCGCCGCCTTCTGCCGCGCCCCGACCCGGGCGACCGAGAAGTGCTCGATCGCCTCGTTGAACAGGCGATAGTAGTTGAGCTTGGCGTCGAGGTGCAGAAAGACGCCGCCGAGGCCGATAGCGGCACGGTCCATGAACACGAACTCGCGCGGAACCTTGACCGGGCCCTTCTCCTTGAGCGCGCGATGCACCGTGAAGGCCTCGCGCCGGCCATACTCGGACGGCTTGACCTTGTCCGCGATGGTGCGCTCGCGATCGTCGAGCAGCGGGCCGTAGATGAAGTTCGCCCAGATATTGAGCACGTCGATGAGCTCGCGCGAGAGCCCGCGGAACCCCCAGGTCTCGTAGGCGTGCACCACGAGGTCGCGGTCGCCGTTGAGCAGGCCGTTGTAGAGATCGACCACGCCGCCGACGAAGCGCTCGGGGAAGATGCGGATGCAGCCGTAATCGAGCAGGTTGATGCCGCCCGGCTCGCCATCCTCGGCGAACACCGTGTAATTGCCGAGATGCGGATCGCCGTGGATTACGCCAAAGCGGCTGAACGGATGCCACCACGCCTTGAACATCGCGACCGCCAGCCGATTGCGCACCGCGAGCGAATGTTGCTTGAAGGCGAGAAGCCTCTGGCCCTCGAGCCAGTCGAGGGTCAGGAGACGCCGCGTCGAGAGGTCCGGCCACACCCGCGGGACGCGCACCTCGCTCGTCTTCTCCAGCATGATGCGGTAGAGCCCGACGTTCTTCGCCTCGTGCTCGTAGTCGAGCTCCTCGCGCATGCGCGCCGCGATCTCCTTGCCGATCTCGCTGGTGTCGATCGCCGGATCCATGCGGCGATGGATGGCGAAGATCCAGTCGAGCTGGCGCAGATCGGCGGCGACCGCCGACTGCATGTCGGGGTATTGCAGCTTGCAGGCCAGCGCGGCGCCGTCGTGCGAGTGCGCGCGGTGCACCTGGCCGAGCGAGGCGGCGGCGGCCGGCGTGTGCTCGAAGCTTGCGAACTTGCCCTGCCAGCCGCTGCCGAGCTCCGCCGTCATGCGCCGCTTGACGAAGGCCCAGCCCATCGGCGGCGCCTCGCTCTGCAGCTTGGCGAGCTCGGCCGCGTACTCGGGCGGCAGCGCATCCGGAATGGTCGCCATCATCTGGGCGACCTTCATGATCGGCCCCTTCAGCCCGCCGAGCGCGGCCGCAAGCTCGATCGCGTTCTTGCCGCGGTCGAGGCCGAGCCCGAAGAAGCGCGTCGCCGCGATCTTCGCTGCGACGCCGCCCACATTGGCGCCGACGCGCGCATAGCGCGCCGCGCGGGCGGAAAATCGGTTCTTTTCGCGATCAGGCATGCCCGGTTTGCCGTGCAAATTCACCCCAAAACATAGGACGCGCGCGCGCGAACGCCAATGGCATGGGCGTGGTAAGTTAACGGTCGTGGGCGCACGTTCATATATCACCCTGCAGTGGCGCGGACGCGCAAATGCAAGACTGAGCCTCGATGATCGAAATTCCCGCGGACCGCCGAAACCGACTTCATCGCTTTCTCCTCCGCGCGACGTGGATCGCATGGGCGTTCGGCATGATCGTGACCGCGCTCGGCTTCACGGCGCCATGGATTCCCGCCTTTGATCTGATCAACGAGGCGCGCCCGCTGCACGCGCTGGCCGCGATCGCGCTGTTCGCGGTCGCGGCGCGGCTGCGCGAAGGTCGGCTGATCCGGCCGACCGCCTCGCTCGCGCTGCTGCAGGTCGGCCTCTTGCTGCTGCCATGGGCGCGCGCCGCCGACAATGCGCCGGGCCTGCCGCCGGCCCTGCGGCTCGTGACGTTCGACCTCGGCAAGGACAACGAGCACTTCGACGAGATCGCCGATTTCATCCTCGGCAGCAAAGCCGATATCGTCCTGCTGCAGCAGGTGAGCTGCCGCGCCGTCGATCAGCTCATCCCTAAGCTGAAGGCGACCTATTCCAACGCGCAGGTGTCGGCGAATGGCTGCAACGGCCAGGCCCTGATGGCCAAGCGGCCCTGGCTCGCCGGCGGTCAAGTCACCACGCGGGGGCGCCAGCCACTTCTGGTGTGGGCGCGCTTCCAATGGGCCAATCGCCTGGTCACGCTCACCGGCGTGCATCTCAGCGGGCCGCTGATGCCGACCGAGCAGGCGGGCGACATCCAGCGCCTGCAGGCGCACCTCGAGAGCCAGGGCGCGGCGCACATCGTCGCCGGCAGCTTCAATCTCACGCCGTTCGCCTGGAAGTTCGCCCAGCTGCAGAACCTCGGGCTGGGCCAATACGCGACCTATTCCGCGACGTATACGCCGGACTGGCCATGGCGGTGGCCGGTGCCCGTGCTCCTGACCGACAACGTGTTGTCGACCGCAGGTTTTGCGCGGGTGCGCCTCACGACCGGACCGCCGCTCGGCTCCAATCACCGGCCGCTGATCGCCGACATTGGTTTCCTGAAGTGACGGCGACCGTCAGGATTTCGGCAGGTTGTCGCCGATCCAGCGGGCAAGGCTCTGCTCCGATACTTCACCGGCAGCAAGCGCCAGAGTGATCTTCGCTGCCTGCGCCTGATCGGGGGCAAAACGGATTCCATTCTTGCGCAAGAAAATCGTCATGGCCATGAAAGCCATCCGCTTGTTGCCGTCGACGAAAGCGTGGTTCATGACGAGACCGAACGCGTAGGCGGCCGCGAGCGCGGGCAGGCTCGCCTGCTCGTAGCGCCATTTGTTGATCGGCCGCTCCAGCGCTGACCACGGCATGCCCTCGTCGCGTAAGCCCGGCGCGCCGCCGAAACAGCGCAACTCGCGACTGTGGATCGCAAGCGCTTGATCGAATGTGATCCACGCGGGCTCGTCCGCCTCGCTCATTTGGCGAGCGTTGCGAGCGTGTCGCGATACTCGTCGATGACCTCTTCGGCGATCTCCATCGTCCGCTCGAAATCGGGGTCGTAGGGCAAAAGCTGCAAGCCGCCGCCGGCCAGTTCAGTTACATGCAATTCCTGGCCACGTTTGAGGTCGAGACGCTGCATGAGCTCCTTCGGCAGGATGAGCCCGTCGGAGTTGCCGATCTTCTTGATTTCGATCTTCATGCGTATCTCTCGAAGAGCGTTGTACGGTTCGTATAACACAATTATATCGGACGTACAACAAATGTAAAATTTACTAACAAATCAATGTATTATATCAGTCCAGCGCCTCTAGCTCCCCGATCATTCGCTCCAGCAACGACAAACCCCCGTGCCAGAACGCGGGATCGCGCGCGTCGAGCCCGAACGGCTTGAGCAGCTCGGTGTGGTGCTTGGTACCGCCGGCGGCGAGCAGCGCGAGGTAGCGCTCCGCGAAGCCCTCATGCGCCTTCTCGTAGACCGCATAGAGCGAGTTTACGAGGCAGTCGCCGAACGCGTAGGCGTAGACATAGAACGGCGCGTGGATGAAGTGACCGATGTATGTCCAGAACGTCTCGTAGCCGGGCTTGAGTTCGATCGCCGGCCCGAGGCTCTCGGACTGCACCTCGAGCCAGATCGCGCCGAGCCGATCGGCGGTGAGCTCGCCGCTCCGGCGTTCCGTGTGGACGCGGCGCTCGAATGTATAGAATGCGATCTGCCGCACCACCGTGTTGATCATGTCCTCGACCTTGGCGGCGAGCATCGCCTTGCGCTGCTTGCGATCGGTGGTCGCGGCGAGCAGGCGGCGGAACGTCAGCATCTCGCCGAACACGCTCGCGGTCTCGGCGAGGGTCAGCGGCGTCGGCGCCATCAGGGCGCCGTTCGGCGCCGCGAGCACCTGATGCACGCCGTGGCCGAGCTCGTGCGCGAGCGTCATCACGTCGCGCGTCCTGCCCTGGTAGTTGACGAGCACGTAGGGGTGCGCCGACGGCACCGTCGGATGCGAGAACGCGCCGGGCGCCTTGCCGGGCCGCACCGGCGCATCGATCCAGCGGTCGGTGAAGAAGCGCTCCGCGATGGTCGCCATGCGCGGCGAGAACGCGTGATAGGCGCCGAGCACCGTCTCCTGCGCATCGGCCCAGGCGATCCGACGGTCGGGCATTTTCGGGAGCGGCGCGTTGCGGTCCCAATGGGCGAGCCGCTTCTTGCCGAACCAGCGCGCCTTGAGCGCGTAGTAGCGGTGCGAGAGGCGCGGATAGGAGGTGCGCACCGCGGAGACCAGGGCCTCGACGACCTCGCGCTCGACCCGATTGGCGAGATGGCGCGAATCCGCGATGTCGGCGAAGCCGCGCCAGCGGTCGGAAATCTCCTTGTCCTTGGCGAGCGTGTTGGTGATCAGCGTGAACACACGCAGATTGTCGCCAAACGTCCGCGCCAGCGCCTCGGCGGCCGCCTGGCGCGTCCCCTCGCGCGGCTGCTGCAGCAGATTGAGCGTGGGCTCGAGCGCGAGCGACTTGCCGGCCACCTTGAAGCGCAGGCCGGCGACCGTCTGGTCGAACAGCCGGTTCCACGCGCCGTCGGCCGTGACCGACTTCTCGTGAAAGAGCTGCTCGACGCGATCCTCGAGCTGATAGGGCTTCTCCTTGCGCATGTCCTCGAGCCACGGCCGATAATGGCCGAGCGCGGGATCGACCATGGCGGCTTCGATCACGCCATCGTCGATGCGGTTGAGCTCCAGCGCGAAGAACAAGAGGTGCGACGAGGCCGCCGTGATACGCTCCTGCACGTCGCCGAAGAACTTGGCACGGGCCGGATCGGTGGTGTTCCCGGCGTGGACGAGGCTCGCATAGGATACGAGCCGTCCCGCGACGTCGTCGATGGTCTCATAGCGGCGGATCGCCTCGGCGAGCGCCGCACCCGCGCCGGGCCCGGCGGCGAGGCCGGCAAGCCGTCCCTTGTAGGCCTCCTCCAAGGCGACGCAGTCGGCATCGACGCGGTCGAGGTCGCGCCTGACCTCGGAGGCGTCCAGCGCCGGATAGAGATCGGCGAGATTCCATTCCGGCAGCGCCGGCGGGGCCTTGCCGGCGGGTTTCCGCGACTTGGTTCTCGACTTGGTTATCGACTTGGCGGCGGGGCGGGACGGTCGAACGGGCATGGTCGGGCGGCTGGATTTTTGCACAGATGGGGTGGGGATGGCCGGAAACGGCCACGATTCAGGTGGCACGTGCGGTGTGGCGAAGCCAAGGCGGCGCCTCAATCGTAAACAACATATGGGGCGGGGGACCGGACCCGCACAGGCTTAACAGGACATTAAGCGCGATCGGCGAGATTGACCCAAGGCGAGACAAGTAAGCGTGAGCGTGCGGAGTGATTCCATGGCGGAACGGGTCTTGATCGTCGACGACGACCCGGTCGCGCGCCGTCTGGTCGAGAACATGGTCAGCCGTGCCGGCTACGAAGCAGTCACGGCCGACGGCGGCGACCACGCGCTCGCGCTCCTTACCGACGGCAAGACCCGCATCGAGTGCGTCGTGCTCGACCTCGTGATGCCCGATCTCGACGGCCTGGGCGTGCTCGCCAAGATGCGCGAGGCCGGGATCGACCTCCCGGTGATCGTGCAGACCGCCCATGGCGGCATCGACAACGTGGTCTCGGCGATGCGCGCCGGCGCGATCGACTTCGTGGTCAAGCCGGTCGGCGCCGAGCGGCTGCACGTTTCCCTGCGCAATGCGCTTGCGACCCGCGCGCTCGAGGGCGAGCTCAACCGCATCAAGCGCAGCCGGTCCGGGACGCTCACGTTCCGGGACATCGTCACGCACAGCGCCCGGATGGTTGCCATCCTGCGCACCGCCGAGAAGGCGGCCGCCTCCTCCATCGCGGTGCTGATCGAGGGCGAATCGGGCGTCGGCAAGGAGCTGATCGCGCGCGCGATCCACGGCTCCGGCGAGCGGCGCGCCAAGCCCTTCGTCGCCGTGAACTGCGGCGCCATCCCGGAAAACCTCGTCGAATCGGTACTGTTCGGCCACGAGAAGGGCGCCTTCACGGGCGCGGCTGAGCGACATGCCGGCAAGTTCGTCGAGGCCTCGGGCGGTACGCTCTTTCTCGATGAGATCGGCGAGCTGCCGCTCGCCGCCCAGGTCAAGCTGCTGCGCGCGCTGCAGGAGGGCGAGGTCGACCCGGTGGGCGCGAAGAAGCCCGTCAAGGTGGACGTGCGGGTTGTCTCCGCGACCAACCGCGACCTGATCGCCGACGTCCGAGCCGGCCGGTTCCGCGAGGACCTCTATTATCGCCTGTGCGTCTTTCCGATCGCGGTACCGCCGCTGCGCGAGCGCGCCGAGGACATCCCGCACCTCGTCCGCCATTTCCTGCTCCGCTTCGCCGCCGAGGAGGGCAAGCGCGTGCGGGGCGTGAGTGCGCCGGCGCTCGCCCTGCTGATGCGCTTCGCCTGGCCTGGCAATGTGCGCCAAGTGGAGAACGCGATCTTCCGCGCCGTGGTGTTGGCCGAGGGCGATGAGATCGGCGTCGAGGACCTTCCCCAGATCGCCGCGCTGAGTGCCGACGTGGGGACCGGAGAGCTGGGTGCCGGGGAGACCCCGCTCGTTCCCCGGCTCGAGCCCGAGATGCAGACCGGCCAGCCGGTCGCCGCCCTGCCGATGGTGCCGCACGCGGGCACGCCGCTCGGCGCGCAGCCGAGCCCGCCGTTCGGCACCGCCCTGCCCCTGCTCGATGCCGGCGGAGACGTCCTGCCGCTGGAGGCGCTCGAGGCCGCCGTCATTCGCTTTGCGATCGGCCATTATCGCGGGCAGATGTCCGAGGTTGCCCGCAAACTGCGAATCGGCCGCTCGACCCTCTATCGCAAGCTCGAACAGCTCGGCCTCGCCCCGGGCACCGGCAAGGCTGACGTGGCCGGACGGTGACACCCGGCAAAAATACGCGCGAGGGGGCGAATATGGCGTTCCGGATGGCAGGGCGTGGGCTAGATTGCGCCTTCTTGTGGTCGTAGGGGCCGTAAACTACTCGCCGTTCGCTGGGCTCTGATGGTCGCGACCCTCGTCGCGAGGCTGGAAGGGAATTTGTCATGCGCGGACTTCGGTTTGGACTCCTCCTCGCGGGTACGGCCATTGCCGTCGTTTTGGCGGCACGTAGTGCCCCGGTCCATGCCGCCACGCCCGACGACAAGGCGGTCGAGTCCCTGGTTCCGGTGCCCGATACGGCCGCCGTTCCTCCGCCGACCGCACGTGACGTAGCCGCCCCGGCTGCCGCGCCTGCCGCGGCCGCTCCCGCCACTCCGGCGGCGGCGCCTGCCGACCAGCCGGCCGCTGCGGCGGCCACAGAGCACCCGGCCGCAACTGCATCCGCGCCTGCGGCGGCTCCCGCCGCCGCAACGGCCGCCCCGGCGGCTCAGCCCGCAGCCGCTGCGCCGGCCGTCGCCCAACCTACGCAAGCTGCCCCGGCCCTCGCCACGATCGACCAGCAGGTTGCCGACAAGCTGCGTGAAATTCTCCCCGGCAAGGCCGACCGCCTGATCGAGCACAGGAACAAGGCGGCGGTCGACGCCTTCTATGCGGCGCGCAGCTATGCGCCGCTGTGGATCGACCACGGCAAGGCGGCCGAGCGCGCCAAGGCCGTCGCGATCTTCCTCGCCCATGTCGATGCGGACGGGCTCGATCCCGCCGACTATGCGCTGCCCGAGATCAAGCCGGACGCCGACGCCGCCGCGCTGGCGGAGGCGGAGCTCAAGTACACCCAGACGGTGCTGACCTACGCGCGGCACGCGCAGAACGGCCGCGTCCACTTCTCCCGCATCAGTTCCGACATTTCCTTCAATCTGGTGGCGCCCGAGCCCGCCGACGTGCTCGGCGGCCTCGTGGACACGAAAGACGTCGCGGACGCGCTCGAGCGCTTCGAGCCGCAGCACGCGGGCTTCAAGGCGCTCAAGGCCAAGCTCGCCGAGATTCGTGCCGCGAGGAACGCCCCGGCAGGGGCGCGCATCGGGCTCGGCACGACGCTGCGACTGACAAAGCCGGCCATGAAGGACCCGCGCGTGCCGCTCCTGCGCGAACGGCTCGGCATCGCCGGCGACAACGCGGATACGACCTACGACAGGGTGGTCGCCGAGGCGGTGAAGAAATTCCAGGAGAACCACCATCTGGCGGCGAGCGGCCAGCTGAACACCGCGACGATCGAGGCGATCAACGGGCCCAAGCACGATCGCGACGCCGATATCATCATGGCCAATATGGAGCGCTGGCGCTGGCTGCCGCGCGACCTCGGCCACGCCTACGTGATGGTCAACATCCCGGACTTCACGCTCAGGGTCGTGAAGGACGGCGCGGTGGTGTGGAAGACCAAGATCGTGAGCGGCGCGCCGGGCAACAAGGCGACGCCGCTGCTCTCGGAGACGATGAAGTTCATCACCGTCAATCCGACCTGGAACGTGCCGCCGTCGATCATCAACAACGAGTACCTGCCGGCGCTGCAGCAGGATCCGACCGTCCTCGAGCGCATGGGCCTCAAGCTCGAGCACAACCGCGACGGCACCGTGCGCATCTATCAGCCGCCCGGCGCTGCCAATGCGCTCGGCCGCATCCGCTTCAATTTCCCCAACAAGTTCCTGGTCTATCAGCACGACACGCCGGACAAGTACCTGTTCTCGCGCGCCGTGCGCGACTACAGCCACGGCTGCATGCGGGTGCAGGACCCTGACCGATACGCCGAGGTGCTGCTGTCGATCACCAATCCGGGCGAAGGCTATTCGCTCGAGCGCATTCGCAGGATGTACGGAACGGGCGAGATCGACATCCACATGAAGACCCCGATCCCGGTTCATCTCACCTACCAGACCGCGTTCGTCGACGATGACGGCAAGCTCGAGCTGCGCAACGACATCTACGGCCGCGACGCCAAGTATTTCTCGGTCATGAAGAGCGAGGAGCGCAAGGTCGCCGACATTCCGATCGAGACCCGCAATCCGACCATGGCGCGGGCTCCGCGCATGCCGAACAACGTCGCCTATGCGAACAGCGGCGGCGGCCTGTTCGGCTGGCTGTTCGGTGGCAACGAGCCCGACCGCCAGGCGACGCGGCGCCCGCCGACCTATCGCCGATAAGGGCTTGGACGGTGCTGGCCGGCGCCTTGTGGCGCCGGCCGCCCGGTACCGACGTCGCCTGCAACCCTTTCGTTATTCACAGTTTTCGTGCCCCGATTAACGATTGGACCGGCCCATGTGGCTGGCCGCAGCACGTTTTTGCCATAGTTGCCCAGTTAGTTAGGCCCTGGAGGGGGACGGGGGCGCTAATCTCGCGTTAACCGATCCCAGTAAGAGTCTGTTAGCCATGCGCGACGCAGTGGGGCGCCGCGCAGGTTACTTTTGGGCGTCGTGCATGCGAGATCGCAAGTGCCGATACGTGCCACGCGACGAGTATTGACCCGCGTCGGCGCGGCGCGTGCGGGGCAATCGATCGGCCTCGCCGCGTTGGCGCTGTTGCTGGCCAGTCAAGGTGGGGAGCGCGCGGTCGCCAGCGGCGACACGCGCACGATCTCGTTCCACCATATGCACACCGGCGAGGACCTCACCGTCACCTATATGCGTGACGGGCGCTACGATCCGGACGCACTCAAGAAAATCGATCACGAGCTGCGCGATTGGCGGCGCAACGAAGAGATCCACATCGACCCGCGCCTGGTCGACGCTGTGTGGCAGGCCTACCGCAATGTCGGCGCCCAGGGTCCGATCCAGGTGGTGTGCGGCTATCGTTCGCCTCAGACCAACTCGATGCTGCGGCGGCGCAGCCGCGGCGTCGCCAAGTTCAGCCAGCACATGCTCGGCCGCGCCATGGATTTCTACATTCCGGGCGTGCCGCTGGAGAAGCTGCGCGAAGCCGGCCTGCGGCTCGAGCGCGGCGGCGTCGGCTACTACCCGACCTCGGGATCGCCCTTCGTTCACATGGACGTCGGCAACGTGCGCCACTGGCCGCGGATGACCCGGGCACAGCTCGCGCGCGTCTTCCCGGACGGCCGCACCGTGCACGTTCCCTCCGACGGCCACCCGCTGCCCGGTTACGCGCTCGCGCTCGCCGATATCCAGAGACGCAACACGCGCACGGCCGACGTCGACGTGCCGGCTCCCCGGCATCAGCCCAACATTTTCGCGGCGCTCTTCTCCTCGAAGGACGAGGATGAGGACAATGAGACGGCCGCGCAGCGGCCGAATCAGGCTGCGCAGGCGGCTAGCCCGCCTGCCCCGGCCGCCGCACGTCCAGAGCCGAAGATTGCCGAGCCCAAGGTCGCCACCGCGAAGGCCCGCATTGCGCCGGTGCCGGTCGCCCGGCCGGCGCCGCGCATCGCCCGACTCGCCGCGAACGCGTCCGCGACCTTCAGTCTCGCGTCCGCCGAGAACAAGCCGGCCGAACTGAGCGGTACGACCCGCGTCGCCAACGCGGCCCCATCGGCGAACGACTTGGTCGCCCGCCGCGGACTGTGGGAGACCTTCGCGGCCGCGCCGCCCCCGCCGACCTTGCCCGCCCGGCCGCCCGTGCAGGTCGCCGCCGCGGCGCCGCGTCCGGCGCCAACCGCCCTGCCGCGCGAGACGACGGGCGCCCTCGATGCGCCATGGCCCGTCAGGGTCGCGGATGCGGCCGACCGTATCCCCGGCGGGCTCGCGCTGTCCTACGCGGCGCAGACGAAGGCCGCGCCCCCGGCCCCGGTGACACGCAGCCTGGCACCCGCCAATACCATTCCGCGCGGGGAGGCGACGATCGCGCAGGCGCCCGTCGTCGCGGCCGCGAAGCCGACGCCGCAGATCCCGGCCACGGCCCCGGCGTTCAAGAACAACACGCGACCGGAAGATCCGTGGCTGCGCGCGCTCGTGCTCGCGCCCAATCTGCAGGAGTTCATGACGTCGGCGCCGCTCGGTCTGCCCGACATGCGCGAGCTGCAGCCGCTGATGGAAAAACCGGGCGCCGTCGTGACCATGGCGTTCGGCGAGGACCCGAACCCGGGCATGACAAGCGACCGCTTCAGCGGCAACGCCGTCGTTTTCCTCAACCTGACCACATTTGCCAAGCGCACCGCCGCGTTGCGGTGAGCGGCGGCGTATCCTGCGCGCATTGGAACGGTACGTCATGCCCGGCCTTGTGCCGGGCATCCTCGTCTTCGGTGATGGGCGCGTGAAAGCGGCGCTGCCCGCGCCGCGTCAGATCATTCCGAGCGCGTGCATGTAGGTCTCGAGCACCGTCTCGTATTCCATGCGCTCGTCCTTGTCCTGCTTGCGCATGCGCACGATGGCACGCATCGCCTTGACGTCATACCCGTTGCCCTTGGCCTCGGCATAGACGTCGCGGATGTCGTCTGAAAGGGCCTTCTTCTCCTCCTCGAGCCGCTCGATGCGCTCGACGAAGGCCTTGAGCTGGTCCTTGGCGAAACGGGTATGCGCTTTCGCGGCGGCGTCGGTGGCGGCGTCGGCGGCAGTAGCGGTGGACATGGGAACTCCTCGCATCCTTTGCCCTCATGGTTTCGAGTGCGATGGGTGCGAGGTCAAGGCGCGCGGCGCGTCATCCACATTTTACACGGCCGGGATTGCACGAGGCGTTTGTCACTTGACGCGCGGCGATTCAGTGGTGCTGCTTTTTGTTCGAGCATGATCTTGTCCGAAAGCCGGTATCCACCCCCGATCGCGTCGGGGGCAGGCTTTATCGGGATCATGCCGTTTCAGTGCTTGTGCGCCGCCTTGTCGAAGGCAGCCTTCTGGTCGCTGCTGGCTTCCCGCTGATGCTTCGCCTTCCACTCGTCATAGGGCATGCCGTAGACGGCCGTGCGGCTCTCGTCCTTGCCGAGCGGCACGCCGCTCTTGTCGGCCTCCTCCTTCATCCAGTTGGAGAGGCAGTTGCGGCAGAAGCCGGCGAGATTCATCAGATCGATGTTCTGTACGTCGGTGCGCTTGCGCAGATGATCGACGAGCCGCCGGAAAACCGCGGCTTCGAGCTCGGTACGGGTCTTGTCGTCGAGGGCCATGACGGGTCTCCGCTCAGGAGCGCTCAACATAGGCGCGTGGCGCCGGCCTTTCCAGGGCGGCCGGGACGTGGGCTCCCGGCGGGTGGCCTCGCGGCCCGCTTCGCGATATCTGTTGCGGCCGCATGCACGCTCGTCCCTTCCTCGAAGAGCTCTTTCGCGTCGCCGTCGCGGCCGCACATCCGTCGACGTGTCTCGCGCGGCACCTGCCGGCGCCGCCGGACAGCGGACGGCTGATCGTGCTGGCGGCCGGCAAGGCCGCCGGCTCGATGAGCGAGGTGGCGGAGCAGCACTATGTCGACACGCTGAGAGTGCCGCCAGGCCGGCTCACCGGCCTGGCGGTGACGCGCCACGGCTACGCGCGGCCGACCCGCGTCATCCCGGTCCTCGAAGCCGGCCACCCGGTCCCCGACCAGGCGAGCCTCGACGGCGCCGAGCGGGCGCTCGCGCTCGCCGATGGCGCGCGCGAGGAGGACCTCGTGCTGGTGCTGATGTCGGGCGGCGCCTCGGCCAACTGGATCGCGCCGGCCGCCGGCCTCGCGCTCGCCGAGAAGCAGGCGGTGACGCGGGCGCTGCTCAAATCCGGCGCCGCGATCGGCGAGATGAACACGGTGCGCAAGCATCTCTCGCGCATCAAGGGCGGGCGGCTTGCGGCGCGCGCGCATCCGGCCCGTGTCGTCACCCTCGCGATCTCCGACGTCCCGGGCGACGATCCGGCCGTCATCGGCTCGGGCCCGACCGTGCCGGATCCGACGACGCTCGCCGATGCGCGCGCGATCGCGGCGCGCCGCCGGCTCGACCTGCCGCCCGCGGCTGCGCACGCCCTCGCCGATCCGGCGAACGAGAGCCCGAAGCCGGGCGATCCGATCTTTGCCCGCACCGAGTATCGCCTGGTGGCGCGGCCCGCCGACGCATTCGTCGCCGTCGAGGCCAAGGTCGCGGCCGCCGGCTACGAGCCGGTCTTCCTCGGCGATCGCGTCGAGGGCGAGGCCCGCGAGGTCGCGGCTGCGCATGCGCGGCTTGCGCGCGAGATCCAGGCGGCGGGCCGGCGCGCCGTCATCCTGTCGGGCGGCGAACTCACCGTGACGTTGCGCGGCGGCGGCCGCGGCGGGCCGAACCAGGAATACGCCCTGGCGCTCGCCGCCGCGCTCGCGGGCACGCCCGGCATCGCGGCGCTCGCGGGCGATACCGACGGTACCGACGGCGGGCGCGGGGCGGCCGACGATCCGGCCGGTGCGCTGATCGACGAAACCACCGCGGCACGGGCGGCCGGCCATGGCCTCGATCCTGCCGCCTTTCTCGCCGACAACGATTCAACGGGGTTTTTCGCACATCTCGGCGATCTGCTGACGCCGGGGCCGACCGCCACCAACGTCAATGATTTCCGCGCCATCGTCGTTGACAGACCGTGATGCCTTTCCAGACTGACTCGCCTCGCGCATGACAGATGAACGGACCATGGCGGCGTTCTGCCGCGCCGCGCGACGCGTGTGCGCGCTCGCGGCGCTCGCTGCGGTCGCGGTGCTTGCGCGGCCGGATTCGGCGCGCGCCGATTTCCGCGTGTGCAACAACACGACGAGCCGCGTCGGGATCGCGATCGGCTACAAGGACAAGGACGGCTGGGCCACCGAGGGCTGGTGGAACCTGCCCGGCCGCAGCGGCTGCGAGGTGATCCTGCGCGGAACACTCGCGTCACGCTACTATTATATCTATGCGGTCGATTACGACCGCGGCGGCGAGTGGTCGGGGCAGGCCTTCATGTGCACGCGCGACAAGGAATTCGTCATCCGCGAGACGCATGATTGCCTTGCGCATGGCTACGATCGTACCGGCTTTTTCGAGGTCGACACCGGCGATCAGGCGGATTGGACCGTGCAACTCACCGAGACCGGCGAGATCAGCAAGGCGCCCAACACGCCCGCCATGCAGGCGCCGCTGCCGGGGCGCCAGGGACCGGCTGCGCCGCATTTTCCGGCGCCCGCGGCCGCGCCGCGATGAGACGGCAGCGCCGCAGCAAGATCGTCGCGACTCTCGGCCCGGCATCCTCTGAGCCCGCGCAGATCACACGCCTGTTCGAGGCGGGCGCCGACGTGTTTCGCATCAACATGAGCCACACGCCGCCCGACCGCATGCGCGCGCTGGTGCGCTCGATCCGCAAGGTCGAGGAGGATCACGGCCGGCCGATCGCCATCCTGGCCGACCTGCAGGGACCGAAGCTGCGCATCGGCGCCTTCACGTCCGACGCGGTGATTCTCAAGAACGGCGCGCAGTTCACCCTCGACGCCGATCCGGCGCCGGGCGACGAAACGCGCGTGCATCTGCCGCATCCCGAGATCCTCGCCGCGCTCGAGCCCGGCCACACGCTGCTGCTCGACGACGGCAAGATCCGCCTCACCGCGCTCGAGACGTCGCGCGAGCGCGCCGTCACCCGCGTCGAGGTCGGCGGCAAGCTCACGGCGCGCAAGGGCGTAAGCCTGCCCGATACGACCATTTCGGCCTCGGCGCTGACGCCCAAGGACCGCACCGACCTCGAGGCCGCGCTCGACGCCGGCATCGACTGGGTCGGCCTGTCGTTCATCCAGCGGCCCGACGACATCGCGGAGGCGAAGAAGATCACGCGCGGCCGCGCCGCCGTGATGGCGAAGATCGAGAAGCCGCAGGCGGTCGCCCGCCTCGACGAGATCCTCGACATCACCGACGCGCTGATGGTCGCGCGCGGCGACCTCGGCGTCGAGATGCCGCTCGAGAAGGTCCCGGGCGTGCAGAAGCAGATGACGCGCGCGGCGCGCGCCGCCGGCAAGCCGGTGGTGGTCGCGACGCAGATGCTCGAGTCGATGATCGCGAGCCCGGTGCCGACGCGCGCCGAGGTCTCCGACGTCGCCACTGCGATCTTCGAGGGCGCCGACGCCGTCATGCTGTCGGCCGAGTCGGCCGCCGGCCAGTATCCGGTCGAGGCGGTCGCGACCATGAACCGCATCGCCGAGGAGATCGAGCGCGACCCGACCTACCGGGGGATCATCCACGCCCAACGCACCGATCCGGAAGCGACCGGCGCCGACGCGATCGCGGCGGCGACGCGCGGGATCGCCGAGACGCTCGATCTTTCCGCGATCGTGTGCTGGACCTCGTCGGGCGCGACCGCGCTGCGCGTCGCGCGCGAACGCCCGACGTCGGCGATCGTCGCGATCTCGCCCAACGTCTTGACCGGCCGCCGCCTCGCCGCCGTGTGGGGCGTGCACTGCGTGGTCGACGATGACGCGCAAGACCAGGACGACATGATCGATCGCGCCTGCCGCATCGCCTTCCGTGAAGGCTTCGCCAAGGCCGGCGAGCGCATCATCATCGTCGCCGGCCTGCCGCTCGGCACGCCCGGCGCGACCAACATGGTGCGCATCGCCTATGTGGGCCAGGACGCGACCCACGAGTAGCGGATAGCTCTCGGCGCTAACCGCCACTCGCCATTCGCCGTCCGCGATCGGCCACTCGCGTCTCCATCTCGTCGATCGCCGCGACGATCTCGTCCGCCGCCGCGTGATGCAGCATGTGCCCGATGCCCTCGAGCACGACGAGCTTCGCTCCGGGAATGAGCGCCGCCGCGACACGCGCGTGGGCGTCGATCGACACCACCGTGTCGCGATCGCCGCTGATGACCAGGGTGGGCGCCGCGATCGCGCGATAGCGCGGCACCTGCGCGGTGACGAACTGCTTGAGCACCGCGATGTCCTGCGCATTGGCCCGGAACTGGGCCGGGCGCAGCACCAGCCGCACGGCGGTGCGCCGGACATAGTCGGTCGGCGGCCGTTGCGGCGCGAATACACCGGCAACGCCCCTGCCGATCATCAGCATCCCGAGCGGCAGCGCGACGGCGCGCACGAACAGCCGCCCGATCACCGGCGTCGCGGCGAGCCTGTTGTACCAGGAGATGCCGCCCGGCCACGGATGCGTCACCGGCGCGAGCAGCACCAGCCCGGCGACGCGCTCGGGAAAATCGAGCGCCAGCGCGGTCGCGAGCGCCCCGGCCCACGAGTGGCCGACGATGATCGCGCGTTCGACGCCCATTGCGGCGAGCGCCTGCACGACCAGCGCGGCCTGGCGCGTCGGCGAGGCATCGGCGGTGCCGCCCGGGCGATCGCTGAAACCATGGCCCGGGCGATCGATCAGGATGACGCGCCGCCGCGCCGCCAGCACATGGCCGAGCCCGAGCCGCTCGTCCTCGAGATTGCCGCTGGCGCCATGCAGCAGCACGACGGGCGGGCTGCGGGGCTGCGACGCCGGCGCGAGATCGACCACGTGCAAGTGGCCGCCGGCGACCGGCACGAAGCGGCCGGCCGGACGATGGGCCCGCTCGAGCCAGGCGACGCTCAGCGCCGTGATCGCGGCACCGAGCCCGAGGATTGCGATGATGATGATGGCGAGAGTGACGATGAACATGCATTGCCCGCGCCCGCGCCGGCGCGCTGATCAAGCCGCCACGGGATCAGATATCCTGACCCTCGATCTTGACGCTGAGGGTCTTCACCTTGTCGGCGACGCCCTGCAGATGTGGATCGAGCTCGAGCGCCTTGCGAAATGCGATCAGCGCTCCCTTCTCGTCGCCGACGTCCTGCAGGATCGCCGCAAGCCCGGTCAGCGCGCCGAAATGCCTCGGCTCGAGGGTCAGCACCTTGGCGAGATCGGCGAGCGCGTGGGCGTAGTCCTTCTTGAGAAAGAACACGGTCGCGCGCCGGTTCCACGCTTCCACGTAGTCGGGCTTGAGCTCGATGATGGAGTCGAGCAGGTGGATGGCGAGATCGTACTTCTCGCCATCGACCGCGGCCTTGACGCGCGTCATCAGCAGATTGCAGGTGTCGCTGCCCGAGACGAGCCAGAGCGCCCAGATGCGGTTCTCGACGTTCTTGGCGCTCGCCGCGTCGGGCGCGGCCTTCAGCGCGCCGAACAGGAAGTCGAGATCGTGATAGCGCTCGCCGCGCCGCAGCTTGGGCGTTTCGGCCGGCGGCTGGATGAGATCCTGCTTGCCCGGCTTGTCGAGCGGCGGCGAAGGCAATGTGGGCGGCGACTGCGCGAGCGCATTCCCGGCCAGGAGGCCGGCGGCAAGCGCGAGGGCAAGCGCGAGCGGATGGCGACTCATGCCGCGTAATTTAGGACGGATCGGCCCGGCCGCAAAGCGGCCCGGCATCAAAGCCATGTGAGGCGGTGGCGGCAGCGTCCCGGACCGGACTTTAGCCTGGCGCATATCCTTATCGGCGAACCGGTAGCCACTTCGCCGGGATATGCGCTAGCCCTGGCGCGCCTTGAAGCGGCGCTGCGTCTTGTTGATGACGTAGACGCGGCCCTTGCGGCGAACAATGCGATTGTCGCGATGGCGGCCGCGCAGCGATTTCAGCGAATTGCGGACTTTCATGGGAACCTCGGCCCGCGCGGCGCGCGCGGCAATGTCGGGAAAAAGTTGCGCGGAGTCATAAGGGTGCGGCGGCTTCCCGTCAACGGCGCGGCGCGGACCCGCTTTTTGGCATTTTCTCTCGCGAAATCAAGACAATAGAGATCAAGTCCGCGGCTCGACATCGACCCGCACGATGTCGATATTGCCGCGCAGCGGCGCAAAGCGGGTCAATACGGCCGGATCGTGGCCCGGGATGATGTGGTCCGGGCCGTCGGCGAGCTTCTCGACCTTGGCAAAGCCCTCCAGCGCGCCCATCACGTCGGCGGCGGGGAATGGGTTGCGCTCCTCGATATTGGCCCAGTAGTGCACGGCGTCGCTCGCAAGCACCACCCAGCCGCGCGCCGTGTGGACGCGCACGACCTGCAGCCCGCCAGTGTGGCCGCCGATGAGGTGCACGGTGACGCCGGGCGCGACCTCGCCCTCCCCGTCGTGGAACGTGACCCGGCCCGCATAGAGGTTGCGCACCAGCGCCACCACGTCGTCGACCTCGTTCTGCCGCCGGAACCACTTGTGGCAGACGCAACGGCCGGTCGCCTGCGCCATCTCGGCGTCCTGGATGTGGAAGGTCGCCTGCGGGAACAGGTCGATATTGCCGGCGTGGTCCCAGTGCAGATGGGTGAGCACCACGTCGCCGACCTCGAACACGTTGATGCCCGCCTGCGCCAGCGCATCGGCCGGCGCATGGACGAACTGCCGGTTGCGCCGGCTCGATGCACCGGGGCTGAAGCCGGTGTCGACCACGATGGTGCGGCCGTCGCCGCGGATCGCCCAGATGTAGAAGTCCATCGGCATCGGCCCGTCGTGGCCGTCGGGCATGATGAAATTCTGGCTGCCCGGGCGCGCGCTCGACGAGCCGAAGCGGATCGCGAGCACCTCGTAATTCGGCAGCGGGTCGGTCATTGTGCTGCCTTCATGGCGCGCCCTTGCGTTCGGGAATCTGGATCAGCTCGTCGAGCTGCGCCTGGCTGAGCGGCGCCGCAATGTATTTGAACGCGACCGCGTCCGCCATGACGTCGTCTAGTCCCGAGATGCGGTCGGGGTCGACGGCGGCCTTGGGCAGGAATTCCTGCAGCGCGCGGCGCGCCGTGCTGTCCTGGATGCTCGCCCACGCCGCATAGGCCCTGCGGCCTTCCGGCGTCGCATAGACCCAGTCGAGCGCCTCGCGATAGGCGCGCATGAAGCGCACGAACACGTCGTGGCGCTGCTTGAGCTCGTTCGCATTGGCGATGATCAGGCGGATGGTCTGCCGGTCGAGCGCGGGATCGTCGGAGGCTTTCGCGATCACGCGGGTCTTGCCGGCCTCGACGAGATCGACGCCGAACGGGGCGCCGGCCCAGCCGACGTCGATCTGCCCGCTCATCACCTGGGTCAGCGTCGCCGGCGCCGCGCCGGTCGCGGTCGGCTTGAATTTCACCCCGCTGGATTTCTGCAGCGCCAGCACCGCCGTATGGGTCGACGAGCCGTTGGTCGAATAGGCCACCGTCTTGCCGGCGGTATCCTTCAGGCTGCGGATCGGCGAGCCCGCCGGCACGTACCAGAAGAGCTGGCTGCCGCCCGTGAAGGTCGAACCGATGATGCGCACCGGCGCGCCCTTGGCGAACGCGCTGAGCGCGCCGAGGAATCCGGTCGCAACGCCGATCTGCGCGCTGTCCGAGATCACCACCTGCTGGGTCTCGCCGCCGCCCTGGGTGTAGAGGATGTCGAGCACGAGGCCGTGCTTCCTGAAGATGCCGGCGTTCTGGCCGAGCTCGGCCACGAAGGTCTCGCCCACGCCGCGCGCGCCGACCGCGATCGCGAGCTTGTCCTGCGCGGACGCGGCGCCGGTGCAGAGAAGAAGCACGAGCAACCCGAGCGCCGCATCCGATTTTCGCATTGCGTTTCCTTCCGACTTGTCGTTGCGCAGAAGTATCCACCACGTCATTGCCCGCGCAAGCGTCCGCCGGGTGGCATGACAGCACGCCCATTTCGAATTAGCCTTCCCGCGACAACGGGGAAACGCACCCATGCTCGATCGGCACGATGTCATGCTCGCGGTCGTGGCGGCGCTCGGCGCCATCGGCGTGATCGCGGCATTCGCGGCGCCGCTCGCGCGCGCCGCGAGCGAGGGGCCGCTGGTCATCGCCAAGCAGGGTTATTTCTTCGTCGGCGGCCGCATCGAGCGCACCATCGAGGGCGCGCCGATGGTCGGGCAGATGTATGTCGAGTACCAGATCCCGCAGGAGCGCAAGCATCCCTTTCCGATCGTGATGATCCACGGCGGCAGCCAGACCGGCACGAATTTCACCGGCACGCCGGACGGACGCGACGGCTGGGCGCAATACTTCCTGCGCCGCGGCTATGCGGTCTATGTGGTTGACCAGGTCGCGCGCGGGCGCGCGCCCTATGCGTCGCCGGTGTACGGCCCGACGAGGTCCGCGCAGCTCGAATACGTCGAGATGCGCTTCGTCGCGCCGGAGCGCTACAAGCGCTGGCCGCAGGCGCATCTGCACACGCAGTGGCCGGGCAGCGGCGAGCCGGGCGACGCGGCATTCGACCAGTTCTACGCGAGCCAGATGCCCTCGGTCGCCGACTTCGCCAAGCAGCAGGAGATCAACCGCGACGCCGGCACCGCACTCCTCGACCGCATCGGGCCCGCGATCCTGCTCACCCATTCGCAGTCAGGTGCCATGGGGTGGCCGATCGCGGATGCGCGGCCGGACCTCGTCAAGGCGATCGTCGCGGTCGAGCCGAGCGGCCCGCCGGTGCACGACGTCGAGTTCAAGGGCGCGCCCGACTGGTTCGCGGACGCCGCGAAG